>LSQX01020377.1_pt1 | contig 17172 bp, 15 predicted proteins | sample 654561 | NCBI WGS metagenome assembly LSQX01 (sample SAMN04489861, study PRJNA283612) | anaerobic digester metagenome | isolation source: 4 biogas reactors fed with cattle manure at either 37C or 55C with and... | place: Denmark: Kongens Lyngby | collected 2014
CGAGCTCTCCGAAGCATCAGCAATCAACCTGGAATCCTGTGGATTATCACGCGGCACGTAGGCTTGGAGCAACGATCCAACGTCATAATACTTAACTGGCCTAGCACTACCAGAGTTGTTTTGAAAAATTTGACCCTGATAGCGGTAGCGATAAATTTATAAGTTCTGAGCTAGCGCTCGTGCGTATTCCTCAAAAGCTACTCTACCCCTCAATATTTTCCTCTCTCAAAATAATAAAATAGTGAGGATAGCTTTTAAGATACTTTAAAGAGAATTGACTACCCACCTTCGGGTAGGTCACCATATTTGACTGGGGATAGACATTAAAATCACTCGCCTTAAAACTCGACTCAAAAGGCTCTCCATCCTCTAAAGGGTATCTAACGCGATAGGCCATAATTGGCTCCTGGTTGTAGAGACTAGACATTCTAAAGGAGGACAGAACCTCAGCTTTCGCTAAGGCTCCATACATATTAATGATTGGCACGCTAATTGAGGATTGTAGAGCGAAGGTAAAAGGGATAGCAAAAACAGTGGCTAAAAGTGTGATTTGCCCAATTCTATCCCGTACAACAGATTCACTAACGCCAACTGATTTATGATAATAGCCCAACAAATAATAGGTAGCTGCGCCAACAACAAAAATAAAAACTGGCACAGGCCAAACATTTTTAAACATCCATACGATAACTACAAGTATGTTATTCATTAAACTTGCTGCTTCTAGAGTAATCTACTAAATAAATAACTAACAAACCCTAAAAAACTTTCACACTAATGAACATTGAAAATCACAAAATAACGTGGAATATATGGCAAATACTTTAGTTTAAATTCTTGTCCGACTCTCGGGTAAGTGCTAGGATTTGAAGCAGGATAATAATTAAACTCGTCTGTTCTGAAACTACTTTCCTGAACCTCACCATCTTCTCTAAGATAAGCGACATTCATTTTAAAAACACGTTGATAATTTCGTAGCGTTGACGTTTTTACTTGTGAAATGACTTTGCCTGTCGACTCAATACCAACATAATTAATCAATGGATTAGTTATGTAAGAACCATATAAAAACACCACTCCTGGTAACAATACTACAAAAGACTGAAAAAAATTACGCAGCCGCTTTTGTCGTTTTCTTGCTTTAAGAGTTAAATCTGGAGTACTCCGAAAATAATTCGTTGCCCAGAAGCCAATTAACAAACCAAAAATCACAAATGGCCAAATCTGTTTAATTAGCAAAACTACTATCGAAATCAAAAAAGACATTTAAAACAGCTCACATTAAGGGCAAAGCAACAATTGTTTTATCTGACTAGGAACTAGGTATACAGAAATAGGGCAATTAAAAAGATTTGAAGGACCTAAACTAGTCACCCTAGTCGCAGGAGTACCTCTCAAAATGTGAGTGAAGGCTCCAGTAACATGAGATTGCGAAGCCATAACTGTTGGACAGATGAGACCGAGGCCTATATCAGTATTGTCTCCATGCGACTATTTTAATGAAGTTATATTGCAAATCAATTACTCAATCTCAACCTTGGCCTCATACTTAGCTAAGAGCATTTCAGCACTCAGGCCCATCATGCCGGCCAACATTGCTTCTTCTAGTCTAATTGGCTTAGTGGCAGTAATTTTGAGTCGAATCACTTTACTGTTACCACTCATAAAGTCGATTAATCGCTCGCAAGCTTTTTTCTGATCGCGTATGACGAGCCCAAAGGAGCGATCATGAAAACATGACATCTTCGAGTGGGCTAAACGACGCTCCCAAAACTCCGATCTTTGTTGTTCAATCTCAGGACTAGAATCGCCTGGCACAGCGGACTGCTTTAATGAATGCTGTAACTGAGCCATCCCGCCTTTATCTTCAATCGTCACCACCAGACGATTCAACTGCATATGCCCTGCTAAAGGAATTAAATTAAAAATACCGTTTTCTTTAAAGTTTTCACCAGCCCCCAATAACTCACCAAACTCCTTATGAATTTCCGGACTATCCGTATTTAGTTCTAAGCCTAAATGCATAAACTCCGGTAACTTGAACACTGGATTAAAAAAAGCACTTTCCGACTGATTGTCCAAACGCATCTGCCAACTAAAATCAATCGCCTTTGGCACATCAAACTCAGCACTATCGAAATATCGCGATAGATGGTTTTGAAAAAAATTCTCAGTCACGTCAACTAACTGTGTCAACTCAAAATCAAGCTCAAAGGCATCGGCACTTTCTTTATAGCCTTTAAGGTGAAACTCCTCTGCGGTGAACAAAAGTGCTTGTTCACCATCCTGTATTCTAAGCTCTTTAAGTTTGGCCAGACCCGTTGGACTAGCCTCAAACTCGGTCCACGATACCTTATCATCCAACTCATTTTCTACTAACCACTGCTGCAACTCTTCTTCTGCCATATGCGAGGTGGTTTTTGAAAGGCTAAACCATCCAGCAGCAACAAACACTATCAGTAATAAAATAATGACAAAAGGATTTTTTAGTATCGACTTGCTCATGCTAGCCCCTTGCTGAATCATACAGTTTAAAAATGAACTTTATTTTTTTCTTTGCTCACGTTGTTGGTGTCGGTAATCCCACGGTGCAAGCGGTTGAGGATCACGCCAAAGTCCAAGCTTTTTCTGCTCTGCAATCTCTTGCGCCTTAAGGTATCTAGGATCAGTAACATAATCAGTATAAGCCCAGGCCAGCCCCTTTTCCACTAGATAAAGATTGGCATTAGTGTCTCCAATGAAAATCTCACCTAATACCCGCTGATAGCGATCGATCCCGGCGATTTTAACTTTTACTTCCTTATCGGCTATTAGTGCAGACAAGGCCTCTTTGGATACCTTTGAATAAGGTTGTTTGCTTTCAGGAGCATCGATTTGTGACAGTCTAATACGATGTTGTGTTTTATCTGCATCTAGTACACTCACTGTATCCCCATCGATTACCCGGACCACACGTCCTACGATAAACTCAACTTCGGTGGGAACACCTTGCTTAGAAATGCTGCTTGTTGACTCTTTAGCGCCCTCTGAAGTGACATTTTGAAGAACATACTGACAACCCACCAGCAACAATAAAATCACGCTGATGCGCCAAATTGAACGAAACATTTGCTTTTTTAAATTAGTAAATCATAATGGGTAGTGTAAGAAAAAAGACGCCAGTCGGACTTAAATTCATCAGCTGATTAAAAATAAAAAGCTTTTAACTAGAGAGTGAGACATTACCATGACCGATATATCAAAAATAGCTCAAGCCAAACGTTGGAATAAGCGTGCCTATACCTTGGTGGCAGTCTATGCCGCATCCCTGTTTTTAGGCACCTTTATCGCTCAAAACCTAGATCCTGCTTATGGTAATGTCTTCGGTTGGTTTTATATTGTCTGGAGTGTAGTAGCTATATTAGGTATTTTAATTTGTGCAGTACGCAGTTTAAACTTGGTGGGACACGCTAATCCGCATGCAAAGTACTTGATTACCGTCTCCATCATGCTAGCGGCCATTTTTGCCTTTATTGTTTTTGCACTCAAAAGTGCTGGTGGTGGACTTTAGATCAGAACACAAAAAATCGTTTAAACTACCGGCCTCGCCCCCATACGAGGCTTCCATCGACCAATCTCTCCACGCTGCATAGTTTTCAAAACTAGCTCAGTCATTAAATTAATAGACACATGACGCGCAAAGAACTGCTCCAATACAGCTCCTAACAAATAAGGGCTAATCCCGGAAAAAGCGAGTTCATCAACCTCAATTTCGATTTTCACACCACGGCCATATAAGATGGGGCCTGGAATCGGCATCCGGTGATGCATCGGCTCAATTGACACTTTTCTGATGCCATTAATCTGCTTACTGACACTACTATCGGCCACGTCGGCATAGACCCGAAGCAGTTCACGCAAAGCGGCAGCTCCTTGCTCTTCATCCAAGTCCATCAAACTAGAATAATTCAGATTTAAATGACTAAGCAAGCGCCAAGCATAAGCCCCCTTCGCCAAGGCAGGTCGAGGCCTTGAAGGTCCTCTCAAAAGCTCCACCCCATTCGCAGGAATAAAATCACTAAAACGAAAATCAATGGAGTCTCCCGCTTTTAACAACAAGGGCAAATCCCGATTTGTGCAACTCAAGCCAACGACCAAAGCGTCAATATCCTGATCAAATGGAGGATTATATGGATCTGATAAACTCAGAAAAACTTCACTGCCTAAATAAGAAGTACGAGCCCCTGAACGCTCTGCTGTATCCGACATTTGTCGTGGCTCTCGACGCACTGAGAAATAGCCATGGTGTGTATCTGTATTCGCCCCCAGCGCCCTAAACATTTCTTTAAATGACTGACCACCCTTTTGGCCTGTGCGCATCGCCTCAACGCTATCCACACTATATACCTCATAGTCCATCGGTTTAGAACGGTCTGGCACCACATGATATTCATGTAAGTTAGGCGTCACAGGAATACGATTGGCTTTGAAAGGAAATAAATTAATCACCGGCACACAATTCAACTGAAAGTTTTCTGCTGACACATTACTTTCCAGATCATAAAAGCTATGATCGAATAAAAAAGTTAACTCAAAACTTTTTAAGTCTTCGTCATTATCTAGCTGCTCCGGTACTTTTAGGCCTTTGAGTAAATTATTAATACTAAAGAATAAAAACCGCTGCGGAAAAGCAAAGTACTCATGCAAAATACGATAGCCATGAAAAACTCTAGGGTCTACCGGCAACAGAGACTGTGACGACTCAAAGCCTTCATGTTTTATCGCACTTTTATCTAGCCTATTGAGCCAACGCATCGGTCGTTTATGATCATGACAAACCACAGCCAGGCTATGCTCCATGATCAGTTCCAGTAACTGATGCGAAATCGTATCCTGTCCATTGATAAAGAAGGCCAGTTTATCAAAGCCCTTTAATTCATTAAGCTTGGCACCACCAACCACGTTAAAGCGCATCCGCAAAGCACTCATCACTGTAGGCTGATTTCGACCATTAAAACCCATACGTTTCAGCGGCAAATCGACTGGCACACCGGTAATTTCAGCATGCTCCAATTCTACTGGCCATAACTCATGAGAATGTCCCACCGTAAAACGCAATTCTTTAGCATCCGATAAGCGCGCTCTTAGGACCGTGCCACGCTCCACCTCAAAGCCTTGAGTCAGGTTACTGCGTTTATAATCAAGCACTAGCTGCAAAATCGACATAGAGGGCGTTGGCGCAACATAATGCGGATGCAATACCTCTAACAGATTTTGTGTAAATTGTGGGAACTCGGCATCCATCTTCATATGGATGCGTGCAGTCAAAAAGCTAAATCCCTCCATCAGTCGTTCGACATAGGGATCTGAGACCTCTATCCCCTGCATTCCGAGACGACCTGCAATCTTAGGGTATTGACCTGCAAACTCCCTGCCAGCCTCACGGATATAGCTTAGTTCACGATTATAATATTCTAAAAAATCACTATCCATAAACAGATAAGGAGCTTACTCGCCTAAATTAAAGTGGATATTAGCAATTTCCAATAGACTAAAATCAGTTTCATCACTCATGAACATTTTTTGTCCAAAACCCTGGTATATATCATCGGACAAAGCCGACCATTCCGTACGATGCGCTAAGTTTAAGGCATCATCCTGATCTGCATAATCTGTGAGGGCGGGATAACGTACCGGCACTAGACCAACATGGGAACGACCATCAGCCATTACTACCTCAGCCTGTACCCACAGTAAATCACTTAAGCCCTGAGCCTCAATAAAGCGCACACTCTGAATAGCTTCAAAGGGAATCCAGCCATAGCGCCCATTACTCATGAACTCTAACACTGGCCCCAAACGGCCATCACCATCACACAACCACTCAAACGCCACCTCCTCTTCACTCTCAGCATGAGTGCTGAGCTTACCGGATACTGTTGGCGCCATCTCAAAAGCTTGCACTCTCAAGGCTGCTGCCTGCTCCGCACTCTCTTCTTTTAACGCTTGCGTCAATAAGGCAAACCAATCGGGTGGCGTTCCAAAGACAGCGGGCATCGCACGGCCAGCTAGGACTTCATTACGCTCGCTTTCAGCATTGATTGCTGCTACGTAAATCATGACGACTGGTTGAGCCTGAGGATTCATTTCGGCACTAATTTTCAACTGATCCACTGCACGTTGCCAATCACCTTTAAGCGCTAGCACCTGAAATAACTGGGCACGTAAATCAGCATTATTCGGTTTTTTACGAATAGCTTGCTTGATCTCCTCCAGTACTTCGTCAATAGAATGTGTTTTAAAGCGCTGAGTACTTAATGCGGCAATCATGATTTTCTCCCGACTTACTTATCGCTTTCTTTGAGTGAAGGTAATTTAGAGACTAAGCGCAAAGAAACAGTTAAACCCTCTAACTGATAATGTGGACGCAAGAAAAACTTGGCCGCATAGTAACCTGGATTATCTGGGATTTCAGTCACTAGAACCTCGGCTGCGGCAAGCGGTTTACGAGCCTTAGTTTCTTGAGAGGAGTTCACTGGGTCACCATCGACGTAATTCATAATCCAGTCATTTAGCCAGCGCTCCATATTATCGCGGTCAGTAAAAGAACCCACTTTATCGCGCACAATACACTTCAAGTAATGGGCAAAACGGCAGCAAGCAAACAGATAAGGGAGACGCGCAGCTAAACGAGCGTTCGCCGTCGCGTCAGGATCATCGTACTCTTCTGGCTTCTGTAAAGACTGAGCACCAATAAAGGCGGCAAAATCAGAGTTCTTACGATGAACTAAAGGCATAAAACCATTTTTAGCCAACTCAGCCTCACGTCGATCGCTAATGGCAATCTCAGTTGGGCATTTCATATCAACACCACCATCATCCGTTGGGAAAGTATGCGTAGGTAAACCATCAACTGCACCACCAGACTCAACGCCACGAATCGACGTACACCAACCGTACTCCTTGAAAGAACGGTTAATATTTGAGGCCATGGCATAAGCCGAGTTAGCCCACGTATAGTGATCGTGATTCGCTCCCTCAACCTCTTCCTCGAAGTCAAACTCATCGACTGGATTAGTTCGTGCACCATACGGTAAACGAGCCAAGAAACGTGGCATGGTCAAACCGAGATAACGTGCATCATCTGACTCACGCAAACTTCTCCAAGCTGCATACTCCGTATTACTGAAAATCTTAGTCAAATCACGTGGATTAGAGAGCTCCTGCCATGTATCCATCTGCATTACAGAAGGCGAAGCACCGGAAATAAATGGACAATGTGCCGCTGCACCAATTTTAGCCATTTCACCTAGTAACTCAACATCTTGAGGGCTATGGTCAAAGTGATAATCACCCACAATACATCCAATCGGCTCACCACCAAACTGACCATATTCTTCTTCATAAATACGCTTGAAGATTGGACTCTGATCCCAAGCAGCACCCTTATAACGCTTTAAGGTACGACCTAATTCCTTTTTGGAAATATTCATAAAGCGAATTTTTAGGAGCTCATCAGTTTCTGTATTATTTACCAAATAATGCAACCCACGCCATGCTCCCTCTAGCTTCTGAAACTCCTCATGATGCAAGATTTTATTGATCTGTTCAGAGAGCTTACGATCAATTTCGGCAATAATATGCTGAATAGTCGAGTAAGCATCAGAGGACATCGTGACCGTGTTTTCTAAGGCCTGTTGAGCCAAGGTTTTAACGGCACTCTCAACCGCATCACGCGCCTGATCTGTTTTAGGCTTAAACTCTTTTTGTAGTAAAGAAGCGAGACCATCGGCCTCAGCCGTCTGTTGTTGTAAATCAACTTCTTTTAAGGAACTCGTGCTCATCCTAATATCCTCTTAATTATCGTCTTCTGCTGCACTATCAGCACTCGGCTTGGGGGTTGTCGCCACTGACTTTAACAAAGCTGGGTTTTGCAAAACCTTGTTGATTAGCTCCTCTGCACCCGTTTTGCCATCCATATAAGTCAATAAATTAGCCAACTCGGTACGGGCTTCCAAGAGCTCTGCTAATGGTTCAATCTTACGTGCCACATTAGCTGGATTAAAGTCATCCATACTCTCAAAGGTCATGTCAATATTTAAAATACCGTCACCGGTCAAGGTATTATCAACCTGTAAAGCAACACGCGGTTTGATTGATTTCATGCGGTCATCAAAGTTATCAATATCAATTTCCATGAACTGACGATCATTCATATCTGTTTGTGGCACTTCCGACTTACCGGCTAAATCCGCCATCACAGCCATTACAAAAGGCAACTGAATGGTACGCTCAGCGCCATAAATCTCTACGTCATATTCAATCTGGACACGAGGGGCACGGTTACGTGAAATAAATTTCTGACCGCTTGAAACTTTTTTGCGTTGCATTTAATTCTCCAAAAAACTTGTCTCTAAAAATTTGATTCAGCACTACTATTCATTGGCCTAATCATCATCGGTCTCAGCTTTCGCTAACCACACATCAAACTGTTCATGGCTGCCAGGAACTAAATCCTTGATCATGTCGTAAAAATTCAAAGGAATAGTTTGTTGTACTCGGCGTATTAAAAAAGGAGCAGGATGGCTAGGTTCATGGACTTCAAAATAACTACTGGCCTTTTCTAAAGCTAAAACAGCATCTGCTCTCGTACTGATGGCAACATCTTTCCAAGACACAGCGCGTACAGTCCCTACTTTCTTGGTGTCTTCTTGAGCACTAAGCTCATGGGCTCCATCAGAGGATAACGATTGCTCCTCCCCTTCATCAGGCCTCTCACTATCCTCTGTACTTATCACATCAGCCAGTAAACTCACAAAAACATTAAGTAACTGGATAGCAGGAGCAAACTCCGGACGCCATTCATTGCCGAGTTTTTCAACCACTAGCTCTTCTATGTCTTTTAAGAACTTGTGTGCTTCAAACAATGCGCTAATTTCAGGCTCTCCAGAAATTTTGGCTTGTGCCAGCATTTCTGCCAAACGTCCTTTACCGCCAGGAAAGTCTGTTTTAGTACCATCAATAATTTGTTCTGCTTCACGTAAACTCAAATAACCGAAATTACTACCTAAAATAGGGCTTGAGCGCAAAATACCTAAAATGCCATCTACCGTAACGAGTGCACTAAGGGCATTAATTCTGGGAAAAGGATCTTCATATCCATCCTCTTCTACTAAGGGTGGATAAATTGCCTCCCAAAATTCTGTTAACGCTTCTAATATGACCCCTAGCCCCTGCGCATAACCGACCATACCTCGCTGAGCAGTCCATGTGCGCGTCAGCATTTCTAAGACACGCACATCACATGTCCGCTCGCAAAGGGCTACAGCCTGACGCTCAGCATGACTCCACTCAGGCGATTCCGCCTCAATAATCGTGTCGCCAAATTGCTGTTCCGGCTTGTACTCCAAGGCACGCATCAACGCTAAGAATTCCTGGCTGTACTCTAAGTTTTCGCCACAATTCTCATTGCTGAATGTTTGTGTTAATTTTTCAAAAGTTACCATAATCGACAATCTTAACCATTGATTGTTAACTAAATATGACCGTTATATGTCATTCTCGTGACAGCCCATCTATTCAAACTGATGACTAAGCGCCGCGCTGCCGCCTTGCTCAATGGTCACCGTTGTGCGATAAGCTGGTAAGTCACCATTTGTCACGATAATGTTATATTCACCAGGGGCTAAACGAACAGAGTTTCTTGGGGGGCTAGCACCATAACCACGCCCATTAATACTGACATTTCCCCAAGGACGAATATCCAGTGTTAGAGTCCCCATAGCGCGTTGTCGCTCACGTCTTTCTCTATCGGCTTTAGCTTGTGCCTGTAAACGCTGACGTTCTTTCTCTTCTTCTTGCAGACGTAAGCGCTCCTCTCTTTCCTGCTCTGCCGCTAGGCGTCGTTCCTCAGCCTCACGCTCACGTTGTAGTTGCAGCTCTCGTTCTGTAGCTACACCGCCCATCACTTCTTCTACACCTTGTGACTGCATTATCGCTTCCTGAGAGCTTGTATTTAACGCATCAGCAACCCCAACAGCGCCCGACTCTTGTGACTGATTTTGAGCGAGTGCATTGCCCTCAACTGCTGATATCTCCGTCATACCGATAACACTAGTCGTATCAGATGCAATAGCTACTTCACTTGCGATGGAGGTTGACGCCGTTTCAGCTATCGCGCTTTCCTCTCTTAGAGGTTGAGCAGCAACTAAACTATCGTTCGTGTTAGCTGCTAAATCCTCATTGCTTACCACCACATCACCACTACTCTCGCTAAGTGCCTGTGGCTGTGAAATTACAGCACTAGCTTCTAGTTCATTTTCAAGTGACACCTGAACACGCTCATCTGAGAGAGCCGCTACTGCTGAATTAACTGTTCGGCTCAATTGCTCTGCCTGAGCCTTCGCGGCCTCAGCCGCCTCAGTTGCTTGTACTACGGCCTCTTCCTGCAGTTGCTCATATTGCGTCTGGGCAGTTGCTATTTCCTCACTCGTATTGCTGTCACTGAAGAGCAAATAAAATAAACCGCCTAAGACCACAATTAATGCTACCGCTGCAGCACCATACATCAACGCCATCGAAGGCTTATCACGTTGTTGTGATAGCAATATCTTTTTTTGTGCTTTTAAGGAATCAAAAGCTTCGTCAGCGCTACTTTCATCGCCTTGCTCCTCTTTGTCAGCTTCAGTACCTGCAGCAATTGAATCGTCAGATCCCCTTGCTTCTGTAACAACTACTGCTGCCTGCACCGGCTCACTCTTTGGTGCCTCCTCTTGCTTTTCCTCTATTGATGCCACCGTAATAGGTGCACCACCCATTCCTAACTCGTCTAACCCTATGGATACCGATGATGTTTCTACTTGCTCTTTTTCGGCTGTTGATTCCTCAAACTCCGCAGCTACTTCTTCAGTTTTTTCCTGCTTTTGAGATTCTTGGCTCACTGGAGCCTCAGACTTTTCGAACATCTCTTTACTTTGTAAAGTCTCAGCTGTTGATTCAACTTTATTTTCTGGTAACTTAGTCGGTAGAACGGTCTTAGTTGGCGCCACTTCTACTGTCTCTGAAGGCGGGACAGCAGAAACTACTTGCCCTTGATTAATTGTGGATTGATAGCTACTGGTGGGCAATAACGGCACACCCAGCATTTCACTAAACTCATCGATACTTCCTAAGCGATCTTTAATTTCAATTGCGGACGCCATATCAATAGCCCGCAAATACTGCCTATTGATACGTTCATCAATCCCCATTGAACTTAAACGTTCCTGTTCATCAACCAAGCGATTAACCGCACTCATTGGTTGTGTTTTCAAGAGCAGGAAACGCATGAGCATAGCTAAGCCATATACATCACTATGCTCACCTAATGGCCAAGCAGCATCATCAGTAAACTGCTCAAATGCAGCACAAACGGGTATGGCCGGCTGTTGATCAGTCTCTTTGCCCCGTTCCTGACTTACTTGTGGTAACAAATGAAAACGCCCAGCTCGGTCCTGAAATACAGTGTCTAAAGACCATAATCCATAATATTTATTCTGTGCATAAATCTGCGCTAACGGCAATCGCAAATCCGCAATTAAATCTTGCAAGTCCTCAATACGAGTTTTCTCTGTCCACAAGGTCGTCTGTCGTAATGGCTTCCAGCCATCAGGAATTTGACTCATCGCTTGAGACACTTGGATATTTACTAACATGGCCATTAATCTTTAAAATGAAATTATTAAAAATGAAGAAAAAGCGTTTTAAATAATGCGTGATTAGGTGCCCCACCATGCACTTGTGAGCGTAACGCCGCACCCGTTGCCTGATTAGTCCACCAGTAACTATTACTACCAAGCGGATTAAAATAATTTGCTAAATCAGGCCAAGTGCAGTTTTGCTCTTCAAGTTTTTCTGTAGGCAATTCATCATGCCCCGCATTCAGTATGGATAAAATATCACCGCTATTAGCAGGAGTCTCTTCAACCGTCTTACGTTTCAGCATAGTAGTCATTGTTAAGGGCATATCGGCTAAAGACTTATCAAAATGCTCTACCGAACAACCCAAAGAGACTGCTTGCAACAAAGAACGCCCAGCTTGCTGATAAAAACGTGAAGAACCCTCAACCAACTGCGGCTCGTAATACGCTGGCGGTATATATAAGGCAACGATGAGAGGATACAATCTACCCACCCGATCTCTACTGGGCGCAATACATCCTAGTTGCACCATATTTGAGCCATGGCTAGCAGGCAATACAAAATTCCAAATAGGGGCATGAAAAAATATAGCCTGACTTGAGGGCTCCTGCTTTAAATAAGGCAGGCCCTGCTCTAACCAACGATGCCACCAATTTACGACTTCTGTGTTCAAACGACGACGTACAAAATCACCGGCTGCTGGTAGTTTTCCATACCAACCCAAGGCGCGCCCAAGCTCATCAATACTGGGGACAAAGACTGCATTACTCACTAGTTCCTCCCCGGACAAACAAAATTACGCATTTCACTTAGACGAAAAGGGCTTTTAGCAGAATACGCAGTGAACTCTAGGGTGACATTTCTCCCCCCTAAAGAAAAAGTAGCCAACATCACTTCCGGTGAACGTCCCTGACGCAAATTTGCTCGATCTAATAAGCGATTCAAAGCCCAAGGTCCTGAGGTAGACAGCCCTGATCCACCTTGTTGTGGACTGGCACTCATAGACACTTGATTACTACCTCGCTGACCTGGCCATTCCACCGTGATACCGACTTGAGGCCCATGCTCATAAGTCATCACCTGACCATCGACATCCAGAATTAATTGCATGATGTTTGGATCCATATCGACTGGACGTATCGCCACCTTGTAAGATGGCGTCAAACTACCTGCGGAAAAATAGACATCTCGGATAATACTCGCCTGCTCGAATGAAGATAAGAAACGGGCTATCCCACCCTGACTACCATCCACCCCTGGCTTAAAGCGCCAAGGCCTCGCACTCATATCAACCAGATGACTGAGGTTTTTCTGAAAAAAATCATCCATCATCTGCCCCTGAGCAAAAAAACGGGCAAAATCATTTGGAGCGATATCCTGAGTCGAGTTACTGAATGGATAACGACCTGCAATCGCACGGCGACAAAAATTACCTAAAATCGCATCAACATCCTCACCTACATTACTTTGTTGTACGGAGTTAATCGATGCGGATGCTTGCACTGACAAATCATTAAGCATATCTCCTAACGCAGGAGGCAATCGACCTGACTCTGCCTGCAACTTCGAGATAACATTACCCGTCGGCAAGGTACTTTTACTTCTCAGCGCCGTATCAGCAGCGGTCAAATAGGTATAAAGCTCATTGAGCAGGCCAATAGTTGATTCAATAGGGGGTGGTGTATTTTGACCAACACTCGTAGCTAATTCACGATACTGTACAAAATGACGATCAACCAGCTCTTCCAATCGCTCTGGTCCTGCATCAGTACGAATTAGATTACCGGCACCAACTGGGCCGATGATACTGGTTAGCGAAGATGTGGTACTAGTCGCTCTTTCTCTGGCTCTATCAACAATAGAGCGCTCATTATTATCATCCGCACGGAGCAAAGTAGTCTCATTAGCCACCGACTGCACAAAGCGAGTCAATGGTGAATTTGAGGAAGATAGGGTACGCGCAAGTTCTATCGCCCCCACAAGAGAATCAGGTACGACAATAGCCACGTCATTTAGAAACTCATCCCAATGCTTTACATACTCATTAAAGTAAATAACCCGTACATCTTCAACTAACTTTTTATCACTACCATCACCAAGGGCTTTACTTTCTACACCCAAAACCCACACATCGTCTTCGCGTAAACGAACCGTTTCTCGCTCAACTCGCTTATCAAAAACATTCCAATAACCATTAAATGAGAAAAATGCCGGTACTCCTTGGGTTAAAGGACTACCACTTTTTCGTTTAAAAACAGAAGGAGCCTGCGAGCCTCCCAAGCTTGTAACCGTCAATGGGGTTCCAGCTTCTGCTGTTAAAATACGCTCAATTCGGCTATAAGCGCGACGCGCCGTAGAAATGCTATTTAAATTGTTTCGTACCTGAGTAATTAACTGCTCATCTTTGGGAAAGGGCGAAATCAAGACCCCATCACCGACTAAATTATCAATATGTTGCTCTAGCAACTCATACTGGCGGGTAGTAAAATTAGCCGGCAACACCTTGCTTAAATCTGCCAAAATCCACGTCTTCATATAGGCCGCATCATAACGACTTGGCTCGTACATCATCAAGTAAGCACGCAAAGCTTCATACGATAGCTCTAGATCGGCTGGACTGGCATTACGCAAAGATGATTCAACACGCTTAGCCACTTGTGGTAGCAATACATTTTTTAAGGCATCTTGATAAACACTACCCGCTGCCGCTTTTAATTTATTACCCTGAAAAAGGCCAAAGTGATAACTCCAAGGACTATCATCCACGCTAAAATCAGGGCCATCCGCTAATAACAAGGTGCTATTTAAGAAAGGTAAGGCACTCAGCACATCCCCCTCTTGAGTAATTTTTATCTCATCAGATAGCTCCTGCAAAGGCGGTATTTTATCTTCTACATGCGCTATATACTGCTTATTTTTAAAGTAACTATTACCCCAAAGTGCAATGGCAGTTACTAGCACTACTCCCATCACTGCATAGGCAGTCCATTGAATTTTTCGCTTGCGCTGTTCCCATTTCAGATTTAAACCAGCCAGACCAGCTTCCTGAAACACTACATTTTGTAAAAGCTTTCGGAGGAAAAAACTCTTACCCCCATCACCAGGCTGCATACTCTGATGCTGCTGAATACCTTCGAGACGCATATAGCGTTTCAGCTGACCAGCCACTTTATCAAAACCCAAACCGCCCTGAGTCCCACTGGTAAAATAAACTCCACGTGGAATAACTCGTTGCTCAAATTTGGAGTTTGAAAAAACATCACTTAAAAAGCTGCCCAACACTACACGTAAGTTGGCAAACTGCTGTGGGAGCGCATAAGCTAGCGCTTTATCTTTTTCCTCACCTAAACGCATTAAGACATCAGGTAAAGAATCAAATAAACGCTCTTGAAGCAACAAATACTCTTGTTCAAAGACAGGCAGCAGCTCAAAGTCTTTTTGCTGTGACCTCTCATAAGGGATAGTAAAGCCCCAGACCTGCTGCATTTCCTCTAGACTCAAGTCATGGAAATACGACTCAAAGCCGCTTAATAAATCAAGTTTAGTCACCAGCACATAAACTGGAAACTCAATGCCTAACTCATCACGTAACTCTTGCAAACGACGCTTTAAAACCAGTGCATGCTGTGCTCTATCTGTGGCATTAGAACTTAGTAAATCCGCAATACTAACGGTCAACATCACACCATTAATGGGCTGACGACCACGATACTTCGACAACAGGCCTAAAAAACCTTTCCACTCTTTCTCATCACCAGTCGGATCACTTTCATGTGTGGTATAGCGCCCTGCTGTATCTAATAACACAGCCTCATCGGTAAACCACCAATCACAGTTGCGGGTACCGCCTACGCCTTTAAGTGCTACTTTGCCAAATTTTTCAGCGAGGGGGAAGTTTAGACCTGAATTAATTAAGGCGGTGGTTTTACCAGAACCAGGAGCACCGATAAAAACATACCAAGGCAGTTGATAAAGATACTGCTTAGAAAAACGTGCAAAAGGAGAACGCTCAAGACCTTGCTCAAATCGCGCATGTTTTAATAAAGAAACGGCTTCATCAAAACGCTCTGAGAGCACCCTTAATTCTTCTTGTTCTTCTTCTGGTAAATCCTTGAGCTTGGCTTCACTTTTAGGCTTACGAATTTGCCCTAACAACTTAGCATTTAAACGGCCTTCACGCCATTTACGCCAAATCAATCGGAGCAGCCAAATCCCAAAAATTGCCGAAATCAAATAAATCCGCACCAGACGGTCTTCTAGTGGGTACCACTGACCCACCGCAACTGATGGCCCTAAAAACCAGATTAACCAAGCCAGAATAAATAGCCCGATAAAGGTCCACAGCCCACGACTAAAAATAAAGCTGAAGATTCGATTAGGTAAATCTATTAACCACCTCATTGCAATGGCTCTCTTAACTGACTTTGTTGACTAACGGGTGATACTAATAAAGTAATTTCTACGCGGCGATTGCGGGCCCTGTTTTCCGCTGTGTCATTAGGAACTACCGGATCAGCTTCGCCCTTACCTTCAGCGCGTACTCGATGCTGTTCATGTAAACGCGACTCCAATAAAGACTTGACCGAATCAGCTCGCGCCTGCGACAGCTCCCAGTTTGACGGGTACTGTACAGTCCTAATCGGTACATTATCACTATAACCAGTAACCAAAATTGCACCGACTGTACCGTTTAAGGCATCAGCCACACGACTTAATACCGGTAAGTATTGTTGACGAACCTGCGCTGAACCTGATTCAAACAAACCATCGCCCCTAAGTACCACGACACTCCGGTCTGCCTCATCACGAACAGTCAGCAGATCTTCACGAATTTCTGGTGCTAAGAAAGTAGCTAAGCGATCAGGTACGGCAACAGTTGGTTGGGCTACAGGCGCTTGAATTTGCATTCGCGGTGGTTGAGTTTGCACAATGCGGCTAAACAACTTATCTGAAGAGCCACCTAGCAACCATGAAAAAGCCAAATAAACCAATATTCCTAAAAACAATGTACAAAGCGCCACTACCCAAAGGGGTATCGGCAAACGCTTAACTTTATTTAAAGTAGCTTCTGCCTCCCAATGAGGAGATAAAGCACCGGCATACTGGCCTCGAACATTTCTTAAGGTCAGAAGTAGCCTTTGTTTAAGTGTTTCCAATTGGCTACGTCCATTATCGACCACGCGATAACGCCCCTCAAAACCTAGCATCAAACAAAAATACAGTAACTCTAATAAATCAATATGCGGCCCCGGGTTTTGTGACAGTTTGGCCAATAACTGAAAAAACTTTTCACCACCCCAAGTCTCATTATGAAAAGTAACTAAGAGACTTTTACTGGACCACTCACCATGACCACCCCAAGGAGTGAGTGCACATGCTTCATCAAGCGCCGTACAAAGGCAATACCTAGCGCCCAAAATGGTTTCATTAGGAACACCTGCATGCTGTGCTCTTAATTCAAACTGTCTAATCTCATCTACTAAACGCTCACGCAATAAATCCAGATTTTCATGC
>LSQX01090408.1_pt1 | contig 17170 bp, 14 predicted proteins | sample 654561 | NCBI WGS metagenome assembly LSQX01 (sample SAMN04489861, study PRJNA283612) | anaerobic digester metagenome | isolation source: 4 biogas reactors fed with cattle manure at either 37C or 55C with and... | place: Denmark: Kongens Lyngby | collected 2014
CTACATCTCTGCTATTGCTGGCATCTTCAGTCAATGGAAGACCTGGCATATGGCACCTCATCGTGAGAAGCAAATTCTCCCGCCAGATATTTATAATAACCGGTAATTGCAATCATGGCAGCATTGTCCATTGTATACTCAATCCCTGGTATATAGATATTCCATTTATACTTTTCAGCATAAATTTTCACAGACTTACGGAGGCCTGAATTTGCAGAAACTCCTCCCGCAATTGTTATTTCCTTTATGCCTGTCTGTTTTGATGCCTTCCTGAGTTTATTCAGCAGTATTTCAATAATAGTTTCCTGAAGTGATGCACAAAGATCATTTTTATTTTCTTCAATAAAATTTTTGTTCACAGCAAGGTTATCACGCAAAAAATATAAAAAACTGGTTTTTAATCCGCTGAAACTGTAATCCAGTCCTGATATCCGCGGCCTGGCAAACTGAAACCTTTTACTATCCCCTTTTTCAGCAAGCCTGTCGATGTGAGGCCCCCCCGGATATGGCAATCCCATAACTTTTGCACACTTGTCGAACGCCTCTCCTGCAGCATCATCAATAGTTTGGCCGATAATCTCCATATCCAGAAAATCGCGTACCAGAATAATCTGCGAATTACCGCCTGAGACCAGCAGGCACAAAAATGGAAATGCCGGTGGGGCAAATTTTTTGCCCGGCTCCCTGATAAACATAGCCAGCACATGTCCCTGAAGATGATTTACACTCACTAAAGGAATACCGGCAGCAAGGGCAAATCCTTTGGCAAAGGAGGTTCCCACCAGCAGAGATCCCAGAAGGCCGGGACCCCTTGTGTAAGCCACAGCCGAAATAGCTGACTTCTGCAGGCCGGCACGCTTTATGGCAGAATCAACTACAGGAATGATATTTCGCTGATGTGCCCTTGAGGCAAGCTCAGGCACCACCCCTCCATACTCCTCATGAACCTTCTGTCCGGCAATAACGTTCGACAAAATGTATCCATCCCTTATTATTGCAGCAGATGTATCGTCGCACGAGGATTCAATACCTAAAATGGTAATATTATTATTTTTTGTGACTCCCATATAATGGCACCAGGTTTGTACGTTATCTAATTATACGTAAATCAATTAAATTTTTTATTTGATTTTTCAAAAATATTAACCCAAATAGGTTAATAAAACAATTGCAATATTCATAATTTTGTTCCGGAATTGTCTTATGTTGGCTTAATTAAAATACAAAAATATCAAAAAACGCTGGAAAATATTATTATTGGCTTTTGCTTTCCTGACAGGATTGTGCATAACTGGTTATATTGCCTTGCAAAGCAGCAGGGTACAGACTTTTCTGACTAGAGGGCTTGTAAAAAAACTGTCGGAAAGAATTGACACAAACATCTCTGTCGGAAAGGTTAACATTGCATTGTTCAAAACGGTAGTACTCAAAGATATTCTTATTGAAGATCAGAAAAATGACACTCTCTTCTATACGGAAACTATTTATGCAGCCATTGACAGTATCAGATTCCGTAAAAAACTGATTGCTCTGAACAGATTATCATTCAGAAACAGCCATATTAACATTGAAAGGGACAGTTCAAATAATTTTAATTTTCAGTTTATTCTCGACTCTTTAAAAACACCGCGCAAACAACCCGGAGAATGGAATTATTTAGTTGACAGGTTTATTTTTAATAAGTCAGATATTTTATACTTTGACCGGTTTAAGAATGGAGATCAAACATTGAATATCGACGATGTAAACTTTAACATCTCTAATATAAAATATTTAAATGATTCCTTAAGCTGGAAAATTGACCAGCTTACATTAAATAAAGGTAATGAATTTGTCATCAATCAATTAACCTCTGATTTTTTATTTACAGACCGAAAGATAGAGTTGTCTGACTTCGAACTGAGAACAAGCCGGTCGGAGATCAATGAAAGCAAATTTGCCTTTACATTACCTGTTAAAGATACAACCGGACAACAACCCTTTCATATTGATCTCATATTTTCAGACTCTGAAATTGATTTGTATGACCTTTCACTGCTATTGCCTTCAATTAAAGGAATGGACCAGCATGTTCATTTCTCAGGCCAGATCTTTGGCAGTGAAGATGATCTCAAAGGAAAAAACTTAACCCTCACAACAGGAGAAAACACATCTGCCGTGCTGGATTTCTATGCCAACGGGGTATCAGACCCCTCCTCAATGTATCTTTTTCTTGACCTTAAACGTTCACAAACATCATTTCACGACCTTGCCAAAATAAAAATGCCAACTAAAAACGGAGTTAAATACCTTCAGTTTCCGGAGGCATTTTATGAAACAGGAATCATCACATATAAGGGTAATTTTACAGGATTCTCCAGGGATTTTGTAGCCTTTGGCACCCTGACCAGTGAAATGGGCAAACTAACTACTGACCTGTCTGTCGTACCGGACGAAAAAGGAAGAACCTTGTACAGGGGTGAAGTTGCTACTGAAGATTTTAACCTGGGGGAATTGTTCAAAATAGATGCATTAGGCAAAATAACTTTCGATGGAAGTGTTGACGGTATGTTCAACAGGGCAAACCGGACTGTGGCCGGCGCTTTTGAGGGTGATATTCACAGGATAGATGTTAACAGCTACAATTATGAAAATATAAGGTTTGACGGTATACTGGATAATAAAATGTTCGACGGACTTGTTATGGTAGATGATCCAAACCTGGAATTTGATTTTCTCGGTCAATTAAATTTCAATCCTGAGGTGCCTGTCTTCGACTTCCGGCTCGATCTTAAAAAAGCACTGCCGGGAGAGCTTAACCTGGGCAGTCATTATCCCGGTGCAGAAATTGCCTTCGCTATGAATGCTAAATTTTCGGGTGATAAAATAGATAACCTGGCCGGCTCTATAATGGTTGAGAATGGTTTTTATAAAAATGATAACGGTGACCTCAACCTGAAAGGATTGGAATTGAGATCAATAACCGGCGGTCCTGTGAAATATCTCTCTTTTACTTCCGATTTCTTCGATGTGGAAATAAATGGTAACTACTATTTTCAAAATATAGCTAATTCAATAAGAAAAAGCCTGAACCATTATATTCCGGCCATCAGTTATGAGATGCTGGCAGAAGTAAAAGAAAATAAATTCGGATATCAGCTTGATGTTAAAAATCTGGATGACGTATTGAAGGTCTTTTATCCGGAATTGAAAGTGGAGACGCCATTCCTTCTTTATGGTATGGTTGATTCTGAAAATTCATTTTTTGAACTTAAAGGCAGTATCCCCGGAATAAGTACTGAAAATGTAATGGTAAGGAATATTTTTATAGGTAATAATCCCAATGAAAACAGATATTCTTCACGGTTCAGGTTCGGTGAGATCTTACTGCGAAATGGAATGAGACTGCAAAATCTGACAGTAGATTCAAAAATATCTGATAATATTATAGACAACTATATTGCATGGGGCGACACAATTGACAGATCTTATCAGGGTGAAATTGTAACTCAGGCTGTATTCTCAAAAAATGAGAATAGTCAGTATCCACACATTGACCTGCAATGGTCTCCTGCCACAATTTATATTGCAGATTCTGTATGGAAAATAAATCCTTTTACAGCCACGGTTGACAGCTCAACAATCAATATACAAAACTTCAATTTTTCCAGTGGCAGCCAAAATCTGAATATTAATGGAAAAATTGGAAAAGACTTGTCAAATATCCTTTCTCTCAGGATGAATAACATTGACCTGGGACTGTTTGGAATTTATATGAATAAGGATTTGCCTTTGGGGGGAATATTAAATGGTTCAGCGGGATTAGTTGATTTTTATGGTAAGCGTATACTGTTTTCTAATCTGGATATTGACAAATTCAGATTTAAGGACAGGGAGATAGGAAACATAACCCTTGTGAATCAATGGGACAATGATGAATCTACCCTTAATACTGAAATACGGGCTGTTTCCGGAAACCGCCAGACCATGTTTGCAAATGGTTATTACAATCCCTCCAAAAATGAATTACTCTATAATGCGGAATTTGATAACTTCTCTCTTGTGGCCCTTGAAACCCTGATAAGAAAAAATTTCTCGAATTTCCATGGAGATGCCTCAGGTAAGCTTAAAGTATATGGTAGTCCCTCTAAAATACTGATGGACGGAACAGTCCAGGGCTCTAATGCCGGCCTCACTGTAGATTATGTTAAAGTGAGCTATTATTTCACCGATTCTGTCAGATTTAGCGGTGATACAATACATTTCAATAATATAAATTTCAAGGATATTGCCGGTAACAGAGGCATATTCAATGGCACTATTGTTCATGATAATTTTCATAATATGATTTATAACCTGTCCGTTTCTTCCAACAAGATTACTGCTATAAATACTTCGGCAGGGAATAATCCGCAATTCTACGGAAAGGTAATTGCAAGCGGACGGCTTAATATTACAGGACGTGGAAAACGTGTCAACCTTGCAGGTTCGGGAACAACCTTACAGGGGACGAACGTAAATATAAACCTTGAAAATGAAAGTGAAATTGCCAGGTATGACTTCATACAGTTTGTGTCTACTGAAGACCCGGTAAAACAGGAATTTCTGTTTTCAAACAAAAATGAAAAGGATTTCAATCTGAACCTCACTATCAGGGCTACCCCTGAAGCAAGAGTGCAGCTGATATATAATTCACAAATTGGTGATGTAATTAAGGCTCAGGGCGAGGGACTGCTGGTTTTTGGCATGGATAAGGATAATAATATTACCCTTTCAGGGACCTATGCGTTAGAGAGAGGTGATTACCTCTTTACTCTTCAAAACGTTATAAATAAACGCTTTACCATACAGCAGGGAGGTACCATAAACTGGTCGGGCGATCCGTATAATGCCAATATAAATATTAAAGCGGTCTATAAACTGAAGGCATCTTTGTATGACCTTTTGGTAAATACTTATGATAATATTTATCAGAGCCAGCGTATTCCCGTGGAATGTACTATTATGTTGTCAGATGAATTATCTAACCCTGTTATTGATTTTGCAATTGATTTTCCTTCTGTTGAGGACAGGCTGATCGACGAGATAAGACAGTTCTTTAATACCCCCGAAGAGATGAATAAACAGATACTCTCGCTGGTGGTACTGGGAAAATTCTATACCCCTGAATACCTCAAAGGGACATATGAGGCACAGACCCCAAATCTAATAGGGACAACTGCAAGTGAACTTTTTTCTAACCAGCTCAGCAACTGGCTGTCACAAATAAGCAATAATGTGGATATCGGACTCAACTACAGGCCGGGCAATCAGATCACTAACGACGAGATTGAGCTGGCGTTAAGTACACAAATGTTTAACGACAGGGTAACTATAAATGGGAACATAGGAAATAACAATAATCCTAACTCTACTAATAACAGTGAACTGGTAGGTGACTTCGAAATAAATGTAAAACTTAATCCCAGCGGTAAAATAAAATTAAAGGCATATAACCGGTCCAATAATAACCTGATATATGAAACTGCCCCCTATACTCAGGGGGTGGGCTTTTCATTAACAGAAGAGTTTAATCATCTGAAAAATATTCTGGATAAGATCAAAAATAACTTATCAAAGAAAAAAGAGTAGCGTTATGGATAATAGATAATTACCTCTCAATGGCTGAGAATGTGCTTTCACAGATGTAAAAACACCTTTAATAAATTATTTTTAATATTTCCCTTTAATTACAGTCAGGCATTGCACGTAATCAAATTAATCATTATTATTGTATTAAATATAGAAATATCGGATATGAAGATTAATAAAGGACATCACGGACACAACAGGCAGACCTAAAAATTGGCAGGTTGCTATGTCAGATTTCCTGAAAGATATGAAACAAAAGCTTGCCCGTTTAGGCAGGCTTTTTTTGTAAAAAATTCCCGTAAGGAAAAGATATCAAAACAGTAAGAATATGCAAAAAAATTTAAAAATAGCTATTCAGATAAAAGGGCGCCTCAACGATGATTCACTGATGCTGATCAGGGAATCAGGAATTGATCTTTCTATTGGTAAGCGCAAGCTGGCAGCATCATCAAAAAATTTTCCACTGGAGGCATTGTTCCTTCGGGATGATGATATTCCCCGGACAGTAGCCGACGGCGTCGCTGATGCAGGAATTGTCGGAGAAAATGAAGTACTTGAAAAAAATGAAAATGTGATTATCGCAAAACGGCTGGGATTCAGTAAATGCAGATTGTCACTTGCAGTGCCTAAATCAGATGAATACAGGGGATTATCATTTTTTGAAGGTAAAAAAATTGCTACATCCTATCCGAAAATTCTCAGAAAATTTCTTGATGAGAAAAAAATTAATGCTGATATTCACGTAATAACAGGATCGGTTGAAATAGCTCCGGGCATCGGACTTGCTGATGCTATCTTTGACATAGTAAGTTCAGGCTCTACACTTATCAGTAACAGGTTAAAAGAAGTTGAAACTGTTATAAACTCTGAAGCAGTCCTGATAAAACATCCCGGACTGTCGAAGGATAAGCAAAAGATACTCAATGAATTGATATTCAGGATTGAATCCGTTCAGAGGGCTCAGGGAAAGAAATATATTCTGCTTAATACCCCCGATGAAAAAATTGAGGATGTTGCTGCTCTGCTGCCCGGAATGAAAAGTCCGACTGTCATGCCCCTGGCAGAAAAGGGATGGAGCTCTGTGCACTCCGTTATTGATGAAAATGATTTCTGGGAGATTATAGGAAAACTGAAAAAAGCAGGGGCTGAAGGTATTTTGGTAGTACCTATTGAAAAAATGATATTTTAAAATTATGCGAATAATAATAAATCCTGAAAAAAAATTATGGCCTGATATACTTAAACGTCCGGTTTTCGATGTTTCAGGCCTGTTCGAAAGCGTTCAATCTATTTTAGATGAAATAGAACGTAACGGGGACAAGGCTCTCAGGGAGCTAACCTATAAATTTGACGGATTCATGCCGGAAAATCTGGAGGTGTCTGAAGAGGAATTTATATCTGCCGGAAAAATGGTTGATCCCGCATTAAAGGAGGCGATAAAGCTGGCAGCAAATAATATCGAAACTTTTCATTCGGCACAAAAATGTGAGTTAAACAAAATAGAGACAATGCCGGGCGTCTCCTGCTGGCAGAAAAGTGTTGCTATAGAAAATGCAGGACTATACATTCCGGGTGGTACTGCCCCTCTTTTTTCTACAGTCCTGATGCTGGCAATACCAGCACGGATTGCAGGATGTAAAGAGATAATTATGTGTACCCCCCCGGGTAAAGACGGCTCGGTAAATCCTGCGGTTCTGTTTGCTGCCCGATATGCTGGTGTGAAAAAAGTATTCAGGCTGGGAGGTGTACAGGCTGTCGGGGCAATGGCTTTTGGTACTGAGAGTGTGCCTAAAGCAGATAAAATATTTGGTCCCGGCAATCAGTATGTAACTGCTGCCAAGCAACTTGTAAGCCTGAGCCATACCGCTGTGGATATGCCGGCAGGACCATCAGAGGTAATGGTTGTTGCGGACAGGAGTGCTGATCCCTCGTTTGTGGCATCAGACCTTTTATCACAAGCCGAACACGGAACCGACAGTCAGGTGGTTTTGATCACCGACAGCCCTGATCTGGTTGAGAAAGTAACCAAAGAGATCTCCCTTCAGCTGGAAAAACTCCCCAGAAAAAAACTGGCAGAGCAATCTCTTGAGAACAGTGTCATTATTGTACTTAATAATGAGGAATTTATGGCAGATATTATTAATACCTATGCTCCTGAACACCTTATTCTCTCAACAATAAACTGTCATGAACTGGCAGAAAAAGTGGTCAATGCAGGATCTGTATTTCTGGGTAACCTCACGCCCGAAAGTGCGGGGGATTATGCCTCGGGGACTAACCATACGCTGCCAACTAACGGTTGGGCGCGGGCTTACAGCGGAGTTAATCTTGACAGCTTCATGAAGAAGATCACTTTTCAGGAGATCAGTGGCGAAGGACTTATAAACATTGGCCCGGCAATTGAGCTGATGGCAGAGGCGGAACTGCTCGCGGGACACAAAAATGCAGTAACTTTAAGACTAAATACATTAACCTGACAAAACAGCATTACAAACAAATAGTTATAACAAATGGAAATAAATAAATTATTACGAAAAAATATTCAGAAACTCCAACCCTACTCTTCTGCAAGGAATGAATTTTCGGGTGAAGCAATGGTTTACCTCGACGCAAATGAAAATCCCTTTAATCAGCCATTTAACCGCTACCCGGACCCACTGCAAAAATTACTGAAAAAAAAGATTGCGGCTATTAAAGGTGTTCAGAGAGAGCAAATTTTTCTGGGCAATGGAAGCGATGAACCTATAGATCTTATTTTCAGAGCTTTCTGTAATCCGGGTATAGATAATATTGTAACCATAAACCCAACTTATGGTATGTACGAAGTTGCAGCGGGAATTAATGATATTGAAGTAAAAAAGGTGCCGCTTACTGAAAAATTTGAACTGGATGCTTCTCTCATTTTTTCGGCAACTGATGAAAAAACAAAAATCATTTTCCTCTGCTCACCCAATAACCCGACCGGAAACTGTTTTGACAGAGATGAAATACTGAAGATAATCAGATCCTTTGAGGGTATTGTCCTGCTGGATGAAGCTTACATCGATTTTGCCCCGGCTAAGTCACTGCTCCCGGAACTAAATAATTATCCAAACCTTATTATCCTGCATACTTTTTCAAAGGCATGGGGAATGGCAGGTATAAGGCTGGGAATGGCTTTTGCTACTTCTGAAATAATTTCAGTGTTAACTAAAATAAAGTACCCCTATAATCTAAATATCCTCACCCAGACAAAGGCAATGGAGCTGCTGAGTAACAAAAAACAACTTAACAAGTGGGTGAAAATTATCATTGGTGAAAGGGATAAACTGGCAATTTTACTGCAGCAATTACCTTTCGTTGTGGAGGTATACCCCTCTGATGCAAATTTCCTGCTTGTGAAGATGCACGATGCCAATGGAATACATAACTACCTTATGGAGCGCGGCATTATCGTCCGCAACCGCTCAAATGTTCATCTGTGTGAAGGCAGCCTGAGAATCACTGTTGGTTCACCCTCGGAAAATGAAATTTTAATCAAAGCATTAAATGACCTTATATGAAGAAAGTACTGTTTATTGATCGCGACGGAACATTAATATTTGAACCCCTGGATGAACAAATTGACTCACTTGAAAAGCTGGAGTTCATTCCCGGTGTATTCAGAAATCTCTATAAGATTTGTAAATTATTTGAATATGAATTAGTCATTGTCTCGAACCAGGATGGACTGGGCACAAGCTCTTTTCCGGAGGATACATTTTGGCCTGCACATAATAAAATGCTCAAAGCTTTTGAAAATGAGGGTATTATTTTTGACGATATCCTGATCGACAGAAGCCGGGCTGAAGATAATGCCCCTACCCGGAAACCACGGACCGGACTGCTGGGTGATTATTTAAAGGGTGATTATGACCTGAAAGGAAGTTATGTAATAGGCGACAGGCTGACTGATATTGAGCTGGCAAAAAACCTGGGTGCTAAAGGGATATTACTGGATAGTGGCAACTTAGCCGGACAGCTGAAAGAAAAAGGGCTGGCGGAGAGCTGTGCACTGGTTGCCAATGGATGGGACGAGATCTGGAATTATCTCACCGCACCGCCAAGAGTGGTTGAGATCAAACGGAAAACCAACGAAACAGATGTGTTGGTCAGGCTGAACCTTGACGGCTCGGGCAAATCAAACGTGTCAACAGGACTTAAGTTCTTTGATCATATGCTTAACCAGATCGGCAGACATGCAGGAGCAGACCTTGAGGTAAACGTGAAAGGCGACCTTGAGGTAGATGAACACCACACTATAGAAGATACAGCCCTTGCCCTTGGTGAAGCATTCAAAAAAGCCCTGGGTGATAAAAGAGGGATTGAACGTTATGGATTTATGCTGCCAATGGATGATTCCCTGGCTACCGTGGCAATTGACTTTGGAGGAAGGCCATGGCTGGTTTGGGAGGCTGAGTTCAGGCGTGATAAGGTAGGCGACCTGCCAACAGAAATGTTTATGCATTTTTTTAAATCTTTCTCTGATGCTGCCCTATGTAACCTGAATATAAAAGCAGAGGGACAAAATGAGCACCATAAAATAGAAGCAATTTTCAAATCTTTTTCAAAAGCTTTAAAAATTGCTGTCAGGCGAGATCCGGCTGATTTACAGATACCCACTACCAAAGGTGTCCTGTAAAAACCGGTAATGACTGGTTATAAAAAGTAATAATATGAAGACCATTAAGCCTCTTAGAGAAAAAAAGAATACTGCCATTCTTCTGATTCACTGTCCGGACAGACAGGGAATACTGGCGACAGTAACAGAATTCCTGAACAATAACCGGGGAAATATTATTTACCTGGATCAGCATGTTGACAGGGAAGAACATATTTTCTATATGCGTGTTGAGTGGGAGCTGGAATACTTTGCCATTCCCCGGAATAAAATAGGTGAATATTTTAATACTTTGATTGGCCAGCCACTAAAGATGACATGGAAACTCGACTTCTCTGAAGAGGTGCCACGAATGGCCCTCTTCGTATCTAAAATGCCACACTGTCTGTTTGATATCCTGGCAAGATACACTGCAGGGGAGTGGGATGTTGAGATTCCCCTGATTATCAGTAACCATGAACTGCTAAAACCGGTTGCTGAAAGATTTGGAGTTGAGTTTTTTCATATACCTGTCAATAAGGATAATAAAGAGGAACAGGAAAGCAGGGAACTGGAGTTACTGAAAAAGTACGATATAGATTTTATTGTGCTGGCACGCTACATGCAGATACTTTCAGACTCTTTTGTACAGCAGTACCCAAACAGGATAATAAATATCCACCACTCATTCCTGCCTGCCTTTGCAGGGGCAAAACCATATCATGCAGCGCATGACAGAGGTGTGAAAATAATAGGGGCAACAAGCCACTATGTAACATCCCGGCTTGACGGCGGACCAATAATTGAGCAGGATGTTACCAGGTGCAGCCATTTTGATACTGTACAGAATTTAATCCGTAAAGGACGTGACCTGGAAAAAATAGTACTTTCACAGGCAGTATATAAACATCTGCAAAGAAAAATACTGGTATACAACAACAGAACAGTGGTATTTAACTAATATACAATTTATTTATACTAATAAATGAATGTCGTAATAATAAAATACAATGCAGGAAATATTGAGTCGGTAAAAAATGCCCTTCAACGGTTGGGGAGTGATGCTGAAATTTCGGCTGACCACGATAAGATAAAAAAAGCAGACAAAGTAATTTTTCCGGGGGTTGGTGAAGCAGCGAATACAATGGCATACCTGCGGCAAAAAAAACTGGATAAGCTGATTATAAGCCTCAGACAACCTGTATTAGGTATTTGTCTGGGACTCCAACTGATGTGTTCGCACTCAGAAGAAGGAGATACTAAATGCCTGGGTATTTTTGATGAAACTGTAAAAAGATTTAGTCCGGTACCTGAAAAAGAGTATATAACCAAGGTACCCCATATGGGATGGAATTCTATCTTTGGACTGAAAAGCGATTTATTCTCTGATATCAGTGAAAATGAATATCTCTATTTTGTACACTCATATTTTGCGGGATTGGGACCGGACACAGCCGCAAAATGTGATTATATAATCCCGTTCAGCGCTGCACTTCATAAAAATAATTTTTATGCAACCCAGTTCCATCCTGAAAAAAGCGGGACAGTGGGAGCTGTAATTTTAAAAAATTTTTTAGACCTTTAACTATTTAAGTATGGATACCCTTAAAATAATAAAAGTAGGCGGCAGAGTGGTAGAAGACCCTGAGTCATTAAACAACCTGCTGGACCGGTTTATGACTATTTCCGGCTATAAAATACTGGTACACGGAGGTGGCCCGGCAGCTACCAACCTTGCCACTCAGCTTGGAATAAAAACTGAAATGGTCAATGGCAGGCGGATCACTAATAAAGATATGCTTGATGTCGTAACCATGGTCTATGCAGGATTAATAAATAAAAAAATTGTTGCAGGGTTACAGGCAAGAGGATGCAATGCATTAGGATTAACAGGGGCTGACATGAATCTGATAACCGCAATAAAACGTCCTGTAAGAGACATTGACTATGGTTTTGCCGGAGACATAAAAAATGTTAACTCCCGTGAATTAAGGTTGCTTATAAATGAGAATATAGTCCCGGTGATAGCTCCCCTGACCCACGACAACCAGGGTAATCTTCTGAATACTAATGCCGATACCATTGCGGCCGAATTATCTGTCGAACTGGCTGCCTATTTCGATGTATTTCTCATATACTGTTTTGAAAAAAGAGGTGTTTTAAAAGATGCAGAAGATGAAAACAGTATAATTAATGAGCTTGACAGTAACCTGTTTAAGGAATACCAGGAGCAAGGCATAATCAGTGCAGGAATGATCCCCAAACTGGAAAACGGTTTTCATGCCAAACAAAGCGGGGTAAAAGAAGTTCTTATAACAAATGCAGTCCAGATAGCCACCGGCAGGGGAACACGGCTAATATAATCCGGAAGGGTAATAAAAATTTATAGCGGTCACCCCAAATTAAAACATATCTTTCATCTTTTCAAAAAAAGTCTTTTCTTCGGCAGAAGGCCCACCCTGAAAAGCAGAAGAGTTCATTAATTTCTCCAGCATCCGCTTATCTTCCTGACTCAATTTTTTGGGTATCCAGATGTGCACCCTCACAAGAAGGTCGCCCTTTCCGTAACCATTTACATCAGGAAGTCCCTTGCCGCGAAGCCTTAGAATCTTTTCGGGCTGGGTTCCCGGTTCAATTTTTACTTTAACCTTACTTTCTATTGTAGGTATCTCTGCAGTAGTGCCCAGGGTAATTTCCGGAAACGATAAAAACAAATTATATATCAGATTATTCCCGTCACGTACCAGGTCCGGATGATCCTCCTCTGTTATGACAACAAGCAGGTCTCCGCTTATACCTCCCCTGCGGGCTGCGTTACCCTTACCTGTAATATTCATCTGCATACCTTCAGCTACTCCTGCAGGAATATTGACCGTGATAATCTCCTCATCCCGCACCACGCCCTCTCCTGCACAGTGATGACATTTTTCAGTAATAATTTTTCCATCTCCCTGGCAAGTGGGACAAACAGATGTAGTCTGCATCTGTCCCAACAGAGTATTGGTAACCCTGGTTACCCGTCCTGATCCACGGCAAGTGGAGCAGGTGGTATAGGAAGAGCTGTCTTTTGCACCGGTTCCTCCGCACTCGGTACACTTCACATATTTTTTGACCTTTAGCTTCTTCTCTACACCATTTGCTATTTCGCGAAGGTTCAATTTAACTTTTACCCTCAGGTCAGACCCCCGGGTTACATGTCGTCGCGCACTTGGCCCGCGCGATCCCCCGAAGCCGCCAAAGCCGCCGCCAAAATGTCCGCCAAAAATATCGCCAAAAGCAGAAAATATATCTTCTATATCTGAGAATCCGCCAAACCCGCCTCCGGGGCCTGCTGAACCGCCCATGCCTGCATGGCCGAACTGATCGTATCTTTGTTTTTTATCAGGATTACGAAGTACTTCATAAGCCTCAGCCGCTTCTTTAAACTTCTCCTCTGACGCCTTGTCACCCGGATTCTTGTCAGGATGATACTTCAGTGCTTGCTTTCGGTATGCTTTTTTTATCTCATCCGCAGAGGCATCCTTGCTTACTCCCAATACTTCATAATAATCTCTTTTTGCCATCTTCCTTAAAAATTTTATTCGCCTACTACAACTTTGGCAAAGCGTATAACCTTGTCGTTCAATGTATAACCCTTCTGTATAACTTCCAGTATTTTTCCTTTTAGCTTATCGTCGTCAGCAGGGATCTTTGTAATTGCTTCATGATGGTCTACATCAAATTCCTGATGCAATGCCTCTATCTCTTTTACATTATTTGCTGATAAAAATTCTTTGAATTTATTATAGATAAGTAATGTCCCCTGCTTAATGGAATCATCATCAGAAATATTTTTTAATGAATCTAGAGCCCGCTCAAAATCATCGATTACCGGTAAGATATTCCTCAGGACAGATTCCCCCCCTGACTTAATTAAATCAGCCTTTTCACGCAACGTACGCTTGCGGTAATTATCAAATTCTGCCTGAAGGCGCAGATGTTTATCAGTTAATTCTCCTATTTTCATCTCGAGCTCCTGTATCTTTACCTCACTTTTATCCTTATGGGATTTCTTTTTTTTCTCTTCATGCTCATTTGCTTCTTCTGTCTTGCCCTGATGTTCTTTATGAGGGTCTTTGCTACCGGACTTGTTGTCAGGTCCTGGTGATTCACTGCCGGTTTTCTTTTTCTCTTCCGGCATATTACTTTTTACCTCTTCTGCCATTTCAATTGATTTAATTTTGCAACTTTACATATCAAATAATTTGCCATACCAATATAAAAGACAAATTGGCACCTGATTCTGAAATAAAGCGCCAATTTGTAATAATTTTTTCTGTTCGTCAACACCTGAACCTGTTACTTTAGTAACTTTTCAAGTTTAGCATCCAGATCAGGGCCCCGTAAATCTCTGGCAATAATTATTCCGTTTCCGTCAATCAGAAAATTTGACGGGATCCTTCTGACACCAAAAATGGCAGCATATTTGGAATACCACCCTTTCAAATCACTTATATGATATTCCCATTCAAGTTTATCATCCTTAACTGCCTTTTTCCATGAGGCTTCTGTCCGGTCAAGGGATACACTGAATACTGTAAAACCTTTACCGTTACTGAAATTTTTATTTTTATATTTTCTGTAAACGTTAACCACTATGGGGTTCTCCTTCCTGCAGGGACCGCACCAGGCTGCCCAAAAATCGAGCAAAACAACCTTCCCCTTTGTGTCAGACAATCTGATTGTCTCCCCGCTTATTGACCTGCCTGATATCTCAGGTGCTTTATTTCCAGGGTTGATTCCAATTTTTTGTTGTGAGAAGGAGAATGGTGAGGCCATCACAATCAATATGATAATAATTACGGATCTTCTCATAAAATAACATCAAAAAATTTTGAAACTAAATAAATAAATTTTGCTCCATCTGTTCGCTTCAGGGAACCGCAAGGAATAAATTCTCAAACCATCAACTGTGTCACCAGTGCCCTATCCCTATCCCTATCCATTGCCGTCTGCTTTAGCTGACGGATTCCCTGGTAATCCTGGCTCCTATCCTGTTCAGCCGGCTTTCAATATTTTCGTACCCCCTGTCTATTTGCTCAACATTCTCGATGATGCTAACACCATTCGCTGACAAAGCAGCGATAAGAAGAGCAATACCTGCCCTTATGTCTGGTGATGACATTTTTGTCGCCCTCAGGCAGTGCTCCCTGTTAAGTCCGATAACTGTAGCTCTGTGAGGGTCACACAAGATAATTCTGGCGCCCATATCAATCAGCTTATCAACAAAGAACAGTCTGCTTTCAAACATCTTCTGGTGGATCAGGACACTTCCTTTTGCCTGGATGGCAACTACCAGCAAAACACTTAGAAGGTCAGGAGTAAGTCCCGGCCACGGGGCATCGGAGACAGACATAATGGAACCGTCGATATAGGTTTCGATTTCATAAAATTCTGTATCCCTGACAACAATATCTTTGCCAACCTGTTGCACGTTTACACCAAGCTTACGAAAATATGCGGGTATTATCCCCAGTGTTTCTGAATCAACATTTTTAATGGTTATATCGGAAGCTGTCATTGCTGCCAGCCCGATAAAGCTGCCAACTTCAATCATATCGGGCATCACTTCATGGACACAACCTGTGAGGCCTTCACAACCTTCAATTGTCAGTAAGTTTGAACCAACACCCGATATCCTGGCACCCATAGTGTTAAGCATTTTACAGAGCTGCTGGATATAGGGTTCGCAGGCAGCATTATAGATAGTTGTAACCCCTTCGGCCATAACAGCAGCCATTATTATATTGGCAGTTCCTGTTACTGAAGCCTCCTCGAGCAACATATATGTGCCTTTAAGTTTAGGGGCTGAAACAGAATAATACTGGTTCTGATCATCGAAACTGAAAACTGCCCCCAGCTTTTGAAGCCCGTTAAAATGAGTGTCAATCCTGCGCCTGCCTATCTTATCGCCTCCCGGCTGAGGTATGAAACCCTGTCCGAAGCGCGCCAGTAAAGGGCCAATAACCATTACCGAACCTCTCAGGCTGGCTGCCTGTTTTGCATATTCAGGAGTTTTCAGGTAATTGGCATTTATATCTGCTGCATTAAACAGATAGGTACCCTTCTTTATTCGTGATACCTTTACACCTAACCCTTTCAGAATATCAATAAGCTTCAGGACATCCCGGATCTCGGGAATATTCCTGATTGTTACGTCATCAGGCGTCAGCAGTACTGCACAAATTACCTCAAGCGCTTCATTTTTTGCTCCCTGTGGTTCGAGTGATCCATTAAGGTGATAACCCCCTTCAACCCGGAATGATGCCATCTTATTTCGAGTTTTTTATTTTTTCTTTTTCTTCTTTTTGACTGGCTGAACTTTTACTTCTCCAAGCTTAAGATCAGAAGGAACTTTCAACTTGTAGTCTGACATCTCCTCCAGATCTTTAAATATTTTATCATCCTGTACCGAATCCTTATTCCAGGCTATATACAGTTTCTTCATCTGATTGGCAATCTGCTCAATTAGAATGCGTTGTTCCTCGCCTTCCATTCTTGTGGCAGTTTCGATCATTTTAGTAATTATGAGGCCATAATGCCTGTACTTTAATGAATGCTGGTTATAAGGCACCTTACCCGGCTTTTCATGAAGTATTTCAGGTGACGGTGGATCGTATGGGTAATCAATATCAAGCGTAAAATCAGTCATTATTGCCAGATGGTCCCACAATTTATGTTTAAATTCAGGTACATCGCGAAGATAGGGGTACAGATTACCCATAACATCAATTACTGTTTGTGCTGCCCGGTTTCTCTTTTCCCTGTCTTCAATCGTCATGATATGATTTACCATGTTCTGTATATTCCTTCCGTATTCCGGCATAGGTAATTTCTCTCTCATTGTATTATAATCCATAAAAACTGACATTTTCATGTGTTTAAAATTTTGTAATTACTTGT
>LSQX01293941.1_pt1 | contig 17168 bp, 14 predicted proteins | sample 654561 | NCBI WGS metagenome assembly LSQX01 (sample SAMN04489861, study PRJNA283612) | anaerobic digester metagenome | isolation source: 4 biogas reactors fed with cattle manure at either 37C or 55C with and... | place: Denmark: Kongens Lyngby | collected 2014
ATGAACATTTTCCCTAAACTGGGAAAATACCCCATCGACATATTTGCAGCCACCATCAATGCCCTGTTGCTCTTCTACACCATCTACAGGTACAAGCTGATCAGCTACTCACGCATTGCCATCAACATCATCTACTCCACCATCCTGATCATCGTAGCCTCAGTATCATATTACATCATCATATTCGTAATCCAACTCTTCAACAGCAATCTGTTCACAGGAAACACGTTGCAACTCACACTCATCCTCGGAGTTGTGACTGCCATAATCATCCATCCGGTAAGGAACCTGCTCGTATATCTGGTCGACAGCGTCATCATCCCCAAACGGCACCCCTACCAGACAACCATCAAGAATCTCAGCCATAAGCTGACGACAATAGTCAATCTCAAGGAACTGGGTGACGAGGTGGTGAAAAACCTGAGTTCCGGACTGAAAACCGAATGGGTCATATTTGTAGTGAAACGCCTGGACAGTAACGGGGAATTCACCATGGTGGCCAACAGCAAATGCCCGACCTCCTTGCAGGAGGGAGATGAGGTACTCTTCAACTTCCCCCCGATCGTAGAGGAGAAACTCCATAAACTCAGGCTTGAAAACACCTCTTCAATACTCAATGTGAACCCAGACGAGCAGCGCTTCGAAGTCAGCGCCCAACTCCCTCCTGCCGATGTGCTCATACCCCTTGTCTTCAGGAAACAAATCGCAGGATACATTCTCATCGGATATGACTATACCAAATCCCTTATCAGCCCGATCGAGCTTGAAGCGCTTGAAATCCTCGCTGCCCAAAGTTCCCTCTCACTGGAAAACGCCCTTTCCTTCGAACGGCTCAAGGAACAGGGAGATGAGCTTACCATAAGCAAGAACAAGATGGAGGCCATCTTCAACGGCATAGCTTCCCCCGTATGCCTGATCGACATCGACTTCACCATCCAGGAAGCAAACACAGCTGCTGTCGCATTCTTCGGCAACAACAAGAACTGCCTCATAGGAAGCAAATGCTATCGAGCCTTCTTCCAGCGTTCGAGGCCCTGTCCGTTCTGCCAGGCCCTCGACTGCCTGCACAACGGAGCTGTGGAGGAGACGGAGACTACGATCAAGGATAAGATCTACTCCTTTCAGTTCCATAATGTGAAGGTACCTGAGAATGCCAAGAATGTATTCATTGAGATCATAAACGACATTACCGAACAGAAAAAACTGCAAGAGGAGCTGGTAAGGACTGAGAAGATGGCAGGTATCGGAACCTTGGCTGCCGGAATCGCCCATGAGCTGAACAATCCGCTTGCAGGGATCCTCGGCACCACAGAGATCATGCTTAGTGAAGTGGAGCAAAACCATGCCCACCACGAATATCTAGAGGATATTCTCTCCTATTCAAAGGCAGCCGCGGATGTCATAAGAGAGCTTGCTCTCTACTCTCGAAAAGAAGAGAATGACGAGGCCAAAGAGGACCAATCCGTAGAACTCGTAAGGATACTGGAATTTTCCCTCAGACTAGCATTGCGGGGCATAGACTCCCAGAATATCGATGTCAGAAGGAACTACCACGCCCTTCCCTTCCTTGAAGCAAACGAAGGCAAGCTGCAACAGCTCTTCTTGAACTTCATTGTAAACGCCATCCAAGCCATGGACGGTGATGGGACGCTCACACTCTCCTGCATAGAGAGTGACGGGCTGGTAACCATCAGGATCGCAGATACCGGGTGCGGTATCGCAGACGAGGATATCAACCAGATATTCACCCCTTTCTTCACTACAAAGGCACCGGGTTCGGGCACAGGCCTCGGGCTCTCCAACTGTTATAATATTGTAGACAAGATGGGAGGGAGGATCAGAGTGAAAAGCGAAATTGGTGTAGGCACGGAATTTACCATTATATTCCCAGCCAATGATGAGAGAAGGGACATCATTCGATTCGCTCTGGTCAATGATCAGGCAGGGATGAATGATGTGTTCTTTATCCAAAGGAAGGTGCTGGTCGGGGAAAAAGGCTACCTAGAGGAGTCCATCCACCGGCAAGAGGACGAGAAGGCGATGCACATCCTGGCCTTCAAGGGGCTGCATCCGGTCGGGACTGTCTCCCTGATGACAAGCGAGCATTTCTGGCCCTTGCCCATCTCCGAGTATTTCGACATTGAATCGGTGTTGCAATCACGCAACTGCTCTGAAATTATCCGCCTTGCGGTCCTGCCGGAGATGAGAAACACCTCCGCCTCCATCGGTCTCATCATTCTGGTCTTCCTGCTCGCCCGCAGCCAGGGGGTCGAGAACCTAGTCATCGATGTATTTGCCGACGACCTGAAGACCATAAAACTCTACAAGAAGTTCGGATTCAAGGAGGTTGGAACCTATTACTCTCCTTCAGAAGTTACCGTTCTCACCCTTCAAAGCAAAAGCACCTTGGAGAAGGACAAGAGCCAGTTGAGACATTTCGTGCGTCCACTGTTTGCCCGTCTCAGGCCAATGTTTGACTTTGGCCCCCTTACCCAAGGCGTCCTAGACGAGATGGATAGGATTCTCAGCGCCGACACAGCAGAAGATGTCCTCGTAAAGCCATAAGCCAAAGCACCTCTCGTTGACCAAAGGCGCGTATGCTATTACAGTTGTCGCGAGGTGTTTACAGCTATGCAGTTTACTTCTTTCCAAGAGGTGGTCACCTACATGGAAAGCTTTACCAACCTGGAAAAGCAGACAGACCACTATACCACCAGAACCTATCGTCTGGATCGCATGCATGCGATCCTCTCCTATATTGGCAACCCTGAACTATCCTTCAAGAAGATCCATCTTGCAGGATCCAAGGGCAAAGGCTCCACAGCCTCCTATCTGGCAAGCGGTCTTACCTCCCTAGGGTACAAGACAGGCTTGTATGTATCTCCACATCTGGTCGACTACCGCGAGCGCTTCACCCAAAGCGGCACCTTTTTTCCTGACAGCCAGCTGATCGAAGCAGGCAACGAACTCAGATGCAGGCTTGAGGGATTCAGCTTCAGTGACCAGTGGGGAGAGACCTATCCGACCACCTTCGAGCTGTTCACCTCCTTTGCCTATCTGCTCTTCTCCCTTTCAGGGTGCCAGTGGGCCGTCATAGAGACCGGGCTGGGTGGTCGCCTCGATGCGACGAATACCATCATTGCAGATGCTACTGTCCTCTGCCCCATAGAGATGGAACATACGAAGATCCTCGGTGACACGTTGGAAAAGATAGCCTATGAAAAAAGCAAAATCATCAAACATAAGGTTCCTTGCTTCATCGGCTACCAGGAGCCTGCCGTAATGGAGGTCTTTAAAAAGGAGGCACAACAGCAGCAGAGTCCTGTCACCACCCTCTCTGAAGAGCTCCTTACCTACATCTACAAGATCACCAGCGGGGGAGAGATCGTAGAGTACTGGTGGAAAGACAAGACCCATGAGCGGCTCACTCTCTCCATGATGGGCAAGGTCCAAGCCCAAAACTGCGCCCTTGCCCTCATGGTGCTCAGAAAGCTAGGGCTTTTCGGCGAACATACAGCAGATGCCCTGCAACGCAACACACTTCCCGGGAGGTTCCAAAAGATTTCGGATGCCCCTGACATCTATCTGGACGGAGCCCATACCTCACACTCGCTCCAGGCCTTGCTCGAATCCTTCTCTTCCCTCCACCCCTCAAAGGAAAATACGATCATTTACGGGGCTTTGGAGGATAAGGACCACACCCATATGGGATCCTTGGTCCTTGATCACTTCAGTAAAGTCATCATATCCAGACCTGGAACGTTCAAGAAGAGCGATATCTCCCTCATCGAACAACAACTCAGGCAGTTGGCCACCACACGCCCGACAGAGTATGACATCCGCCTGATAGAGGACAATGGGCAGGCTCTTGCAAACGCTATGGCCAACACACCACCCGGTGCGGCCATCCTCGTCTGCGGATCGTTCTATCTTGCAGGCGGGGTAAAAACAGCTTACGATACCCTACGGAGAGACAATGTCGTTAAACTGGCGTGAACTTGCGCTCATACTGGAAGAGCTCCCCTTGGAGGGAAGTAGCCTGCAATCTGTGGTACAGCACGACTTTCACTCATTGAGCTGGCACCTATACCATCCCAGCCATGGCAGATGGACGTTGTATACGGAGGTCGGCACCCCCTACAGCCGGATGCATATGGCTAGCCACCCCATCGCCGTACAGCAGATGGGAAAGACAGCCAAGCTCCAGAGATTTGTGCAGTTCTGTCGTGCCAACCTGGAAGGGGCCAGGATAGTAAGTGTCGCACAGACTCCTTTTGACCGCATGATCACCTTGAAGGCGGACAATCACGGTCGCACGCTCTACCTCCATTTTCGTTTCTATAGCGGCCCTGGAGCAAACATCTTCATAACCGATGAGGACAACACTATTTTGGACCTGCTCTATCGCCGCCCCAACAGGGGAGAGAAAAGCGGAGCTGTCTTTGTCCCTCCTGAAGAGAAACCGGATGACGGGGGCAAGTTCCCCATCCGCGAGCGAGGCGAAACCTCATTCAATCGCCAGATAGAGGAGGAGTACGGTCAGGCCAGCAATTCCCAGACACTCGAAGACCTGCTGCTCAAGATACGGCGCAAACGTGACAGGGAGGTACAGCAGATAGAGTCAAGTGCGCTTTCCCTCGAACGGAAGATGGCCGAAAGCGGGAAGTTCGAGCATTTCAAGAAGATGGGGGACCTGCTCAGTGCCAATATCCACCTGATCGAAAAGCATTCGACATCTATTGAGGTTGACGACTGGGAGAGCGCAGAGAGAATCACCATCCCCCTGAAGGAAACCATTCGCCCCAGTCTCCAGATCCAGAACTACTATGAGCGTTACCAAAGGTTGAAAGGCACCTTCGAGAATGCCAGGGCGGAGTACGAGAAGGTCCAGCTTGAACTGCAAGCTTGTGTGGCTAAGTATGCCAGGCTTCTCACCTCCAGCGGGGATGAAAGACCAGATATCCGGCTCCTGAAATGTGAACTGGGAAGTGAGACTGCAGACAAGGTGACCAAGGTCAGATCCCCGGGGCTCACCATTCAAAGCGGGCAGTTTACGCTGCTGGTAGGACGGAATGCCAAGGAAAATGATGAGCTTCTGCGCCGCTGGGTACGAGGAAACGACTACTGGATGCATACGCGCGACACCCCAGGAGGATATGTATTCATCAAATTCAAAAGGGACAAGAGCGTCCCCTTGGATGTGCTCCTTGATGCGGCAAACCTCGCCCTTGTCTTCAGCAAGGCCAAGAACCAGGGCAAGGCAGACCTCTACTACACGCAGGTAAAGTATCTCAGGCGACCCAAGAAAGGGAAGACCGGAGAGGTCATACCAACTCAAGAGAAAAATCTTTCGGTAACACTGGACGAAGGACGCCTTGCAAGACTACTTTCGGAGGATGAAGATGCATAAAAGTGAACATCACACCATATTTTACCCTCATGACAGGGAGACCCTCTCCGCCCAGTGCGCAATACGGATCGGACAGACAGACAAAGGGGATAAGCTATCAAGCCTCCCCTCTGCGATCCTCACCCCCCATGCCAGCTATACGCATGTCCTGAAGCTGTTGCATAAAAGCTTCCTTGCCGTTTCCTCCCTGCAGCCAAAACTGGTTGTAATACTCGCTCCACTGCACCAGGAGGCGTTGGATGTGGACAAGCCGCACTTCCTCTTCGTCCCGACAGGAGAGGGCATCAGGCTGCCCCACACCGACATACACTATGCTACAGAGATACGGAATACCCTGCTCTCGCTCTTCGGTGATGATATCAAGGCGGAGAACAGCTACTTCATTGAGGAGCCAGCAGTCGAACTTACCCTTCCCTTGGCAAATTCCTATACAAAGGGCGTGCCGGTGCTGCCGATGCTCACCAATACCCACGATGCAACGGAGTGCAGGACATATGCCTCAATTCTGGAGAAGATAACAGCCCTGGTTCCAGAGACCCTGTTCGTACTCTCTGCAAACCTGAATGCAAACCTCCCATCAAAGCTGGCAACAGAGCATGCCTCTACGCTTGTCAGGTTGCTGGAAGATGGAGAGCCTCTGCTTGAGAGCTTACGATCAAAGCAGATCAGCAGTTGTGGCATAGCTGCCTTTGAAGCCTTGCGCCATCAGAAATGGGGGAAAAACGAGTGGGTTTTTACCTCCTTTAGTGCAGAGGGTGAACCCTTTGCCCGAATTCCCCATGAATTCATAACAAAAGAACGTATTGTCTGGCATGCCAGTGCAAAAAGGAAAGAGGTCTGAAATGGTTGTTTCCCCTAGAGTCTTCACATCTGTCATCGAACAGAAACCCTATACCTGCATCGCTATAGGTCCCAAGGGAGTGAGCCTTCCCTCCTATCTGCTGCAGGGGCAGAAAAGCCCCGGATACATCATTGTCCCGGGAGAAAAACCCAAAAAATGGTATTGGGAAGGGTTTGCCGTGGCGGATGACCAGCGCTGTCTCTACTTCGAAAGCATCAACCTCTTTCCCATCACCGATATTGCAACAACCAAGCGAAGCGATGCCCTCCCCCTGATCAGGGAGCTAGCCCAAGCCCTTGAGATGCTTCCCCTCACCTTCCTCGACCTTTCCAGCAATACCCTCCCCATCTGGAGGATATGGGGTATTGAGGAGGGGGGATTCCTTATCCTAAGTCAGGATCTGGCGGACCTTTTCTCTTCCTGTGCCGAAGATGATGTACGTTACAGCATGCTGTCAGCATGGGTGCACCATGGTATCCATACCCCCTTCTCACTCTGTGACCAGATGACCCAGCTGCTCTACTTTGCCGCGATGGGCTTTCCCCCTTTCGGGGCCAAAGAGACCAGGGAGGATGGGTTTAGGGCTCTTCCTCTCAGTTTGAGCTCAGTGGGGCTGGAACAGAAAAGCATGGCATTTATCGACGCAACCCTACGCTTAAGCTTGTCAAAGCAGCGTGAAGCCAGTGCAAACCTAGAAACCCAGAAAGCTCTCTTTTGGTTTGTAGAGGCTACAGAGGGCCTCGAATGGAACCTAAAGAACCGTACTGAGGCCCCTAGCTATGAAGACATGAGAAATGTAGGCTCCAGCGCACCATTTTTGGAGGATCAGAAGAAACGGTCGGACAGAAGTGTTTTTTGGAGAAAAAAAGGTTGGATAGTTATCAGCGTCGCGGTAGCGGTCACGCTTGTAGTCTGGTTTACCACCGGTAGGATCAGAGATGCCCTTGCTCCCCCATATACGGCAGGAATGGCTGCTGAACAGGTCATCCAAGAGTACTATACCGCGCAGAATGAACTTGATCTGCAGAAGATGGAAGCTTCTTTAGGAAAGAAAGCCAAAAACCCTGCGGCCATGGAGGTGACCAACCTATTTGTCTCACGCCAGACACGCAAGGCCTATGAGGGCATCGACACACAGATAGACCCCAACACCTGGATAGGGAGTGGCAGGCCGCCACTGCTGGAAGGGACTTTCCTCTATGGAATTACCGACGTCACCATCAGGGCGATCAATACTACTGACTACGAGGTGAGCAGCATACTTTACTCCCCCTTCCCATATTTCGAAGATCAGGAGGGTGCCATTGCCGAGGAGGGCGAACTGATTATTTTCAGGTATGAACAGGTGCAATATTTTAGGATAGAGCCCAGCAAACGGGGATGGCTTGAGATCACCTCCCTTGAAAACAGGACCCTGCGCAGGCTGGGGAGCCTCAAGGTACCTACCTACCGCAAAGAGACGACAGCTATCGATATCCCTCAATAAGGGAGAGTATCTCTCTTTTATCTTTCGGATTCATCCAATGTACAGAGGCAAAGCTCTTGAAGAAGGTCATCTGCCGCTTTGCATAGAAGCGACTGTTGCGGTCGATCTGTTCCCGTACCATGGACAGGGAGGCCTCACCGCTCTTCCTCGCCTGGAAGAACTCCTTATAGCCAATGCCTTGCAGGCCCGGCCAGCTCTCAGATGCCCCCATCTCGATAAGACGGCGTATCTCATCGACCAAACCCTCAGCGAACATCTGACCGACCCTCAATGCTATTCGCTGTTTCAGCTCATCCCCCTCCCGCCAGAGACCGAGTATGAGAGGCTTCATCCCGTTTCGTGGGGTAGAGGGTATCTTGTAGCTGCTTAAGGGCCTGCCCGAACCTTCATAGACTTCCAAGGCACGCGAGACCCTGTACATGTCCGAAGGGTGTATCCGTTTGGCGGAGAGAGGGTCAACTTGAGTCAGGCGCTCAAATGCCCAAGCATCCCCACGAACTCTAATCTCTTCAGCCAAGCGCTGACGCACACCTTCATCACTGGGAGGAGCTTCAGCCAGGCCAAAGTAAAAATGTTTGAAATAGAAAGCCGTGCCACCACTGAGGACAGGGATTTTCCCCTGTGCGTGGATCTCACGGCATGCCTCATCGGCATACGCGACGAAATCCCCTACGCTGAATTGCTGCCAGGGGTCATAAACGTCGATAAGATAGTGCTTAATTGCTTGAAGTGTTTCGGTGTTGGCCTTGGCCGACCCGATATCCAAGTGTCTGTACACTTGGATGGAGTCGGCATTGACCACGGAATACTTCTCAGGATCAAGATCCAAAAGAAGTTCAGTTTTCCCTACGCCCGTGGGTCCGAACAGAAAAACTACAGACTCAAAAGGATTAGAGCAGGTCAGGGGCTTCGAAGTGGATTTCACCGTTAAGGGCTCTCTTGAGTACTTCGCTGACAATTTTGCCATTATTTTCCTCTATCTCCTGACCACCACAACCGGGATTACTTAAAATGATAGCCTCTTTGATGGCCACACAAGTAATCTCATAAATATTTCCTTCGTAATCAATAAGGGTGTCCAATGGGATGCTCACTATCGATACTCCTTCTACTATATGATACAACTCTATTACTATAATGAATTACACTAAGAATGTACAGCACTCAAAAAGCATGCCTGTACCCGAACCTGATAAATTGCCCCGTACTTTTTTCCATGAGCGCTGATGAAGGAGTCCCTTGGAGCAGCTTCCATCCCTTTGGGATATAAGCCAGCTCGCAAAACAGGATATCCATCATCCCTGCGGCCTCCAATGAGAGTTGCAGGGCAAAGCCCGGCTGAAAACTGATAGCCTCACCATACTCCCAACCCATACGCAGTGTAGGCCCGACTCCTACGGCCACAACACTGCCGAGCCTTCCCTTGTAGAGGATATTCATGCTCAGTCCAGGGTAGCGGTACCAGTCATCCCCGCTATCCAAGGCTCCAAGCAGAGGCAGTGAAACCACCAGGTTCTGGTCTATTGAACGGGTAAGGAACCCCACTTCCACAGAAGTGGAGAGCGGGCCCTGGCTGATTCCCACATAGGGTGCCGCTGGCAAGCAGAAAAGGAGAAAAACGGATACAAGAACTACTGCCACCGGCTTTTTCATGCATTTCCTTTTTGTTGCAATTTCTTTGCTTCAGCGATTATCATGGCCGCCACCTCATCGGGTTGGAGGTTTGTGGTGTCGATGACCATATCGGCTATGGATGTGTCGCTGTTGTTGATACCATAGAGACGTTCATAGCGCGCACTGTCATTCTTGTCACGTTTTGTGGTCTCTGCGTAACGTTGGGCGAGGGTTCCGCCTTCGCGCTTGAGGACCCTCCTGGCCCGCTCCTCTGTGGTTGCTGTAAGATAGATCTTCAGATCTGCCTCCTTGAGCATCCAGATGGCAAGACGACTTCCCAAAACACAGTCCTCTACCGCTAGGGCCATCTCAACCTGGCGGCGGTCAACCTCAAGGTCGTAGTCATCACTCTGTTCCGCAAGCTTGCAAAATTCCCAAAATTCGATGCCATATTCCTGGGCAAGGCTGCGAAAGGTGAAGTTGATCATTACAAAACCCAACGCTTCGGAAACCATGTTACTTACTGTGGTGTTTCCACAACCACTTTTACCACTTATAGCTATGCGCACACGATGCCCCTACTCAATGTTGCGAATCTGTTCGCGTATATTTTCCAGGCCGTCTTTCATTCGGACAACCTGAAGATTCATCTCCACCATCTGGCTTTTGCTGCCGATGGTGTTGATCTCCCTATGCATCTCCTGACAGAGAAAATCCAGACGTTTGCCAACAGGCTCATCCTGTTCGAGGAGGTTGAAGAACTCCTTCAGATGGACGGCCAGCCGCTTGATCTCCTCATTGACTGAGTATTTGACCAACATGACAGCTATTTCGGAGAGAATCCTATTCTCATCATAGTTCTGGTCTGCAAGCATCTCGTCGAAACGAGCGCGTAAGCTTGTCTTGACCAGCTCCTCAAGCTCGGTAGCATGCTCTGCTATGACAGCATGTCCCTCAGCAACAATCTTTCCCATCCTCTTCAGGTCTTCCTTCGTATGGGCACCTTCACGTACCTTACTCTGATCCAACTGCACCAAGGCGGCGGCAAGGGTCGAAAACAGCGAAGAGCGATACTTTTCACTGTCACCCGGCCTGACGCTGGTGAGCACACCTTCACTGCCGAGGAAGTCTGAGAGCGAGGGCTTGAGGGCTTTGCCACTGAGAGCCGCTATCTGGGCAAACGCCTCTGAATAGCGCTTGACGGCGAGCTTGTCCACCACTATCTCCATATCGGAAGAGAGGGTCTTTACCCTTATGTTCACCTCGACATGCCCACGGCTGGCAACCTTCTTGATCTCTTCATCTATCTCGATCTCGAAGGGGGCGAGAAAGAAAGGGATATTGTGATTTATATCCAGATACCTGTTGTTGTAGGATTTCAATTCAACGGAGAGCTGAAACTCTTCGCTCAACTCCTCTGCCGATCCATACCCTGTCATGCTTTTCATCAAAGACTCCTTCTTGAACGAGCTATCCGCTCGGTGAGGGCTCGGTTGTTACCAGCACCCATCGTAATGCACAAATCATAGGGTTGCAACCAGCCGCTGGCGATTGCAACAGCCTCTTCGTCATCCGCGGCATATACGCTGGCATGGAGACGGCAGAGTTTAGTCCTCATGATCCTCTGTGCCATGGCCTTGGCGAGCACCTTGCCCATATCCTCATCCGAATTGTTGTCCCCTCTGGCAGAGCCGTAGCAGCTCTGTACGATGAGGCGGTCAGCCATGCCAAGGGCAGTGACAAACTCCTTGAGAAAGGTTTTGGTCCTGCTTGATGTATGGGGGGTGAACATCACCAGGATGGGCCTGTTCGGGTAACGGGTGCGCAACTCTGCCAAGGTGGCGATTATCTCAGTAGGGTGATGGGCATAGTCATCGAAATAGAGCACCCCTCCCTCCTCTTTCATCAGGTCGCACCTTCCCACCACACCGGGAAAGGAGGAGAGTTTCTTGCTGAGCATGAGCGCTAGGGTTGGGATGATTTCAGAAGTTATCAGCGTTCCACTTTCCAGATACAGCTTAGGATTCTCCCTATCAAGAATCATGGAGAGCGCCAGGACCACCGATCCGATATGATTAGCCACCAGCACCCGCTCCTGTACGGGAAGAGCAAAGCCCGACCCGTCAAGGCAGGAGAGGGTATACATATCCTCATAGCTTCTCTTCATGATGCGAAAAGGCCCGTTGTCATCAAATCCATAGGTAATGACAGTCAGGTCCGCCCTTTCGCGTCTGGCATAGGATGCCAGGCTCTTCGAACCGGGGTTGTCGCTGCAGCAGATAAGGAATCCCCCACTAGCAAGATTGTCCACAAACGTTTCGAAGCTTCTCTGTACCTGGGGGAAAGAGCTAAAGTAGTCAGGATGGTCGTGTTCTACATTGGTTACCAGCGCCCCCCGCAGGTGATAGGAAAGGAAATGGTCCTGATATTCACAAGCCTCAAACAAAGCTGAGTCGCTACCTTGGTAAAAGGGCATGGGAATACCTTTAACACTGGAGCCGAAAACACTGTAAAACGGGAAGGTTGTAAGTGTCCCCGAGGACAACAGGTAGGATACAAGGGCTACTGTCGAGGTCTTTCCATGAGTTCCAGCTACAGCATAGCTGTCGCTCTGCGTGGAGAGATACGCGAGGAATTGAGGGTAGGAATATATGCTCAGGCCCAAGCGTGATGCCTCAGCAAGGATAGGAATTGTAAGCTGATAAGCTGTGCTATGGATCACCATATCGATGTCGCGGCTCAAGAGTGAGGCGGAAAATCCCACTTGCAAGGGTATATCATGGGAAACGAGGAGCTCATCAGTGGCAAATTTTTCAGCTACATCACAACCTGAAACAAGGGCGCCAGATGCTTTGAGCAGGATTGCCAACGAAGCCATTCCTGTCCCTTTTATGCCTACAAGATACACCTTGCGTCTTGAAAAATTCACCCTGGCTCCTCTGTCTAAAAAAGGAAAAAAAAGACTGCCAACAAGGACAGTCTCACATTCAAACTCGTAATGCTTATTTTGCTGCAGCAGCCTTGATGTTGGCATTGCATGCTTTGCAAACTTTTGCCTTCTCGCCATCAACAGTGGCTTCAAACAGAATCTTTACTTGAGTTCGCTTGCAGACTGGGCAAGTGCCCCGTCCATGGTTAAATTCCTCGCGGATACCACTACCTCTATGTGCTTTGGACATATACTTTACTCCTTACGGTTACAACAATCTACCGTTTGACTATATAGCTCACCGTTTGGAGTGTCAAGTATGGCCAATTGCAGTTTTGTCCCCAAAAGGCAAAAGAAGCCCGATCAGATGGAGAAGCTGAGTGCCAGTACCCCTTCGACGGCATCCGTATCCCCTAGGTACCAACTGATGGGAATCTCGAAAGCCAAATCGAGGGTAAAGGTTCCCAGTTGGGCAGAGAGGCCTAGCGTATGCGTCCCATTGTTGAAATTGAACCGTAACAGGTCACTAGGGAGGTACTTCTTCTCCCTATACCCGGTTTTGAAGCTCACTGACCAGGTTGGCAAAAGCTGCAGCTTCACATCAAAGCCCAGCCTGATCTCCCTGCTCTCTTCCGATCCCAGATCGACAAAGTCCCAAACCGCCTGGATCTTCAGAAGATGGAGCAGGTTGTTAGAGTCATAGGTGGGGGTGCTGAATGAGAAGCCCCAGTCAAGGGACTTGTAAATCTCATCTGCGTTGAATTGCAGGGATTCGTTGCCCAGGGCAAATGCAAAGGTGTCACTGGTGATCCCCATCTTGAACCAGTCATAGTCAAGCAAGAGTCCGATGCCTACTGAGATGAAGGCCTCATTTTCCAGAGGTTCATACCGCCCCAAGGAGGTTTGGACAATAAAGTCGGATAGGATCCGATCGTGGCTTATATCCAGCGGATTCCGCTCTGATACTGAAAGCGCCTTAACATTCAAGCCGAAAGCGAAGAAAGAGCGGCCAGTAGCCCAGTCAAGCTGCAAAAGGGTGTGGGTAAGACCGTGATAACGTGTGTAACCGACGTTATCATCATTGCGATCGTAGAGGGAAACCTGATTTTGGATTGTAAGGGCGGCATTGTTACCACTGAAGGATACACTTAAATGTGTGAAAGGTGTCTGAAGCAGCGGATTGGGTAAATTATTTTGAAAGTAAGCGGGTCGTATCGAGTCGATGTAACTACCGCTGAGGGTAAACAGGCTCTTCTCCCGTTCCCTGATGAAGAGCAATGCAGGGTTTGCTAAAAACGATGAAGGGGATGCGGAAAGTGCAACCCCAGCCGAGCCCATCGCTATCGTACCTCTCTCTGTCTGGACAAAGGGAGGATAGGCAAACAGAGAGGTGATGCAAATCGCCATACAAAAAAGTACAAGTAATAATCGTTTCATGCATCTGCCTTGAGGGTGTGATCTCAGCTGGCTCATGCCCTCAAAAACCCCACCCTGGAAATATTCGATACTGCTTTATAGCACGAGATCAAGGGTCTTACCAACAGCATACCAAAAAACCTTTGACAACACCACTAGCAGTTGCAAGCTCACCCCTTCCCTGTTAGGATATCAGCATGAATACGCTATTGGGTCTGTTGAACGCTATAGGCATCGAAGAGTCCCATCTTGTTCAAACACCTGTCATAAAAAAAATTTGCCATAACTCCAAAGAGTGCATTGAATCGAGTGTTTTCTTTGCCTTCCCAGGCATGCATACGCAGGGGGAGCTCTATATTGAGGATGCGATCGCACGAGGGGCTATCTGTATTTTCAGCACCCGCCCTGTACTAAAGAAACAGGAAAAGATTCTCTACTATGTCACCGAAAAGCCCCGTACCCTATTTTCCCAGATGTGCGCAGCCTTCTATGGCTGGCCCAGCAGAAGCATGGAGATAATCGGCGTCACCGGCACCGATGGCAAGAGCACCACAAGCGACTACCTCTACCAGATATTGCAAGCCAAGGGGTGCAAGGTCGGCCTGCTGGGTACTGTCAGCATGGATGACGGAGGAGGAAAGCGTCCCTCCCCCTATAGGCAAAGTACCCCGGAAGCTGACCAGTTGCACTTTTTTCTCTCCCGGTGCAAGGAGAATAACCTGAGCCACGTAATCCTGGAGTGCACAAGTCATGCCCTGAGCAAGGAATATGACCGGCTTGCAACCATAGAATTCTCCCAGGCACTGGTAACAACCATCAGCAGCGAACATCTGGAGTTCCATAAGAGCCTGGAGGCATATGTAGATGCAAAGTGCAACCTGGTCAGGGCGCTGCGAGCCGGTGGCACCTTTCTTACTACCAGACAGAATCCCTACAAGACACAGTTTTTGGATGCCCTTCCCCCTTTCAGCTACGCCCACCTCCTTGAAAAGAGTCTTCCCTTCACCACAGTGGAGAGTGACCTGGGTACGGTTGACATACAGCACAAGCAAACGACAATCTTTACACCCTTGGCCCTTCCTTGCCTCGCCAACAATGCGATGCTCGCCCTGTTCTCCGCTTCGCTGATCCTGGATGTGGAGGCAGAAGAGCTGCTCCCCCTGCTCGCCAACCTCGATACTGTAGCAGGGAGGATGATCAGCATAGACAATTCTCACTCCCTGCGGGTCATCATAGACTTTGCACATACCGCAGATGCGTATGAACAGCTCTTTTCCCATATGAAAAAAACAGCAAAGGGAGGGAATCTTATAGCTCTTTTCGGTTCGGCAGGCGAACGGGACACCTCAAAGCGCCCTCATATGGGGCGCATAGCTTCCCACTATGCCGATCGGATCATTCTCACTGAAGAGGACCCCAGAGGCGAGGACGATGCCAATATATGCAAGGATATCCGTTCACAAATGGAAAACACCAACTGCATCATAGAGGAGATCGGCGACCGTACTGCTGCCATACAACGGGCCATTGAACTTTCAAAGCCGGGGGACACCCTCCTCTTCCTGGGCAAAGGGCATGAGACGACCATAGAAGGCAGCGGAGGCAAACGTCCGTGGAATGAGGAAGAGACAGTCCGCACCATGCTGAAAAACAAAAAGGTGGAAGCACTATGAACATAGCCCTTATGTATGGAGGACGGTCAGGCGAGCACCAGGTCTCGATCAACAGCGCCAAAGGCATCCATGCCCCACTATGCAACCTAGGGCATACCATCCACCTCATAGGCATTAGCTTGGAGGGGAGATGGTTCCTGCAGGTGGGTGAAGAGATACAAGAAACCATACAAACTGACCATCCCCTATCGGTAATCCCAGGGGATGGGCTCTACTGCGGAGGGAACAAACTCCTCTTGGATGCGGCTTTTGCCGTAACCCACGGCTTTGGAGGGGAGGATGGAAACCTGCAAGGCCTTTGCATGCTGGCAAACATCCCTCTATGCGGGTGCGACACTCTCTCCAGCGCGATAGGAATGCATAAGGACAAGGCTTCAAAGCTCTTCGCCTTGGAAGGCATTCCTACTGTCCCCTCGATCGTATTGGACTGGCAAGCTTTGCAATGGCTGGAAGGAGGAGCGCTTGATGCTCCCTCTTGGATCTCTTTTAGACCTGATAATACAGACAATCACACAGCTACGATCACAACAGACCGATGGACAACTGCCTGTCAGACACTGACAGGGCAGGTAGGTCCCTCTCTCTTTATCAAACCTGAAGACAGCGGTTCCTCGCTTGGGGTGACTGCCCTTCGCGCTCCCAATACGGAAAACTTCAGAAACGCTGTCCAGAAAGCCAAGAAGCATAGCAGGCAAGTATTAGTGCAAACCCTCATTGAAGAGATGGATGAACTGGAGTGTGCCCTGCTTGAAACAGAGGATGGGAACATTGTCGTAGGGGGTCCCGCCCTAGTGGTGGATCCCGGCAAGGCTAGCAACCATTTCCTCAGTTATGAGTACAAATACTCGCAAGTTGACAGCGCATATCTAACGATCCCCTCTACCTACCCCCAAGCGATAGAAAACCAGATCCGCCACTATGCGGTACAAGCTTTCAGGGCTATCGGAGGCGAAGGGTATGCCAGAATGGATTTCTTTGTGGCTGGCGAAAACATATATTTGAATGAGATAAACACCTCTCCGGGAATGACGGATAAGAGTCATTTCCCCCTTCTTATGAAAGATGCAGGATTTTCCATGGAAAAGGTACTGCAGACACTCATAGACCATGCAGTGAAACGTAAAAAGGAAGAGATGCTTCGTACCTACCGACCACCGGAGGCATGAAGATGGAAAAGGTTATCTTTCATGTGGACATGGATGCCTTCTATGCTGCGATAGAACAGCATGACAACCCCTCCCTTGTAGGAAAACCTCTGGTGATCGGAGGTTTGGGCCCAAGAAGTGTGGTGGCAACGGCTTCCTATGAAGCTCGCAAGTTCGGCCTCCACTCTGCCATGCCGATGAGCCGGGCACTACAGCTCTGCCCTACTGTCCTTGTAGTAAAACCAAACATGCAACGCTACAGTCAGGTCAGCAAGGCGGTTATGGATATCTGCCGCTCCTTCTGCCCCTCTGTCCAGCAGCTCTCCATAGATGAGGCGTTTCTAGACATGACAGGAACCCGTCGCCTCTACGGTCTCCCCAGGGAAGCGGCTCGTATGCTGAAGAGTAGAATCAAGGATGAGACAGGGCTTACGATATCGGTAGGCATCGGCCCTTCACACTTCATCGCCAAGATGGCCAGTGACTTTGACAAGCCCGACGGGCTTTGCAGGGTATCACCGGGAAGGGAAGAGGATTTCATCGACGCCGTAGGGTTGAAGAAACTCTGGGGCGTCGGCAAGGTCACCCAGGAACTGTTCGCCAGGAAGCATATCACTACCACGGCTGAACTGCGCCAGTACTCCCTTGTCTCTT
>LSQX01015165.1_pt1 | contig 17166 bp, 12 predicted proteins | sample 654561 | NCBI WGS metagenome assembly LSQX01 (sample SAMN04489861, study PRJNA283612) | anaerobic digester metagenome | isolation source: 4 biogas reactors fed with cattle manure at either 37C or 55C with and... | place: Denmark: Kongens Lyngby | collected 2014
ACTCTGGGATCGTCTCCAGAGTATATAAATTCTCCAAAGGACAGATGGCCAATTTCTGCACCTTTTAAGTTATGGCCAGCGATTTCCTGCAATACCTCATCGGACGGGAAAGCAATTTTGCTGCCAACATGAGGCAAGCGTCTATGAGAAGGAACAAATACTATCCTATCACCACGCAACCGCACCAGGCCAAGAACACGAATATTAATTTTGTATTTCAAATACTTTTCCCGGATATCTTCAGGGATTGGGCGGCCTTCTAAAACAGCCCTGATACCGAAGTCTTCACCATCACTGGAAATGAGACGACCTTCTGATGCAATGGATGCAATGCGTCCCAGAACCGCTTCATTCTCTGTTTCAAGTTGCACTAGAACAAACTGGCCGTGCATAGGGTAGTTTTGGAATTCGTTCCGGTATGGAAGGACTAAATCGGCATGGAATTCCAGTCCCCCTTCGCTAAAGCCCCTGAAGATTCCAATTGTGTTCTCAAATAACTTCAAAAGGTATCACCCCCGTCGAACTGGAAGGCATCCAGAACCCACCGTTCTTCAGGACTTAACGCGTTGCGGATAGCAGAATAAATTTCATCCTGAACTATTTGCAGATCAAATCCGTTGACTTGTGCATATTCATGAGCTGCCTGAACACATCGAGGGTAAAGAGGAACGGGGAAACCATTCACAGCATCAGATAAGAGGTAACCAAAGATTTTGCTTGCATTTTCACTTTGAGATGAAAATATATCTACGGTCCAAATAGGGTCACCAGATCTGTTGCCAAACCTGACAAAATACATATCACCGGCAACATCCTTGGGAACCATACCCCCTCTCCCCTCTGTTTCGGGACCAACAGCATATTCAGGCCAAATATATGCCTTTGCTTCCATTTCTCTTGGTATTCTTACATAGCATGGATCTCCGGAAGGCATGATGTTCTCCAACATCATAGCCAAATTATAGCGTGTTAATACTTTGCTTTTCTTGGCAATACCTACAAGATACACTTCTCTTTTATCCTTGGTTTTTATACGATCAATCGCTTCTTCGACTTTTTTGCGCCAGGTTATAAATAAGTCTTTATTGAAAATCAGGCTCCGCAAAAGACCGTCCCGGACAATTAAGGTGTCTGTGGCAAACGTTTGGTAACAGATCCTGTCATATAAAACCGCCCATTCACAGAGGTCTCTATAAACCAGAACCCACAAGGGGGAAACTTGTTCAAAGTTTTCGCGGATTTTCCTACCACTTGGAATCATAGGGCTTAACTCTGATAAGTGATTTACCCCGAGGTCGCGCATCATCATCCCGAGAACCGTTTTTGGAACTCCAGAGTCAAACTGTGCCTGGCTCAATATATCTGTATCGGTCATGGGGGAAACCGTATCTATACAGAACTCTTTCCCGTATGAATCAACAACCCTGATTAGTTGGATCATGAAAGGGTCAAAAAATAATTGGTTGTTTCCCCCATCACTGGCCACGAGTGAAAAGGCTGTCGTTGAACGCTGTTGAATAACTCGTACTGAACCATTAAGAACTTTAACTTCCTGCCTCAATTCATCAAGAAGCGACTTATCAGTTTTTATTCTTTTACTGATAGAATCTTTAATCTGGGCTAACATATTGGCATCAAACAAAGAGATACACTCCAGTCTGCCAACTATAAAATGATTTTGTTTTATATGCATCTTGGACTATAAAAAGAGAGGTGTTAACTAGGAAAGTTATTGGGAAGACATGTGCGATAATGCGGATAGCTAATAGTTATCTTGGTTAGCCTGATCACCATCTCAAGTCGTATAATCTATTTTATTGGACATATTATACAAAATATCCTGCTATTTGTTATTAAAAAGTAGTTTTTCTTGAAATATTGAAATATGCTCTTTATTAAAATTTTTGGCATGATATCTTGGGGCTGGCACGGTATCTGGCCCCGCTGCCCAAATGAGGCTATCAAGTCCTGGATATTCAGCCTTTGATATGTTTTCTCATGTTGAGTGCGTAACATTGATATTAAGGGTGGAGAAATAAAAGGGCTGTAAATGCCTATAAATAAAGGGTTTCCAGACATTAAGCTTTTCTCTCGGCTACTTTATCAAAGGTGATAATTCCAGGAGACCCTCGTTTTTATAGTTAGAGTTAGAGGAAACATATCAACTGTCCTAAAGATGGTAGGGTTGAGGAGACAGATTAGATAAAGGTTTTTTTTGCAGGGGTTGAGTAGATAGGATAGATATGTGATTATTTATGACTACTTATTACATAAAAAATAGTAGCTGTTAGCTATTATCCCACTTATCAAACACATAACCACAATCCTTGCAGAAAACGTTGAATGAAAGCACTACGTTTCCATCGCGTTTTTCATCGTATTGAGTTTCAATGGCTCTAGCATGAATTCTAGCTTAACTGGGGTTTATTCTCATATGGTGCCTAAGATGGGAATCGATAGAACGAATGTTCTCCAGCATTGTACTGTGCTGATATGCTCTCTTAGTGGGCTTTTTTCCATTTTAATTGAGTATGAACAATTTTATTGGAAGGGTTTTCAAACGAAATACCTAATAAAAACTATATGATTATTATTAGAGTTAAGCTTGGGCGGCAACTTACTAGGGAAGAATCAATAAACTTAAGTGTGTTGGTATATATAAAATTAAATCTTACACAGGAGTGTTTGGTAGAATGAGTCAAGAGACATGGCGCGATACATTTAAGATGGTAAAAGCCAGTTTAGAAAAGGAGCTTAAGGCGTCAGAGTACACAGTAAAATCTTGCGGAACCAAGTTTGATAGTTTATCAGAAAAGGTTCCACTAAGTGAGGAAACAGGATTTTGGGAAGAGCCCAGTTCTGTAAGCTCCAAACCACTACGATGGATTATTCATGTGGCGAAAAACGACGGCGAAACCTCTGTGGATTTTGCTAAAGATCAGCAGGGGAAGTTGCTACCAGGAGCACAAACGGTGGGATTCATCAATAATAGGGAAGGAAACTGTGCTGCTATCATATTCAGGGTTATCCCTGCGGTTAAAAAGACAGATACGTCGTACCTATTTCCGGACTGGGAATGGTTAATGGTCATGGTATTTGGTAAGTCATTACCACCAGGTACGTCAGGCCAAACCATTGGCAGTTTTGACAACGTCGCAGGTACAATAGGTTACGATGGGAAAACCTATAAGATTGCAGCTTTGTACATATGTAAAACACCGACAGATTCCACCGAGGTGCAGATTGGGGACGAACAGACGGTATCCTACGACGAAGCAACGCAGGCCCTGATAAGATTTCTGCATGCTGGAAAGGGAAGTGGTAGTAATGCTGATTAGGGAATTGGACCCGTCTCGAGATTCTTTAGACGACATGAGGCAGGAAATTCGGAATCTTTTGGTACGGGAGTTAGAGGATAGACAAGTTCTAGAAGTGGAACCAAAAACAGATCTTTATGGCATTCATACTAATGTGTATATCCAAATCAACGCCTCGCTGAGGGCTGGGAAGCGACATATCATTTTTTATGGTCCGCCGGGAACGGGAAAGACAACACTTGCACAGCATGTTGCGAGCGAATTGTCGAGTTCAGGCGAGTACGAAATGTTGACGGCATCCTCTTCTTGGACGAGTCAAGAGTTGATAGGGGGCTATCAGCCGATTGGTAGCGGTGAAATAGGATTTGTTCCTGGAGCAGTTCTTCGAAACTTCGACCGCCCTGTTGTCATTGATGAGTTAAATCGCTGTCCTATCGACAAGGTTATGGGACCATTGTTTTCTGTGTTAAGTGGACAGGCTACGACTCTGCCATATAAGGTTAGACTAGATGTCGAAGACAGCCCATTTCATATTATTTATCCGAGTGCTAAAGAAGATGCTGAAGAACACGAATGGTATCCAGATCATGAATGGAGGTTGATAGCGACTCTAAACACGATTGATAAAACTCAGTTGGGCCAACTCAGTTACGCCCTATCCAGAAGGTTTGCGTGGATAAAAGTTGGAGTGCCAGAGGATCTAGATGGATTCACTAAGATCTTCATGGACAGAACCGGAGATCCTTCGCTACACAATCCTATTGCGGAATTATGGGAAGCAGTGAATGGAATAAGGTCGATAGGGGGAGCTCCGATTATTGATTTAATCCAGACTATCCGGGAAATGGATTCAAGTTTGGATTTCCTCACTGAGCCGGATGAGAATTACCGGGAGCTATTATTTATGGGACTAACTATGTTTATTTTGCCTTTGCTTGATGGAATCAGTAGGAGCGAAGCCCAAGCGTTTACTGAGAATCTCACAAATAGCTGGAATCTGAGTAAAGCAGCGGAATCACGTTTAACAAAGGAAATGGAAGATTTTATAGCATGACTTTAGCGGAAAATCTGAGGAGTAGAGTGTCGGAATTGTGTGTGGACGGGGTTCTCAGTTGTATCAAGGAAAGTGTTGTAATGGGGCATAATTACCCACTAAAGTCAATCAGTGGAAAAATTAGTCCCGAAGTACTACGTTACTACTGGGCGTTAACCCAAGGAGTTGAGGACATCGCTAACACTATTATTTTGAGTCCACGAAGAATGACAAGCACGATAGATTTTGAACTAGTAGAACGTAGGGGAGTTATATCAGGGGCTCTAGACGCTAGTGCCACAATCCTAACGCAGATGCGTACTCTTGATCCTACTCTTTTCGTTGTAAATGAACCAAGGCAAACGTATGAATCAGAACCGAATCATTTAGTAGCTTGGCTCCTTAAGGAAGCCCTTGACATACTATTATCTGCTAGACGGCTTTGTCATGCTTTGAATACCATGTCGTGGTTCAACCGCAAAGTATCTCTGTTAGAAAACGCCTTAAGAAACGATGTGCTAAGGCAAGTCCTACTATCTCCATTAGGAAGAAGGAGACCAAATAGGTCTACGCTGAGGGTGGCAGCGAAATCGCGGGTTGTTCTCTACCAAGAAGCTCTATCGGTGTATGATTTGCTTGAAAGAATCGAAACTGGAGATGTCGGTGCGATTAGACAGTGTCTAATGACAACCTTGGTTGCTGACTTGGAACATTGGCAGAGGCTTGAATTAGGAACAGGGCTTAAAGTAGCAAGTGCAATAAGTCGAACGATAAAAGAGCCAGTTAAGCTGAATTTCCCATTCATTTCTGGAAGACCGATCGCCAACATCGGATCATATGAGGTGTATTGGCAGTACGCTATTCCATCGCGCCCAGAGGAGAAACTAGATACCAACGAGAGATGGGCAAGGGAGATCATTGATGAAATCGGAATTTCTACTTCTGATAGTAGGGCCGATGTGGCTGTTACACTTAACGGCACAGTTGAGTCTATTTTTGAATGTAAATACTCGGAATCAGAATCTGCGCCAGCACAAGCGGTAGTGGATGCAGCTTCTCAGTTAGTAAGATATGCACGTGACTTGCATCCAGATTCCCTAGCTGACGTAGAAAAATTCCTATAAAAGTGCTGCATTATCGTTGCAGATTGTAACAAATATTCACCCAGACATTCTAACACTGCCACAGAATCAGATAGACATGTTTATTTCTTGGATATCAAGAATTTGTTAAGTGACTCACTAGATAGTTGGGCTGAGGAAACAATTGATGTAGTTCCTTCTAGTTTGCTTTGTTTGAAGCTGGCCTAGTCAATCCGCCGTCTTCAACAACTCTTATCTCACTTTCATCAATGTCTACTGCACAAGGTGCCCATATTTGATACTGTGAAGCATTAGACTTTTCCCCTTCTGGTTGTTCGCCTTTATCATGGAAACGGGAAACAGCGCCTTGTAGGAACCCTGCGTTAAGCTCAACGCACGCCCACTTTCTATCCAGGTTATCGGCCACCATTCCGGTTACACACGAGCCAGCAAAGGGGTCCAGGACAAAATCACCAGGGTTAGTAAGAAACTTGATAAAGTATTCGGGTAGTTGAGCAGGAAATCTAGCAGGGTGGATTTCCAGATTATGTTCTCTGCAATAATTTAAATAACTACCGTTAGATTCAGTATTCGCGATTGCTAATAGATTAGGGGGAACAGAACCACCGTTGTCTCTCGAAAACTTTTTCGAGATCTTGTGTCCTGATGGTCTTTCCTTGGCAACATAACCGTTTTTTAGTAGATCCCGCATACTGTCACTATATGGGGCAAGAATTTCTCGGTTGTTTGCTCTTGGATAAGGAGTTTTGGACAACCACCAAACGCAGTTAACTGCATCTTTAACTCTTACTCTCCTAATATTTACCCATTCAGCGGGTGTGGGAAGTTTAGATGGGTTCCACCAATAGTGCTCTTGGCACAAATGGAAGCCAAATTCTTTGCAAAGCATTATGAGGAGATCAAAATGGTACAACGAACGGGTAGGATAGCCTTTTTTCCAGGCCCCCCGGATGTCTATTACCAAACTACCTTGATCCTTCAAGACGCGTTTGAAACCTTCTGCAAAAGGTCTGAACCAATCACAATACTTATCTGAGTCTTCATTACCATAGGACTTTTTTCTGACCAAACCAAAGGGTGGGGAAGTCATTATTAAATCTACAGAGTTCTCTTCTGCTACATTGAACAAGTAATCCAGCGAATCGCCGCAGTATATGGTACCATTCTTAGTCTTATGAAACACTTCAACGGAACGCTCAGGAGGATCGTACTCTATAGGAATGTGTGCGTTTTTGATCTTTTCATTGTGTAGGTGACGTAGATAATCACTGATAGATTTGAATCCTAAACCTTGCGCTGTCTGTTCTAGGGTTTGTTTTTCTTTTTCTGTAAACCTAATGCTAACTGTACAGTTTCGATTTTCATTTGGCAAAAAATCAACCTCCTTCGTAATACAAATAACTGACGATAATTTGTAATACGTCCATTTTATAACGCTTTATGGAGAAAACTGCAATAGCCTATCTGATTATATTTTGCTCTTTAGCTGCTGTAACGCGGTTAACTATGGTGAATTGATTTTCTTGTTGGTCCATAAATTTATGGAAATGAACAGGGAAACATTCGAAGATATCCGATGTAGAAAACATAGGTGGCTTGTGCAGCTGTACAATCACGAAGGAGTTAAGTAGCAGCAGATTTGGTATCTTTTCGAAGCGCGGGGTATCAACTCATTTAAAGCGCATTCAAAGCACATAGGCTATGCCTAGCTCAGAGAGATTTTTCACGACACAAATATTAAGAAAATAGCAATTCCATATTGACACCAGAAAGTGTTTGGTGTATATTTGAGTTAATCGATTACGTAATTGATTAACTTCAAGGAGGTAGAGCTGTGTCTGTCAGTATGAAACAGGTGGCGCAAGCTGTCGGCGTTTCCACCGCAACCGTTTCTCATGTAATAAATGGCACTCGTTATGTTGCTGAGGAAACGAAGGCGAAGGTACTGCGGGCCATGAAAGAACTCGATTATCGCCCCAACAATGTGGCTAGAAGCTTGAGAAGCCAAAAATCGAGTATCATCGGGCTTATTGTGCCTTTGTCCGCATCGGATACAGCAAACTTCTTCTTTATGTCCATAGCGCAAGGAATCGAAGAAGTGCTGAAAGAAGCCGGTTACAACTTAATTCTCAGTAATTCCAATGAACGACTCGCCGATGAGCTTGAACAGATCAAGGTCTTCAACTCACAGTTTATCGAGGGGCTGATCATCGCGCCTACGGCCGAAGATCATGAAGAGTTCGCTAGGACCTTGGGGCCTTATCCTGTGGTCTTTGTTGACCGGAAGCCTCGTGGGTTTTCCGGTGACTGTGTGCTAGCTGATGGTTATGGAGGTACTTATGAAGCCATCGAGATGATGATCAAAAAGAAACACACCCGAATCGGGTTTATAAGCGGGCCGCTCGGCTATACAACTAGTGACGAGCGCTTAGCCGGGTATAAGAAAGCACTTGAGGACAACGGCATTCCTGTCGATGAGTCATTAATCAAGGAAGGTAGTCCGTCTTTTGAAAGCGGCTATACTTTTGCTCGTGAGCTGGTGAAAGAGCAGCGGGTGAGTGCACTCTTCGTTGCCAACAACATCATGACCATCGGTGCCATGGGTTTTCTGCAGGACGCGCAAATTAAGATTCCTTCGGAGCTTGCCGTTATCGGATTTGACGATTACGAGTGGACCAGAATCACCAATCCACCTTTGACAGTAATAAAGCAGCCGGCCTATGAGTTAGGCCGGAAAGCAGCCGAAATACTGCTTAGCAGAATTAACAGCAAGAAGAAAACTCCGTTTCAAGAATATCGCTTACCTACAGAATTAGTAATGAGGGCTTCTTGTTAAGGAGCCAAATTCTGCCCTTTACGTAATCGATTACGTAACGTGGGAGCTGCATCGTTAGGAGGAAACATTGTGAATTTCAGCGGACAAGCACGACTGTCAGGTGGCCGGAAAGCGGTTTGGACCGGGCTGTGGCGGAAAATCATGAAGAATTGGGAGCTGTATCTCTTTCTTCTCCCGACGTTGATTTACATTATCGTTTTTAAATACTTGCCTATGTACGGCGTCACCATTGCGTTTAAGAACTTCAACCCGGCTTTAGGAATTCAAGGCAGTCCATGGGTTGGCCTGCGGCATTTTGAACGATTTTTCAACTCATATTGGTTCCATGATCTTTTAAGAAACACGTTGGCGCTGAGCGTCTTCCAGCTTGTTGCCTCTTTCCCAATGCCTATCATTGTTGCCTTAATGCTCAACCAAGTGCGGCATAAGCGGTATAAGAAGGTCGTTCAGACCGTCATCTACGCACCTCACTTCATCTCCACGGTAGTTTTAGCAGGCATCATGTTTGTTTTCTTATCACCGAGCAGCGGTATCGTCAACAAGGCTATTGAACTCCTTGGGGGAGAGCCCGTCTTCTTTATGGCAAGGCCAGAGTGGTTCCGGCCATTATATGTTCTCTCTGGCATTTGGCAGGGCACCGGTTTTGGCACCATTGTTTATCTTGCAGCGCTGACTAGTGTTCCGCCAGAACTCCATGAAGCAGCCATTGTGGATGGCGCAACAAAGCTGCAGCGCATTAGATATATCGATATTCCCAGCATCATTCCCACAGCCGTAATTCTCTTGATTCTGGAGATGGGAAATATCATGAACATTGGTTTTGAAAAGGCCTATCTTATGCAGACCTCATTGAATGTTACTGCATCGGAGATAATCCCGACCTATGTTTACAAGGTAGGATTATTACAGGCCCAGTGGAGTTTCTCCGCTGCCGTTGGGTTGTTTAACGCAGTCATAAATTTCATTCTATTAATTACCGTCAATAGGATAGCAAAGAGCCTGTCCAACACTAGTTTGTGGTAGGGAAAGGGGGGAACGACATGTCTACACTCAAGCAGACTCGCCAAGACAAGATTTTTGATATCGTCAACTACACTCTGCTCGGGCTATTTCTTCTAGCAGTTCTCTACCCACTTTATTTCATCGTGATTGCATCGTTCAGCGATCCGACGGCGATTAATTCGGGTCAGGTTTGGTTTTGGCCCAAAGACATCACCTTTGAAGGCTATGAGCGGATTTTAGGAGACAGCGCCATCTGGCGGGCGTACCGTAACTCACTGTTTTATACAGCCTTGGGAACCACCATAAATCTCTTTCTCACCTTGACGGCGGCTTACTCCCTTTCCCGGAGAGACCTAGTCGGCAGAAACTTCTTCATGTTTATGTTTGCTCTTACCATGTTTTTCAGCGGTGGATTGATTCCTACCTATTTGGTGGTACGGGACCTTGGAATGATTAACACCATTTGGGCGCTGGTGATACCCAACGCGGTTTCGGTTTGGAATATCATTATCGCCCGGACATTCTTTGAAACGACCATTCCTCACGAGCTGCTAGAGGCGGCTCAGATTGACGGGTGCTCAAACACGAAGTTTTTCTTGAAGATAGCACTGCCGCTGGCGAAGCCTTTAATCGCCATTATGGTGCTGTTCTATGGGGTAGGACACTGGAACGCATTCTTCGATGCCTTGATTTACCTGCGAGACGAGGCGCTGTATCCACTGCAGATTATTCTGCGGAATATCCTCATTCAGCAAGAAATGTCCGCCCAGATGGTGATGGACGTAGAATCTTACGTTGCACAACATCGCGTGGCTGAACTGGTAAAATACGGCGTGATTATGGTCGCAAGTGTACCACCTCTGATTCTATATCCGTTTATCCAAAAATACTTCGTCAAGGGTGTTTTTGTTGGCTCGATTAAGGGCTAAGAGTTACTCACTTCGGTAAGAGGGGGGATTCGCGGAAGTAAAGAGATTATCGGCGGTTGTTGTCTGTTCTAAGCACACTAAAATGAGGAGGAACATCATGAAGCGAGTATTTACACTTGTTCTGTGTTTGGGAATCGTTCTAAGCGCTAGTTTGTCCGGATTGGCTGTTAGTTTCAATAAGACAGGCTATCCAATTGTCGATGAAAAGCTAACTCTGAAGTTTGTCGCTCCTAAAGCACCTCTCGCTCCCAACTACGATGAGATGGAGCTTATCAAACGCTTAGAAGAAGAAACAAACGTGCACATTATCTGGGAAAACATCCCTGAGGCCGATTATCAGACTGCAAAGAATCTGATTCTGGCAAGCGGTGACCTGCCTGATGCGTTCTATAAGGCTGACTTCACTGATTATGACCTGGTTACCTATGGTCAGGCCGGGCTCATCATCCCCCTGGAGGACTTGATCGAAGAGTACGCACCAAATATCAAGGCTCTCTTCGAGCAGCGGCCTGAACTCCGCAGCATGGTAACTGCTCCCGATGGACACATCTACTCCCTGCCGAGAGCAGAGGAAATGGGTCTGGTCAGCACACCATTTTTCCTTTCCATTAACACCGCCTGGCTGGAGCGTCTCGGTCTTGAAATGCCCACCACTCTTGAAGAATTTGCCGATGTACTGAGGGCTTTCCGAGATCAGGATCCAAACGGCAACGGCATCCAGGACGAAATTCCATTCAGCTTTATGTTTGACTGGTGGTGCGCTGATATCGGTGACCTCTTTGGTGCCTTTGGTATGCCCGATAACTCACAGCACCGCATTGTAAGAGATGGGAAAGTGATCTTCACGGCTATCCAGCCCGAATACAAGGAAGCCATTCAGTACTTCCACGGCTGGTACAAAGAAGGTTTGATCGATCCTGAATCCTTCACCCAAAATTCCAGCCAATATCTGGCTAAAGGTAAGACTGATCCTGAGCGTCTCGGTGCTTATATCTGGTGGGAAACCGAAGAAGTTGTCGGTCCTGAAAGAGCTAAGGACTATGCTCTTGTACCTCCCCTTGAGGGTCCAAATGGCCACCGGATCGTAGGTCGCTCTAACAACTCTGAGTACAACCGGGCTGCGTTTGTTATCACAGCTGTGAACAAGTACCCAGAGATTACCATGCGCTGGATTGATCGTCTCTATGAACCATATATGTCTGCACAGGTAAACTGGGGACCGCTTGGTATGATCTACGAACTGGATGAGAACGGCATGTTGGTTAATCTGCCACTTCCTGAGGGCGTATCCATGGGTGAGTATCGCCAGCGGGTCGCACCTACCGGTGTAGGTGTAGTCTTGAGAGAGCACTTCGGTACCGTTGTGGACATGGAGCCCCGCGCTAAGCAGCGTCTGAAGGACATTGAAGAAATCTATGCTCCTTACCAAGAATCCGAGCATTACCCAATGATTTTCTTCTCCCCAGAAGAGCTGGAGCGCATCAACATCCTCGAGCAAGATATCCTTGGTTTCGTTAACCTGAAGCGTGCTACCTGGATCGTGGACGGCGGCATTGAGGAAGAGTGGGAATCCTACTTGAAGCAGCTCGACCGCATGGGACTTCCCGAGTTAATGGAAGTCTACCAGGCAGGCCTTGACCGGTTCAACGCTAATCAGTAAGTGAGATGGCAAGCCGGAACCACATGGCTCCGGCTTGCTCTACGAATGGACACCTAAGGGAGTGTTGTCGGTGGACATGAAAGATCTAATCGCTTGGTGGCCTCTAAATAACGGTTCAGGTACTTCGGCTGTGGACTTAGTCAGTGGAAAAAGCGACCCCATAGCTTATGTCTTTAACCATGCCCGCTTTAAACCATCTTCGGAACCCTTGTGGCAGAAACAGGGCCTGTTGTTCGATGGGTACTCCACTTGGATCACCAGATCAGGTCATGAAGTGACACAACCGAGCTCCGCCTTTACTATTGCAGTCTGGGTTGCTCCGCGGGCTTTTGATGGCGGCCTCGATGGAAGACTTTCGGCCGTGATCAATCAGCACAACAGAGAAGCTAAGCAGGGATATGTATTAGGAATCTACCGCAGTGGCAGAGTGGGCCTTCAGCTAGGCATCAGTGACGAATGGGTTGAAGCCTGGGCTGATGTCCCTGTGCCCAAAGGGAAGTGGTCTCACCTGGCTGCGGCATTCGATGGACAGCTTGGACTCATTCATTTATATCTTAATGGAAAGAGAGTGGGAGAGAAGGTCACCCCTAAAGGAACACTCAATCCCTGCAATACAGACCTCTTGATAGGCCGCAATAATCAAGCAGCTCGGATTAACAAGGTATTTTATGGGAATATGTTCAATGGCATCATCAGTGATCTGAGGATATATAGCCGAGCCTTTTCAGATGATGAAGTCAGCGATATCTATCGAGCCTCCGCTCAGCTTTTTCCCCTGTCCAATGAGGTGTTCCTGCTCGACAGGGCAGTATATAATGGCGACCGGCACCGGCCCCAGTATCACTTGATTGCTCCGGGGCACTGGATGAATGAACCTCATGCGCCTATATATTTCAAAGGGAAGTATCATATCTTTTACCAGCATAATCCACACGGCCCTTACTGGCAGTATATCCATTGGGGACACTTGGTGAGCGATGATATGGTGCACTGGCGTGACATGCCCGCTGCTCTTGTACCCGAAGACGGAGCCGTCGATCCGGATGGCTGTTGGTCGGGGAGCGCTGTAATTGATGATGATGGCATTCCAACTATTTTCTACACCGCCGGCGATGAAAGCTGCTTTCCGAATCAGCGCACCGCTATTGCCAAGAGCACTTATGCAGACGATGGCGATTTGCTTTTAACTAAATGGAGGAAGCATTCTCAACCTGTTACGATACAGCAGCCTGGGCACAGTGAACTGGGGAATTTTCGGGACCCTTTCGTTTGGAAGGACGGGAATGTGTGGTATCAGCTGGTGGGTGCCGGTTTCAAAAAGCAGGGTGGCACAGCTCTAGTCTATACTTCACTGGATATGTACAACTGGGAGTATCAAGGACCTTTGTATGTCAGTGATTATGATAAATACCCCTATCTGGGAACGATGTGGGAACTGCCGGTTCTTTTGCCACTAGGCAGAAACAGTGCCAATGAGCAGAAACACATCCTTCTGGTTCTACCTTGGGGCCCTGGAAGTTCTATCGATGTTTTCTATTGGATTGGGCGTTGGGACAAGTCTGCCTGTCGCTTCTATCCCGATGATGAAGCACCAAGACTGATTGATCTTGGCGATAACCATTTCACTGGTCCCAGTGGGTTTGTGACTCCCGATGGCAGGACTGTACTCTTTTCGATTACCCAGGGTAAACGTTCGCCCCAAGACGAGTATGATGCCGGCTGGGCTCATAATGGTGGATTGCCTCTTGAGCTTTCGCTGCGTGCAGATAACCGTCTTGGTATCAGACCTATCCGGGAACTCGAGTCTCTAAGAGAAGAGCAGCTTCTCTGCGTGCAGAATGAGGATCTTGGGGAGGTAAACAAGAAGCTGGCAAGCATATCTGGGGATATGCTGGAAGTTATTGTTGAGTTCGAAGCGGAAAGTGCTAAGAATTACGGAATCATTGTTCGACAAACTCCCGACCGGCAAGAAGAAACTCGGCTGCACTACGATGCTGCGGGGGGGAAGTTCGCAATCGACCGTACCAAGACGAGCCTTGAACCCGATGTGCTCTGCAAAGGTGTTCAAGGCGGCGCTGTTGATCTTGCCGGAGAAAATCCAAGGTTTCATCTTTTCCTAGATAAGTCTATGCTCGAAGTCTACCTTAATGGCCTTTACAGCTTGACCAGCCGGGTGTATCCGAGCAGGCAAGATGCTCAGGGTCTTGAGCTTTGGGCCGATGGTGCTGTGCTGATTCGGGATATTCGAATCTGGCGTATGCGTTCCGCTTACTAGCGTTACGAAGGAGGATGGCCATGTATGATGTGGTCAGTATAGGAGAACTCTTGATTGATTTTACGCCTCATGGGCAATCTGACAAAGGCAATCAGCTGTACGAAGCAAATCCTGGTGGAGCTCCGGCCAACTTCTTGGCAGTCTTGGCAAGGCTGGGCCTAAACACCGCTTTTATCGGTAAGATTGGAGCTGATGCGTTTGGAAATTTCTTAACCGACAGGCTGCGTCAGTTAGGCGTTGATCCTGCCGGTATCGTTCAGTCGGAAACGGAAAACACAACACTTGCCTTTGTTCACCTAGATGAATCTGGAGATAGATCGTTCAGTTTTTACCGCAAACCTGGCGCTGACATGATGCTTCAGGAAGATGAAGTCAACACAGGGCTGATTGAATCTGCGCGAGTATTCCACTTCGGTGGTGTTTCTTTAAGCAAAGAACCCGCTCGCACCACGACTCTTTCTGCGGCGCGGTTCGCTCGGGATAATGGCAAGCTTGTCACGTACGATCCCAACCTGCGTCCTCTTCTTTGGAGCAGTGTAGATGAGGCAAAACTCTACCTCTCAAAGGGTTTAGAGTACGCCGACATTGCGAAGATTTCCCACGATGAGCTTGAGTTTATCGTCGGAAAGGAAGACATTACTGAGGGAACTCGTCGCCTGCAAGAGGAGTATCCCAATCTTAAGCTGATCCTTGTAACAATGGGAGAGCGAGGCTGTTATTGGCGCCGTGGACAAGAAGAGGACTTTATCCCTGGTTATAGGGTCAAAACAGTCGATACCACAGGTGCAGGTGATTCTTTCTTCGGTGCCTTTGTCTACCGCCTGCTCGAGAGCGGCAGCCTTCTTATGGATCTCACCAGGGAACAGCTCAATGAATTTGCACGGTTCGCAAACCTAGTAGGCGCCTTAGTCACTACGAAAAAGGGTGCAATGGAAGTAATGCCTACACTCGACGAAATACAGGAGTTTGGAAAGGACAATATGCATGCATAACAAGTCGTTGTTGTATAGGGAAAAATATAGGCCTAAGTTCCACTTCACGCCCGAGAGGCAGTGGATGAACGATCCAAATGGTTTAGTGTACTACGAAGGCGAATATCATCTGTTTTATCAGCATAACCCCGCCGACACCATTTGGGGTCCGATGCACTGGGGCCACGCGGTGAGCACGGATTTAGTTAGATGGGAGCATCTACCAATTGCTCTGGCACCAAATGAGAACGGAATGATATTTTCTGGAAGTGCTGTTGTTGATTGGAATGATACTACTGGATTCTTTTCGGGCGGGCACGGATTAGTTGCCATCTTTACCCATGCTGATACCTGCCCCAAAACCCATCAGCCCCGTCAGCGCCAGAGCCTCGCTTACAGCCTAGATAAAGGCCGCACCTGGCAGTATTACGAGGGTAACCCTGTTTTGGCCAACCCCAATGAACCGGACTTTCGTGATCCCAAGGCTTTCTGGCATGCCGAGACCCAGAAGTGGATTATGGTGTTGGCTGTAGGCAGACGGGTACAGTTTTATGGTTCCCCCAATCTGAAACAATGGGAGTTCTTGAGTGAGTTTACCGGCGGCTGCACTGCGGCAGTCTGGGAATGCCCCGATATGTTCCCTCTAGCCGTTGATGGTGATCCAGATAACATCAAGTGGGTATTGCTGGTGGACGTGCAGGATGGAGGGGCATCCGGTGGTGCCAGCCCCATGTATTTCATCGGCGACTTCGATGGAGTAACATTTAACCCCGACCACAGGGAGAACTTGTGGCTGGACTACGGAAGAGACGTGTATGCCGGCATTACCTGGTCAGATATTCCAAAAGAAGACGGCAGACGTATTTTTATCGCTTGGATGAACAGCTGGCAGTACGCAGATGAAATTCCTACATCCACTTGGCGAGGAGCAATGACAGTACCCCGCACTTTGAGCCTGCGGACATTCCCCGATGGAATTTACGTTGTGCAGGAACCCGTTCGCGAAGTGTCGAGTCTCCGCGGTGAGAAGATCGAGTTCGCACCTTGTGATGTGAACGGTGAGGACGTACTGGGCGAAGCCTTCAGCGACAGCTTGGACATGGAGCTAGAGTTCGCTTCGCAAGAGGCGGAGGAGTTTGCTGTCAAGATCATCACGGGTGAGAACGAAGCCACCGTGGTAGGATATGATTTTTCTAATCAGACGCTTTTCGTAGACCGGACTAACTCCGGGGAGGTTGAGTTCAGTAAAGAGTTCCCTGGTGTGCACGCGGCTCCGCTGGTCCCGCTCGAAGGCAGGATTTCACTTCGCATTCTGCTGGATAGTTCGTCTATCGAAGTATTTGCCAATGGTGGCCAGGCCGCCATCAGCGACTTGATCTTCCCAACAGAAGGTTTACGCAAGCTCGAACTCAGCAGCAGAGGCGGAACTACACAGATTACCAAGCTCAACATCTACCCAATGAAACGCATTTGGGACTAACGTAGTAGACCCTGACAGGTCGTCCACTGTCAGGGTCTTTACGCGCTTCAATACGGATAAATCTCATAAGACACATACTCCCTGTCGAAGACATAACCCAGCTTTTCTGCGAGGGCTAGGGATTCGGGAGTGTGAGCATCCCAGCTGGGGTACAGACCACGGGCAAGGCATTCTAATGTAGGTTTGGCACCGCAGATCGAAGCCAGTCCTCTGCGGCGGTAGTCTTCCCGCGTATCGATCTGGATCTCGATACCTCCGCGGTAATATGAATAAGAAGAAGCACCAGAGACAATTTCTTCTTTGTGGAGAATGACAAGGCCTAGAGCGTTTTCAGCAAAATCTTCATAGCTCGGGATGTTCCCACAGAGATCCCAAGCCCAAGACAGAGTAAGGATGGTTTCATAGAGTCCGCGGTCAATCGGACGCAGTCCATATTCCGCGGGAGATTCGCCACTATCTGTGCGAGTCTTTCGCTGTCAAATGTGGCTGCGTCTTTTTTCGTGGCATACCGCATGCGGCGCGTGGCCCTATCCCTATCTTGAATTGTACAGTAAACACCC
>LSQX01081617.1_pt1 | contig 17162 bp, 24 predicted proteins | sample 654561 | NCBI WGS metagenome assembly LSQX01 (sample SAMN04489861, study PRJNA283612) | anaerobic digester metagenome | isolation source: 4 biogas reactors fed with cattle manure at either 37C or 55C with and... | place: Denmark: Kongens Lyngby | collected 2014
ATATTTACACCGCCCAGCAGCCAAGGTCTGAGCAGTTCCTTTGCCTCCTGGCTTAACAGCCCACGCCCGCCCCCCGGACCCCTCACTCGCCGTTACCGCCACCGCCCCCACTGCCGCCCCCTTCTTCTACCGCCTCAAGGCGCACCCTGGTCAGGCTTGCCTGTAGTAGGAAGTAGCCCTGCTCTTCATACTCAATCCCATCCTCTTTATCGCCGGTAGTTCGTACATACGCCCCGCCGTAGCCCGTACCGCCGGTCGCTGCGCTGAAGCCTTGCCACCTAACCACAGTCGAACCCGCTGGTGTGTTAAAGGTAAGATCACTCTCCGGTTTCAAGATCCCGTTTTCTAGCTCATCTTCTTCCCAGCTCACCGCTTGCCGGGCATAGGCCGGATCGCCGCCTGCTAGCTCCACACCGTCACCGTCCACTAAGCCGATATGGGTAATAGCTGCCGCCCCCGCACCGGCTAAAACTTCCAGAAATTCTGGCTTCATAGCCATCTGATTCACGCTCCTAAAGTAAAATATTGATTTGATACCGTGAAGGGAGATTTAGTACCAGGTGAGATTCAGCCGCGCCAGCTCGTCTATCCAGGCGTTGCACCCGGCCAGCTCGGCAATCCAAGAAACGATATGGTGAAAGGTGATGTCATCGCCTTCGGGCCGCTGCGAAACAACGTAGCTGCCGTTCGTAAAGTCCAAGGTGTGCAGGGCCACGTTGCACTGAGTGCAGGCGTCAATGAGGATCTGCTTCAGGCTGGCCGGGTAAGTGATCCCCGGTTCGTAGAGCCGGTTAAACCGCGCCATGTCGTCAAGTGCTCGAATGGTCATGGTGGTGAGTTTGCGGGGCGGTTCGTCGACGGTGAAGATCCCCGCTTGCAGCGGTTCGCCATCGATGTCAAGGACCACGGTCAGCCGGGCTCCCTCCCAGCGAATGTCGCTCCACTGGCCCTCGAAATTGTCAAGGCTAAAGGTGAGCTCGCTGGTGTCCGCGCAGCCTATTTCGATGGTGCTGCCGTGAGCCCAGTTGCGCTCGATGGAAAGGGAGTTCTCGACAATATCGTCGTGCTCCCGGTTATCCTTTGGCTCGCCGTCCATTTTAAGAAAGATCGGGTCGCCGTCTATAGTCTCGCCGGTGATGGTAACGCCGATCCAGTCGCTGCCGCCACGAAGGATTTGACGTTGTTTTGTAGTCAGGTTTTGCATATCGTCATCTCCCCTACCCCTTGTCCGGTGTCGCCCGGATGATCGCGAAGCTGACCCGTTCCCAGCTGTCCAGGTGCGGTGTCCAGCCGGTGCAGCTCATGTCGCCGGTGTAAAAGTGCTCGGTGCGCCAGTCGCCTAATTTCGCGTCCAAATACTCGACCAGCACATACTCGCTGTCAAAGGCCTGGAGGACGGCCGCCGCCTCGGCCCTGGTGATGTAGCTCCACTCCAGATCGATGCGATCGGATTTCGCCACCCGCTTCTTGACCATGCGACCAGATTCGAGCCGCCCTGCGCCGTCGGCCGAAAGGTCCTGTTTGCTCCAGTCGGCTTTCGCGAGGGGGGGCAGGGTTGTTACTGCGGTGCCTGCAGCGTTTCCCCGGGCGTCCGCTGGGGTTACTTTTTTGATTGGTACGCTTACGGCCATGCCTTACACCCCCACCGTAATGACTGTTTTGCCGGCCCGGGCGTTCTTGCGCTGACTGGCGGTGATGAGCTCGTCAAGGATTCTGGAGCTGCCCAGGTTGATCTGGAGGATGAGGGGGGTGTCGTCGGAGGTGCCGCCCATGGCCACGCCCGCGCCCTTGAGCGCTGCAGCTATCTTCTTCGCAAACAGATCCATGTCAGCACCGCCGATGTTGCCGAACGCACCGAACCTTCCGCCGGCTCCTCCGCCAGCTCCAGCTGCAGATCCGCCGGCCGCCACCGGATTATACTTTCTCGGGACAACGGCTTCGCCCTTATGCAAGTAGGCCAGGGTGTCCTCGGGAACGTAGCTTGTTCCCCGGGCCAGCTTGGGGATCTGTGGAACGGCCAGAGGGTTATAGCTCCATAAATTCTTAAACGGACTAACGCCCAAAACGGAGATGTCTCGGATCGTGTTTAACATGGAGTTGATCTTGTTGAAGGGTATGCGAATAATGGTGTTGATGCCCGTAATCAAGTTGTTCACGATGCCCCTGAAGGTATCAGCGATGCCCTCCTTGATGCCGGAGAAAATGCTGCCGCCGGCGCTGAAGACGTTTTTAACGCGCGTCCAGGCATCGTTAAACTTGTCCCGGAACCAGTCAGGAATGCCGCTGAAAATACTTTTGATCGCGTCCCATGCACCGCTGAAGAAAGCCTTGATATTGGCCCAACTGAACACGTTTTTGATATTCGTCCAGGCGTTGCTGAAAAAGTCCGTTATCGCGGCCCAGGCGATGGCCGTCTTTTCCTTGACCCAGTCCCAGTTGGCAATGATCAGTGCCGCCAGGGCGATAACCGTTGCGATCACCCAGGCCACAGGACCCAGCGCTATGAACCAGGCAGCGGCCATTTGACCGGCATGGAGGAGCGACATCGCGGCGGCCCAGGCCCATTTGGCAATAATGAGAATAAACGTACCGATCATAACCGCACCCTGAACTACAGCCGCCAGGCCCTGCATGGCCCAGGCCAGGACAACCTTGGCAGCATGGACCAGAGCCATTACCCCGGCCCAGGCCCATTTGACGATCATTAAAAGCAGCTGACCAACAATTTTACCACCGTGAAGCAGCGCTGCTCCACCCTTTATGGTCCAGGCCAGCACATGCTTGCCAGCGGCGATCATGGCCTCAATACCGCTTTTTATGAGCGCGGGGACTAACAGCACCATGATGATGCTGGCAATATTTTCGATAATCGGCCCTATGGTCGGCCAATTATCTTTGATCCACTGAACGGCCTTGTTCACCGGCCCCATCTTTTCTTTGAGCCTGTCCCAGGCGCTGCCGGCCACTTCCGCGGCCTTGGACAGCGTGTCGCCTACACCGGCAGCAACATCCGCAATACCGCCGATGCCAGGCACCGCGATGTCGGGAATTTCGGGCGCTACAATATCCGCAAAGTCGAGCATATCGTCAAAGCCAGCGCCGGCGGCAGGTGACTTACTTAAATCGGCCTGCATGGTATGGATCTCGTCGAAAGGCAGGAGGGTCTTGGACGCCGCTTTGCCCGCGGATTTCATTGCTTTTTCGAGATCCTCTTGCGCGCCTACGGCATCTTGCCCGGACTTCGCAATATTATCCTGCGCTTTAGCCGCGTCGGATGCTGCCTTGACAGCGACGACGGTGGACCTGGCTGTAGATAGAGCCGCGCCTGCCGACGCCTTGAGGTTGTTCGCCAGGCCGATCAGTGATTGTCCTGCGCCGCGAACGGCCGGGATGATGAAGCCAATGGCGGAGATGATGAGCCCGATGCCGCGAACAATGAGTGATGCCGCGTAGAGCACCACGGCGCTGATCGCGTTCCAGGCGGCGATGCCCCAGGCTTTAACCTTTTCCCAGTTAGCGGCAAGAAGGATCGCGGCAACGATGGCGGCGCCGATGGCTATGATGGTAAGTTTTATGGGCCCGCCGGCAAGGTAAACCAATGCCTCACCAAGGGTCTTCGCTGCTCCAGTCCTCAAAGCTTCAAACGTGAAGGCCAGGCTGCTCAGGAGACCGGCGAACTTGCCGTAAACACCGATACCTGCGGCAATGGCCTTGTTGAGCAGACCAAACAACATGAAAGCTGGACCAATGGCCGCCACAAGAAGAACCAGGCTCCACACTGCTTTCTGAATGGGCGCTGGTAATTGGCCGAAGGCCTCCGCTGCCTGCTGAAGTTTTTTAATCTTGTCCGTCAGCTTGTGCACGCCGGCGATGAGCTGCTCAAACATCTTGTCGGAGATGATAGCGTCGGTAAGGTTACGCCAGGACGCCTTTAGCGTATCGATGGCGCCCTTCCACGTCTTTTTAAGCGCACCAAGAGAGCCCGCCATGGCCACGGTCTCACCGGCAACGCCCTTGGTGCCGTTCATGATCCCATCAACAAGCCAATCGATGGCCCGCTTGGAACTTATGGCGCCCCGGGAAATCATCTTCCGCATATCTTCCATGGAAACGCCGGCCTTGTTGGCCATGATCCCAACGGCGTTGATTCCCTTAGCACCCAAACGGTTCAGCTCGCGAGCTGTGACCTTGCCCTGCGATTGGATGCGAGCAAAAACGTCGGCCATCTCACCAATCTCTTGCGCACCGCCGCCCATGGCCGCAACGGAGTTGGCAATAGCCTCCATCACCGGGTGTGTTTTTTCTAACTCCATGCCAAAAGCTGACAGCGTGCGGTAGGCAGAAATCAAGTCTGGAAACGCGAAGGGGGTTGTCCGGGCGAAGTCTAAAATATCATCCAGGTGCTTTTTGGCCATTTCGGCAGAACCAATCAAGACGGAAAACGCCTGACTCGATTCTTGCTTGAATGCCTTAAATTCCACCGCTGTTTTGGTAATGGCCCCCATGACAGCCATGATCGGCGCAGTTACGCCCAGGCTCCACCGCCGGCCGATGCTTTCCATCTGGCGCGCAGAACGCATAAACTCGCGTTCGGTTGTGCGCACAGATCGGGCCGCCTTTCCCATAACGCGCTCAAAATCGGTTGCGCTGGCCGAAAGAACTACGGCCAATCTGCCGACAGTTGCCATGGTATGTTGTCACCTGCCTTCTTCTGCGTTTAAACATTTAGATGAAGATTGTCGGAAATGGGGTATAATAATAAAACAATTCAAATACCTAACCTGGAGGTGTTAAGGTGCAACAAAAACGTGTTGTTTCCCTGATCGTTGCCATTGTTCTTCTTTATGGTCTCTTTCTGTGCTCTGGCTGCAGCCCTGAAGCCGATAATCGTGGCAATGTCGACGCTGGAGAGCTTTACAACCAGATCGAGACCGGGATGTCTTACGATGCCGTGATGGAGATCATGAGTGACTACAAAACATTTACCGATAGCGACGGCGAAATTGACACGCCAGCCGGCAAGGTGCACATGCAGACCATGTCCTGGCTGTTTGACAGGCAAATCATTACTGTAATATTTGAAAACGGGGTGCTGCAAAGCAGGGATCTATCAAACATATAAAGATAAATTCATGTAGCGAATTAATCAAACTTGTCCTGCCAGACGTTACCCCACATATCGAGGATTTGCCGCTGTTCTTCTGGAGACTGCACGGGCACCGGCTTGCGCTCTCGCTTTCGCTGCGGCATGAAGTCGGACGGCTCAAAGGGCTTCCGCTGCTTTTTCGGATCGCGGTTGACGTTGGCAATGGTCGAAGCCACGAGACCCGTCCGCCAGTCTTCCATTTCGCAGCCCCAGGGTTCAAGCTCAAAAAAAGCATTCCATTCAGAGAGCTCCCGGCTATCAATGCGTGCCAGGAGCTCTCGCACTGTCATGCCCAGCGCCAGAGCTAACCGGAAATAGAATCTTCGTTCTGGTCGCTGGTCTCGGAGTTTTTTGCTAGTTCATCCACATCTTCCGGGCTGATACCGGAGAGCTTTTGGGCCACGGCGAACACCCTGTCCAGGGCCGCCGCCGACTTCTTGCCAAGCAGATCGGCGTCCCGGTCCGTAAAGAGCCGATTACCTTCCTCGTCGACCACCGTAAGCGCTACGAGTTTGGCCCGGATGTTGCGCATGTTCATTTTGACCGATGCGCCGGGCTTGCCAGCAGTTCGCTGATCGACAATAGACTGCTCAAAGGCGTCGCGCTCGGCGCCCGTCAAGGCCCTGACGCGGACCGCGCCGCCCCACTCGGGGACCTCGACATCTTCGTGCGGCAAGTCTTGAGCCTGGAGAATCGCGTCGCGGGAGAGTAGGTTAAGCTTAGGGTTGTTGGCTGTTTCTGTCGTCACGATCTATGTTCCCCCCTCCTTAACTCCACTGCGGCTTGCTGACAACTGCAATGGACACCTCAGCCTGCAAAACGTCGTCCGCCGCAATTTCGGAGAGCGATACCTTTGTAACGTACCCGCTAAACGTAGCAGTCCCACCATTTTTAAGCGTCAAGACGCACGTGCCTTTAGTTTTGTTATTTTTTGCTGTCCTCAAGGCAAGGTGGCTGTTGTTGGACGGATCCCAGTTCAGCGTTATCGTTACGTCATCGCCCGCAAATAAACCTGGAATCTGCTTCTTGTAATCATCCGTAGGGTTTATTTCCTCGACATCGATCATTTCCAATTCATCATCGGGAAAGTTAATGGTAGCTATACCGGTCACCGGGGTGGAATCCCACTTAAATGTTGCGCCTATACCTGTGGTTTCGGGCATTTTCCCGTTACCTCCTTTGATCTTTAGTTAGTAGTCCTCTTCTTCCTCCTCAGGGAACCCTTCGATAACTTCGACAATCTCAACAAGCGGCTCATATGTTGGCTTTTCAACTATGGCGATGGTTACCTCAACCTGGAGCACCTCGTCCGCGGCAAGCTCTTGCAGCGCATACTTGGTTACCTGCCCCACAATCTCCCGATAGTCACCGCCCGAATAAAGCGTTTCGTCATAGGGAAACTGGATCCGGTATTTACGGGGAAGCTTGTCATCCTTGTCCTGTCGCAGATATTCGTGTGTTTCCTCTTCGGGAACACAGTTTAATGTTAACGTCAGATCGTCGCCCACAAACAGGCCGGGAATGCGCTTCTTGAACCCATCTGCCGGACTCAGTTCGTCCACGTCAACCATCTCAAGCTCGGTATCGTCGGGTTTGATTCTGGCTACCTGGGCCACGTCCACAAATTCACCGGGAATCAGATCGTCTTCACGCTGAAATCGGGTGCCTGCCCCCGTTCTCTCGTTTATGATAATTTCTTCTTCAGGCATTTAAGCTATCACCACCCTCTGCATTCTCATCATCATCAGCAGCGGCAGTATCACCGCTGCTATCAAGGCCATCATCGTCGTCGTCACCATCTTCTGATTCTTGAACCGGCGTATCCCTGTAGAGTATCATCACGTCGATATGGTGATAAACCTCGTCAACTTCGTCAAAAAAAACCTGGCGGTCATTGTCCACCGTCGCCAGCATCACGTCGAGACCAGCCATCGTACCGGTGAAGCCTTCAACAGCCGCCATAATTGCCCGGGCCACGGTCTCCGCTTCAGGTTGTGTGTCGGCAACAACCGTAACTTGAAGACGCTGCCGCCTGTAGGCTACGCCGGACAGGATACGGGTTGGCACCCGGCTGATTGGCGGTTGGATTAGCGCTAACGGGTTTTTGGCCCCTGACGAAACGCGGCCCTGGTATAAACAGAGCCCATGCATACACCTGGCAAGCGTTGCCGTCACGTTGCTGTTAGACTTGAGATGGTCATAGAGAGCTATGCGGGGCTCAATCAGCATCGCCATAGGCATCACTCCTCATAGATCTTCAGCCGCTTGCGCAGCTCATCCTCAAAGGCTTTTTCGGCCTCGTTTGTCTTGGCATCAAATGCTGGCCGGATGAAGGGATGGGGAGCAGCGTGGCCAACCACCCGGGCACCTACCCTGCTGCCTTTTTTTACACTCTTCGTGACAGCGTGACCCTCTTCAACCAGAGCCCCATACCAGCCCTTGCCTCCAGGGCCAACATAGACCTCCACCCTGCTCTTTGTTTGCGTCTTAATTTCCTTGTAAATATTTTTTGCCAGGGTGCCTGTTTTGCGGGGAGCAAGAACCTCGACTTCTTTCCGAAGCACCTCGGCGCCTTCAAGCGCACATTCACGCATATGCTTACGCGCCGTCTCCTCGGCGATCATTTGGAGCTTTCGGGCCAGCTTGTCGCCACCCTCGACAGTCATTATTACCCTCACGATCCCGACGCCTCAATCTCTCGACAGATAAGCACAAGCAGCCTTCGCCTGCCCTCTTCATCCAACGCAGACTGAATCGTAAACTCCCTACCATCATGACGCACGATCATGCCAGCGCGAACGCCTCGGTGATAGCGAATCGTTATCTTGTGATCGGCCTGACTTACGGTCTGCTGGGCTTGAAAGTAATAGGAGCCATGCAGTCCCTCGACCGCTGCCTGGGTATAGGCAACCCGTTGCCACCTTTTAGGCTTAGGCTTCGGATCGCCGTGCTCGTCTCGATCGTTTATATAACGGCCTATCTCGATACGGTGACGAAGCTCTCCTGCCTTGATCATCACACTGGCACCATCCTGTCATAGTCGAGTAAGCGGGTCACGCCGAAAGGAATTTCACGGTTGAGTTTCTCGGCGCCGGCCTTGCCAGTCAGGCTCGATGCTTCACGGTTGAGATACCACTCGGCCACAAGCAGCAGGATTGCCTGCCGGATGCGTCGGGGGACGCTCGCGGCTTCAGCGTGGCCGGCGGTGAACGTGATGCAGATTCCGCTTGCCGGGCGCAGGTCCGCAGGCCATGACATGCCGGAGTTCATCAGGACGCGGCCCGGCTCGCTGTTCACGTCGGCGAAATAGTCTGCTGCGTCGATGGTGTGCTCTGCGTTATCCCGGTCATACCATTTGATGCTTACGATGCTCTGTAGCGGTGGCCGGGGAATCTCGATGACAGGCGGCCATGCGTCAAGCCAGAGTTCCCAGGTTTGGGTAAGATAGGCCCGGTTCTGGTATTCCTCGCAGGATTCCCGGGCAGCCTGGATGTAGCCTTCGATCAGGTCTTTTTCATCGTCGATGTCAAGGCGGAGCTGGGCCTTCGCCTCGGAGAGGCTGACGGGCTCGGTGATGGGGGGAACTATGATCTTGAGAGCCATTTAATCACCGCCATCTTGCGCTACAGGCAGAGCGATTGCAACAATGTCAACCGCTCCGGCCGTTCCATCGTTTTCAACCACGGTTATTTGCATGGCCTTGCCGCTGGTAAGGGTGCCGGCCGCTACAAAGACGTCGCCCTCGCTTGCGCTGTCAATGGTTTCACCGTGGCCCAAAGCAAAGAATTTATCAGCATTACCATCCTCTTCGCCGATTTGGAAGGTCGGCAAATCTTCATCGCCTGCCAGAGTTTCCGTGCAGGTGACGATGACAAGCACCGCCCTGTCTTCTTCACCGGCCGCAAGCAGTTCAATTTTCGCTTCGCTGGTGTCGTCATCATATGACGCGCTTGCCGTTCCACCGACGCCGGCCTCAATGATTGTAGCAAGTTGTTTGCTGCCGAGAATGTCCCTGCCCGAATCGGTATGACGCCATACTGATCCGTTAAAAGTGAAAATTTTCGCCGTGTCAGCTTCAAGGAAGGTCGATCCAGGGGGTTGGTTTGCCGGTTTGGCGTCGCTTGATTGACCGATCCATCGCCTGATTTGTGTGATTTCCTTGACTGCCATTTAGATCGCCCCTTCCGGCAGATCGGTCTTCTTGTACCGTTGCCCCTTATAGTCGTACCAGCCGCCGCCGACGTGGACGGCCTTTTCGTCCGGCTTAACAGCGTTCTCCGGTTCAGGAGGCCGGGTGGCCTTTTCGAGGCGTGGAGGCTCGGCGTAGTCAGCAAAGCCACCGTCAACCAGGGCCGCTGCAGCTTTATCGTCCGCCGGGTAGGTTCTGCCCGGGTCCAAGGTGCCATCGGGTCCGGCAGCCAGGGTCCGCATCTTGATCAGCTTCACGTTAAGCACCCGCCTTGATGATGCCTGCAGCCCGGAGAGCTGCCAGGATTGCGTCTACCTTGTCGGCAACAGCCTGCAGCTCCGTGTCGGTGTATTCGGCAGTAGCGGTCAGATCCAGGTCTGCGATCGCGTCTTGGCTTTTGATCTGCAGCTCGCCGGAGTCGCCGTCAACTTCGAGAGATTCGTCATCGACGTTTACCGCCAGGGGGTCGCCTTCGCCGCCGGTCAGCCCGGCGCCCGCAACTGTGGCGGCCAGCTTGTCTTCGTCCACGCCTGCATCTTTGATCTGCAGCTCGCCAGATTCGCCGTCGATCTCAAGGGATACGTCGTCGGGATCAGCAACGGTGTGCACTCCGTCGCCGTCGTTTATCGTTGCACCGGCTGCGAGGGAGAGTTTGCCTTTGATCAGCAGCTCGCCGCCAGCGTCCACAACCTGCCGGTCGCCGCCCTCGTCTTTATAAACCTTTGTGATGTAGCTCATTTCACACCTCCATGATTAATAGGGCGACCGCGAGGGCCGCCCCTGTTCTTACACGCTTGCCGCGGGGCTTACCGCCAGCTCTGCGTAGTCCTCGGGCTTCACGCGGCCGTTGTAAAGAATCGCATAGATGCAGCCCGTCGCGGTGGACGCGCCCCTCACGATGCTGGCCCGGAGATACTTGCCCAGCTTTTCCTGCGGACGGTAGACATCGACAAAGGCGACATCGCCGTTGGAACCAACGGCCATTTTTGCCCCGTCGAGAACGGATTTGGTCGAGAAGTTTTCGGCAGTGCTCTGCTCGACCTGCAGGAAATTCCCGGCGTTGGCTGTGGCGATGGTGCCGAAAAACATCACGCCCTCGTAGCCGGAGAGATCCACGGCGTCGCTATTGACCGCGGATGTGGCCGCAGTCTGCCCGGCCTTTACGAAAACAACCTTGACATTTTTGCTCAGGTTCATGATTTTACCTCCTTAAAAAGTAGTGAAGCCGGGGATTAACCCAGCTTCACCCTCACGAATGCTTCTTCCAGGACCGGCATACCATCGCCCTCATAACGTCCGATGAAGCCGGTCTGGTTGGTTTCAGCATAAAGTTCCACCAACCGCTGAATCGCCATATCAAGAGCATCGACGATCCAGTAGTAGCGGAAGTCGCCCAGGATGCCAACGTATTTGCCGGTGGCAAAGGTGTTCGGCGCGAACTCGCTGGCGGTATAGGGTGGTTCCAGGATGCGGTCAGGCGCTCCGCCGATGATGCCCGGCTGCCAGATATACTGTCCTTCGCCGTCCTTTAGCTTCCGGATCTGCTTGATGCCGTCGCGGTGGAAGATCCAGCGGGCCCGCGGCCAGTATGCCTGCTTCAGCGCATACTTTGCCTCGATGAGCCCATCGGGCATAATGCTGGTTCCGGTGTTCCCTTCGGAGATGTCGCGGGCAGCGGTTATGCCGTCTTTCGATGCCACAAACACGCCCAGCGGTTTCTGGTTCCCATCGCCGGTCATGTAAGCTTTCTCCTGGGTGATGCCCAGCTTATAGCCCAGGCGCTCACGGACCAGGGCTTCCGGGCCGATCGTGGACTTGCGTAGCAGGGTATTGCTGACCTTCGCCCTCTTCGCCAGCGGGTGGGGACGGAGCTCGCGCTTGCCGAATTCCAGCTCGGTCTCGTCGCCGGTCCGCAGTTCAGTTGTCCAGTCCCAGTCGTCCGCGTCTTTGTCAAGGGTAGGCGCGCCAAGGGACGCAGCCTTTTCCAGCTGGTGGATGCGGGCATACTGGCGGATAACGGCGATAGCGTCGGCCTCCTTCAGCAGTTCCAGCACCATCTGCTGGGGAGCCACCAGGTAGCCGCCGCCGGTGTCGCTGTCAACCTGCATCGCCCGGAACTCCTCAGCGGTTAGCGATGCCTCGCGGCCATAGGTCATCCATTCAGCGAATGCAGCCCGGTATTCCTCTGTATTGCGAACGTTTCCGATGCTGCGATCCTGCAGCACATCGCCCAGGGTCCGCCTCTTTTCCGGGTCGCCGGATGCAGGGTCTCCAGCTGCAGGCGGAGCTCCGGGCTCGCCCAGGGCACGCTCGCGCTGGATCTGCTTCTCCAGCCGGTTCGCGTCGGTCTCCAGCTTGTCGATCTCGCCGTCCAGTCGGTTGTAGGTCTCTTCCTCTTCAGCGGTGAGGGACCGTTTTTCCTCTTCTGCCTTGTCCAGTATGGCGCGGGCGTCGTGGATTAACCCTGCCCGCTTTTTACGCATGGCAATTACATTTTCCATCAGGATATACCTCCTTGTGATTTTGCCTTCAGGTTCAGTCGTTTTCTTCGCAGATCAAGCGTCCGCTTGGTTTCTGCTATCTCATCCGCTTCATCCTGCGTCCGCAGGCGGGCGGTCAAAGATTCATATTCAGCTTTGGCCCGGGCCTCAGCGGTGGTGTCCGCATAGGCCGGGTCGGTGACGGGTCCCATCTCGCCGATTCGGGATAGTTCGGTAATTTCGCGCAGGTAGGTTCCGTCTTTGCGCTTGGTGATTCTTTCGTGTTCCGGCTCCACGGCGAAGGTGAAAGATGAGCCGTCAATATCACCGCGTTCGATGCTAGCCATGGCGTCTTTAGCCCACTGTGCATCGGGCGGGGTGGCCTCATAGCGCACACCCTTATTGTCTTCGGTGATGGATGCGGTGCCGGACTTTGTGCGGCCGAATAGAAAGGAGCGGTTGTGGTTCAGGGCGCACTTAATGTCTGGCTTTGCGGCCAGCACCTTTGTTGCAGCGCCCGGGCGAATGATTTCATACATATCGCCCCAGAGTTTGGTCTCGCGGTCGTAGACGATGCCGTAACCGGAGATTTTCTTCTCTTTGCCGTCTTGCTCGGCGCGGATCTCCAAGCCTTCAGCGGGAATTGTTCGCATTTCCAATTTAGACATAAGATTTACCTCCTTCAGTCGGGAACTATTTGACACTGACAACCTTGATGTAGCGGCGGCGTCAATGCCGGGGATTTTATATTCATGGTGCCATCGTCGCTGTCGAGCCGGTCACCGGCGGCCAGGAACGGCTGGTCGATACCGACAACCTTGCCATCGAGCTCTTGGCAATAGGGGCAGGCTTCGCTGCCGGCGGCCACCCAGCGCAGGTAACGGATGCCGGCCGCGGCAAAGACGAACTTGCTGATCACGCTGGCGGCCTCAATGGTTTCCTTGCCGGCTACTTTGCCAGGGCGTCGTTCTTCCCATTCGTCCAGGCGGGCTTCAACCGCGGTCAAGGCTTCCTGCCCCTCCTCGTTGGCTTTCTTGATCACGTCAAGAATCTGACTCAGGCTCGATCTGGTGTAGCCGCGCGCCCAGTTGTCGAGGTAGCCGTCCATCCATTTCTCAAGCTCCGGGGTCATCCCGGCTACAGCGTTCACTTCCTCCGCGGCCAGGGCCTGAATGGTTTCGGTATAGGTAAGAAGTGCCGGCCTGAGCGCCCTCTTCATCCACTCGGGAGCGCCGCGGTAGTATTCTTCAAGCCAGGCGATGAAATCATGCTGGTCGCGCTCGGCGAGGGCTTTCCGGGCCTTGTCCAGGATCTGACTTTTCTCACGCTTAACCACGCGCTCTGCGGCGTCTTTAAAAAGCCCCAGATAGCGATTGGCCGTCTTGAGCTTTAGGGTTGCGTAGTTGGTCTTTTTCTTCGCCCTCTCCTCTTGCTTCTGCCGGTCGTTGCCAGGGCTGGGATCGGGGCTGCCATCTTCGATCGCCATCATGTTGAGCGGGACATAGTGCTTGTCTCCACCCTCGAAGGGGTTGTCGTTTTCCTTCGCCCGGATATCATTTTGTGAATAGACGCCGATGTTGAACATGGTCTGGTAGAATTCTGCACGGGCCTTGCTGTCGCCCCGGAGTAGTCCCTCGACGCTGAATTCCGAATAATAGACTTGGCGCTCAGCTCCTACAAAGATGGACCGGGTGAATTCCTGTTCCCAGCAGACCAGATAGGGTCTGAGGGAGAAGATAATAAAGCCGATGTTCATCTCCTCAATGCCGGTTCCCCAGGATGTGCTCTTTGAGTGTTCCTGGATCAGGTGCAGTGGCACGCCGTAGAACCGGGCGATTTCTTCGGTCTGGTAGCGCCTGGTTTCGAGGGCCTGTGCTTCGTTCGGGTTGATGGTCAGTTTCGTGAATTTTAAACCTTGCTCCAAAAACATGACGCGGTGGCCTTTGGATAGGCCTGCGTATTTTTCGCTGAATGTCTTCCTGAATCGTTCGTATGCTTCATCGCTTAATTTGCCGGGATATTCAGCAATACCGGAAGCGTTCGCCCCGGAGGAGAAGAACCGGCTGCCGAACTCCTCGGCGGCAAGGGAAAGACCAATGGCCTCGCGGGCCAGGACGATCGGTTTAAATGTGTCGAAGTTCCCGGCGCCCACCCACTGAATGTGGAGCATCTGCTCGCGGTAGAGAAAGCGGGTCTGGCCGTCCATGGTGTAAACTTCGTAAAATACCTCATGCGATTTCTGGTTCCGCCGCGGCATTACCCGATCGGATGGGATCGGCCATAGTTCGATAACGTCGCCAGCCTTATTTCTCACGATCTCCGCATAAGCATTCCCGGTTAGCAGCAGGTTGACCATCATGATCAGCCGGCCAGTGTAGGATGTGCATTCCGCATTCCAAAGGGTGTGGAGTGTGAAGTAGAGCGGCAGGTCCTGTGCCTTTTCCTTCCCGTTTGCGGTGCGCCGGTAGGTGTGAAGCGGCAGGGAAGCAAGGACCTGGCCCAGCAGCCGGATGCAGGCAAAGACGGCGGTAACTTGTATCGCCGTGGTTTCGCTCACTTGGGCACCAGCCTTCGATTCGCGTCCGCCGAACATCTCGATAAACCAGCGCTGCGGACTGGACAGGTTCGATATCGCGGACCGGAAAGCATAGGCAACACGTTTTATTCGTTCAAGCAATATTTCGCCTCCTTACCGCACGCCGCGGCTCTCATAGACCGATGTCATATCTTCCCTAAGCATGGCCCGGGCCATGGCATTTACCATTGCCACCAGGCCATCAATGCGCTCGGTGCCCTTGCCTTTGACGGGCCGCACATTTTCGTTTTCGTCAATTTTTACCTGGACATTTCCCACGCACCAGCGCAGGACCGGATGGCCGCTGTGGATCAGCTTCTTGCCCATGACCAACTGCTCAATCTCTTTCATAGCCGGGGACATGGTTTTATACCCCTGGCGGGTTTCAACCATGGTCAGGCCCTGGTCCTCAAGGTTGACCGCGGTTTGCATAGCGTTCCAGGGGTCGTAACCAATCTGCTGGATGTCGTACAGATCTCGGAGCCTCAGGATCTCTTTTTCGATAAAATCGTAATCAATGACGTTTCCAGGCGTAGTCAGCATGTAGCCCTTTTTCGCCCATACGTCATAGGGGACCTGGTCGCTGTCCACCCGTTCCCGGACGCGGTCCTCTGGAACCCAGAAGCGAGGAAGCACGATCCACTTTTTGTTGATGTCATCCGGCGGAAAGAGTAGGACGAAGGCAGTCAGGTCAATCTTGGTTGAAAGGTCAAGGCCGCCGTAGCAGGGTCGGCCCAGGAGCCGCTTCTCCTGCACCCGGCCTTTGCACAGGTCCCAAAAGTCCAGCCCCAGCCAGCCGGAGGTCTTGAGCTTTTCCCAGGAGTTTAGCCGGAGCCAGCGGAAGTTCTTTTCTTTGGCGATGTTGCCCTGCGCGCGGGTGTATTGATCTTCGACTTTTTCCCAGGCGACGGTGTGGCCAATGCTCGGGTTCACCCTCTTCCATGTCTTCGGGTCAGTCCAGGTTTTGCGCCATACCTCATCATCTTCCCAGTTTTCCTTGACTGTTTCGTATTGCCGGCCGGTCCAGATGCGTTTATTTTCCCGATCCAGGCCGTAGATCATAGCGTAGAATGTGGGGTCGACCTTGGTGCCAGTCAAGATGTCTACCGCCATTTTGTGGACTTCCCAGCCGATACTTGCCCGGTCCGGATCATCGCCGGCAGTGGTGATCAGGAAAAAGAGCGGCTGATCCCGGGCGTCGCCGGAGCCTTCGGTCATGACATCGTAAAGGCCGCGGTTCGGCTGGGCGTGAAGCTCGTCAAAAATTACAGCATGGACGTTGAAGCCATGCTTGCTGTAGGCTTCAGCAGAGAGCACCTGGTAAAAGGATTTCGTCGGCAAGTAAACCAGGCGCTTTTGCGACAATACAGGCTTGATGACTTTTTTCAGCGCCGGGGATTGATCCACCATAGCCACGGCGACGTCAAAGACGATTGATGCCTGCTGACGGTCGGCGGCGCAGCCATAAACCTCGGCGGCCCATTCGTTGTCAGACGTCAGGCAGTAAAGGCCAACGCCGGCGCCCATTTCTGACTTCCCCATCTTTTTCGGCACTTCGATGTAGGCAGTGTTATACTGCCGGAAGCCGCTTTCCCGGACGGTGCCGAAGATGTCGGAAAGGGCCTGGGTCTGCCAGTCGAGCAAAGTAAAAGGAACGCCTCGCCAGCGCCCCTTTGTGTGTTTCAGTTGTCGGAAGAAGGCCAGCACCCTGTCGGCCTTGGCCTGATCGAAGATCATTTTATTTCACTCCAGAGAGCAGCGCCTCCATGGGATCGCCACCTTCAGCAGCGCCCGGCACTTGTATTCTGCCTCTTGCTGATGGGGTGAATCCGAATTCAGCGCAGAAGGCGCGGACCTGCTGCAGGGCCTTGTTTGCAATGGATACCTGCGGCCATTGCTGCATGTAGCGCAGGATCGGCTGGCCCCGGTCGTCATATTTGATCGAGCCGTCATCGTTCCGCTCCCAAAGGGCGTAGGTCGTGCCGCGTTTGTGCAGGAATTCGATTGCCCCCTTGTATTGCGCCCAGCTTTCGCAGTAGCCGGCCAGGGCGGCCATGTCTATTTGAGTGAGCAAGCCGAGGCGCTCCAGTTGCGGGGCAACCCGCTTCCACTCCTTTTTTGCATCTTTGTGCAACCAGGTTGGACACTTTGGTGCAATGGGCACGGGCTTCGGCTCGTTCTTGCCCAGGTCTTTTTTCTTTGACGGATTGCCGTTTAAAACATGCAGCGCTGTTGGCTTCGGTTTGCGTCCTTTCACACGATCACCCCGTAAGAAAACCGCCCCGAAAGGCGGTTCAGAAGTTTTATGCGCTTGGTTGTCGGCTTTTTACCGAGCGTCGTTGACGATCAGGTTCCTGATGTATTCGCCCAGGTTCTCCTTGCCGCTTGGCTTGATATAGCCCAGGCGGCGGGCGGTCTCCCTGGCTTTCTCGTAAATCTTTCCCGGCAGTCTGATGGAAACAAGGCGGGACATTTAAACCGCCTGCGCTTTCGCGAAGCTGTCCACTCTGGCGTCAAAGTAAACATCCAGCGGTTCCTCGATGCCCCAGAACTCCACCAGGTCATGCACCACCTTGCGCAGCCGCTCAACATCCTCGGCCGCGTCATTGGCACCCAGCACCAGGATCTTCTCGATTGCGGTGTCGGTGAGCGCCTTAACAACAATCCTTGCTTTTGCCTTCCCCATTGTCCGAGCCCCCTTTGAATTGGTATCTTCATTGTAATACAATTGTTTTACAATGTCAAGGGGTTTTATCAATTTATTTATCCAGC
>LSQX01250473.1_pt1 | contig 17162 bp, 17 predicted proteins | sample 654561 | NCBI WGS metagenome assembly LSQX01 (sample SAMN04489861, study PRJNA283612) | anaerobic digester metagenome | isolation source: 4 biogas reactors fed with cattle manure at either 37C or 55C with and... | place: Denmark: Kongens Lyngby | collected 2014
CGGCCCCGCGTGTGATAATTACGCGCAGATACTCTTCAGCGGTGTAAAATTGATAATCTATGAGGTCGCTCAGAGTATGGCCATTTACCGAGACTATCTCATCGCCAGGCATCCACCCCAGGTCCTCAGCGATGCTGTCTTGTGCAATTATGTCTATGATTCCATTGGTATTCTTAGACACGATCAACCGCCGATGCGCTCCAGTTTTTGCTTGACCTCGTCGATTATCCACTGCGGAGTAGATGCACCCGCCGTTAACCCTACTACTTCCATTCCCGAAATCCAAGCAGGGTCAATTTCAGATGCAGTCTCTATATGATAGGTCGGTACGCCAGCGCTTTCGCAGATTTCAGCGAGGCGGTTGGTGTTTGCGCTGTTGCGACCGCCTACAACAAACATAGCCTCAACCGTTGGAGCAAGTTCTCGTGCGGCGGCCTGGCGCTCGTGGGTAGCGTAGCATATCGTGTTGTAAGCCATTACCTGTGCCGAATTGGCGGCTATTTTGCCAACCACTTCGCCAAAATGATCGCCAGTCTGAGTGGTCTGGCTGACTATGCCTACTTTTTTGCCGCTCCAATCGTAGTTATCGACTTCCTCTGCGCAGCTTATCACAATCGCGTTTTCCCCAGCCGCACTGAGAATAGCCTTGACCTCAGAATGATCCGAATCGCCAACAACAACGACCGTGAAACCTTTAGCTGCAAGAGAGCGCACCCTTCGATGGACATTGGCGACAAACGGGCACGTGGCATCGATTACGTTCAAACCCGCATCTTTTGCAGCTTGGTGAACCTCGTAAGGAACGCCGTGAGACGGGAGGACAATTGCACAATCGGCATCCTCCACACGCCGCACCACCCGCACCCCCTTGGCCTCGAGTGCGCCTACTACCTGCGGATTATGAATCAGCGGACCAAGCGTAGACAGTGATGCGCATCGCTCACACTCTGAATAGACGAGATCGAGCGCGCGTTTTACACCGAAACAGACTCCCGCCTGATCCGCTACTATTACTCTCACTTTTGCCTCAAAAGGCCATATTCGACACTGTCCGCGAGCGCATGCCAGCTTGCCTCGATTATATTCGTAGACACTCCGACCGTGCTCCAGGAATCGGTGGCATCGCGAGATTCGATGATCGTTCGAACCCTTGCCGCAGTCCCCTCACCGGAATTGACCACACGAACTTTGTAGTCGGAGAGCCTGATGCCATCGAGTTCGTAGCTGTAAAATTGTTTGAGAGCGAGCCGCAGGGCGTTGTCCAAGGCATGAACAGGCCCATCGCCTTCTGCTACAGTGAACGCTTCGACCCCATCCACGGCTATTTTCAGGGTAGCTTCGGTGATCGGAGCTTCCTGTGGCCCACGCTTTTCAACAATCAGCCTGAACCCTACAAGCTCAAAGAGCTTTTCATATTGCCCCATCGCCTTTTTCAGCAGCAGCTCAAAGCTCGCTTCCGCGTCTTCAAAGGAATATCCCTGGTGTTCGAGCTGGACCACCCGATTCAAAACGGCCTTGACCTCCGGCGATTTCTTGCCTAGATCGATATCATACTTTCTGGCTTTCTGCACAACGCTGCTGCTGCCGGCCAGTTCGGATATCAAGAATCTGCGTCGATTGCCGACTTCGGCCGGGTCGACGTGTTCGTACGTCGTCGGGTTCTTTGTCACTGCATCGACATGGACCCCGGCCTTGTGCGCAAAAGCGCTTGCCCCCACAAACGGCATAGCGTAGTCCGGTATGCGGTTCGCTATTTCGTCAAGCCACCGCGACAAAGCCGTCAGGTTCTTCAGCGCACCATCCGGCACACACTTCATTCCGAGCTTAAGCTCCAATATGGGTATAATCGCGCAGGTGTTCGCATTGCCGCATCGTTCGCCGTAGCCGTTTATAGTGCCCTGCACCTGCGTAGCTCCGTTCTGGGCGGCAGCCACTGAGTTGGCAATTGCAAGGCCTGAATCATTGTGTGCATGCATGGCTACAGATATATTGGGATGCCTATCCACAACTACCCGGACTATATCTGCGACTTCCGATGGCAGCGTACCGCCGTTCGTATCGCAAAGCGACAGGACCGCTGCGCCGGCTCGCGCAGCAGCATCGAGCGCGGAGAGCGCATATTTGGGGTTGCGTTTGTATCCATCAAAGAAGTGCTCTGCGTCGAAGATCGCCTCCCTGCCGTTATCGACCAGATATTTGATCGAGTCGTAAATCATTTCGAGATTCTCATCGAGAGATATTCTGAAAACCTCAGTTACGTGCATATCCCACGATTTGCCGAAAAGGGTGACCGTCGGGGTCTCGGCTTCGATGAGTTTGAGAATCTGCGGATCTTCAGCCGCAGTCAGATTAGCCCGGCGGGTGCTGCCGAATGCCGTGAGCTTGGAGGTTTCAAACCCTACTTTTTTGGCCAGCTCGAAGAACTCGACATCTTTGGGATTGGAGCCTGGCCATCCGCCTTCGATGTATGCGACGCCGAATGCATCGAGTTTGCGCGCGACCTTGAGTTTCTCTTCAGCAGAGAAACTAACCCCCTCGCCCTGGGTCCCGTCACGAAGTGTTGTATCATAAATTGCTATTTTAGGCATATCTATTCCTCATCGCCAAACCGTCGCTAGTCCTGCAATATTTTGTCTGCGATCAGATCTCCCATTTTGCTGCACGACACGACATTAGAGTATTCAGTTGCTATATCGCTGGTGCGATAGCCTTCGTTCAAAACTGATTCTACCGCGCATCGAATCATCACCGCCCCATCCGGGCAATCGCAGGCGTAGCGCAGCATCATCGCGGCGGTCAAAATAGTAGCGATTGGATTGGCGATGTCCTGGCCTGCGATGTCCGGCGCTGATCCGTGTATAGGTTCGTAAAGCCCGCCGTGCTGTTCGCCGATGCTTGCAGACGGCAGCATTCCCAGCGAACCCGCCAGCATAGCAGCTTCGTCGGTCAGCAAATCGCCAAACAAATTGTCCGCCAGAATTACATCGAACTGCTTGGGGTTGCGCAGCAGTTGCATGCCGCAGTTGTCGGCGAGCATATGTGTCAGTTTGACGTCGGGATACTGCTCGGCCACTTCGGTCACGACTTCTCGCCACAACCGAGAAGTTTCCATTACATTCGCTTTGTCGATCGAATGGACGATCCCGGATCGTCTGCGAGCCTGCAGAAAAGCCATATGAGCTATGCGCCTGATCTCGAAATCGCTATATGAGCACGTGTCTATGGCGACGACTTCACCATCAATCTCGCGTCTTTCTTTGGGTTTACCGAAATATATTCCTCCGGTAAGTTCGCGCACAAAGAGAATATCCAGGCCCCCTTCAAGCCGATCGGCCTTCAAGCTCGACGCCGACGTAAGCGACTCAAATACAACGACCGGCCGAAGATTTGCGTAGGCGCCGAGAGACTTCCTCAGCGGAAACAGCCCGCCCGGCTCTGGGCGCATCGAGACTGGCTGGAGATTATCCCACTTCGCGCCGCCAACCGCACCGAAGAAAACGGCATCGCTGGCTAACGAAAGCTCAAGAGTCTCCTTTGGAAGTGGGGTTCCCACTGCGTCGATAGCGGCCCCTCCAACAAGCGCTTCATTATATTCAAATGATATTCCGAGCTTATTTGCTACTGCATCAAGAGCTTTGATTCCCTGCGGCACAATTTCGACGCCGATCCCATCGCCGGGAAGAACCGCAATCTTGAATGCTTTAGTGGACATCTATTCACCAACCTTTGCCTTAGCGTAGTTCACCAATCCTCCAACCTCGATCAGTTCGCGCATAAAGGGAGGAAACGGCTTGGCCTGGAAGCTCGCGCCGGTAGTGACATTCGTGATTTTGCCGGTGCCGAGATCAACCTCAACGGTATCACCCCTGCCGATACCCGCAACCGCCTCGGGACACTCCAATATCGGAAGCCCGGTGTTGAGGGAGTTGCGATAGAATATTCGTGCGAATGTATTAGCGACAACGCACGAAATACCGGATGCCTTGATCGCAATCGGCGCATGCTCGCGCGAGGAACCGCACCCGAAGTTATCTTCAGCGACGATAATATCGCCAGGCTCGACAGTCTTGACGAAATCCGCATCTATATCTTCCATGCAGTGCGACGCAAGCTCGGCGGGATCGGTGGTATTCAGATACCTAGCCGGTATAATAACGTCTGTGTCGACGTTGCTGCCGTATTTATGAACCTTACCTTTTAGCATAGCCAAACCTCTCCTACGATAGTTCCTCGGGGCTGCCCAATCTGCCAAGAACCGCAGACGCGGCTGCGATTGCGGGGCTGGCGAGATATACTTCGGATTTTGTGTGGCCCATGCGGCCGACGAAGTTGCGATTTGTGGTCGCAACAGCACGCTCACCCTCGGCAAGCACACCCATATGCCCACCCAAACACGGGCCGCAGGTCGGAGTGCTTACCGCCCCACCCGCCTCGACGAATATCTCGGTGAGACCTTCCTTGATGGACTGTAGATAAATCTCCTGCGTCGCCGGGATAACTATTAACCGAACATCCGGATGGACTTTGCGGCCCTTTAGAATACTTGCAGCCACCCGAAGATCCTCGATGCGGCCATTGGTGCACGACCCTATTACGGATTGGTCGAGCTTGATATGCGCAGCCTCCGATATCGGCCTTGCGTTTTCAGGCAGATGCGGGAAGCTGACGATCGGCTCCAGCTTCGAGACATCGATTTCGATGACATCTTTATAAGCTGCATCCGGGTCGCTCTTATATAGCTTAAACTCCCGTTTGGCACGCGGATTCACATACGCAAGGGTCTTTTCGTCCGGTTCGATGATTCCGTTCTTGCCGCCCGCTTCGATCGCCATATTGCACATTGTAAACCGACCAGCCATATCAAGCTCGGATATTGTCTCACCTGTGAACTCCATCGTGCTGTAGAGCGCTCCATCAACGCCGATTTTGCCGATTGTATACAGGATCAAATCTTTGCCGCTCACCCATTTCGGCATCTTTCCGTAGTATATAAACTTGATAGCCTCAGGAACCTTGAACCAGGTCTCCCCCAGCGCCATCGCGCAGGCCAAATCTGTCGAGCCGACCCCGGTGGAGAAGGCGCCCAGTGCGCCATAGGTGCATGTGTGGCTGTCGGCGCCGATTATGGCGTCGCCCGGCAGCACAAGGCCCTCATCCGGCAGCAGGGTGTGCTCGATGCCCATTTTGCCAATTTCAAAAAAGTTTGTAATGTTGTGCAGTCGGGCGAAGTCGCGCAGAATTTTCACGAGTTGGGCCGATTTGATATCCTTGTTTGGTGTTGAATGATCCGGCACAAGTGCGACGCGATCCTTGTCGAACACTGTCTCCGCGCCGATTTTCGCAAATTCGGCAATCGCAATCGGAGCGGTGATGTCGTTACCCAGCACCATATCCAGGCGAGCGTTGACCAGTTCTCCAGGCTCGACAGCCTCTTTGCCGCAGTGTGCAGCCAGTATTTTTTGGGTTATTGTTTGTCCCATGTATGAGTCCCCAGTCTATTGTGAAATGCCCCTCACCCTAACCCTTCTCCCAGAGGGAAAGGGGAAAGTGGTCCTAACCCTCTCACAAGAGGGAGAGGGGATACGCGGTTAGAGGGTCGCTTTGTCCTTTGGTTTGCCGCCATTGCCACGCAGTTTTTCGTAATGGGCGAGCTTGTTGATCGCATTGACGTAGGCCTTGGCGGCGGCTTCCACTACATCGAGGCTCGCGCCGCGACCCGTGTATATCTCTCCATTGGCCGCTTCCAGTTTTATCGTCACCTCACCGAGGGCATCGGTGCCACCCGTGACCGATTTGACAACGAAATCAACCAGGCAATACTCCGCCTCGACCATTTTATCGATAGTTTTATAGATCGCGTCAACTGACCCCACTCCAATGCCCGCCTCTACGATGTCCCCGCAATCGCTTTTGAGCTTGATTGTGGCGGTCGGGATACCCTCGAGGCTGCTCATCACGTTCATATATGTAAGCTCATATTTGGACGGAATCGTGTAGGCCTCATCGGCAACGATCGCTTCCAGATCTTCATCAAAAATCTCTTTTTTCTTGTCAGCGGTAATCTTAAACCGAGCGAAAGCTTTGTCAAGTTCGGCCTTGCCCAGATGATAGCCCATGGACTTCAAACGATCCTCAAAAGCGTGGCGGCCTGAGTGTTTACCCAAAACCAGTTTGCTTTCGGTCAGGCCAACAGACTCAGCGTCCATTATCTCGTAGGTGCGCTTATCCTGCATGACCCCGTGCTGGTGAATGCCGGCCTCGTGGGCAAATGCATTCATCCCAACGATCGCTTTGTTCACCTGGACATCCAGCCCGGTTACGTCGGAGACCAGCCGGCTGGCACGGTAAATTTCTCTCGTATTGATGCCGGTGGTAGCCTTAAACAGGTCGGTGCGAGTATGTATCGCCATCACAACCTCCTCCATCGCGGCGTTGCCGGCACGCTCCCCAAGTCCATTGATAGTGCACTCGACCTGGCCCGCGCCATTTGCGACGGCCGCCAGCGAGTTTGCGACACCCAGCCCCAGGTCGTTATGACAGTGTACGCTGAAAATGGCTTTTTTGGAATTTGGGACAGTCTCGATAACCCGTCGGATCATCTCACCGTACTCGCTTGGAATCGCGTAGCCGACGGTATCGGGCAGGTTCACAATAGTCGCGCCCGCGTCGATGACCGCTTCGACTACCTGGCACAGATAATCGAAATCGCTGCGAGAAGCATCCTCCGCGGAGAACTCCACTTCTTCTGTGTAGCCCTTCGCACGCTTAACTGCGGCGACGGCGATGTCGAGAGCTTCTAATCTTGTTTTCTTGAGCTTCTTTTCGAGGTGTATGTCCGATGTTGCCAGAAACGTATGAATCAGCGGTTTTTTCGCATGTTGCAAGGCTTCCCAGGCGCGATCTATGTCGGCATTCGCAGCGCGACACAGCCCAGCAACCGCCGGCCCTTTGACCGTCTCGGCGACTGCTTTGACAGACTCGAAGTCTCCTGGCGATGAGATCGGGAACCCCGCCTCGATCACATCGACTTTCAGCCGCGCCAACTGCTTTGCAACTTCCAGCTTTTCTTCGATGTTCATGCTCGCGCCGGGGGATTGCTCCCCATCACGCAGCGTGGTATCGAAAATACGAATTTTTCTTGCCATCACTACACCTCTAAGCTCAAGAATGCGGCGGATAACCGCCGCTTATTATAACTATCTGCGATACGCCATATAAGTTCACTTCGGCCTCACTCGCCGACAATCGACGAGGTAGCCCGGGCTGCAAACGCCACATATTTCGGGCAAAGCGTGTTGTGTAAATCCAACTCCTTAGCACGCGCCCGGCCTTCCGGAGTGCGCATCTCACAATCGGTCAGTGCGCTGCACTCAAGAGTGCCAAATTCCGCTTCAAACAACTCGATTAGCTGCTCCACTTTATTGTAACAAATTGTCTTCTGATCCGGATTCGATAGATCATCCCTTCCAAAGATCAGGCCAATCGCCATCACAGCTCCTGAAACAGCGCCGCACAAATCTCCGCACTGCCCCACCCCGCCTCCGAAACCACTGGCTATTCTCGGCGCACATTCGCAATCTAAATTATAATATTCAATTAAGCCCAACAGCACAGATTCCGTGCAGTTATATCTCTGCGCGAAATAATCCAGTGCAGCGTCTTTTGCGCTTCGTTGCGACATTATTTTCCTTGTCGACTCGAATTATTACGCGGCGGCTCTGACACCAACCACAAGTAAGCCTCAAGAACCCGGCTGCGATTTTCCGTCGGAAGAATGAAGTAACGATGCCTGCCGTCGTTAGCTTTCGCAAAATGTGTCGCGCCTTTGTCGTCGACCGTGATCCAACCCGCCTCAGATAAATCGAAATAACCGCGATCAGGCCGGGCAGCATATAAAACTGCGCTCAAATCCCAGGTCGGACGATCGTACGGCATTTTAGCATATTCGCGATACGCCTCGGCTACCGGGTGATCCCGAACATATCCGAAGTCTTTTTCTACGCTCTCCGCGGGATAATTCACTGCCTCGCCAACGTCATATCCCGAGGCTATTATTGCGGTCGGCCACTGGTCGAAGACAGTCTTGGCCGCCGGAGCGTCGATATGGATGTTAAACTCCGGCGCGGCGCCCGGCCTGAATTCTCCAGCCATAGTGACATAGCTTTTGATCTTGCGCCCAACCAGTTCGATTCCGTTGAGGCCGGAGTGTTCATCAGGAGTAGATTGGAGCAATCGTGCCATATTCGTCATCGGCCCCACGCTCAACATCACGACCGACCCGTCCGGCTCCTGAGCGAGAATTTTGCGAATAAGGCCAATCGCCTCCGGCGCATCATCCCCGGATTGAAGCCCCCTCGGGTAGACAAATTCGCCATTTAACTTGCGCATAGCTACAGTTTTAGAATATCCATCCTCGGGCCGTTTGCCTTTTTTGACGACCCCAATCGGGATATTCGGGCGGCCGTAGAACCGGTTGATTATATCCGTATGAACGGCGCTGTAGGGATTGTCTTTACTGATGGTGACGGCGAGGATTTCCACTTCAGAGCGATCGGCGAGCGCATGCAGCATCGCCAACGCCAGCGCATCGTCGATGTCACCGCCAATATCGGTATCGAAAATAACCTTCACAGGCGATTTTAACGCCGTTTGAGCACTAGCACCCATAGTCAACAAACTCACTATCATCAGCACAATTGCGGCACATTTGAGCATATATTAACGCAGCGGAGAGCAGAGCCTAGCCCTGCTCTCCAACTTCACTCCTTATTGATGATTAAGCCCTCTTCTTCAGCCAAGGCATCATCTCACGCAGTTCCCCGCCAACCTCTTCGATCAGCAATTCCTTGCTGTGCCTGCGGGCAGCATTGAGAACCGGGCGTCCGGCCTTGTTCTCCAAAATCCACTCCCTGGCGAACTCGCCGCTCTGGATCTCGTAGAGTATCTCCGCCATCTCCTCGCGAACCTCATCGGTGATGACCCGCGGCCCCCGGCTATAATCGCCATATTCGGCGGTGTTGGAAATCGAGTAGCGCATATAGTCCATGCCGCCCTCATACATCAAATCGACGATCAGCTTTAGCTCATGCAGGCACTCAAAATATGCTATCTCCGGCTGATAACCGGCCTCAACGAGGGTCTCGAATCCGGCCTGCACCAACGCTGTGCATCCGCCGCACAAAACTGCCTGCTCGCCGAAGAGATCAGTTTCCGTCTCCTCTTCAAAAGTGGTCTCAAGAACGCCGACCTTTGTTGCGCCAAGCCCCTTCGCATAGGCGAGCGCGGTATCCTTGGCCTTACCGGAAGCATCCTGGTATACAGCGATCAGTGCGGGCACTCCCGCGCCCTCGGTGTAGACCCGTCGAACGAGGTGGCCGGGGCCTTTCGGAGCGACCATAATCACGTCGACATCAGCCGGCGGCACGATCTGTCCGAAGTGGATATTAAAACCATGTGAAAACAGCAGGGTTTTGCCCGCCGACAGCCCTGGCTTAACTTCGTTTTCATATACGATACCCTGAACCTCGTCCTCGGTGAGAATCTGTATGACATCCGCCTGCTTCGCCGCCTCAGCAGCGGTGGTCGGCTTGAAGCCGTGCTCCTCGGCGAGCTTCCAGTTATCCGTGTTCGGAAGGTCGGCAACGATCACGTCTAAACCGCTGTCGCGCAGATTTTGGGCCTGTGCATGACCTTGACTGCCATAACCTATGATGGCGATCTTTTTACCCTTGAGCACCTCGAGATTTGCGTCTGAATCGTAGTATACTTTAGCCGGCATTATGCCCTCCAATTTAGATATTGGAGACCGGCAGTCGGGCATCAAAAACGAGTCCCTGACTACCGCTCTCCTTTAGAATACATTTCAAATGCGGTCTTTGATGTTTTACTATATCGCCGTATGAGCGCCGCGAGCCATAGCAATCTTGCCCGTTCGCACAACCTCCATAATCCCGTATGGCCTCAAAAGGTTCTCGATAGCATCGACCTTATCAAGGCCGCCGGTCACCTCGATTGTGAACGACGTGACGCTGATGTCGATGATCTTCGCTCGGAAAATATCGACAATCTGCATAATCTCCGCACGATGCACAGGCTCGGCCTTGACTTTGATAAGCGCAAGTTCCCTTTCGATGATAGGAATCTGGCTGTAATCGACGAGTTTGATGACGTCGATCAGTTTGCTGGTCTGTTTGTTGATCTGATCCAGTGTCGAATCATCACCAGAAGCAACGATTGTCATTCGCGAAACTGTCGGATCGTCGGTGATGCTTACCGCCAGCGACTCTATGTTAAACCCTCTCCGCGCGAACAGGCCGGATATTCTGGCCAGCACGCCAGGCTTGTTGTCGACCAGCACGGTTATAGTATGCTGCATTAGTTTTGGCATATTTCTAACTCCCCTTAGGCCTGTTGACCATCATCTCTTCGATGCTTTGGCCAGCCGGGATCATCGGGAACACATTCTCCTGCGGGTTGATCTGGAAGTCGATCAGGGTGGGCCGATCGTTTATTTCCATCGCCCTCGCAAGCGCCCCGTCCACCTCGTCAGGATGCTTCACGCGCATACCCTCGGCGCCGTAAGCTTCGGCGAGCATCTTGAAATCGGGCTGCACGGAGATGTCCACGCCCGAATATCGCCCGTTCCAGAACAGCTCCTGCCATTGGCGCACCATCCCCAAATACTGATTGTTCAGGAGGATAATTTTTATAGGCAACTTGTGTTCGACTGCCGCCGCCAGTTCCTGCAGAGTCATCTGGAACCCACCATCGCCGCAGATACAGAACACAGGCAGGTCCGGTCGGCCGACCTGAGCGCCTATGGATGCAGGGAAGCCATACCCCATGGTACCCAACCCGCCGGAAGAAAGCCACCGGCGAGGCTTGGTGGTGGAATAGTATAGCGCGGAGAACATCTGGTTCTGGCCAACGTCCGTCACCACTATCGCTTCACCTTTAGTCATATCAGAGATTTTGGCGATCACACACTGAGGCTGCAGCGCGCCTTCATTTGCCGGGCATTGCAGCGCAAACTCTCTCTTCCACTGCATGATCTTCTTGTTCCAATCCGTCTCTTCGCGCGGCTGAACCTTTTCCACAAGCATCGCGAGCGCTTCTTTGCAATCGCCAAGCACCGGAACCGTCGTTTGCACGGTTTTGTCGATCTCAGCCGGGTCGATGTCTATGTGTATAACCTTGGCTCTTTGAGCGAACGCGGCCAGTTTGCCGGTCACCCGGTCGTCAAACCGCGCACCGACTGCGATCAACAAGTCGCACTCATTCACAGCATGGTTGGCGTAGGCTGTGCCGTGCATGCCCAACATGCCGAGCGAATGCGGATGATATTCCGAAATCGCGCCCTTGCCGAGAAGCGTATTTGTTACCAGGATGTGCGTTTTTTCAGACAGCCTGGTCAATTCTTCATTCGCACCGGAAGTAATCACACCCCCGCCCACATACAGCACCGGCCGCTTCGCCTCATTTATCAGCGCCGCCGCCTGTTCGACCATAGCTTCATCAATGTCGATGTGCGGCGAATAGCTTCGCATCTTCACTTCGGTGATCGGCTGGTAATCAACCTCCGCCAATGAAACATCCATCGGCACGTCGACAAGCACAGGGCCGGGTCTGCCTGTCTGCGCAATGTACATTGCTTCCGCGATGGTTCTAGGCACATCGTTGACATCGCTCACTAGAAAGTTGTGCTTGGTTACAGGCATGGTAATGCCAAATGTATCGGCTTCCTGGAATGCGTCTTTACCAAGGGATGTGGTTCGCACCTGGCCGGTGACGGCAAGCACAGGGATCGAATCCATATGCGCATTGGCAAGGCCGGTGACGAGGTTGGTCGCGCCTGGGCCGGAGGTCGCGAAACACACTCCGACCTTACCGGTGGCTCGTGCATACCCATCAGCCGCGTGGCCTGCGCCCTGCTCGTGGCGCATCAGCATATTTTTGAGATCTTCTCGACCATACAAGGCATCGTAGATGGGAATCATCACCCCGCCCGGTATACCGAAGACCATATCTACTCCCTGATCCACAAGAGATTGGATCAGAGCATTTGCTCCGTTCATTTTCACGATAAAAGCTCCTTGGCCATCAACCACGGCAATCAAAACAGGAACCGCCCGCTGATGGCTGGGAGCCGGCGGCTGACGATTGATGCCGTTTTACTCTATGATCGCACCTGTTGAAGCCGAGGAGACCATCCGCGCATAACGCGCGAGATACCCCTCCTTCACTCTCGGCTGGGGAGCTTTCCACTCCGCTCGCCGAGCAGCAAGCTCTTCATCGGAGAGCTTGACATCCAGACGTTTGCCCGGAATATCTATAGAAATTATATCGCCTTCTTTGAGCAGCCCGATCGGCCCGCCGGAAGCAGCTTCAGGGGAAATATGGCCGATACACGCCCCACGAGAGGCCCCAGAGAAGCGACCGTCCGTGATAAGCGCGATGTCCTTACCCATCCCCATGCCGGAAACCGTGGCGGTGGCGGTGAGCATTTCGCGCATCCCCGGTCCGCCTTTTGGCCCCTCATTGCGAATAACTATCACTTCACCTTTATTGATTTTGCCTGCCAAAAGTTCTCTAACAGCATCGTCCTCGCACTCAAAGACTCTCGCCCGACCTTCGAACACCCAAGCCTCCGGCTCCACCGCCGACTGCTTGACAACTGACCCATCAGGCGCGAGGTTGCCTTTCAGAACGGCAAGCCCACCTTCTTCGTGATACGGATTATCGGCCGGGCGGATCACGTCCGGGTTGCGATTGACCACACCGGATATGTTCACACCAAGGGTGTTGCCTGTAACCGTCTTCACATCGAGATCAATAAGCCCCAGCTTACCAAGTTCTTTAAGCACAGCCGGCACCCCGCCGGCCTCGTCGAGGTCCTGAATATGATGTATGGCCTGCTGGTGAGATGGAGTGTCCATCTGAGCGGCATCAGTCAGCAATTCTGGGTGCGCCACCGCAGGGCTTAGAGTGGCCAGGTGCGGAGTGCGCTTACTGATCTCATTGAGCGAATCCAGCGTGAATTCAACTTTGGCCTCGTGGGCGATAGCAGGGATGTGTAGAGTGGTGTTGGTCGAGCAGCCCAGCGCCATATCCACAGCCAGCGCATTAGCGAACGCGGCCGGCGTCATAATATCGCGCGGCTTGATGTTCTTCTCCAGAAGCTCCATCACCTTCATTCCCGCGTGCTTTGCCAAACGCGTTCGCGCAGCATGTACCGCTGGGATGGTGCCGTTGCCGGGGAGTCCCATACCGATCGCTTCGGTCAGGCAGTTCATAGAGTTTGCCGTAAACATACCAGCGCAGCTCCCGCATCCCGGGCAGGCCTCGTTTTCCATCTCGCAAAGGTCATCTTCGGTGATGTTGCCTGCCAGCAAGGCTCCCGCACCTTCGAACATCTGGCTCACGGAGATATTTCTGCCTCGGTATCGACCGGCCATCATCGGCCCGCCGCTGATCACCACTGTGGGAATATTTACTCGCGCGGCGGCCATAAGCATGCCGGGCACGATCTTGTCGCAGTTGGGGATCAGGACCAGCGCATCGAATGCGTGCGCCTTCGCGATGCATTCAATTGAGTCGGCGATAATCTCGCGGGTGACCAGGGAATATTTCATGCCCTCGTGGCCCATTGCGATACCATCGCACATGCCTATCACCCCGAACTCCATCGGGGTCCCGCCGGCCATCCGCACCCCAGCTTTGACGGCGTCGGCAATTTTGTCGAGTTGAATATGCCCAGGCACAATCTCATTCCAGGAGTTTGCCACTCCGACGAGGGGGCGATACATCTCCTCATCGGTATACCCCATAGCCTTGATCAACGATCTTGCGGCTGCCCGCTCCATTCCCGTGCGTAAGACGTCGCTTCTCAACTGCCTGCCTCCACAAAATACCGGCTCGCCGCTAAAGTTTCGGCGGGTAGCCAGAATATATACTTAAACGAATTGCAATTGGTTCAGCGCTTGCCTGAACCGCTCGCCACATTAAGAAAAAGTGTCGTTATATGTTAGCACAGCAGGCGGAGGGGGTCAATATTTGCGCGGGCGTGTCCGGAACTTATGCGCTTAAATACGGCTTCCCCCTCACCCCAGCCCTCTCCCTCGAGGGAGAGGGGGTAAATTGTTCCTACGTCAAGGGGGGAGGGAGCAACTGGTTCCCTTTCCTGGGAAGAAGATTAGGCTCAAAGTCCCCTCTCCTGGGGGAGAGGGTTAGGGTGAGGGCGAGGGCAAGCAATCAGGCTCACGGCCTTAGCACTAACACATCACACAGTATTTGTTTGCACATTGGCCCTACGCTGGAGGGTAACGCACGAGGCGCTACCTATTTATATATGTAAGTCGGCAGGTCGAGTTCTCTTAACCTTCTCTTCAACGCCACAGCCGACACCTCGAATCTCTTGGCCATAATGTTCACACGGTTTTGAGGATTAAACGCAAGCTCCTCATAGTAAAGCAGCACTAAGTCCTGAGGCATAAGCAGCAGAGCAGCGAATCGATCACAGGCCCGTTCCATTGGCGATGTCTTCATCTTTGCTGTGTCGAGGAAAAATAGTCTGGACCCGGGCTGTATATGCGCACCGAGCAAATGGTGGCCGATCTCGTGGGCCAGGGTAAAACGGCGGCGAGTGGGTGGTTTAATGTAGGAATTGTTGATAGCGACAATCGGAGGCACATCCGGCAGGCGCAGATATAGCCCGTCGATTTCCTTTGAGAATTCGCGTTCGCAGACCTCTATTCCGAGCCTGTCGGCCACTTTATGCAAATCGACCGGGGGTTGAAGACGCAGGGTCTGCCAGGCTTTGTGAGCGAACGATTCCGCCTCATCATTAAAGAATAATCGCGCCACTTCCTAAGCCCTGCCGTAACGGTCGCGTATTTCTCGGACAAAATCGACGATTTGTTGTTTACCTTGTTCTGAGATGCTCGGTTGACCTCTAAGCGCGAACTCGACTGCCTCGACCGGGTCCATAGACTCTATTTTCGGCGGGTATCCGGCTGCCACGCGCAGCTTATTTTCGTCAAGTTCGCCATAAGCTTGCGCTATGCGGAAGACGTATTCTTCCGATGGCACGCGGCCGTCGGACATGTCCTTCCAATATGCTGCGCTGATCCCCGAACTAAACGCCGCTGCGCGAAAGGTCAGCCCCTTACTGTGCAGAAACGACTTTATCATCTCGCCGAACTCAACTGAGACTTTGCTCATTCATACCGCCTCCGTTCACTATCGGTTATGATAGCACGCGAGGCGTGAGTGTCAAGGCTGAGTCCGAGACCTGGTAATTATACCGGATTATTACAACAGCGGTTGACATTGATATAATGTGGTGCTAATATCCGTTTATGGATTCTAGACAGTTTGCAACTCAAGCGACCATAGAGTCGTTGTAAGCTGTCCGAAGTGACGTGCCGTTTTCTCCAAGCCAATCCGGATATCCGTAGAGAATCGCTAACTGGCTTCGAGGGCGGCCACGACGTTATCTCGACACGAAATGTAAGGAGGACAGAAGATGAAGAAATTGCTATTTGTTGTTGTACTATTGCTAGCGCTGTCTCTTAGTGCTAATGCAGCCACCCACGTTTTTGGATGCCGAATTGCCGGCGACAAGGACAGCACGGTAGATTTCGCGCCTGGCTTCTCAGCCAGTCCCAACGCTGCCGCAGTTGCCAGCAGTGGTGCGGTATGCACTGCCCCCGGAGCGATTGACAGTTGGGGACTGTATGTCAGTTCCAATCAGCCAATCGTTGGCGTACGATCGGCCACTTACTCCAATGCTCTTCCGGTAGCCGGTTACTACGAAGTTTCCGCGGCTTGGGCGACCAATACCAATGGCAAGGTTGATGCAAAGCACGTCGTGACCTCTGCGGGTGGCGCGACAAATACTGCCCTATTGAATCAGGCGACGGCTGACAATAAGAACAAATGGATGACTATGGGCGTCTACAAGTACAATGCCAACGATGCAGCCAACACCAAAGTGACCTTGACCAATGACAATCAGAGTACATCTGGCTCATTGTATCTGCACAGCATTCGCTACGTCTCCGCCACTCCGGGCGCAGTCACCTATAACGGCCCTGCCAATGGCGCGACCGGCGAAGCGATGGATTTTGTTGACCTTGGTCTTTCTTGGACTGCGGGCCTCTACAATATGGCGTTCGACGTATGGTTTGGCGATGACAGCAACAACATGACCAAGATGATGTCTGCGTTCACTGACACCGCTTTGGGTCTGGATCCGGGTGAAATCCAGGCCGGCAAGACCTATTTCTGGCGAGTTGATGCTCTCAACGTCGACAACGTAACCCAAGGTGAGACCTGGAGCTTCACCACCAACCCGATTCCTGAGCCGGGCAGCATGCTCGCTCTGGCTTCCGGGCTTGTTGGCCTGTTCGGAATCATTCGCCGCAAAAGAGCGTAAGCTTTCAAAGCGAGATTTTTCTACCCGCCGATCTTTGGTCGGCGGTTTTTTTATGCCTGAAGGAACGATTGGCGGGTATATTGAAATCGTAGGTGGAGGGCGATATGACAAGCGTATCCGATATTATAAATGAGCTGGAATCGATTGCTCCGCCGGAGTTGGCTGTGACTGACGATAGAATTGGTTTGCAGGCGGGGCAGCTAACAAGCGAAGTGAGAAAAGTTTTTGTGACAGTTGATGCTACCGATGCGGTGGTCGAAACGGCAATCGAGCAGGATGCGGATATTATCGTTGCCCATCATCCTCTTATATTCAAACCCCTTACCTCTGTCGCTGAGACCGCCCCCGTCCAACGGCGGCTTGCCAGATTGATCCGTGCGAATGCGGCGTTGTATGTGCTGCATACGAATTATGACACTGTGCGGGGCGGAATTAATGATGTGCTTGCAAACAAAATCGGCGTGCGAGACACTGAGCCTCTAGTCACACTAAAGACCGATTCTTTCGTCAAAATCGCAGTTTTTGTGCCGGAGGCAAATGTGGAGGATGTGAGAAATGCGATGTCGGATGCGGGCGCAGGTATGATCGGTCGGTATACGCATTGCAGCTTCCGCAGTCCTGGAATCGGTTCGTTTGTGCCGCTTTATGCAGCGGATCCCTACATCGGCAGCATCGGCAACCTGGAGGAAGTGGAAGAGTATAAGCTGGAGATGGTTTGCGCAGCCTC
>LSQX01150567.1_pt1 | contig 17159 bp, 18 predicted proteins | sample 654561 | NCBI WGS metagenome assembly LSQX01 (sample SAMN04489861, study PRJNA283612) | anaerobic digester metagenome | isolation source: 4 biogas reactors fed with cattle manure at either 37C or 55C with and... | place: Denmark: Kongens Lyngby | collected 2014
TGTCGGGCCGCAGCTTCATCCCGATGCTGATGGGTTTCGGCTGCACCGTTCCCGCCGTCATGGCGGCGCGGACGCTGGAGTCCGAACGCGACCGGCGCCTGACCATCCTGATCACGCCCTTCATGTCCTGCAGCGCGCGCATGCCGATTTACGCCTTCCTGTCCGGCGTCTTTTTCAGCACGCACAAGGGCCTGGTGACGTTTTCCATGTACTTGACCGGGATTCTGGTCGCGGTGCTGACGGCTTTTGTCTTCAGCAGAACGGTCCTGCGCGGCGCCGACGCACCGTTTGTCATCGAACTGCCCCCATACCGGCTTCCGGACACCAAGTCGCTGCTGCTGCACGTGTGGGACAAAGTCCGTGACTTCATCATCAAGGCCGGGACGGTCATTTTTGTCATGACCATCGTCGTCTGGTTTTTCCAGTCGTTCAACATCACGCTGCAGCGCGTCTCCGATGGCGCCTCAAGCATGTTTGGCTGGCTGGGCGCTTTCCTGGCCCCGATCTTCCAACCGCTGGGCTTTGGCAGCTGGCAGGCGTCGGTCGCCTTGCTGACGGGGCTGATCGCCAAGGAGTCCGTCGTCGCAACCTTTGAAATCCTGCTGCCTGAAGGCGGCCTGCAGGCCCTTTTCACCCCGCTGTCCGCCTATGCCTTCATGATCTTTACGTTGCTGTACATGCCGTGCATCGCAGCTTTCAGCGCCATCCGCCGCGAGATGAACAACTGGCGCTGGACTCTGACCGCCGTCCTCTACCAAACCGGGGTAGCCTGGCTGATCTCGTTTCTGGTCTACCAGGGCGGCCGTCTGCTGGGTTTTGGCGCGGCATAACAGGATGCAGGGGTTCTGTACCATGGTCTGGAGTGATTTGACATGAGTTTCCTTAATCTTATACCGGTCGCGTGCAGCGGCTTCTGGCTGCGCTTGTCGCCCTACCTGGTCGTGGCGGCCCTGCTGGCTTTCGCGATCCTGATCCTGGTCCGCAGGCTGACAAGGCGGAGCCAGGGCTGTTCTACCTGTTCGTCCTGCAGCGCTTGCGCGATGAGCAGCTGTCCGTCCCGCCGGGCAAACGGCAACGCGCATCCGGCGGCGGTCGATAACAAAGGAGCGCCGCATGGCCGCAAAGCGAACCCTTTCACCGTCGAATGAAGACTACCTCGAGAAGATCCTGGAGCTGTCGCAAAGCAGCGAAGCGGTCCGCTCGGTAGACATTGCCAACCATCTGCATGTATCCAAGGCAGGCGTTTATAAGGCGGTCGGCGTACTCCGGGAGGCCGGCCTGATCGCCCAGGCGCACTATGGTCAAATTCACTTGACCGAGCAAGGCAGGCTGCGCGCCGCAAACATCCTGCAGCGTCACCGGATGCTGAAACGTTTTCTGGTCGAAATCCTTGAGCTCGATGACGAAACAGCCGAGCAGGACGCCTGCCGTATGGAGCACGCGATCAGCGACAAGACCCGTTCACGCTGGATTGAATGGCTGCACCAGGTGCTGCCGGATCCGTGATCAGCCGTCCGTCGCGCCAGAATCGTCCGGTTCGACAAAAAAGACCCGTTCCATCACCTGGCGCCGGTCAGGCCGGTTGTTCGGGCTGCCGCTGTTCGCGACCGCCCCGATCGCGTCCGCAGTTTCCATGCCGGCGACCACGGAGCCGAAAACCGCGTATTCCCGGTCCAGGTCCTTCAGCTTCTTCAAACAGATAAAGAACTGTGATCCGGCCGAATCGTAGTCTTCGCTGCGCGCCATCGAGATGCTGCCCCGTTCGTGGTTGAGCACGTTGCTGATGCCGTTGAGGCTGAACTCGCCCTGAATCGTATAGCCCGGTCCGCCCCGGCCCGTCCCCTCCGGGTCGCCGCCCTGGATAAGCGTCTGGTCAATGACCCGATGGAAGGTCAGTCCGTCGTAAAAGCCCTCCCCGACCAGCTTTTGGAAATTGGCGGTCGTGATTGGGGCGATGTCCGGGTTGAGTTCGACGATCATGGCGGACGGACGCCCCTTCATGACGATCGCCACGTAACGGCTGACTTCGTCGGTTTCGCGAAAGCCGTGCAGATCCGTCTGTGTCCCGGCGCCGCAGCCTGCCGCCTGCAGCAGCAGGGTGACCAGGAGTAAAAACGCAGCAGACCGGGCCCGGACTGTGCGCCCGCTCATAACGGCCTCCCGTCGGCCCGCTCGCGCTCCAGGCACGCGGCCAGCTCGCCGACATCGGCAAAGATGAGGTCTGGCTTGACGCTGGCCCGTTCCAGATCCTCGCGGGTAGCTTCGCCGGACAGCACGGCAATCGACAAGACCCCGGCGTTGCGGGCGGCGGCGATATCGGTATAGATGCGGTCGCCGACCATGGCCAGGTCCTCTTTGACGAAGGACCGGCTGGCCAGAACCATGTCGATCATGGCCGTTTCCGGCTTGCCGATCACCTTCAGCGGATCGGTGCCGGTGCAGGTCTGCATGTAGGCGATCAGGGCGCCGCAATCCGGCAGCACCCGGCCTCCTGCCAGAGGGCAGACCCGGTCCGGGTTCGTCGCCAGGTACGGTACGCCGCGGCGGATATAGTCGCAGGCCACATCCAGTTTTTCATAGACCAGGCTGGTGTCAAAGCCCAGCACGACATAGTCGATCGCCATCTCCCGCCGTTTTTCCAGCCGGATGCCGGCGGCCTGAAGGTCCTGTTCGAACCCCGGCGTACCGACCGGATAAATCGTCACCGGCCGTTCCGCGGGCCCGATCGTCTTCAGGTACATCGCCATGGCGTCGGTCGAGGTCAGGACCTGGTCAGGTCCTGCCGGGATGCCGATCCGGCTGAGCCGCGCCAGGTAATGGCTCCTTGCATGCGAGGAGTTGTTGGTCAGAAAGATGTGGGCCTGGCCCCTGATGCTGGCAAAAAAAGCCGCGGCTCCGGGCAAGGCCTCTTCACCCAGGGTAATCGTCCCGTCCATGTCCAGCAGCCAGCACTTGACCTGGCTGAGCCGGCTTGGCGTTATTTTGTTTTTTGTTGTCATCACGGTTGTTGCTCCTTGTCTGTGCCTGGCTGCCCCTGCGGATCGTTCAGGAGGCGGCGCAAGCCGTCTTCGTCAAGTATCGGGATGTTCAGTTGACGGGCTTTGTCCAGCTTGCTGCCGGCTGCCTCGCCTGCGATCACGTAACCGGTTCGGGCGGACACCGAGCCGGCCACGGTCCCACCGGCCTGCTCGATCAGGCGGCGGGCCTCCTCCCGCTTCAGCCCGGGCAGCGTGCCGGTCAGGACAAAGCTCTTGCCCTGCAGCGGCCTGTCCGACTTGGCGCCCTGCTCAGCGGTCATGCGCACGCCGGCCGCGCGCAGCTCGCCAAGCAGGGCGGCACTTTGGGGCTGGGAAAAGAACTGGCGCAGGGAACGGGCGCTGACTTGCCCCAGGTCCGGCAGGGTGGTCAGGTCTTCTTCCGAAGCACGCAGCAGGCGGTCCATATCGCCGTAATGCGCCGCCAGGGTCCGCGCCGCCTGGCGCCCGATGTTGCGGATGCCAAGGCCGGTCAAGAGGCGGTCAAGCGGATTCTGGCGCGACTTGTCGATCGCAGCCAGCAGCTTGCCGACCGATTTTTCCTTGCCGACCAGGCCGCTCTCGATCAGGCGCTCACGATGCTCGTGCAGGTGGTAGAGGTCGGACAGGTGCTTCAGGTAGCCGGATTGCATCAGGGCTTCGACGGTCGCAGGCCCGAGCCCGTCGATATCCATCGCCTCCTTGGACGCGAAATAGACCAGGTGGCGGGACAGCTGTGCCGGACAGTCGACGCCGGTGCAGCGGATATCCGCGCCATCGCCGTCCCGTTCGGCGGGCGCCCCGCAAACCGGGCAGTTGGACGGGATCCTGAAAGGCGGCGGTTGTCCGGTTCGCTTCTCGCGCCGCACCGCCAAAACAGCGGGGATGATGTCGCCCGCCTTCTGGATCAGGACCGTATCGCCGACCCGGACATCCAGGTTATCGATATAGTCCTGGTTGTGCAGTGTGGCCCGGCCAACCCGCGTTCCGGCAATTTGGACGGGCTCGAGCAGGGCCATGGGGGTCAGTCGCCCGGTCCGGCCGACCTGGACCTGGATGTCGAGGACGCGGGTCTCCTTTTGTTCCGGCGGGTACTTGTAGGCCACGGCCCAGCGCGGCACCTTGCTGGTCGCGCCCAACAGCGTGCGCGCAGCCAGGTCATCCAGTTTGACAACCGCCCCGTCGATGCCGTAAGGCAGGGCGAAACGCCGTGCGCCGATCGCCTCGACAGCGGCCCAGACCTCGTCCTCGGTACGGCACAGCGTCCAGCCGGGGCTGACCGCAAAGCCCTGATCGGCCAGCCACGCCAGGCTTTCGGCATGCGATCGGAAGGCCATGCCGTCGGCTAGCTGGATATTGAAGACAAACAGGGACAACCGGCGTTCCCTGACGACCGCTGCATCCAGCTGGCGCAAGGTCCCGGCCGCGCAGTTGCGCGGGTTGGCGAACAGCTTGCCGCCCGCAGCTTCCTGGCGGGCGTTGACCGCTTCGAAGGCCTCGATGGACATGTATACCTCGCCGCGAACTTCGAGGTCGGGCACGGCTTCAGGCAATCTAACCGGCACGGACTCAATCATCAGGAGGTTGCGGGTGACATCCTCGCCGGTCTGGCCGTCGCCGCGGGTCAGGCCGCGCACCAGGCGGCCATCCGTATAGCGCAGCGAAACCGACAAGCCGTCAATCTTCTGCTCGACGACAAATCGGGGATCTGTTGTCTCCTGGCTGACGCGACGGACAAAATCGCGCACGTCTTGCTCGCTGAAAACATCCTGCAGGCTGAGCATCGGGATGCGGTGCGGGATGGTCTCAAAACCGCGTTGCACCGTTCCGCCGACCGTGCCAAGCGGCGAATCTGGATCGGCGAATTGCGGCCAGTCCGCTTCCAGCTGGCGCAATTCGCGCGTCAGCTGGTCATAGGCTTCGTCGCTGATCTCGTTTTGGTTCAAGTCATAATAAAGGTGGTTGTGGTACGCGATCTGGCGGCGCAGATCGGCGATTCGCTGTTCGATGCCGGACAGTAACGGCAGTTCCTGGTCACGACCCATGTGTCAGCCCCCCCGTCTGCTGTATCAGCCTTTTTGCCGCCCGCGGCCGAAAAAAACGACCGGCAAGAGAGCCAGGACCAAGGGCAGGAGGGCCCAAACCACGGCAGGCAGATGCCAGGTCTTGTCCAGCAGGTCGATCAGAGGCTTTTTCGGCAAGTCCAGGAACAGGTCAAGCTTGCTGCCGCCAATGTCCAATCGTTCGATGACCGGCGGCAGAACGCCGTCGCGGATCATCCAAACCGACAAGGCCAGCGTATAGGCATCCGACAGCCACAGGGCCGGGCTTTTCGCCTTGATCAGCAAAAAGAGCAGCGCCAGGGCCAGGCCGATCGCGATCGACAGGGACACCGGGTAGACCCGACCGGTCCGGATGCAGTCGATCAGGTGGTGGATCAGGGTCGCCAGCGAACAGATTCCGGCCAGGTAGACGCGGCTCCTGCTGCGGCCCAGCAGCAGCAAGGCACTCAGCAGCAGGCTGAAAAAAACATATACTAGGACAGGCTGCCAGGGACCGGGCAAGGCAGATTTTTCCAGCAGAAGGCCGAGCCATTGGCGGATCATGTCGGCAAAATAGGCGAATGGACTGCCCGGCAGCGTCTGCCAGAGCAGGAAGACAAGGACAAACATGATCCAGGCGCGGTTTTGACTTTTCATGTGCACATATCCTCCTCCGGGTTCCCGGCGTATACCGGGCGGGTTGGACCGGTTGTCCTGCCCTCCGCGGAGCCTGATTCATTCTAACTGATTTTTTCCCGGTTTGACAACTCAACCGCACATTTGTGGTAAAATCGATTCAACAGGAGGGCACGTCCATATGGCATCTGAAACAATCATGCTCTGGTCAGAAGAAGAACGGCATGTCGGCAGCGTCAGTGCGATCGGCACGTTCAAGTCGTGTTTGCCGTCGATGAGCTGGTATCCGGCCCCGGAGGGCCACAACCGCGGCAGCGTCATTGTCTGCCCCGGCGGCGGGTACAGCGTCAAGGCGCCGCACGAGGGGGAGCCAATCGCCCGCCGTCTGAACGAACGGGGCCTGAACGCCTATGTGCTGGACTACCGGGTCAGCCCGGACCGGCATCCATCACCGTACCAGGACGCCCGCAGGGCCATCCTGCTGGCCAGGGAGCGCGCCGCCGGCCAAAACATGCCGGACAAAGTGGCTATCCTGGGTTTTTCTGCCGGCGGTCACCTGGCTGCGTCGGCCGGAACGATGTGGGATCAGGACGCCTGCCGGCCGGATGCCATGGTGCTCTGTTATCCTGTGATCACATTCAGCAAGTCCGGCCATCTCGGCAGCCGGATCAACCTGCTCGGTGAAGCGGCCACGCCGACCCAGATCAGTGACCTGTCACTGGAAAACCGGGTCGACCGGCGCACACCGCCGGCCTATATCTGGCACACTTCGGATGATCCCGGCGTCCCGGTCGAAAACAGCCTGCTGTTCGCTTCCAGTCTGGCAGCCCGCCAGATCCCGTTTTCCTGCCACATCTATCCCCACGGCGCCCATGGCCTTGGATTGGCGGAGGATTGCCCCGATATCCGCGGCTGGCTGGGCGAGTGCGTCGACTTTCTGTCGTCCCTCGGTTTTTGAACTCCTGAGCGGCTGATGAACCCTGGTTGGTTTGTTGCGATCGTCGCCGGCATTGCGGCCCTGGCCTGCCTTTTACGCGGCATCTGGGAGCCGACGCGGCTCGAGGTGGCGCAAGTCGTCTTGCCCGGCTGCAGCCCGTTGCCGGAGGCGCAAGAAGAGAACGGGCAGGCGGATACGCTGCGTCTCGTCTTGCTGACCGACCTGCACATGGACCGGATGCGCATCCCGGAAAAACGTTTGATGACCGCGCTCAAGCGGCTGCAGCCGGATCTGGTTCTGTTCGGCGGCGATCTGTCCGGGCGTGAAGATTGCGAACCGGCCGCCGCCGGACTGCTCGGCCGGATCATGGGATTGCCGAACCTATCGCAGGTTCCGCTTGTCGCCGTTCCGGGCAACCACGACAGCGGGGACGGCCTTGGCCTTTTACAGCAGTCGGGCGCCCGTGTGCTGCGCAACCAGGTCTACGTCCACCAGGTCCGCGGCCAGTCCTGGCAGATTATCGGCCTGGATGACCGCCGCCAGGGAACGCTCGACACGGCCCGTGCCTGCCAAGAAGCCCGCAAGACCGGTGTCGCGCCGCAGCACTCGCTGGTTTTGGTGCACAACCCGGACAGCCTGCTCGACCTGCCGCCCGGGCAGGCAGCCTGGTTTTGCGGCGGCCATTTCCACGGCGGCCAGATCTGGATGCCGTTCCGGCTCGAATACCATGTGCTGAGGGATGAAAAACTGCCCCGGGCAGGTTTCGATAAGGGCTGCATCACGTTGGGTGATATGACCGGTTACATCAGCCGCGGCCTGGGCTGTGTCCTGTTTCCGCTGCGATTTTGTTCCCTGCCCGAGGTCGTGAGCCTCGAGATCCATTCGCCCAAAACATAACTTATGGCTTGATACTGGAGGATTCTTGTGAAGGACAGCATCATTTCGCTTCTCGAGTCGCTTTTCGGCAACGCCCGCGCCCTGATCATCCTGATCGGCTCGGCGATTCCGATTACCGAACAGCGCGCAACCATCCCGCTGGGCATCTACTGGGACATGAATCCTTGGCTGGTGTTCATCCTGGCCTTTATCGGCAGTTTGCTGCCGGTCCCCGTTCTCCTGCTGCTCTACACCCGGATTCTGGACTGGCTGAGCCGCCTGTCCTGGATGAACTGGTTCACGACCGCCCTGGACCAGAAAGTGCGCCGCTACGCGAAAAAGTTCGAAAAGTCGACCGAGGCGGCCCTGATCCTGTTTGTCGCGATCCCGCTTCCCGGCACAGGGCTGTGGACCGGCAGCATGGTGGCTTCGGTGCTGGGCTTCGATTTCCGAAAATCCATGCTGTGCGTCGGCCTGGGCGGGTTGATCTCCGCCATCGCCCTGACGCTCGTTTTCAGCTTGATCAAGTACGGTGTTTCCCTTTTCTGAGCCGCCTTCGCTTGTGTTACGGGACTGCTCCGTTAAGCCGATCTATAGGTTTATGGGTGATTGACGAGTCTGGTCAATCACCCGGAGAAAAGAGCAACAAATCAATGATCAGTCCTTAACCGGCTGACTGCCGACACGCCAAATCTCATCGGCATAATCCCGGATGGTACGGTCCGAACTGAACCGGCCGCTGCTGGTGATGTTGTTCCAGCATTTGCGCGCCCATGACAGCTGTTCCAGGTACGCGTACTGGCTTTTGTGCCGGTTGATCCGGTATTCGTCGAAATCGCCCAGGACATAGTACGGATCGGCCGGCTGCCAGCTGGAGCCGTTGAGCAGGCCGTTGTACAGGTCCAGGAACATGCCCGTCCCCTGGTCGTCCAGCGTCCCGTCGACCAGCGCGTCGATGCAGCGCTTCAAACCGGGTATGTGCTCGTATTGCCAGCGCGGGTTATAGTATCCGATCGTCTTGGGGAAGTCCTCGACGCGGCAGCCGAAGATAAAATTGTTCTCGTACCCGGCTGCATCGGCAATCTCCACGTTGGCCCCGTCGCAGGTGCCCAGGGTCAGGGCACCGTTCATCATGAATTTCATGTTGCCTGTGCCGGACGCCTCCATGCCCACGGTGGATATCTGTTCAGAGATGTCCGCGGCGGGGAAGATGCGCTCGGCGCGCGACACGTTGTAGTTGTGCAGGAACACGACCTTCATGAACGGGCTTGCGACCGGATCCTGGTTGACAAGGCGCGCAACCTCGTTGATGAACTTGATGATCGCTTTGGCCCGGAAATACCCCGGGGCCGCCTTGGCGCCGAACAGGTAGGTGACCGGCACGATCGCGCGGTCCGGNNTATTCGTGCAGCCGCTTGATCTGGACATCAAAGAGCGACTGCGGGTCGATTACGATGTGTTCCGTCTGCTCGATGTAGCGGGCCAGGCTTAGCTTGTTGGCCTGCTTGATCGCCAGGAGTTGTTCCAGGACCTGCCGGTCGTCGCCGGATGGTTTCAGCGCCTCAAGGGCATCCAGGTCGCGGATCCAGTCGTCGTTGCCGGAAAGCTCTGTCAGCAAGCCGGCCAGGCCAGGATTGCAGACCTTCAGCCAGCGGCGCGGCGTTACGCCGTTGGTCTTGTTGCTGAATTTTTCGGGCCAGAGCGCATAAAAGCCGCTTAAGGTTTCCTTTTTCAAAATGTCGGTGTGCATGGCCGCGACGCCGTTGACCGCGTGGCTGCCGTACACCGCCAGCCAGGCCATCCGGATCTTGCCGTCGCCCAGCGGGCTGAGTGTGTTGACCTGGTCCTCGTTGCGGCAGCGGCGAATCTCCTGGCGGAACTGGCTGTCGATGCGCTCGATGATCTGCAAAAGGCGCGGGAACAGGAACTGGAATATGCCGGCATCCCATTTTTCAAGCGCTTCGGACATGATCGTGTGGTTGGTGTAGGAGAAGACAGCCTGCGTGACCTGCCACGCCTCCGTCCAGTCCATCTGCTGCTGGTCGACAAGGATGCGCATCAGCTCGGGAATGGCGATGACGGGATGGGTGTCGTTGAGCTGGATCGCATGATAATCAGCGAACTTTGAAAAATCAGCACCGTGCTGGCGGATGTAGTCGGCTACGATGGTCTGGAGCGAGGCGCTGACAAAGAAATACTGCTGGCGGACCCGCAGAACTTTGCCGTCATAGGATGAGTCGTTGGGGTACAGGACGCGGCAGATGTCGTTGACGCGGTTGCGCTGGATGACCGCGTCGTCAAAACGCTGCGAATTGAACAAGTTGAAATCGAACTCCTGGGCCGGTTCCGCTTTCCACAGGCGCAAGGTGTTGATGTTTTCCGTCTTGTAGCCGGTGATCGGCATGTCATACGGAACGGCAATGACATCGAGGTCCTGGTAGTGGACACGAACCGCTTCCTGGCTGCGCCGAACCACGAACGGGTAAGGCTGTTCCATCCAGGCGTCGGGGTATTCTTTCTGAAAGCCGTTCTCGATCTCCTGGCGGAAAAGGCCGTAGCGGTAGAGAATCCCATACCCGGTGACCGGCAGATTGCCCGTCGCGCTGGAATCGAGAAAACAGGCCGCGAGGCGGCCCAGGCCGCCGTTGCCCAGTCCGGGATCGGACTCCTGTTCCTCAAGTTCGGCCAGTTCGTGGCCGAACGCGCGCACGGCCGTCGAGGCCACGTCGTAAAGGCCAAGGTTGATCAAGTTGTTGAGCAGGGAGCGCCCTTCAAGGAACTCCGCGGAGAAGTAGTGTGCCTGACGGCCGGATTTATATTGCTGGCTGGTCTTTTCCCAGCGATCGGTCAGTTGTTCCATGACCGCCCGCGACAGCGCACGCCAGAAATCCGCCGGAGCGGCCTTTCCGGGAGTCTGGGCTGTTTCCGCCTTGATAAACGCTGATATCCTGTCTTGTAGCTCTTGTATCGAAATCATGTTTTCCTCCTGTGTTATCGCTGCAGCGGGTGCAGCCTACCTATTATAATCAATGCGGCCGTCCCTGTAAACGCGCGCGCGTTGCATCTGACGCGCCGCACCGCTAAAATGGACATGACACAGTGGGAGGTAACATCTCATGATTGCTGCATTGCCCTATGTTCCTGCCGGCCTGGCCGCAGGCGCGCTGATTGCCTTCATCTTCCGGGTCATGCCGCCAGCCTGGCTGCTTGACTACGGCGAAGCCGACCTGGATGCAGCGCGCCAGGTCCGGGACAGCCTGACTTTCTTTCCGGGCATCCTGTTCCTCGTACTGGCCGACGGATTCCTTTTCGGCGCCGGCAGGCTCCTGCTCGGATCCGGACCGTATCTGCCGGTTGTCCTGTACCTTGTTCAGCCGCTGCTGCTGATCATCGTCGCCGACCTCAAAACGCGCATCATTCCGGACCAGTTCATCCTGGCCCTGCTGCCGGGCGGCGTCCTGCTCTGGGTGATCGACAGCATCCGGGGCGAGGCCGCCTGGGGGCCCGGCATCCTGACCCGCCTGCTGGCCGCGCTGCTGGCCGGGCTGGTCCTTTTCGGCAGCGGCTGGCTGGGCGCCAAGCTGATGAAGCGCGAAGCCATGGGCATGGGCGATGTCAAGCTGCTGGCATCCTGCGCCTTCATCACAGGCCTCAAACTGCTGCCCTTCCTCTTCTGTCTCGCTTTCCTGACCGCCGCCCTGGTGGCGATTCCGGTGCTGGTGAGCCGTCTCTGGCGCCGCGATGCCGAAAAGGAGATCGCCTTCGGCCCCTATATCTCGCTGGCCACCCTGCTGCTCCTTTTAGCCCGCGAACCGATCCTTGGGCTTTGGCAGGCCTACCTGGGCCTGCTGGCGTGAGGGCGGCATGATTCGGCGCAAAACGGCATCGGCGCCCCCTCTCAGGGCACCGACCGGCATTGCCGGTCTGGGTGAACCGGCCCGACCGGCTTACACAGGCCTTGCCGGCACGTTGCTTCTGGTGCACACCCTGCTTAATCTTGCGTTCATCATCCTGCGCCGCTCCTGGCCGGTGCTGGCCACGTACCTTGACGGATCGAGCCTGAAGGTCTATACGTTCAGTGTCCTTTTGATGCAGGGGGTTCTGATTTTCCTGCCGGCTGTCCTGGTCATTGCGCTGCGCCGTCCGCCGACGACTGAACTGGTCGGCGAGCGTGCCCGCCCGGGCAGCTTATTCCTGTCCTTTGCTGCCGGCATCCCGGCTGCCGTCGTCTTCCACGGCCTCAACAACCTGCTGCTCTATGCGCTGGCCAGAAACGGCGTCGACCTCTCACAGTCCGGACTGTCCAGTGCGCTAACCTTGCCGGACCTGCTGGCCGGGCCCTGGCAAATGATCGTTCTGGTTTTGCTGCTGAGCGCTGCTTTGCCATCTCTGGTTGAGGAATTTTTCTTCCGCGGGGTCATCTTATCTTCGCTCCAGTCCGGGGGGGCCGTTCTGTCCGCCATGACATGGCAGGCTCTGGCGTTCGCCCTGTTCCATGAGAATGTCTTTTTCCTGCTGCCGCCTTTCCTGGCCGGTCTCCTGCTGGCGCACATCCGCCATCGCTGCGGCCGGCTGTGGCCGGCCATGGTCACCCACTTTTCGCTCAATCTCACGCTTTTCGCCCTGCCTTCGCTGCTTCCCGGACTGAGCCAGCAAGTGATGGCCGTTCATACGCGCCAGGCCAGTTCCCTGCTCTATGCCTCCCTGATCGCGGCCTGCATCGCCGCGGCCGCCCTGGTGCCCATTTTGATTTTGACCTTCGGGCTCAAGCCGGAAACACCGCGGCCGGCCAAACGCCTGACGGTCTTCCCGGGCGACTGGAAGTTTGCCTTGGCAATCCTCCTGCAGATTGTTACAATAATCCTGATACGACGTGCGTGACATTTTACGCGGAGGAGAAGCATGGGCCAACCTGACCGGATGATGCATGACAAGGCGACCATCCTGGCGATCATCAAGTACTTCTTGATCACCGCCGTTGTCCTGTTGCTGATCTACCTGGGCTTTCGCATCTTTGCCATCCTGCTCCCCTTCGTTTTCGGCTTCATCCTGGCCCGGCTGGCCATCGCGATTGTCACCTCCGCCAAGAACCTGGTCTATGACCTCGGCGAGGGCCGGAAAAAGCGACGGGCCAAACGCGAACTGCCCCAAACCGCTGAGACATCATCTGCAGCGCAAACCGGCCGCCGCAAGCTGGGCCGCTATCCCCAGGGCCTGGCCCGCTCACGCGGCGAAAAGCGCCTGATCATTTTCGTTTACATCCTCCTGATCATCCTGATCATCGGGCTTTTCGTCGGCATTATCCTGGCCGTCATCAGCCAGCTGCGTTCCCTGGCCGCCTACCTGCCCGTCATCTTCAACGACATGGACATCTTCCGGCGCGTCATCGACTACCTGGAGAGCCTGTCAGAAAAGCTGGGCGGCCTGATCCAGCCGCAGCAGCTCGAAATGCTGGAAAACGAACTGGTCCGGCTGCAGCAGAACCTGCTGCAGAAAGTTCCTGAAATCGTGGCCGCCATCCTGAACGGGATCGCCGGCTTCGCCGCCAATTTGCCCCTGATCCTCTTCGCGGTCGTCGTCGCGATCATGTCCGGGTACTACTTCATCGCCGACAGCCGCAGCATGTACGTCTTCCTGCGCCGCAACGTGATCAGCAAGCAGTTCCGCGAAACGACTGTCCGCCTGATCAACACGCTGTTCTCGACCTTGTTTCGCGTCATCGGCGGCTATTTGCTGCTCCTGATCGTCACCTTCATCATGGCTCTGGTCGGATTGCTGATCATTCGGATGCCCTACGCGGTGATCATCGCCCTGGTCGCTTCGATCGTCGATTTCCTGCCGGTGCTCGGTTTAGGCGCGACGCTGGTCCCGGTCGCCCTCTACCTGTTCCTGCAAGGCCAGCTGCTCAGCGGTCTGGGCGCCTTGATCCTCCTGGGTGTCATGACCCTGGTGCGCCGTGTCATCGAGCCGCCGATCCTGGGTAATGCCATGCGCTTGCATCCCATGGCGACACTGGCTTCCATGATCATCGGCATCGCTGTTTACGGGGTCGCCGGCATCCTTTTCGGTCCGATCATTATGGTCATCGGCAAGGAAGTGCTGACGCTTTACGGCATCGACACGAAGCTGCGCGCCTTTTTGGGTGACCTGCTCAACCGCATCAGCACCTGACGTTCCCTAACGGTCCCGGTGGGGCAGGTCCTTGTCGCCGATCCGGCGGATAAAAGAATCCGGTGCGACGGGTTCGTCGCAGGGCAGATAGAAAAGCATGCGCGGATGCGGCGTGCTCTGGATCGGTTTTCGCTCCAGATCCAGCAGTTGGTCCGCGTTTATCGTCATGTCGCGTCCCCTGGGCTGGATGAGCTCCAGCTGATCGCCGGTCTGTATTTTATTGCGCTGTTCGACCAGCAGCAGGCGGCTGTCGGGCAGGAAGGCTTTGACGACGCCGACGACAGCCGCTTCCCGGCAGTCGATCCGGCTTGTCGAAAGCTTGGCGTCTTCCTGCGGCCTTACATAGAAAAAGCCGGTGTCGAACGGCCGGTGGACCGTCTTGTTCAGGTCAGACAACCATTTGGGGCGGCACGACCATCCGGCCGGGTCGGCGAGATAGGCGTCGAGGGCTTCTCGATAGGCTTTGACGACGGTCGCCACGTAAAAACTGCTCTTGACGCGGCCCTCGATTTTAAGGCTGCTCACGCCTGCGCTGGCCAGATCCGGCAGATGTTCGATCATGCACAGGTCACGGCTGTTCAGCAGGTAGCTGCCGCGCCGGTCCTGCTCGAGGAGCACCGACCGCCCGGGGTTTTCCGGATCAACCAGCATATAGGGCCAGCGGCACGGCTGGGCACAGCGGCCCCGGTTGGCATCGCGGCCGGTCAGGTAACTGGATAAGAGGCAGCGGCCCGAATAGGCCAGGCACATGGCCCCGTGCACGAAGACCTCAAGCTCGAGCTCCGGCCCTGTGTCGGCACAAATCTGGCCGATCTCCGCCATGGTCAGTTCGCGCGCCAGCACGATGCGCCGGGCGCCCTGCCGGTGCCAGAAACGGCAGGCTTCGCCGTTGGTGACACTGGCCTGGGTGCTGATGTGAAGGTCCATGTCGGGTGCCAGGCGGCGCAGCAAGCTGAAGATGCCCGGGTCGGAGACGATGCAGGCGTCAGGACCTGCCGCCAGCAGGCGGTCCAGCTGTTCTTTCAGGTGGCCGATGTCCTCTGGATGGGCCAGGATGTTCAGCGCCAGGTAGACGCGAACGCCGCGTTCATGAGCATAAGCGACAGCTTCCCCCAATTCTTCGGGTGTAAAATTGGCGCTCGCCGCCCGCAGGCCGAAATCGCCGGTCGACAAATAGACCGCATCCGCGCCATAGCGGATCGCCGTGCGCATTTTTTCCATGTCGCCGGCAGGGGCCAGCAGCTCCAGGCGTCTTGCGGCCAGGTCAGTCATCCCGGTCATCGACGGTCGTTTCGGTCTGGCCCTGCTCGATCAGTTTCTTATATTTGGCGACGTTGCGCTCGTGTTCCTCGTGGGTGCGGGCAAACACATGAAACCCGTCTCCCTTGGCGACAAAGTAAAGGTTCTTATGCGATTCGGGCCAAAGAGCCGCCAGGATGGCAAACTCGCCCGGCGAGCAGATCGGTCCGGGCGGCAGGCCTTTATACATGTAGGTGTTGTAGGGACTGTCGTATGTATACAGGTCCTCGGTTTCCAGCCAAAGCTTGACATCCTCACCGGCTTCCTTGCGCAGGTAGTTGACCGTCGGGTCGGCGCCGAACAGCATGTCGCGCTCGAGGCGGTTGAAGTAAACGCCCGAAACCGTCCGCATCTCTTCGACTTTCTGGCATTCCATCTGGATGATCGAAGCCATCGTGATCACTTCGTCCATGCTCATGCCGATATGCTCGGCCCGCTCGAAGTACTCCTCCTTGAGGTAGCGCTCCGTGTTGTTGAGGAAGGTGCGCAGGATGGTCTCCTCGTCGGTGTTGACGTCGAAAGCGTAGGTGTCTGGGAAAAGATACCCCTGCAACGTCCAGTCCCGCCCTTCCTTTTTGCTGATCTGGGTGATGAAGTCATAGTCGAGGAAGATCTGAGGGTTGCGGACCATGCCGTCCAGCACCTGCTCGTCAAAACGCACGCCCGCCGTGCGCAGCCGGTCCTTGACTTCGCTGTAGGTCAGCCCTTCCGGGAATGTGACCCGGACCGCGTGCGGGTTCTGGCAGAGGATATACATGATCTCATCGTAGCCCATGCCGGGCAGGACAAAATGGGTTCCGGCCATGTAAGCACCGTCGAAGCCGTTGAACTTGGACAGGATCGTGAACATGAACACGTTCTTGATGATGCCCTTGTCGGACAGGATCTCCGCAATCTGCTGCGTGTCGGACGCCCGCGGGATGATGATCTCGACCGCGTCCGGCGTATCCTTGTTGATCGCCGCGGCACCGTCTGACCCAAAAAGCTTCTCCAATTGCTCGAAGCGGCTGTTTTGGGAGAGGACATAATTGAGGCCAAAGTAAAAACCGGCGGCCGTGACGCTGACCAGCAGGAACACGATGACGATGACGCTTAATGTGCGGGTGATTTTTTTCGACACCATACTGGTCTCCTCGAGGCTATGCGGCGCTGCTAACTTTCGTTTTTCCTGGCGCGCTGCTTGGCGCGCTGTTCTGAGTCGAGAATCCGCTTGCGCAGCCGGATCGACTTCGGGGTGACCTCGATCAGTTCGTCGTCGGCGACAAACTCAAGGCACTGCTCCAGGCTGAGGATCACCGGCGGCGACAGCCGAAGCGCGTCGTCCGACCCGGAAGCACGCATGTTCGTGACATGCTTGCGTTTGCAGACATTGACCATGATGTCTTCGCTTTTGGGGTTTGTTCCGACGATCATGCCTTCATAGACCGGGGTGCCGGGCCCGATAAACAAGCTGCCCCGCTCCTGCGCGTTGTAAAGGCCATAGGTCACGGCGTCACCGCTTTCCCAGGCGGTCAGGACACCGTGGCTGCGTGTCTCGATATCACCTTTCCACGGCTCAAATCCCGCGATGATGGAGTTCATTATACCATTGCCCTTGGTGTCGGTCAAAAACTCGGACCGGTAGCCGATCAGGCCCCGCGAGGGGATCTTGAACTCCATGCGGGAATAGCCCTTCTCCGGCGGCATCATGGTGACCAGTTCGGCCCGGCGCGAACCGAGCTTTTCGATCACGGTGCCGACGAACGCCTCGGGCACGTCGACCAGAACCAACTCGACCGGCTCGCAAAGAATGCCGTCGACCTCCTTGACGATGACCTTGGGCTTGGAGACCTGGAACTCGTACCCTTCGCGGCGCATGGTCTCGATCAGGATCGACAGATGCAGCTCGCCGCGTCCCTTGACAACAAACGATTCGGTCGTATCCGTCTCTTCGAGCCGCATCGAGACGTTGGTTTCCATCTCGCGGAACAGCCGCTCGCGCAAATGGCGCGAGGTGACGAAGCGGCCTTCCCGTCCGGCGAACGGGCTGTCGTTGACACTGAAGGTCATGGCGATCGTGGGTTCGTCGATGGTGACAAACGGCAGCGGTTCTGCATGGCCCGGATCACAGATCGTATCGCCGATGTTAACCTCCGGAATTCCGGCTACGCAGACGATCTCTCCGACAGACGCCCCGTCGATCTC
>LSQX01208405.1_pt1 | contig 17158 bp, 22 predicted proteins | sample 654561 | NCBI WGS metagenome assembly LSQX01 (sample SAMN04489861, study PRJNA283612) | anaerobic digester metagenome | isolation source: 4 biogas reactors fed with cattle manure at either 37C or 55C with and... | place: Denmark: Kongens Lyngby | collected 2014
CTTCGACTCCGCATATACTCTTCATCATCGCTCCTCAGAAGACATCCCGATGCCCCGGACGATATCCGCCCGGGTGACGATCCCGACCAGCCGCCCGTCGCGGAGGACCGGGAGGCGGGCGATCCCTTCGTGGAGCATCTGGGATGCCGCATCGGTGATATCGGCATCCTCGTCGATGGCGATCACCGGGCTGCTCATCACCCGCCGGACCTCCAGGCTTCCGATATCGGTGAGCGCCCGCTTCGTCTTCTCCCAGTTGATGAACTCCCTGACCGGGACCTCGATGATCTCAAGCGGCGAGGGGAGCCAGAGGTCGTCGGAGATCTCGCCGACATCGAGGAGCGAGAGGATATCGGTCTCCGTGACGATCCCCGCCACCCGGTCGCCGTCCATCACGGGGAGCCCGCCGATATGGTACTTCCTGAGCAATCCCGCCGCCTCGCTGACCGTTGAAGTGACCCGGACGGTCACCGGGTTTGGGGTCATGACGTTTTTGACCTGCACAACCATCATGATCACCTCAGGGGAGCATCCCGGCGGAGCGGAGCCCGGTGTCTTCCGCAAACCCGCACATCAGGTTCATGTTCTGGATAGCCTGGCCACTCGCGCCTTTGACCAGGTTGTCGATCGCCGAGACCGCGACGACCCGGTCGCCCTCGCTCTCGACGGCGACGTCGCAGAAGTTCGTCCCGCGGACGGCCGCAAGGGTCGGTCTCTGGTAGCGGACGAAGAACTCGTTCGCGTAGAACTTCTTGTAGAGGCTCTCGACCTCCTCCTGCCCCATCGGCTCGTCGAGGAGGATGTGGGCCGTCGTCAGGATGCCCCGGTTCACCGGGAGGAGGTGGGGCGTGAAGTAGCACCGGGCGGTCGAGCCGAGCCGGGCGACCTCCTGCTTCATCTCCGCGAGGTGCCGGTGGGTCGTCCACTTGTAGGCGCTGAAGTTGTCGCCGACATTCGGGTAGTGGGTGGTTGCGGAGGGGGTGTTCCCCGCGCCCGAGACCCCGGTCTTCGAGTCGTAGATGATGGTGTGGGCGAGTTTCGCGAGCGGCGCCGCCGCAAGCGTCGCACCGGTCGGGAAGCAGCCGGGGTTCGCGACGAATGCGGCTCCCCTGACCTCGTCCCGGTGGAGTTCGGGGATGCCGTAGGGCGCCTCGAAGTAGGCCGTATGGGATACGCCGTAGGTCTTCTCGTAGATATCCTTCGCGAGCCGNNCAAGCGTCCCGGCAACCTTCATCGCTGCCGTGTGGGGGACAGCGAGGAAGGCGAAGTCGGCATCGATATCGCCGGCCTCGGTGTTCCGAAAGACGAGATCGGTCAGCCCCAGGAGATGGGGGTGCACCGAGGCGACGGGGGTGCCGTCCAACTTCCGGGATGTCGCGGCGACGACGTCCGCGGACGGGTGCTGCAGCAGGAGCCGCATCAGTTCGCCCCCGGTGTATCCGGATGCACCGATGATCGCAATTTCCATAAGAGAGAGGTGTCTTTTATAGAATCTTAAGGCTTTGGGGCTGAAGGGGCGAAGCGGGAAGTTCCCGGCCTTTAGGCCGGGGATGAAAGCGGAGCCATCCATCTTCCACTTTCGCCCTGCACGGATCACGTATATCTTCTTTCGGATAAACTCTCTCGTTGTCTATGCTTATTTCCTACAAGTATCGAGCGTATCCAGATGCAACCGCTGAGGCGCGATTGAATACCGCACTCGATACCTGTCGGTGGCTCTACAACAAACTCCTCGAAGAGTGCACTACCGCACGAGAGGCCGGGATCACTCCGGCGATGCGAGGAATGCAGGCGCGGATCGTCACGTTGAAAGAGGAGAACCCATTTCTAAAGGACGTGTACTCCAAAGTGCTTCAGATGGTGAACTACACTCTCTGGAGTAACATCCGTGCTCTGTCGCAGACAAAGAAGAGAGGACGCACGATCGGCAAACTCCGGTTCAAGAGTGCATCCCGGTACCGCACACTCAACTACAACCAGTCCGGGTTCAAGATCGACCGTGGACATCGTTCGATCACGTTCTCGAAGGTCGGGACAGTCCCATTCAAGATGCACCGACCATACTCGGGGGAGGTGAAGGGCATCCTGATCACCCGTTCTGGTGATAGATGGTACGTGATCATCCAGGCAGAGCGGGGGCCTTCTGAATCAAAGCGTGAAGGGCGGTCTGTCGGGATCGATGTTGGTCTGAACGCATTTGCGGTCGATAGCGACGGCGCGGTAATTGAGAACCCTCGGTTCTATGAGCACTCGCTCGACCGGATCAGGAAATTACAGCAGAGTATTGCCCGGAAACAACGGTTCTCGAAAAATTGGGAGAAGACAAAAAGAAAACTGGAGGAGGTGTATGAGCATATCACGAACCAGAAGAACGATTTCCTGCGCAAACTCTCCCGCCAGTATGTTGACGCCTACGTAGCGATCTGCGTCGAAGACCTGAATATCAAGGAACTGAAAGAGAACGGCAAATCGTGCGGGCTTCGGAGAAGTATCCACAGTGCGTCATGGGGACGATTCTATTCTTACCTCTCGTACAAGGCTGAAAGTGCCGGTACGAACTTCATTCAAATCGATCCCCGGAATACAACGCAGATGTGTTCAAACTGCGGAAGTATCGTGAAAAAGGATCTCTCTGTGAGAGTCCACGATTGCCCATATTGTGGGTTTGTTGCCGATAGAGATTACAATGCGGCGGTGAATATCCACCGCGTGGGGATGGAACAGCCCTTTGAGCCTGGGGAGCCAATANNCGCTACATCACGTTTCTGTGATGCAAGTGTTGGCCATGAAACAGGAAGCCCCGCCCGAGAGCGCGGGGTAGTTCACGGCTTTGTGGTGCAGCGTTCGTAGAGGCGGGCGGCCACGGACTCGATCTCGTCTCTTCCCTCGAGTCCTTCGAGGAGATCCTGCGGGAGGGCGGATCTCCCGTAGACGGCGCCCGCGTATGCGCCGCAGATGAGCGCGATGGTATCGGTGTTCCCCCCTACGTGCGCCGCGGTGGTGAGGAGGGCGGTGACGTCCTTGATCCGGCTGATCAGGAAGAAGGCGAGCGGGACGGTCTGGTAGACGGTGACGTCGTTTCCGATCACCGAGAGGGCGCTCTCGAGGCTGATCCCCTCGTCTGCGAGGCGGACGGCGTCGCGGATCTTGTTGCCGAGGGCGACGTCTTCGAGGCTCGCATGCTTCCCGGCAAGAGCGAGGGCGTCCGAACGGCCGCGGACGGCGTGGTGGACGAGCATCGCGACGGTGACCGCTCCCGCGTGGGCCGCCGGGTGGGTGTGGGTGATGCTGCAGGCCTGGACCACCCGCTCGGTGACGTCGATGGGGTCGCCGTAGAGGAGGCCGAACGGGACGGCGATCCCGGTGCAGCCGGCGGTGTTCGAGGCGACACCGCCCGGTTTGCCGGAGAGGAGGAGGTGGCGGCACGCGGCGTCCACAGCGCCGTCGGGAAACCGGAGTTCCTCGTGCATGTACATCTTCGCAAGGGCGGCCGCGTAGGCACTCTCCGAGTAGGTGCCGTCGGCGAGCATCCCGGCCATAAGAAGCATCATCTGGGTGTCGTCGGTGAACTGTCCGGGTTTCAGCCCGGCGTTCGGGTGTCCCCGCCAGGCACGGCGGTAGCCCTCGTGGAGGCGCTGGAAGTCGGGCGGCGTACTCTCCCGCGCCATGCCGAGCGCGTCCCCGATGGCGGCCCCGAGGAGGCAGCCCTTGAACTGGTCGAGCATTTACGTAGTATCTACGTAAGGTTGGTCTTAAGGGTTGTTGTTCGACGCGCGGGGAGAACGGGGGCGGGCCGGGTTTATCTCCGGCCCTCCGTTTTATGCCCATCCAGACTGCGCATCACGATGCCCATAATCAGGCAGATGACCGCTGTACCGAAGAGAACCTCCAGGTACAGCCCGGCCTGCAACCCTAAAGAGAAGAACCCCTCATACCCGGGCACCCCGGCGGTTCCGATCGCCTCTGCAAGAGCATCGAAGAGTATGCCGAGGAAGGGCAATTTTTCCGCGAAGACTGGCGGTGCGGAGCCGGGTAGTTTATCGGGACCCACGAGTTGGGCAATCAGGAACGGCACCTGGAGCAGCGATCCGGCTGCAGCACATAGTCTTCTGCCGTTCATAGCAACGTTTCCGAACAGAAAATACGCTGTCGCCACGGCAGATGCCGAGACCGTAACCATCGAGAGCAGGATTATCCCGGATACCAGCGGGGCGGCGGGAGCGCCTGCGTAAACCGTGGCGATCGTGCCGGACGCCACCGCCACGATCCCTATCCCGAGCGAAACCGCCGGGCGCCGCTTTTCCTGTCCCAGCTTCCCGACCAGGGTTATGAGAGCGAACGGCCACGCGAGGACGAAGGCGACGGCCGGAAAGATGAGCAGACTCACGGCGCGTCCTTCCCGCGGGACCTCCGGACGAGGAAGTACCCAACCGCGAGCGCGATCACGGCCCCGAGAGCACACCCGAGGAGCACGGGGTTGTAGAAGATGGTGGACGCACTTTCGGAACCGTGATACGTCGTCGTATCTGCGGGATCCGCAAGGACGGTTTGCCGGGCATTCTCCAGATCGGCTGCCGATGCCCCACCGCTTGTCGGGTCGGCCTGCACGTCTCCACCCGGGGCCGTGGCTGCATGCGCAATACCGCTGCCGGCCAGGATGAAGAGCAGCAGAGCGATGCTGATCAACCCTCTCCGGCCGGTATTATTCATGAATCGTCTTTCGTTCATCGATCTTCTCACCTGCCGGCGCGTCCCGGGATACCGATCCCGGTATTCACGGTGGAGACGTCGACGCTCTCCTATAAACCTTTTCTGTGCCGCGCGGCTACACGTCGAGCCCGCCCGATCAATCTCCGACCCAAACCCAGCCGTAATGCGCCGGGAACCCGGGCCGCGGCGGGAGGCGGAAGGAGTCCCCGCCCCGGCAGAGCCGCGGCCGTTCCGGTCATCACTCGACGATCGATGAGGCGACCTTCGTTATCTCATCCTCAGGGAGGTTCCCCGTCATGCAGAAGGCAGCGTCGTTCCACTCCCACCGGAACAGCCAGAGAGAGTCCTCCGAGCGGTCGTCGTTCTCGTAAACCAATCGGCCCAGGATGCCGTTACCCTGGACGATCCACTCTTTGCTCCCGGCGACCGCCGGACCGGGGCAGGTGGTGTCAGGAGAGGAGAGCCTCGTTACCCGGAGATCGCCGGCGGTGCCGGTGTAGGTAAGCGTGATGCTGCCGTCGGTGGAGCGGACGGCGTTTCCGAAGGCGTAATCGTCCGGGAGGTAGGACGGTTCGGGGATATCGGGGCCGAAGACCTCGCGGGCCTCGGCGAGCGTGCCCGCGTGTTCCGGTACGGTCTCCTTGGTGCCGGTGCAGCCGGCAGCGGTAAGGAGGCAGCAGAGCAGGAGAAGGGCAGGGAGAATATTCTTCATGATGGTTCCTCGGGATATCCGGTGCGGAAGAGAGCCGCGCTCCCTTGCGGGGGGTCGGCTCCGGCATCCACACCGGGAGACTTTCTCCCCGGCCCTTATACCTTTTCTGTGCCGGGAAGCTACACGTCGGGTCGCCCGGCAAGGTGTGTCGGCGCACCTGTGCCGCTAAGCCTTCAGCGTCCTCATAACGTCAATCAGGCTCACTGAAGGATTAATGAGCCTGCTCAGGCCGCATGCCGATATGACGTCCCGCTCGTCGTAAATGGCGTGCACGATCTTCTGCTCTCCGCCGACCTCGACAGTCCCGGCCTGGTCGATGACGAGCGACGTCGAGCCGCACCGGACCGTCCCGAGGATCACGTCGGTGCCGACCGTGAACGCGGCGGAACTCCCGGGCTCCCCGGCGACCGTCCCCTCAAAGCGCCATGTAGAAGGAAGGGCGACGGCGAACGTGCCCGACTCGTTCTTGACGAACGCCCGGGCGTCTTCCGCAACGGGGCCCGGCACCGGTTCGAGGTCGAGCACGAACTCCCGGCCGGGGAGGCGGAGCGTCACCGGGCCCCCCAAACCCGCGTCGGCGACGAACGCCGCCGGGTCGGCGGTCACGAGGTCGTACTTCCGGAGGGGCGGAAGGCTTGTGAGGTTCGGCCGCGAGGCAGGCGGAACCGGGCTGAAGTACGCAGGATCGGTCATGACCACGTGCATCGCAGGGCCGGACGGCAGCCCCGGCGCCACCACGCACCCGGCGTCGGGGAACGTCACGTTCTCATCGAGCAGGATCAGACCGGGGTGCTGCCGTGCGATCTCCTCAGTGATCGGAACCCTCTGCGGGGTTTCAATGACCGGATTGTACATCGACATGTCCCGGGGCCCGGCCCACTCGTCGAAGGTATCGAGCCAGTTCGTGGTGCCCCCGGTGGAGGGCGCCGGAGCGGCGGCGGAACCCGCCGGGAGGAGGAGCGCCAATATCAGGAGTATTTTGATTGCCTGCATACCCGGTCACCTCATTGGTTGAGAGGGATCTCGACATTCATCTATAAACGATTTCTGTGGCACGCGTCTACGCGTCGGGACCTGCCGGATTGGTTCCACCTCAGAAATCGGTACCCTCACCCGCATCAGTACTTCATGTACATCCCGAGCACCGCCGATCCGCCATCGGCCGTCGGGATGAGGGCCACGACCCTGCTGTACTCGTCCAGCCGCTACGTCGACGTCCATGACGCGGCTCCGTCCCCATCGAACCTCTCCACCCGGAGGAGGGCGGCGCCGTAGTCGTTTCCGGCAAGGACCGCCGAGAGGTACCCGCCGTCAGGGGTCCAGGTCACCGGAGATGAGGCGTTGATCGTGCTCCGCCGGAGAATGCTCCCGTCCTCGCCGAGCGAGACCTCCAGAACTCCCGCCGGCTCCGCACCTGTGACCCCGGCAAGCAGGCCGTAACCGCCGGCCGGGTCCTGCCGCGCCGCCGAGAGGAGGTATCGCTCCCCGGGGCCGCCGCGGATCGTCGTGTTCCAGACCGGTGCGCCCCGGTCGTCGAACTTCGCCGCTGTGATGGCTCCGGGCGCCCCTGCTGCCTCCCCGGCGACGAGGAATCCTCCCGCCGGTGCCGGGACGATAATCGGGATCGAATCGGGACTCACGCCTCCGGCAGGCTCCTGCCAGGCGACGCTGCCGTTAGTGTCGATCCTCGCAATCTGGTCGTCACCAGCCGCGATCCAGCCCCCGGTGTCCGAGGGTGCGATCGCCCAGTACTCTCCCCCCGCGGCAAGGTCCGTGCGGTGCCGTTCACGCCCTTCTGCATCCGTCAGGATGACGAGGCCGCGGGAGGCCGCGACGGCGAACCCTCCCGGACCGGCAGGCGCGATCCCCGTCCCGCGGCGATCTTCCGACGCCGGGTAGGTCCTATCCCATGCCACCGCCCCTTCCCGCTCGAGGAGGATAACCCGCGGCGTCGGGTGGAGCTCGCCTACATCCGAGACCGAACCGGCGATCGCGTAGCCGTCGGGGACCTCGACGATGGAGAATGCTTCGTCGAACCTCCCGCTGTCGATGACAGTGAACCACTCCTGGTCCCCGGCATCGTCCAGTTTCAGCACCCAGACGTCCCCTTCCAGCGTACGATGGCCCGGGGTCAGCGGCCGGTCGAGGCATCCGGCGGCGACGGTCAGCAGGATGAACGCGGCAACCGCCGCGAGGGTCTGGAGGTTTCTTTCAGTTGGTATCATCGGTTCGTGCTCCCCGGTGAGTTGTAAAAATGTTTGATACGGAGTATAGCGCTCAGAAATCATATACGCTCCCAAGGACAGCAAACCCGTCGTCCGACGTCCGAATGATCGAGACGACCGATCTATCATCCCCGATGTCGTACGATGCATCCCACGCGATCATTCCCTCGCCATCGAGTCTGATGACGTGAAGGGAAGAGCCCGGATAGCTCAGCGGTTGGAGTCCGATAAACTCGGGAACGATAAAACCGGCATATGCGTATCCACCGTCTTCCGTCGCGACGATGACCCGGGAGACATTTACCGGTCTTTCCCCGATCAATCTGCCGTCCGCGGCGAGAGAGGCTTCGGTCGTCTCCGTAAACCGCCCGTCAGCCGTTTCATTCCCTGCATCCAGGACAGTGCCATAGACGAGATCGTAGGTTCCGGCAGGAGAGATGCGGACAACGTAGAGTTCATCGCGCGACCTGCTCCCGAGCGTCTCGTCCCAGACGGTATTTCCCTCGGCATCGAGTCTCGCAACCCATACATCCGCTCCGGCGGTCCCTCCTGCGATGAAACCTCTCAAGGGTACCGCGGCGATCGTACCGACGTTCCGGTCGGTTTCAAACGCTGCAGTCCATGCGATCTCCCCGTCCTCGCCTACCCTGACGATCCTGGCATCCCCGGCTGCGGCATACCCCCCGTCCGGCGCCCCGACGACCTTCCACCAGTCGCTCCCCCCGCCGAGCGGCGTGCTCCAGAGGGCGTTCCCATTTTCATCCACCCGTGTTAGAAACCCAGAATACGTGGCAACGACGTATCCGCCGTCCGGTGCCTCGACCAGCGAGCTGCCGTAATCCGGCGACGTACCGAAGGTCATGGTTGATATGACATTCCCGTCTCCGTCGAGAGTAACGATGCGGGGGACCGGGCCGTTCCCATCGGCGTTCGTTCCCGTGCCCGTGATTGCGTACCCGCCGTCGCGGGTCTGAATCATCGCCTGCCCTCTGCCGTTTGGGTCGCCGTCAATGATCGCAGTCCACTGGAGGGATCCGTCCGAATCGGTCTTGAGGACCCATGTGTCCAGAGTGAGGTCTCTATGCCCCCTGTCAATGCATCCGGCAAAGAACGGTATGGTTAGCGCTAAAAGAAGAATGAGTATTGCATACATTGCACTTCTTCGGGGATAGTGAAAGGTTGTGGTCTCCATAATTACAGCCTGTTTTCCCAATTTCTCATTTACTCAAACTAAAAAAGAGATTACTGTTGAATGTAGGGTACCGACATGACAAGCTGCCCGATATTCGGGTTGCTGTTGTAAGTGTCGATATCATGGTTCCAGATATTGCTGGTGTAGATCACGGAGGTCTTGGGCCTGTACTGATACCCATGAATTCCGTAGAGCCAGGCATATGTGTAACCATCATTCCAACAATAATTGAAGTAGATCTGGGAGCCCGTTACATCAAACAAGGCACGGTCTTCAAGAGTCCCGTAATATAAAAGCCTGAATGCATCGTACTCGATATCCGTCACCGGGCTCGGGTGATCCTCGTCATAATAGCGCAGCTGATATGTGGTCGGGCTGCCAGGCCAGACACCCACTTCATAGAGGTTATTGCCTCCATTTACTGAGTAAGGTAGATTTGCACCGTCAAGTCCGGTTCCGCCGTACACATCCGGCGAGCACTGGGCCAGGATGAACGTATCCCACCTGTCTGTTTCTGCAAGCATCTTGTCCATATCTTCCTGACAATCCGCAACACCAAGGATCTGCGGCTGGACGATCAGAGCGTCCTCCTCCCGAAGATCACGCTGTTCCATCAGTATTTCGTCACACACTCGTCTGAAATGCTCACCGACAATCACTTCCTTCAGAACGGTTCGGTCCTTCTCGTCAGGTTGAACATCTGTGGTCTTCTCCAGAATAGAGATAATGTCCTCAAGATTTTGGTCATATTTCTCCATGATTTCCGATAACAATTCAGAACATCTCACTGAACTCGCACGATCGGACACCATTAAATCCTCTGCGGTAATCACACGGATGTTTTCGTCGATAGGTTTGAATAACCCCTGGATTTTGGCTTGATCTTCGATACAGATCGGATCGTTTTCCGTCCAGGCACTCACTGCAGGCACCACCACGCTCACCAGCATTACTGCCAAGAGCATAGAGAGAGCTCGCATTCCGATTCTTTTTTCCATGTTTTCTACCTCTTTGCTCGTTTTGGTTTCCGGAGGCAGAAGAGGCACACGTTTAAGTACGCAGAATGCGTACGTTCCCTTTGCCTCCGGGCTTGCGGGGTGCGTCATCCAGGGCGTCGACCGGGGATGGGCGACCCCCGCACACAAACGGGTACCGCACGCGGCACCCAACGCGATTTTGAGTCGTTAGAATATATAAAATCAGCAGCCATCGTTCGGTTTTTTCCGAAATCATCTTAAACCTTCTCATTGTGGGGCGATCGCACGGCAGTGTGCCCCCGTCCCCGCCAGGGGATGTGCCCGAAAGGATGCACTCACCCGATCTCTGGAGAACCGGTTCGGAACAGAAAAACCCAAACCTTTTCTTCGCTGAGGGGGGAGAATGGTACCTCCCGAGATTTTCCCCCAGTCGGCCTCTAAGGCCGGATAATAGCGGGATAGGGTGGCCCGAGGCCAGGCGGTGACGCCCAGACTGATGTTGTGGTTCAGTTCACTTCCTCCGACTTGCCTCCCCCGTGGAAAGAGGCGATGCATATCGAGCACGGGCGACGGGGACTCCCCTTCAGGGCCATGTCGTCAGGACCACGTAATACGCACCCTCGTACTCCATGAGCGGGTACAGCCCCCTCCCCTCTCGGGGACCGTAGGCATCATGGAGCGCCTTGCTCTCCGTGTACGAGACCTTAGTTCCCCCGATGACACGTTGATCCCGGTAGCCCCACTCCCACGCCGAGGGGTTCCGCTCCTCACCCCGGATGACTGCGGCGAGTTCGGGGTGCTGTTCGAAGTCCTGCTCAGTCAGGGGAACGATCACGCTTCCCCCCGGCTCCGCTCTCTCCATAACGTAGAACATCGGCTGTTCCCCAGAACTCTCGTGAGCGTAGATGATGAGGGCGTCGGCGAGCATGAGGCCGAGCGCGATGGCGATGACGCTGGCAAGACCACAGGCGACGACGAGGGCCGCCGTTTTGAGCCGGTTCCTTGATTTCGGATTTTTATCTTCTTCCATTCCAATAGCACCTGTTTTGACCCGATTTTAGGGGATCAGGATGAGAAAGTAGTAATACGCACCCTCGTATTCGATGTACGGCTGGTTTCTCGCCTCGACATCGGGACCAAACGACTCGATAAGTACTTCCCGTTCCAGGTATGTCACCGGAGCGCTCCCAATCGTTCGCTCGTCGAGGACACCGTACGGTGTGTCTCCCGAATACCAGGCACCGGGACCCCGGTTGTCGCCCCGGATTGCGGAGTCGAGCGCCGGGTGCTGCTCGAAGTCTTTCTCGGTCAGGTGGATGATCGATGCATTTTCCGGCGGCAGTTCGCCCCTGATCTCCCAGACGTCCAATCTCGGGGATCCACCGCTTGCTTCGAGCCAGTTGAAGAGGGCGGTGCACGTGAGCACAACCGTCGCAACGAGGAGGATGACGCCGATGAACGCCAGAACCCCCTCGATAACCAAACGTCTGTCATGTTTCGATTTCATGTGACCTCCTTTATCCCTTTCGCCCGATCCTGCCAGAAAGAGAACGCCCCAGATCCTTCCGGCGGCCCCAATTCTTCTTTTCTGACGCATGCTGCCCGGGGTTTCCGTACCACCAAACCACCCGGTAACAATTTAAAAAGGTGGTAGGGGTGAGACTCGCATCGGCTCCCATCAGGAGTGATAGTTCGCAACTGTCCATTTCGTCTCCCGGATTCTCCTTGCGTTGTCGTGATCGGCATCCCCGTGGTAGTCGTCCGATGAAAATTCAGTGGTACTCATCAACTCATTGAAGTAACTGTATGTCACGGTATTCTTGAGGTTGAGGGGAGGAGAAAACGGTTGATACCACTGGTAGGCCCTACGGTAAGACGGGATCGTCCGGTTTTCATCCAGCTCCTGGTGACCAGCATCAAAGAGGTGCCCCAGTTCATGGATGCTCACGCACCTGCGGCCGTGTGTGGTACCCAGGTACAAGATGTCGTCAGGGACCATCTGAGCCCAGGCATGCCGATGATGATATGGGTAGTAGCCGTAAGTAGCCCCCTGTGCAGAACCGTCTGCATCGTAACCACCAACATACAGTGCAATATCTGCGGCCCAGAGATCAAGGTCGGTGTTCGGATAGATCGCTTGGACCGCAACAACGGGGTTGCTCGTGATGTTAGAATGGTTTGAGAGTTGAACCCGCTTTGAATCGGTATACGCCATTACACAGAGCGTCACCCTAATATCGTCCCGGTCAAACTGCCGGTTCGCTTCGGCTACGATATCCTGAGCGACTGTTTTCCAGTTGTCCTGATCCTGGTAGAACTGGTTATCGGTAACCACCAGCAGATTGACCGTGGCATACTGGTCCTGGAGTTCTCTCATGGAAGATTCCAGATTCTCGGGAACTTCGATCGGAGTGTATCCTTCCGGGGGCGTGAGCGTCCCGTAGTCGATAAGACTCCATTTTTCAGGATTTTCAATATCCTGAGAGCTGTAGATGACATGCAGAGGCGATGCTTCTCCCTTTGCGCGCGCTCGCGACTCGACCGGGGTGATCCAGAATGTTTCGTTACCGAAGGTTACACTCCCGACAAGGGCGTTTTCCCCGGTCGTCAGGAGAACATCGCTCCCGCCAACGCCGACGATCACCCCCTCGTACGAGTCGATGCCGTCGTCGATCTGCTCAAAATCCATCCTGTGCAGTTCGGCCTGGTACTCCTTGCCATGGATCTGGAGGGGGAGTACGCCCCGTATCTGCTTGTTCAGTGCAGCATGATCGAACGTCACGAGATCGTACCGGGTAATGCCCTTCGGGATATTCAGCTCTTCTGGAGCGTTGATTCCGGATGCTCGCATATCGGATACCGATGTAGTACCCGTGATGAGTACATCCATAGAATCCCCGATGACCAGGACCGGCTCGCTGCTATCTGCGGGAAGGGTCCCTGTGACATCCTGGGCGCTCACCGCAGACACAACCCCCACGCCCACCAGCAGCAGCGCCGTGAGCAAGGAGAATACCCGCATTCCAGTTTTTCCGTTCATTTCGTTTTCCTCCAGTTTCGGTCCACGGAGGCAGGAGAAGCACACGTTTAAGTGCGCAGAATGTGTACATCCTGTTGCCTCCGGGCTTGCGGGGCGCGTCATCCAGGGCGTCAGACCTGGGGATGGGCGACCCCCGCACACAAGTGGGCACCACACGTGGCACCTAATGCGATTCTGAGTCTTTAGAACATATAAAATAAGCAGTCATCGTTCGGCTGGAACCGAACGCACCATAAACCTTCTTATGGCGGGATAATGATCCCGGCCCTTGAAGGCAAGACCCGCCGACAACACATCACAGTCCCGAACAGCCTCACCTTCATCCATGCCGTCACGCAGCAGATCGCAAAGTTTAAGATTTGTTCGGCCAGAACCGAACGACGACAGCGGGTTTTATAAGATTCCCCCTCGAATTCGGGTTTAGTTCCGGGTGCAGGAACGCCCGGGCGCTCCTTGAGGGATACTTATGAAACCATGGATCTACATGCTGGCAGCACTCTTCCTGCTCGCGGCTCTGCCTGCTGTCGCCAGCGCCGCACCACCCGCGCACAACTATGACTGTTCGGATACGACGCCGACGGCCTACGACGCACGGGTGGATCAGGCAGCGATGTACTACTCCAGCTCGTCGTCCACGAATGCACACGCATCGACAGCGTACAATCAGTTCAGGTCGGATGCGGTGTTCTTCTTCAACGGCCACGGCCTCTACTACGACGACTCGCACAAAGGCGGTGGAATAAAGTTCTCCTCGGAATCCTGGATACTGGCCGACACCGACGGCCACTACCCGGGAAACTACCAGTATTACATATCTGATTACGGGACCGACATCAGGGACGTCCTGCTCGCGGTCTACCTCGCCTGCCATACGTCCCACTACAACCCTTACAACGGAGATCTTCTCCAGCAGACCATGAACAAAGGCGCAGACATCTGCCTGGGGTTCGACGGCGAGGTCGAGGTCGAAAACGGAAAGTGCTGGTCCGGGAGCTTCTGGGACCGGTTGCGAAACGGGGAGACCGTTGCAAGCGCCGCAAGCAATGCAAAGGACGACTGCTACTTGCACTGGCCGTTCGGTTACCATGGAGTGGACACCTACGAGATCTCCGGCAGTTACAACAGTTGTCTCACTCCCGCTCGCTATGGGGTCTATTAATGGGATGATTCAATCATGAAATGGATACCAATTACTGCAATCATATGCCTCGTCGTCGCGGTCTCGATCGTGTCGGCAACTGGCGCCAGTGCTCCAATCGGAGTGGATACCGCGAAAGGAAAAGCACAGGACTTTCTTAACGCACCCGACGCAACCGTCCAGTACCAGAAGACCGAACGCCTGAACCTGGGAGAGTACTATGTCTTTGGTACCGGAGACGGACAGGTTTACGTCAACGCCCGGACCGGGGTGATCGAACGTGCCACGTTCGATTCCGCACGGAAGGATTGCCAGGATATCCGGCTGGATCGGGCCGCAGCCGAAGTAGCGGCAAGGGCCTACGCCGAAGAGAAGTACAGCGGCTTTGCGAAGAAGAGTATGCAGCTTACCAGATCGGACCTGGTTTCTCACGGTGATGCGGGCAGCGAGTACTCGTACATCTGGCGAGAAGAGATCAGCGGTGTCCTCACGCCGAACACGGTCGTCGTGAACCTTAACCCGAGCACCGGCGAGATCGTCTCGTACATCGGGATCCAGCGGGAGATCAAATGTTCGCTTGAGCCGAAACTTTCCCGGGACGAGGCGCTGAAGATCGTAGCCGGGCAGTTCCCGGGAATCCGGGTGACCGGTGCAACGGCCGACCTCTCCGTCGAGTACACCCGACCGGACGTACAGACGCTGACATGGGTGATTACGATGAGAGGCGAGCCAGAGGACCACGTTCTCCAGGGAGGGCTTGTCGTTATCGACGCACAGACCGGAGAAGTGCTGATGGTGAGTCCATACCTCTAAATCACCTCTTTTCCTAATGTGATACAATGCACTCGAAGACGTGGGTATGGCTCGGTATCGGCGCCGTTCTCATCCTTGCTGCGGTAAACCTCGCCATACTCACCGCCTTTCCCCCGGGACACCAGCACATGCAGGAACCGCTCAAGCGGGTGGACTGGATACTGCCGTTCGGGCCGGGGTTCGAGTACCCCGGTCCCTGTGAGAGCCCGGTCATCACCTACGACGCCGATAACGAGACCTGGAACCTGCGAAACGCCACCGCCTGGAACCGGACTGTCTCCCTCGAGGATCGCTACAGCCTCGACCCGGCCCGCCCGGAGGATATCCGGTACACTCCCGATATCGCAATCGAGAGCGACAGGATCAGCCTCGACTTCTTCATCCGGAACCTCGCGGGCGAAGACTGCGCACGTGCCGATCTTGCCGTGACGACGGAAACCGCGAGCCTGAACACCACCACCGGGTCGCCGGAGGGGGATGTCCTCCCCGGCGCCTCGACCTCGCTGCCCGTCGACGACCTCGCCGCCGGGGAGTGGCGCGAAGTGCGGGTGACGGCGGACCTCCCGCGGCCCGGCCCGGAGGAACTCCTCTACCTGACGATCGGTCTTGCCGCCCCGGACACCTTCACGACCCCGAACGGCACACCGATCGACTTCGACTTCCGGCGGGCGACCGTCACCATACCGGGTTCCAACACCTCCTGGAAAGAAGAGATCGACCCCGGCTCTACCCCGGACCCCAACCTCAACAGGGACCGCCTCCCGGGGGGATCGGCAACGTTCGTCGTAGTAGGGATAGGTGCACCGGAACCGGTCCCACACCCGACCCTCCGGGCGGAGTGAAAAAAACGACGAACCATCCTTCCGGGGCAATGAACGGTTCCGGAACGCTTTTCTCTTCAGGCAGAAGAATACCTGATCGTTTCGGGCCAGGCCCGCTGACGGGGAGGCTTCAAGGTATGGAAAAAATCGCGCTCGACCGGGGCGATATCGCTGCGCTATCCTCGGACGTCCGGGTCGCTATCCTCAAAGCGCTCGATACCCGGCCCATGACGATGAGCGAGCTCGCTGATCGGCTTGGCCTTGCCAGGTCGACCATTCATGGGCACCTCAGTGTTCTTGCCGACGCGGATCTCGTGCATCACGAGAATGCCCGGAAATGGCGGGACTACACCCTGACGGAGAAGGGGCGGCGGATCCTTCATCCCGGGAGGGATCACCGGATCATCATCATCCTTGGTACGTCCCTCGTTGCCATGACGGCCGGGGTGCTCTGCGTGACATCCTTTCTCCACGGCTTCACCATCCAGGGGGGAAGCGTCGTCCGGGAACCCCTCCTCCTCTACGCGGGCGAGGCGCTCCTCGGCGTGACATTTGTGCTCTGGTACCTTGCGATGCGGTGCCGGCGGAGAACCGCCCCTATACCGGCGTAGTTTCTTTCCTGTCCGCACAGCCGCTCTTCGGCGACGACTCCCCCTTCTACGTCGCCACCTTCAACCTCCCCGTTTTTCGATCGGGATCGCGCCTCCGTCGGCTCGGTGGAGAGCACGAGCCCCATCCATCGATGCGGTCGACCCCCTCAGCCGGGTAACCGCACCATTTGCGATGATCATCGTCGGGACGATGCACGTAACATTCCTGGCGTGGGAGATGGTCGACAACTGGCGGATCTGGGCGGCAAGTGCCGCCCCCCTCCTCACCCGGGTCTTTGCCGACGCCCGGCATGCCTCTCAGATCGTCTTTGTCTCGACGAACGGGTCGTCTGTTACGGTTCCGCTGATGACGACGGTGCTACTGTAGGGCAGGAGGGGAAGCAACCCGATCACCGACCATCCCTGGTTTAACTACGAAGAACTCGATAACCCCGGGAACACACAGGAAGGGGGATCTGCCGATCGGTACGCCAGGACCTGATCGCCGGCATAGTAATACTACAGATACGGCTGGATCGTTCAGCAGTTAAAGGGCTGTCCCTACTCCCTCGGTTGCCTTAATCAGGTAGTACCCAAGTCCCCTCTCCAGATCGACCTGCTCCTCCGGGGGCAGTGTCGATTCCCCGCAGGTATCTTTCTGACCTCTGTAACAAACCGGGTCTTCTCTTCTTCCGACAGATCCGTTGCGGCATCTTTGACAAAAGCCCAATCTTCTTCGGTCGGCTCACATATCTCCGGTCCGATATCCCTCCACGACGAGAGGATCGGGACGGCCTGCGGGGGTTTCGAATCCCCGGTTGCCCGGATGACAGTCAGGTTCCCGGCCCGCCCGGGCTCTTTTGCCGGGGTGGGCTCCGGGGCTGGCATCTATACCAGGTCCTGCAGAGGCTGTTCACTCTGCAGCAATTGAAGAATTAAC
>LSQX01230571.1_pt1 | contig 17158 bp, 12 predicted proteins | sample 654561 | NCBI WGS metagenome assembly LSQX01 (sample SAMN04489861, study PRJNA283612) | anaerobic digester metagenome | isolation source: 4 biogas reactors fed with cattle manure at either 37C or 55C with and... | place: Denmark: Kongens Lyngby | collected 2014
CCGCATCGCCCAGAAGCTGGGCTCCAACAAGCCTTGCCTGTTAATATTTGCAGGAGCTGCGCTCCAATAGGAGTTTTTAGCTGTATTTACGTTGGTACTGGGTAACCTTGGGAAGGTAGCGGCGTGTTTCGGCGTAAGGCAGTTTGGCGACCAGTTGGTTATAAACCTGCGCCGGACTTAGGCGGTTGATTTGGGCAAAGGCCTGATCGCGGTTGCTGTGGAAGGCTTTCAGTACATTACCGCTACCGGTGTTGTAACCGGCAATCACGCAGTATTCACGCGACAGCGGATGAGTGACTCGCGCTAAATAACGGTCATTTAAAATCGACAAATAAGCAGCACCCATCTGAATATTGTTTTGCGGCATAAATAGATAGTCTTTGCTGGGCGTGCCGGGCCTGTTGTAAATCAGCTGGTGCGCATCACGCCCTGCTGTAGTGGGCACGATTTGCATCAAACCATAGGCCGGCACATGGCTGATGGCATAGGGATTGAAGCTACTCTCAGCTTCCATAATCGCGTAAATCAGTGAGCTTTTAACCTTAAAGCGGCGGCTATTCTGCGCCACATAACTGGCGTACTTGTGCTGTGAGTTAGCATGGTGGTTTTGCACCATGGCAAAGCTGACGAAGTAGCGGGTTTTGCCTTTGTACTTATCCTGCTGATAGGCATTAGCCAGAAGATGCTTGGCGTACTGCCCTGCTCGCCACTCATAACGTATGGCTTGACCTTGATGGTCAACGACCAAACCATGCAAGAAGGGTTCTGCGCCTATGTTGACCGCTTTGTCGCTGAGTAAGTCCACTCCAGATGGGTCGCTAGGCGCTAATAAGGTGCTAATGATGGCTTGCTCAAGCTTGGCTTTAGCGTCTTTCTTTTCAATGGTTTCCACACGAATCACGCCCGTATCAAAGTTAACCACTGCACGAGTTTGGTATTGATCGCTGTATTTTACGTATTCGGTTTTACTGGCAACCCGCTTGTCGCCCCACTTTTTAGCCAGCTTATTGGCCAATTGCTCAAGCTGCCCACGGACTAATCTGTCGACTTCCGGAATACCCGTAGAAGGAAGTTGGCTGCTTATAGCTCCCTTTAGCTCACCTTGCGCAACTCTACGGCCTACGCCAACAGTGGTGCGTACTTGTTCAGGTTTGCAGGCGGCAAGGGTAAATAAAGGACTAACGGCTAGAAACTTTATCAGTTGACGTCTATTCATGGGCTCTATTTATTCATACTCATTTGTATCACGCAACCTCTAGTCGAGCGTCTGCGCCCATTGTTTGGCCATGCGCTTATCGGACACCGGTATTTTGGTGCCGAGCTGCTGGGCAAACAGTGAAACGCGGTACTCTTCCAGCATCCAGCGATACAGCAGCAGTTCGGGGTCATGCTTGCCTTCTTTTTGATGCTTGTTTTGCTTTTGCTGTAGTTTTTCTAGGTAGCCGCTGAGCTCCAGCGTCCAGACACGGTCTTTTTGCAACTGCGCGCCCAGTTTATCGAGCCGCTGGGCGATGGCTTTTAAGTAACGTGGGTACTCTTGCAGCCACTGGCTAGGCGTATCACGAACAAAGCCGGGATAAATTAAACCACTAAGCTGGCTTTTGATGTCATTCAGCGCCACCGCCATGCTCAGGTCTATGCGGCCTTTAAGGCGTTTTTTCAGCTCATGCCAACGCTGCAGAATATCTTTCAGGCGCTTAACTAGCTGTTCGCTCTGCTCTACTACCGCGCCGCGATGTTGTTCAGCCAGCTGCATAATCTGGGTTGAATCACGCGGCAGCTTATCTAACCCAGACAGAACCAGTGCTTCAGCACAAGCCAGCATCACATCCTCGCTAAGCGCTTCAATGCGTCCTAACTCTCGATAGAGCAATGCCAGCTGATTGTCCTTGCCAAGCTGTTCACGAATGTATTTGCACGGCTCGGCCCACTGCTGCACCAGTAAACGCTGTACAGCACGGCGGTGTTCATAATCGGCTTGGACTTGGCTGGCAAACTGGCTTTGCTGCACCACCCCTTCTTGCTCCACTAAGGCGGGATAGACGGTCATGCTCAGGCCGGCAATTTGTTGTTGCTGGTAGTCTTCAAGCTTGAAATCAGCCACATCCAATTCGGCGGGTGCGTTGTCCTTTTGTTGACTTTTCAACTCAGCTAGCGCGGTCTGACTGACCTCGCCAAATTGGCTGGTCAAAGCAGAAAAATCGCGGCTCTCGCCTAAGCATTTTCCTTTTGCATCAAGAACTTCAACGTTCATTCTCAAGTGATTGTCGAGGTTGTTAAAAGCGTTTTTCCATGTATCTTCTGGAATTTTTACGCCTGTCATCCGCAATAATTGGTGCGCTAACACCTCAGTCAATTCGCCCTCAGCAAAGGGCATGTTGTCGAGTGCCGCACGGACAAAGTCCGGTACGGGAACAAAGTTTTTACGGATGGCTTTAGGCAGTTGTCGCACCAAGGCAATGCATAATTCTTCTAGCAATCCCGGCACTAGCCAGTGCAAACGACTTTGTGGAATTTGCAGTAAAACGGGCACAGGTACACTGAGCGTGACGCCATCGCGCGGATGACTGGGATCAAACTCGTAGCTTAGCGGCAACTGCAAACCATTCCACTCTAAGTGGTCAGGATACTTCCCTCCCGTGACTTCGCTGGCCTCACGCTGCAAGGCATCCGCTTCGGTCATGATCAGCAGATCGGCTTGCTTAGCGCTGCCACGTTTATACCAGCGCTCAAAACTGGCAGTTTGGTAAATATCCGCTGGAACATGGCGATCATAAAACGCGAACAGGGTTTCATCGTCAGCCAAAATATCACGCCGGCGTGCCTTGGCTTCGAGTTTGTCGAGCTTGGCCAGCAGTTCACGGTTTGCACGCAAACAGCGCGCACGGCTGATAATGTCGCCACCGACTAAGCCTTCACGGATAAACAGCTCGCGACTTACTACGGGGTCCAGCGGTCCATAATGCACAGCGCGGCGTCCGACTAGAATCAGGCCGTAGAGCGTGATTTGCTCATAAGCCACCACCTGACCGCGGCGCTTTTCCCAGTGTGGCTCCAGATAAGTACGTTTTATCAGGTGCTCGCCAGCCTGCTCCGCCCACACTGGATCAATTCGTGCCACCATGCGCGCGTAGAGCCTTGTGGTTTCGACCAGTTCAGCCGCCATGAGCCACTGTGGGCGTTTGCGCCCCAAACCACTGGAGGGATGAATCAGAAAGCGACGTTGACGCGCGCCGAGATAATCGTTGTCTTCGGTTTTCTGCCCGATATGGCTGAGCAAACCGGGCAACAACGCTTTATGCAGCGCATCATAGTCAGCGACTTGGTCATTAAAGGGCAGTTTTAATTCGCGACAAATTAAGGTCAGTTGTCGATGGGCGTCGCGCCACTCGCGCAGACGCAGGTAGTTAACAAACTGGCTGCGACACCAACGGCGCAAGGCCGAAGCCCCTAAAGCAAGTCGTTGTTCTTCAAAGTCACGCCACAGATTAATAATAGCGGCAAAATCAGAATCAGGGTCTTTCCACTGCGCATGGGCTTGGTCAGCGGCCTGCTGTTTATCCGCTGGACGCTCACGCACATCCTGTGCAGACAATGAGCTGGCCACGATAAGCACCTCACGTAAACTGCCGTGTTCGGCACCAGCTAGCAGCATGCGCCCTACCCTTGGATCTATCGGCAGGCGCGCTAACTGTCGACCCAGCGCCGTGAGCTCACCTTGCAGGCTAACAGCTTGCAGCTCTTGCAAGATGGTAAAGCCATCGCTGATAGCACGACCTTCTGGCGGCTCAAGAAATGGGAAGTCTTCAATCGCGCCCAAACGCAAATGCAGCATTTGTAAAATAACAGCCGCAAGGTTGGTACGCAGGATTTCCGGATCGGTAAACTCTGGGCGATTAAGAAAATCTTCTTCACTGTATAAACGTATGCAAATACCCGCCTCAACCCGACCACAACGGCCCTGTCGTTGATTGGCGCTGGCTTGGGAAATGGCTTCGATGGGTAAACGCTGAATTTTAGCGCGGTAGCTGTAGCGGCTGATGCGGGCGGTGCCGCTGTCAATGACATAACGAATGCCGGGCACAGTCAGCGAGGTTTCGGCCACGTTGGTAGCGAGCACTACCTTGCGCCCTGTTTGTGGCTGAAAGATTTTTTGTTGCTCACTGGGCGAGAGCCGCGCATACAGCGGCAAAATAAGCGTGTGTTTTAACTCGGCTTTGCGCAACACCTCAGCGCACTCGCGGATTTCTCGCTCACCAGGCAAAAACACCAGTACATCACCGGGGAGGCGTTTTTGGCTGCGCTCGTAATCAGTAATCTCAGCCAGCGCGCGGACAATGCCTTGTTCAATGCTCAGGTCTTCTTCTTGTGTTTGCCCGTCCTCATCGCGTTCGGCCAACAGCGGGCGGTACCAGGTTTCGACCGGATAGGTGCGGCCTGACACTTCAATGATAGGCGCATTATCGAAATGCTCGGAAAAGCGCTGCAGATCAATGGTGGCTGAAGTGATAATGACTTTTAAGTCGGGGCGTTTGGGCAGAATATTTTTGATGTAGCCGAGCAGAAAGTCGATATTCAGACTGCGTTCGTGGGCTTCATCGATAATTAGAGTGTCGTAGCGTTGCAAAAAACGATCGCGGGCGGTTTCGGCCAGTAAGATGCCGTCCGTCATCAGTTTGACTAGGGTGTTGTCATCACTGTGATCTTCATAACGCACCTGATAACCCACCACGCCACCGAGCGGTGTATTAAGCTCCTCTGCAATACGGCTTGCTACGCTGCGTGCTGCTAAGCGTCTGGGCTGGGTATGACCAATCAGGCCTTGCACCCCACGACCTAACTCTAAACAGAGCTTGGGCAGCTGCGTGGTCTTGCCCGAACCGGTTTCACCGGCAATCACCAACACCTGATGCTTACTTAACGCTTCTTTAATGGCTTCGCGGTGCTCGGCAATCGGCAGCTGTTCGTCATAGCTGATGGCTGGGACGCTGGCTTGGCGCGTTTGTACGGTGGCAAGCGAGCGTTCGAGGCGTTGTTGCCATTGGTTGAGCTCTTGAACGTTGGGCCGGCGTTGGAGTTGACCTAACTGACGCTGTAAAGCGTACTGATCCTTGCAAAGCGTTTGATTTATTTGCTGTGAAAGCTGTTTAAAGTCTACGTGTTGCACATTAAAACCCGAAAAAATTTGTGCACTAGTCTAGCATTTATCGAACCTGTTGGAGCGCAAGAGTTGCGCTCCAACAGGAGCATCTCACAGAAGCACACCACAGAAGCAGTCCACAGAAGCACACCACAGAAGCAGCCCATATCAATAGCACGGGCTAAAGCGCTTTTGTGGGAGCGCATCTTATGCGCGATTGATTAACCGGCAGCACTTAATGCCAGCCTTATATCCTGTCTCACCCAGAAACTGATTTCCAACAAGCCTTGCCTGTTAATATTTGCATAGGTTCGGCCTTTGGGCTGGCTGAAAGTCCCATCGCGCAAGAGTTGCGCTCCTACGGTAAAGCGCTCTGTTCTAGGGGCTGGGTTCCAAGAAAAAATGGCTGGCAATATGCAGTGCAGCGTCTGCAATTTTCTGTTGAAATATACCTACTAGTGCTTTTCTAATTAAACGAGTTTTTATGCCAACCCCAAATAATACTAAACACAACATTTTCTTGTTATTAATCGGCAGCGCAGTAATTTTAGCTGTGTCACTTGGCGTGCGCCATGCGTTTGGTTTGTTTCTAAACCCCATGAGCCTAGAGTTCGGCTGGGGGCGCGAGATTTTTGCTTTTGCCATTGCCATGCAAAACTTAGTTTGGGGCGTAGCGCAACCTTTTGTGGGTATGTTTGCTGATCGCTACGGTACGCGCATCACCGTCATCATTACCGCCAGCATCTACGCGCTGGGATTATTTATGATGGCCCACGCAACGGATTCAACCAGCCTGATTATCAGCAGCGGCTTATTAATAGGGTTTGGTTTATCAGGTACATCATTCCCTATCCTGCTTTCAGCCGTTGGCCGTAGTGTTGCGCCAGAGAAACGTAGCATGGCAATGGGCATCGCCAGTGCTGCCGGCTCATTTGGTCAGTTTGCCATGCTACCAGGCACTTTAGGTTTAATTGAGTGGCTGGGCTGGTCGGCTGCCTTACTGGTGTGTGCGGTATTAGTGGCTTTATTGCTGCCGGTAAGTTGGATGCTGCGAGAAAGCGTACCCAGCGGTGTTGCTACGGCAAAAACATCAGTGGCAGCAGCATTCAAACAAGCTGCTCGTCACACGCCTTTTTGGCTGCTGTGCATGGGGTATTTAGTGTGTGGTTTTCAGGTGGTTTTTATTGGCGTGCACCTGCCCTCTTATCTATTGGATCAGCAACTGTCTGCACAGGTAGGCACAGCGGTACTGGCTTTAGTAGGGTTGTTTAACATTGCAGGCACCTGGACTGCCGGCTGGCTGGGTGGTCGCTATTCTAAACCTAGACTGCTGGTGTGGATTTATTTGCTGCGCACTGTAGTAATTAGCTTGTTTGTGTTTTTGCCAGTAAGTGCGCTGTCTGCCTACTTGTTCGGCATTGCCATGGGGCTGTTGTGGCTATCTACGGTGCCTTTAACCAACGGTACTATTGCGACCCTGTTCGGCGTGCGCCACTTGTCGATGCTCACCGGCATAGCTTTTTTGTTTCACCAGTTAGGTTCTTTTGTGGGCGGCTGGCTCGGCGGCTGGGGTTATGATGTGAGTGGCAGTTATGACATGGTTTGGTACGTGTCTATTGCGCTAAGCCTTATCGCTGCAGCCTTAAACTGGTCTATCCGCGAGCTGCCTGTGGAGGAAAGCCATGCGTAAAAAACAGCTGTATTGGACCTTAGTTATCTTGCTGATGACTGCCCTGCTCGTGCTTAGTTGGTGGGGCTGGTCAAAGATGGGTTTGGCAGCACTGCAAACCAGTCTGGGGTTTTGTTAGTACTGCGGCATACTTAGCTGCTGTGTCGCCTCATTGTGCGCACCTGCTAAAGCCCAAAGTTCTGAACACATCGAGCAGACCTAACTTAAAACTGCACCGGTTTTCGCCCAGCAAACGCTTGAATCAATGTGCCACCATCAACCATTTCCAGCTCGCCGCCCATCGGCATACCCTGAGCTAAACGTGTCAGACTCAGTGGCTTATCTTGTAGCAATTGTGCGATGTAATGCGCTGTTGCCTCGCCTTCCACCGTTGGGTTATTAGCCAAGATAACCTCGGTGTATTGATGCGTATCGATGTGCCTTAATAATTCTGGGATGCCAATGGCCTCTGGACCAAGGCCATCTAAGGGAGACAGATGACCTTTCAGCACAAAATAGCGCCCTTTGTAGCCCGTCTGCTCTAAAGCAAACACATCCAGCGGTCCTTGCACAATGCATAGCAAGCCTGTGTCTCGTCGCTCATCCGCGCAGATTGGACATAAATCTGTCTCACTTAAGGTACGACACTCATTGCAATGTCCAACCTGCTCTACAGCCGTTTGCAAAGCTTGGGATAAGCGTTCACCGCCAGCACGGTTGCGCTCTAAAATATACAGCGCCATGCGCTGGGCAGTTTTTTGCCCAACACCTGGCAGGGTACGAAACGCTTCTACAAGTTCACGAATAGCGGGACTAAAGGACATAGAAAAAACTCAACTAAAACGGCATCTTAAAGCCGGGTGGTAACTGCATTCCAGCCGTTATACCCGACATAGCTTGTTCGTTACGTTGTTCGATTTTGCGCACCGCATCATTTACTGCCGCCGCAATAAGGTCTTCTAAAATTTCTTTATCTTCTTCCAACAAACTGTCATCTATACTGACTCTGCGCACATCATGACGCCCCGTCATAACCACAGAAACCATGCCTGCACCAGACTCGCCTGTCACTTCTGCATTGGCAAGTTCTGCCTGCATTTTTTGCATCTTGTCCTGCATCATTTGCGCCTGTTTCATCAGGCCTGCCATACCGCCTTTCATAATAGAGTCCTCAAATTAAATTGGGTTAATGGGTTTTATACTTTCAGCGCAAAAAACAGCGCCTAATTCTTGCTTGAATGCTTGGATAAGTGGATCTTGCTCTAATGAGGCCACAGCATCAAGTTGTTGCTGTGCTCGTTTACGCGCTAAATCCAAAGCTGGTGTTTCCACCGTCAAGGGGGTTATTTCAACTTGCAATTGAATTTCTTGACCTAGCTGAGTGTTGACTGCCTCATTGATACGCTTTTGCTGTGTTTCATTAAAAAGCGCACTCTGTTCACTATCAAGATGCAGCAACCAGGTGTTGCCCTCTTCTTTTATCAACGCGCAATTTCTAGCAATATTGGCCGTCATACCGGAGATGTCCAGTTGCTGACACAAATTAATCCAGCGAGCCGCCAAACCGGTGGCCGGTGGGATATGTGGCTTTAAATCACCCTCTGGAATTGAATCAGTAGCTGACTGCGATTCTACGTAATCTAGATAACTGTAGTCGGGTATGTCTTGTTCATCATCAAACTCCCTTTCTTCTTCAGCATAATTAAGGGTCTCATGAGGCGTTTGCGCAAATGTTTCGGACGGGTTTTCTACTACCGTCGTTTCTACCGGGGGCACATCGAGCTCTACAGCAGGCTCTGGGCGCTCTTCGGGCTGCTCTGGTGGCGCAGGCTGTTCTGCCGTTACAACAGGCTCAGCTTGAGTTACAGGTGCAAGTGGCGCTGTTGACTCAGTCTGCGTGGGTGCTGGCGGCGGCGCCGAAGCCATCACAGGTTCTGATGACTTCGGCTGGTTAAAAACCAGTGGGGTGCTCGGCGCACCCGGTAAACTCGCAGGCCGGAACGCTAGCATGCGCAACATGACCATTTCAAAACCATCACGCGGATCAGGGGATAATGGCAAGTCACGCCGCCCCATCAATGCCACCTGATAATAAAACTGAGTGTCTTCTGCGGGCATGGCTTGGGCAAGCTGTAATATCTGCTCTTTATCGCCCTGACCATTGTCTATGGCGTTGGGCATCACCTGCGCAATCGCCACGCGATGCAACACGCCTAACAGTTCCGCTAGCACGCCCTGCCAATCTGGCCCCTGCTCTGCCAGCTCGGCAATGGCTTGGAGCATTGCCTGAGCATCACCAGCCAATAAAGCGCTCGCAATGCTAAATACCTGTCCTTGGTCCAGAGTACCCAGCATGGCGCGTACATCTTCCGCCAGCACTTTGCCTTCACCAAAAGACACGGCTTGATCTGTCAAGCTCATGGCATCGCGCATAGAGCCATCGGCAGCTCGACCTAGTAGCCATAGCGCTTGTTCTTCAAAAGGAATATTTTCGCTAGCCAATACATGGCTTAAATGCCCGACGATAGATTCGGGGGGCATGTTTTTTAAGGAAAACTGTAAGCAACGCGACAACACCGTAGGCGGTAATTTTTGCGGATCAGTGGTAGCCAGTAAGAATTTAACGTGCGGCGGTGGTTCTTCCAGAGTTTTTAACAAGGCGTTAAACGAGCTGGTAGAGAGCATGTGTACCTCGTCAATCAGGTACACTTTATAACGGCCACGGCTGGGCATATACTGCACGTTATCAAGCAGTTCGCGGGTATCTTCGACCTTGGTTTTGCTGGCCGCATCCACTTCGATTAAATCGACAAAGCGCCCTTCGTCAATTTCACGACAAATGGAACACACACCACAGGGAGTAGAGCTAACTCCCTGCTCACAGTTCAGGCACTTAGCCATAATCCGCGCAATAGTGGTTTTTCCTACGCCGCGCGTACCCGTAAACAGATAAGCATGGTGCAGCCGCTGGCTGTCTAGAGCATTAATCAATGCTTTTAACACATGCCCTTGACCAACCATTTCACGGAAAGAACGCGGCCGCCATTTGCGTGCCAACACCTGATAACTCATGAGCGCCCCATGTTAAGATTTTTTCGAGCGTACATGCTAACGGAGCAGACAGAAAAATGCATGTCCGAATTAGAAACTTAAGATTAAAAATAACGAGATGCGCAATTAATGCAAGATTGGAGGTGACCCCGCCAGCCACACCTCGGCACACAATGTCTCCGCTACGGCTGCTCCCTTCCAGGCCTGACCGGGTTCACGGATAATCGTTGCGAAGGGACCGACAGAGTCACCATCAAAGATCGCCCAAGTAGGGCGCGCTGAGTATTGTACTCAGTTAACTAAAACTTACAAGCTTAGGGGGTTGTTTTTTGTTTTGCACCTAGCGGACTGTACCAACTAACCCGCCCCACATAGGAAAGTTGTTGGGCCTGCTCAATCAAGCGCTCACCCACTTCCAGCTCCGGTTCAACATGACAAAACGCTTCGATATGAATTTGACCGTTTAAGTAATGCAGCACGACTTTATCCATATCCACATTTTTCAGATCCTCGCGCCACACCTCGCGTAAATCCTGCAATACTTCGCGGCGCAAAGGAAGCTTGCTACTAGGATCAGCAATCTCATCATCTTCAGGGTCAATATGAATCGCCACGTCGACAATATCTTTATTAGACTCTAACAACATATGCCGTACATGCTCAGAAATGCGATGTCCCTCAGAAACGCTTAAAAAATCATCCACTTGAATATGTACATCAACAATGGAATTACCCGCCATGCGCCGCGTACGTAGCATGTGTACGCCATGCACACCATCAATATTTTTAATCAGCTTTTTAATGGCGCTCACCTGTTTAGCGTCAAGGCCAGTATCAATCAGCTCACGGATTGAGTTCCAAGCCTGTTCCCAGCCAATCTTTGCAATCATAAAGGCTACTACTGCTGCCGCAAACGCATCAAGGTAGGTTAAGCCCAACAAGCTACCGGCCACGCCCAACAACACAACAACGGATGAAATTGCATCCGAACGGTGGTGCCATGCGTTGGCTTTTAGCAGCGCAGAACGGTGTTTGCGCGCAGCGATCATGGTGTACTGATACAACCCTTCGTTGGCCACAATAGAAATAAAGGCAATTAATAAAACAATAGGTGTAGGTTGTAATAACAAGCCCGGATTCAACAAGCGCTCTGCAGAATCCCAAGCAATCCCCACAGAGGTTGCAATAAGTACGACACCTAAAGCCACAGTGAACATGGTTTCAATGCGCGCATGACCATAAGGGTGATCTTCATCAGCGGGCTGATTGCTGTACTTGGCGGCAAACCACACCATCAAATCAGTGCTCAGATCAGCCAAAGAATGCACACCATCAGCTATCAACGCGTGAGACTGGCCAACAATACCGAAAAATACTTTGCCAATGGTTAAAGCTAGATTGACGACCGCACCCACAAGACTGGTACGGCGCATGGCTTTATGGCGTTCTTGTGCTCGCATTTTAGATGACATTATTTTTTACCTACTATTACAACTAAATAATATGAGTATATTTTGAGGAATCGCTCCTGTCCTTGCGCTTAAACAACTACAAAACAGGCACCCGAATGCGCTCAACTACATTTGTCAGCCTATAACCTAAAATTTTAGTCAGCTGTTTTGCTCGCTGTCTAAGCTCAGCTAAAGGCAGGGTCTGTTCGTAACTGGCAGGCACTAACAAAATAACATTGCCTTCTTTGACTGGGATTTCCCAGTAATGATGCTCAAACACCCCGCGTAGTAATGCGGCTGCCAGAGGCTGGTAATCTGCAGTTGCCCACTGATTAATAATCAACCAACCGTTTTCGTTTAACTTGTCGCGGCAGTCTTGTAAAAACTTCCATGCTAAATGACCGCGCGCCGGACCATTCTCATCATAGAGGTCCATAAAAATCAAATCGGCTTGCTCTGCTGTCTGTAGCAGTTCCATTGCATCGCCATAACGCAGGGTTAAACGTTCATCCTCTGCATTAAAGCCAAGGTGCTGCGAAGCCATTCGTACCACGTCAGGACGTAGCTCAATTACCTCGATGTCATACAGGCTCGGCAAAGCTAGCATACAGGCCTGGGTTAAAACGCCTGAGCCCAAACCTAAAAATAAAGCGCTTTCTGGCGAGGGATGACAAAGCCCGCCCAGCAACATCGCCCGTGTATATTGATACTCCAGCCATGCCGGATTATCCACTTTGACGCAACTTTGCTCTACATTCTCACCGAACACTAAAAATCTATAACCAGCAATAGCATCCACAGCAATGCGACCGTAGCTATCCTCGCATTGATCAATTAAAACCTTTCTACGCCCTAAAAATTTTAAATTCATATTCAAACCACACCTAAGAAGTCTTTGAATATGTCGACTAACCAAGTAAAACGCAAGGTGCCCGTGTTTCTACAGCCTTGTTTTTATAACCAAAGCTATAGCATAAGCGCTGTGCAGCTTAATAAATATTTAACGTCGTCTTAAGGCTAAAATATAGCGCTTATGAGGATATAACCAAGATTTAGGCAAAAAAAAATCCCTGAATAATCAGGGATTTAAAATAAAATATGGCGGTGAAGGAGAGATTCGAACTCTCGATACGGTTACCCGTATACACGCTTTCCAGGCGAGCTCCTTCAGCCACTCGGACACTTCACCGCAAAGATTGAGCGTTGCTCAACAGGCGCGCAATATACTGCACAACAGCTGTAAAAGCAAATAGTTAACACGCCTCATACTTTCGTGCGTAAAAATTAACAAATCAAAAAAAATGTGTTGTAGTGCTTAGGTAGAAGCGCCTAGAGCAACAAACCCTTTTACACTCATACAAACCTAGGGTGTCTAGCATCTGCCAATGTGTAGCATTCATCGCATGCAGCATATAAATAAAAAACAGACACCTTGGCAATAGAACTTACAATAAGGACGAGCAAAACCTTGTCTAAAACCAACCAAGAGTTCACTGAGAAACAACATCTCGTAGAGCCAACGATGAGCTCGTTTGCCGCCACGAGCCCGCGTATCCATAGGCAAACTCAAATTTATCAAGCCATTACGCGGATGAGTTGCGAGAAAGAGTTGTTTCCCCTTACCTGTCAAATCGCTATAGATTTTGGCGGCGTTAACATGGCCTGGGTGGGCGTAGCGGATCTGCAGTCTGAGCAAATTAAGCCAGTAGCCAGTGCAGGAGCGGGTACGGACTACCTAGAAAACATCTATATTTCGACTCGCCCGGACACACCCGAAGGCCGCGGTCCCTCAGCAACGGCTTACCGCAACAATCAAGCCGTAATCAATAATGACTGGGCAAACGACCCAATAACAGCACCTTGGCACAAACAAGCCAGCAATTTTAACTGGGGCAGTGGCGGCTGCTTTCCCATCCAGCGTAATGGACAACCCATCGGCGTGCTGTCGGTATATCACGAGCAGAAAGGTTTTTTCGATACTGAAACGAGCAGACTTTTCCATGAAATATCGCACGATATCAGCTCTGCCCTCGATAATTTCGAGCGCGAACAAGAACGACGCACCACTTTGGAAGCTTTGCGTGCTAATGAACAGCATTTTCGCGCTTATTTCGAGCAATCCATGCTGGGTATGACTGCAAGCGGTCCTGATAAAAGCCTTTTGGAAGTGAATCAAGCGTTATGCGACATACTCGGTTACACCGCCGAAGAGCTTGTAAATAGCTCATGGGTGGCCCAAACCCACCCCGATGATCTAGAACCCAACAGCACGCTTTATCAACAGCTAATTGACGGCACCATTGATGATTTCACTCTTGAAAAGCGTTTTATCAAAAAAACCGGCGAAATTATTGATACCCACTTAAATGTGCGCGCTATTCGCAATGATGAGGGTGATTTTGCCTATGCAGTATCTGTTATTGAAGATATCTCTCAACGCAAAGTAGCCGAACGACGTGAAAAAATGCGTCAACACACCTTAGAGAAAGTCGCGAGGGGCTGCACACTTAATGAAATCATGCTCTATGTGATTGAGTCGAGCGAAGCCATTTACCCCGAGTCTATGTGCTCGATTTTACTTTTAGATGAAGAAGGTAAACGTCTTTTTACAGGAGCCGCACCCAGCCTGCCTGAGTTTTTCAGCAAAGGCATTGAAGGTTTTAGCATTGGTATGGGTATTGGGTCTTGTGGAACGGCGGCTTACACAGGGCAACGTGTCATAGTTGAAGATATTTCGACGCACCCTTACTGGGACATTAGTAAACACTTCGCTGCCAAGGCTGGACTTGGTTCTTGCTGGTCGCAACCCATTCTATCCTTGTCTGGCCGTATATTGGGTACCTTTGCTATTTACCGCAAAGACCCCAGCACCCCAGGTGAACACGAAATTGCTCTAATAGAAAGCGCAGCCAATTTGCTAGGTATCGCCCTCGATAGAGTGCGTGCAGAAGAAGAACTACACCTAGCATCGTCCATTTACACCAATATTTCAGAAGCCGTTCTGGTAACAGATGCTGAACACAAAATCGTCGCGTGCAACCCTGCTTTTAATAAGCTGACAGGCTACAGTATTGAGGATATCCGCGGTAAAGACCCTGTGCTTCTGCATTCAGATCGTCACGATGCTGATTTTTTCGCTGCCATGACGGAAAGTATTGCACAGCGCGGTTATTGGCAGGGGGAGGTATGGAACCGCCGTAAAAACGGTGAAATATATCTAGCATGGTTTACTACCAATGCTATTCGTAACGATAAAGGCGACATTCTGCGCTATATCTCCGTTGCCTCGGATATCACCAGTAAGGCGCATGCAGATGAGTTAATTTGGCGTCAAGCCAACTATGATTTTTTGACGGATTTACCCAACCGGTATATGTTTCAAGATCGTTTAAAACAGGAAATCCATAAGACCTTGCACGAAGACGCACTACTCGCGTTACTCTTTATTGATCTCGACCATTTTAAAGGTGTTAACGACACCCTAGGCCATCCTATGGGTGACAAACTGCTTATTCAGGCTGCAAGACGAATCAAAAATTGTGTCCAGGAAACCGATACTGTCGCGCGTATGGGTGGTGACGAATTCAGCGTGATTTTGCCAAACTTAAAAAACATCAACGACGGTGAGCAAATTGCCGAGCAAATTATCAGCGCACTGGCAGAGCCTTTTTCGATCAGCGATAAAACAATTTATGTCGGGGCTAGCGTAGGTATCGCCTTCTGCCCGAACGACACAACGGATCTTGAACTCTTAATCAGCAGCGCCGATCAAGCAATGTACGCATCTAAAGAGCTGGGTCGTAATCGACTTAGTTACTTTACCCAAGCACTGCACGATGAGGCTCGTAATCGCCTGCAACTGATCAACGATATGCGCAGCGCCATCGAAAACAAGCAGTTTGAGCTGCACTTCCAGCCGATTACAAAACTTGTTTCTGGCCGTATTTGTAAGGCCGAGGCTTTGATACGTTGGCATCACCCTGAGCGCGGCATGATTAGTCCGGCTGAGTTTATTCCGTTGGCTGAAGAGTCCGGCTTGATCGTCAGTATTGGCGACTGGGTATTTAGAAAAGCCGCCGCCACAGCTAAGCGCTGGTGTGAACTGTTTAATCATGAGTTACAAATTTCGTTAAATATGTCACCCCTGCAGTTCCAAAGTAACCAATTAAACATTGAGCATTGGTTGGCTTACTTGCAAACGATAAAGTTAGATGCAAGGTTTCTAAGCATTGAAATCACAGAGGGATTGCTACTTAACGCTAACGATGATGTTAAAAATAAACTTCTACAGTTCCGTGATGCAGGGATTGAGGTTGCCATTGATGATTTTGGCGTTGGTTACTCAGCACTGTCCTACCTCAGACATCTAGACATTGACCAGCTCAAGATTGATCGCTCATTTATCCAAAACCTTGATACCGCGCAAAGCGATTTAGTGCTGACTGAAGCCATTGTCATTATGGCGCAAAAGCTTGGTCTGAAAGTCATTGCCGAAGGAATCGAAACTGAAGCACAACGCCAGCTATTACTGGATATAGGCTGCGATTACGGTCAAGGCTACCTGTTCTCTCGCCCATTACCAGCAGCTGCATTCGAAGCATTTTTCATTAGCATGCAGAACTCGGATTGATGGCTGACGAATAAATCGGCTAGGAGCTGTGAATACAGTCCCTGACCGATTTTTTGGTTAATGGATTTAGACTAAACTGCCATCAGTTATTCTGCAGCGTTTTCACCCTCTTTTTCTGCTTGTAATGCCTCTAGCTTAGTCTGCAGGAATTCGTCGTAGCCTTTTTGCACTAACTCGAATGTTTTACCGATTTCGGCGGCGATACTGGAACCTTCGCCCATCACACCCAAACCGCTGAGGATGCTAGCCGCTTCGTTGTAACCTTGCTCAAAGCCACCACGGATTAAGTTCACAAAGTTACGTGCCACCTCTTCCGGCTCTTCATTGGGATGTTGGCGTGCATAAGCATCAAAAAACGCGGTGGATTGTGACAGAATTCGTCCAGCCGTAGCTTCTGCGCTATTGTCTTGCTGCATCGCTCCCTGCAATGCGTTGGGGCCAAGCTCGGGCGCCAGTTGCTCATTAATATGCTCGATGGCGGTACGGTATAACAACGCCATACCATCGTTGCCGGCGCTGATAGAAACGTCCAGTGAGGCTTGTAAAATTTGCGCACCCAGTTGCGCACGCTGGCCTTGCGGGCTAGCAGCAGCGGTTTTTTGCGCTTCTTCCGGCACTGTCTCCTGGGACGTAACCTTAGGGTTAACTTTCGATGCTGATTTACCAGTATCGGACAAAGGGGTATTTGAAATTGGAGATACCATGATATGGCTCCTGTGGTTGTGCTATCCCTTTATTGCAAAGGGACTTTATCTACACCTATTTCGGCAGAATGGTTAGAAACTAAAGGCGCACAGGCTATTAGTTTCTAAACCCAGCCACTGGCTGCACCGACTATCACAAGATGCCTTTGTGTTTAATTTAATGCGACCTGGCATAAAGAGGCAGGTTCTTGCAGCCTTGTGTTTATTTCATTATTTAGTTCAGTGGTGCTAAAGCCAAACCGCTCAGCATAGCTTTCTAAAGAAACAACATGGCCCTTTAAATAACGTGAGTAGAGTGAGCAGCCGTAGGGCATGCCGTCTTTTTCTATTGATGCATGATTGTTTAATTTAAAAAACGCTTCAGAGTAATTCAGTATCGCATCAACGTAGCACGCCTTGTATGCTTGTTTCGCTTCAACAGCTGTAGATTTTTCAGATAACATTTTTGTTGCCGCACCAGCAATCTGAGTGCTATCATAAACAGGCAACTCCCCCGCCGCAGCTTTGTTCCAA
>LSQX01377437.1_pt1 | contig 17153 bp, 12 predicted proteins | sample 654561 | NCBI WGS metagenome assembly LSQX01 (sample SAMN04489861, study PRJNA283612) | anaerobic digester metagenome | isolation source: 4 biogas reactors fed with cattle manure at either 37C or 55C with and... | place: Denmark: Kongens Lyngby | collected 2014
AAATGAAGAATTGTATATTCCACAAGAGCTTTCTTTTGACTTGCCTTACATGCCTAATGATGCAATATGGCCGTCGCCTAACTCCAAAGTTTGCCTTATTGTAAATATGATGAATAAAAAAAATGAATATTTCCCGATGGAACATCCGTTAGCAAATGAAGTAGGTTTGAATACTGTACATTTTTCAAGAGAGTTTAATGGGAACTATTTTATCTATTCTTTTTTTGATGACCCAAATGTTTATGTCACTAAAGACCATACTCATGTTGAAAAACATTATGCACCAAGTATTTATTTCGATAAAATTGTACATTTAAAATATAAGTCTATGCCTTCTTTTGAAAAATATAACCTTGATCATATAACACGATCGTCGTATCATAATATTATATATGACACCAAAAGGAAAGTCTATTATCGTTTTGTAAAATTGCCCGACAAATATGAAAAGGGAGATGATATGATAAGACTGGTTAAATACCCCCGGAATTTTTCAATTATAGTGCTTAATAAAGATTTTCAGGTAATTGGAGAAACCAAACTACCTCCGGAAATTTATGAGTTTAAAAATTTCTTTGTAGCAGAAAGGGGTCTCTATCTTTCAATAAACCATATTGACAATCCTAATTTAGATATTAACGCTTTACAATTTGAACTGATAAAATTAGAGTACAATGAGAATTAAGTATTTGATTTTTGTTCTTTTATTTTGTTTTTCATGCAATCAACAATATAAGGAAGAAAATGTTGCTGTTGCTAAAATAATACAGAAGGGTGGTAAAATTGAACTTCAAAAAGATAAAAAAGTAGTACTTATTGTACCTGTAATTGGATGTTCTACTTGTATTGAACCGGTGAAAAACTTTATAAATAAAGGTTGTTCATGGTTTGTCCGTATATTTCCACTCGGAAATTGTTTATGCTTTTTGACGGTTGTATATTCCTAATGATTTTTGTTATAAAACATATTTCAATTATTTGTTTTATTTAAATTATTCTTATATTTGGAATCTATATATTGTGGCAGATTTCATGTAGTAAAATATTTGCTAAAGCCGGGCTATCCACAACCAGAGGATGTGGTTTTAATCCCGGTCTTTGCTACAGAAATAAATATTCATGTTCACCGAAATGATTTAATAAAATAGACTGGAAATAAAAACGACAAAACAATTTTAAATGATAAACCGGTTTTACATACGCACATCAAACCTTTTTCCGACTGTATTAAGGTTCTGGATTTTTAGCTTTTTTCAATATGCAGTTTGTTGTGGCTATCTAAAACAACAACCTTTTTACTACCTTTAAACCGAGAAACCGCTGTGCTATGAGTAAAAAAGAAACTTTCCATCTGCAAACAACCGGAAGTTTTCTCTCCGGGATAGGATTAATCCTGGTTGCTCTTTTTTCCTGCACCGTTAAATCCGGGGAACAAAACAATTCGAAGAGTGAGCCATTGCCGGCAGAACCCAATCGGGTGGAAGTGATGGCACTCGAGCGGGGTGATTTTTACCGGGAAATTGTGAGCAATGGCAAACTGGCTGCTATTGAAAAGGCGAGCCTCTACTTTCAGAATGCCGGTACCATTAAGACCGTAAGCGTAAAAAACGGACAATTTGTGCAGGCTGGCAATGAGCTGGCACGGTTGCAAAACGACGAATTCCTGTTCAGCTCGAAAAAAGCAGAAGTGACACTTGAAAAAGCCACTATCGACCGGCTCGATGCGTTGCTGAGCATGGGGTATAAAAGCCTTGAAGCTGAAATTCCTCCCGAACACATGAACATTGCCAACATTCGTTCCGGTTATAACCAGGCAAAGATTCAGCATGAGGAAGTCGTTTATCAACTGGAGAATACAATACTGAAGGCGCCCTTTTCCGGCAAGGTGGAAGGAGCAACACAAAAAGCCTGGGAAAAAGCCGATCTCTCCAAACCGTTCTGCACGCTGATAAATGACAACCGGTTTACCATAAGTTTTCCGTTGCTTGAAACCGAAGTGCACGAAGTAACCACAGGGCAGAAAATAACCGTTACGCCTATTGCCGGACTATCACCTGCCACAGGGATTGTTACCGAAATCAACCCCCGCATTGATGAAAACGGACTGGCATGGGTAAAAGCCGAAGTGAACAACCCCGATGGCTACATGGAAGGCATGAATGTGAAAGTGAGCATTAAAAAAGCCGTTCCAAACCGACTGGTGGTGCCCAAGCAGGCAGTAGTATTACGTCAGAACCGCGAGGTGCTTTTCCGCTACATCCGAGGCACCGCCTACTGGACCTACGTAGAGGTGCTCGATGAAAACGAATCGCAGTATGCCGTCGTTGCCGCCGAAGGAGCTACTCTTGAACAGGGAGATACCGTCATCGTTTCCAATAATTTGAATCTGGCGCATGAGTCGGAAGTTGAGATGGAGTAGGATTTTGTCTGTGGTTTGTGGTTCTTGGTTCGCAGTTTAAAATTCATCGTAGAAATAAAAAAATAAAAATGACGACAATAACAAAACTTGAAGAGTTGAAAATTTGGCAACTGTTCAGAATTTTTTCCAGAGAAATTTACAAGATTACTAAGTATCCTGAATTTTCACGTGATTTTAAGTTGATTGACCAAATTACTGGTTCATCTGGTTCCATTATGGATAACATTGCAGAAGGCTTTGGACGTGGTGGGAATAAGGAATTTTCCAATTTTCTGACTATGTCTGTTGGTTCAGCCAATGAATCTCAGTCGCAGTTATACAGAGCGTTAGACCAGGAATATATAAAAGAAAGCGAATTTACTTTTTTGTATGGCAAAGCAGATGAAATTATTCATAAAGCAGGCAAACTCATTCAATATCTAAAGGGAAGTAATTACCGGAGTATTAAATACAAATAGAAATAACAAATCGATTAGAACGATTCAATCTGCCGGACAACAAACGATAAACAACAAACAAATGAAATGGTAAAGTTCCTAATCCACCGTCCCGTCGCTGTAACCATGGCCTTCCTGGCCCTGCTGCTTATCGGTTTGGCCACTACTTTCAGCCTGCCGGTATCATTGATGCCTGATATAGATATCCCGGTAGTATCCATCCGCGTTTCTTCAACCGCCCTTCCTGCCCGGCAGTTGGAAAACACCGTGATAAAACCACTGCGCAATATACTGAAAGAAGTGAACAATGCAGAAAGCATGAAAAGCGAAACCCGCGACGGTTCGGCATGGATTGAACTTCGATTTCAGCATGGAACCCCCATTGATTTAGCTTCAGTAGAAGTGAATGAAAAAGTGGACAAAGTCATGAGCTTTCTGCCCCGCGATATACGTCGGCCGGAAGTCATCCGCGCCAGTGCTTCCGACATTCCTGTGTTCTATCTGATGGTTACCCAAAACGAGAAAGATGCTCCAACATTTGCAGGAACCTCAAACAACACTTCTTCAACTTCCTCCTTTGGGGGGAATAAAAGGGGGGATGGAGGGGGGCTTGTTTCTTTAAGCAACTTTTCCAGCCAGGTTATCCGCAAACGGCTGGAACAACTACCTGAAGTAGCCCTGGTAGATATGAGCGGGCTGCAGTTTCCCGAAATAAAAATTACCCCCCGCCCGGAGTTCCTTCAAAGCGGCGCCCTTTCCATTGCCCAAATAGAACAGGCATTACAGGAAAACAACATTGATTTGGGCAACCTGCTCATCCGCGACGGACAGTATCAGTACAATATCCGGTTTAACTCTAGTCTGGACGATGTCTCCGATATAGAAAACATTCCTGTTAATTTAAGCGGGAAAGTAGTTAAACTGAAAGAATTGGCCGGCGTAACATTACAGCCACAACAGCCACAGGGAAGTGTGCGGTTTAACGCGAAAAATGCCGTGAGTCTTGCCATCATCAAGCAGTCGGATGCCCGCATGTCCGGGCTGCGAAAAGAGCTGAACCTTATGGTTTCACATTTTAGGGAAGATTACCCCGAACTGGAATTTTCCGTAACCCGAGATCAGACCCGGCTGCTGGAGTATTCCATCAATAACCTGAGACAAAGCCTGCTCATCGGTGGTTTGCTGGCATTTCTTTCCATGTTCCTATTCTTGCGCGAACGCCGTGCCCCGTGGCTTATCGGAATCAGCATTCCCGTTTCACTAATCATTACACTGTTGTTTTTCTACCTCGCCGGCCTTTCCATCAACATCATCTCCTTGTCTGGCCTCGTTCTCGGCGTTGGTATGATGATTGACAACTCCATAATCGTCATCGATAACATTACCCAGCACCGCCTGCGAACAATAAACCAAAAAACACTAACAACAAACTTCGAACTTTCGAAACAGAACAAGCCCTCGAATTCTACAAACAGTCCCGAACCTTCTACCAAGGGAGTTTTACAAAAAAACTCTTCAAACAATCTAAAACTACTCAGCGACGCTTGTGTTAATGGCACAAACGAAGTCATCCGCCCCTTAATAACTTCGGTGCTCACTACCTGCGCTGTATTTATCCCCCTCATTTTTATGAAAGGAATGACCGGCGCGTTGTTTTTCGACCAGGCAGTAGCCGTTTCCATCGGGCTTGTGGTGTCGCTTATTGTGTCTATTACCTTGCTGCCTGCCTTATACCGCCTGTTTTACCAAAACAGCAAAAAAGAAGCGGAAAATAATAAAAAACTGCCCCGCTATTTTCACTGGTACGAAACCGCGTTGAAATTCGTATTGCGCCACCGGTTAATTTCTGTATCCTTATTTGTGTTGATGCTCGTTATTGCAGGAGCTTTATGGTTTTTGTTACCTATATCGCAATTTCCCGAGGTTAGCCACGATGAAGTTCTGCTGGAAATCGACTGGAACGAACCGGTTACCCTGGATGAAAATACGGCAAGAACAACTGCATTATTGTCAGGTCTTGAGGGAATTCCTTTGTATGTGATTGAGGAAGCCGGGCACCAGCAATACTTGCTAAATAGCAGCAATGAAGCCAGTATTTCTGAAAATAGGCTGTATCTGAAAGCACGGACTTCCGAAGCCATAGAAGAACTTACCCACGAGCTGACTGCGAAATTAAAAACCAGGTTCCCCGGGGCCGGCTTTCGTTTTACCGATACTGAAAACCTGTTCAATCTGGCTTTTGGAAAACGGGAAGCATCAGTGGTGGCACAGTTCGCCCATTTTAACCCCGGAGGGAACAATTTTCTGAACGAACTAACTGCCTTGCAGGTATCCGCTGAAGCCGAATTTGGCGAACGGGTACAGTCAAAACTTATTACCCGGCGGTTACTACTTTTGGAAACCGACTCCGAAAAACTGTTGTTTTACCAGGTGGACCACAACGACCTTTACCGCGAAATAAAAAGCGCATTTAATGTTAACACAGTGTTTACCATTAACGACAACAACATGTATGTGCCGGTAAACATAGGCAACCGGTATCAATCGCTTTACGATATTGTGCGGCAGGTAACAGTGAAAAACAGGAGCGGGGAGCAAATACCTTTATCGGGATTGGTAACGGTAAATTCAGGAATAGGTTTAAAAACGATTGTGGCCGGGAAAGAAGGGGAATATTTCCCGGTAATGCTGGATATTTCGTTACGGGAATTTCCGGAAGTCTTAATGCGGATGAAAGAAATTGCAGCCAGACACGAAGGATTCGATGTAACGTTCGGCGGCTCTATTATTTTGAACCGGGTTATGCTGAAAGAGTTACTTTTAATTATCGGCGTCAGTTTATTGCTACTCTATTTTATTCTGGCTGCCCAATTCGAATCATTTGTTCTACCGCTGATTGTACTGGTCGAAGTGCCCGTTGACCTGTTCGGAGTGTTTCTGTTTCTTAAACTATTCGGCGCAGGTATCAACATCATGTCGGCTATCGGCATAATTGTGATGGGCGGAATTGTAATCAATGACTCCATTCTAAAAGTGGATACCATCAATAAGCTGATGGACAACGGTTACTCGCTATTGCGTTCCATTTTCGAAGGAGGCCGACGCCGGCTGAAACCTATTATTATGACCAGTCTTACTACCATCCTGGCCATACTGCCTTTCCTATTCCAGAATGGCATGGGTGCCGAACTGCAAAAACCACTTAGTCTGGCTATTATCGGTGGCATGTTTGTAGGCACAGTAATGAGTTTACTTTTAATTCCAATGTTGTTTTATTTGTTCAGGAAAAAGTCAGCCGGTAAACCAGAAATGAAACAGAGAAACCGGTTTTAGTATCAGTTTAAAATAAAAAATGAATGAAAAAATTTATATATCTGCCGGGACTGTTCCAGTAGGGCAACAAACCAAAAACAACGGATACCCTCCGGGAAACCAAGTCAGCGGACCGTCAGACTTTCAAACCCGTTCGGTTTTCTCCCCTTTCTCCATCATCATAGTATTTCTGGCGCTGATGGTCGTTGGAGCAGCATTTGTTCCGCTACTCAATGTGCGTTTTAAACCTGAGCGCAGTCTGCCACAGCTCTCGGTACGTTTTTCATGGCCCAACGCCCCGCCACAGGTTATTGAACAGGAAGTCTCCAAAATCGAAGGTGTTCTGGGAAAAATCAGTCAGGTAAAATCCATTGAATCCACATCATCTGTTGGAAATGGAATAATTACTCTGAATTTTGACAAAACTGTCGCCCCCGACCAAAAACGTTACGAAGTTTCCATGCTAATCCGCCAGCTTCGGAGCAACTTACCCCAGCAAATGAGTTACCCGGAAATCACCTACCGTGCACCACAAAGCGACAGCCAGGCTTCGTTTATGGTACTCACCCTGAATGCAGCGACCACGACTTACCAAATCGGAAAAATTGCCGAACAACAGGTCATTCCCGAGCTGCTGAAAACAGAAGGTATTGGCGATATTAGTCTGCACGGAGTTACCCCTCACCAGTGGGAAATTATATTTAGCCCGCAACTACTAAAAAATTATTCCGTTACACCTGCCGAAATCAGCGTTGTTATCAACCGGCTGGGTACTACTGAATTTCTGGGCAACCAGCAGGAAGGCTTCGTGTCCTCTGTTCCCGTGCTTACAACAGAAAAATATATTCCGCCCGAAGAGTGGAAAAACTTGCCGGTTTCCAACAAAAACGGACGGGTTATCACCCTGGGGGATGTGGCATCGGTCAGGCTCAAAGAAAAGCCGCCCGCGTCTTACTACCGAATCAACGGGAAAAACACCGTTAACCTGGTTCTTTATTCTGCCCCCGGGGAAAACCAGTTAAAACTGTCGGCAAAAATCCGCGACCAGTTACAGCAAATTGGGCAGAAACTTCCACCGGCATATTCGGTTCAGGTTGCCGGCGACAGCACCGTTTATATAAAAGATGAATTGACAAAAATAGGACTCCGTACTTTTTTTTCGTTATTAATTTTACTTTTATTCGTACTGGTTGTCAGCCGTTCATTCCGAATCCTGAGCGTTCTGTTTTTGGCGCTCCTCGCCAACCTGCTTATTGCCTGTATTTTTTATTATCTGTTTAGAGTGGAAATCCACATCTATTCGCTTGCAGGAATAACTGTTTCGTTCGGTATAATTATCGATAACAGCATCATTATGGTCACCCACTTGCAAAAGCACAAAGGGCTACATGTTTTTATCGCTTTGTTTGCCGCCACGCTTACCACGTTAGGCGCACTTTCAGCCGTTTTTTTTCTGAAAGAAAACCAAAAAATCCTTTTAATCGATTTTACGTGGGTTATGCTTATCAATCTCTCTGTTTCGCTGATTGTATCCCTATTCCTGGTTCCGGCGCTAATGAAGAATCTCTACCACAGAAAGCCGAAAATAGCCGGGTTCAGGCGGAGAAAACGAATTGTCCGGATCACGGAATTTTACAGCCTTTTTATTGGTTTTGAAAAGCGGTTTAAATGGTCATTTATTGTGGTGGCCATCCTTGGGTTCGGAATACCGGTATGGATGCTGCCCGATAATATGAAAGGAGAGGGTAAGTTTGAAACGTTTTACAACAAAATTTTTGACAATGAAAAGTTTAAAGCCGATGTCAGGCCGATGCTGGAAAAAGCACTGGGCGGTTCTCTCCGGCTTTTCAGCGAACACGTTTTTGAAGGAAGTTTTTATACCGACCCGGAAAAAACAACATTGTACGTTAGGGGGAGTATGCCTGAAGGTTGCACGGTTCACCAGTTAAACGAGGCGGTGCGGAAAATGGAGCAATACATTAGCCGATTTAAAGAAGTGGAACAGTTTGAAACACGGGTTACCGGCTACAATAACTCTTCAATCACTATTCATTTTACGCCCGATGCAGAAAAATCGTCGTTTCCGTTTTTGCTGAAAAGCCAGGTAGAAAGCAAAGCCATCTCACTGGGGGGTATGGACTGGTCGGTTTACGGGGTTGGGAAGGGTTTTTCCAATGCACTGAACATGGATTACAAAAACAGCCATATTTTACTGACAGGCTACAATTACAACGAATTGTACGGTTTTGCAGAGCAACTGGAAAAAAAGTTGCTGGAAAACCCGAGGGTGGATAATACCGAAATAACCAGTTCGCAGTCGTGGTATGCAGCCACCCGGTTTGAATACAACTTGCAGGTGGACAAAAACCTGCTGGCTGTTCAGCAGTTAAGTTATACCGATTATACGGGTTCGTTGTTCACGCAGTTGTATGAAAGGAATTTACAACCGTTTTACAACCAGGCCGAACTTCAACCGGTGGTTTTGCTGTCTGACCGGAACAGGGAATACAATAAATGGGATTTTTACCATCAACCGGTTGCTACCGAAAAAGGGCAGAAAAAACTGTCGCTGGCCGGGGAAATCGAAAAACAGCTTACCGGTAAGTCGATTTATAAAAAAGACCAGGTTTACCAGATTTACCTGAATTACAACTTCATTGGTCCCGGTCCATTGGCCCAAATGGTACAGGAAAGGGAGATTGAAGCCATTAACCAGGTGCTTCCGTTGGGCTACAAAGCACAGAAACCCGAATCGTTTTTCTATTGGAATGTAAAAGACAAAAAACAGTACTGGTTGTTGCTGCTCATTATTGTCATCATCTGGTTTATTACCGCCATTTTATTCGAATCACTGCTGAAACCTTTGGCTGTCATCAGTTTGATACCCATTTCATTTATCGGGGTGTTTCTCACCTTTTACCTGTTCGGTTTCAATTTCGACCAGGGAGGGTTTGCCTCGTTTATCCTGTTGAGCGGGTTGGTGGTAAACGCGGCGATTTATATTATCAATGATTTTAATAACCTTGTTGAACGCAAGAACAAACCAATCAATGCAAAGACTTTCTTGAAAGCCTTTAATCAAAAAATTGCAGCCATTATCCTAACCATCCTCTCAACGGTTCTCGGGCTGGTTCCGTTTGTTTGGAGCGGACAGTCAGAAGCATTTTGGTTTGCTTTTGCCGCAGGTGCCATGGGCGGACTTCTTTTTTCTCTTGTAGCTATTCTGTTCTATTTACCTTTATTTTTAAAAATTGAGAAATAATTAAATTCAGCAGGCACTTTTTAAAAGCATTTAGTGAAAAAGACCACCTGAACCGGCTATTATCATTGGCATAGTGCGGGTAACGAGTTTATTTTATTTCAAAAGACGTGTTTTTCAACTAAAAAAGTCTGATCTTCTGTAAAACAATTTGAAAACCCCAATACCGCTATCAAAAGAAATATGAAAATCTAGATGATACTTAGCAAATGAGAAATAAGCTTTAATATGAAACAGTTACACCAACACTAAAGTCAGTTTTAAAATGGATGATATGGAAGAAAAGACTTTCATTCCATTCCGGTTTGTTGAGGGCACGGCGTTAAGCTTGCAATTAAAACATAGAAAATCGATGGATATTGTTAAAATCATCAATAAATTCAGCCGATAAAGATTTTTGCAGAATAAGTCAGAAACAATCAAACCGCTGCAATATAAATCGCAACGGTTTTGATTGTTAATAGTGAACCTGAAGGGACTCGAACCCCTAACCTCCTGATCCGTAGTCAGGTGCTCTATCCAATTAAGCTACAGGTCCAAAATATTTATTATTAAAAAGCTACTTTAAGGTGCTCCCTGCCTGCCGGCAGGCAGGTATTCAATTAAGCTTTATTACAAAATATTTCAATGAATTTGCTTACGAATTCTGCGGTGCAAATATACTATTTTTCACAAACACCATGAGCGCTTCACCCGTACTTTTCCATTTTATCGTCAATTGTTACATCTTTGTGAAAATCAACCTGGATTTTCAGGTTGGTCAACATGCGATCCGTTCCGGCTTTGTAGCAAGCTTCGTGAATTTTTTCAATTAGTCCGGGAAGCTCTTCAAAACGACATTCCACAACGGTTTCAAACGGACAAACCCGATACTCAAATCCTGAATTTGCTATGGCTTCAATGGCTTTGTCAACCAGTTCGTATTTGATTTTACTGTCAGCTTCAGGCAAAACCTGAATTGCCACATTAATTTTATTATTCTTCATCATCGTCATCTGTTTCAAATTCGTCAAAATCTTCAAATCCACCTGCATCGTCCAGTTCAAAAGGGAGTTCCATATTACCACCCTTGTTGATTATATCCAAAATCTCATTGCGGGACAACACCTTAACATTAGTAATAATCATGTCACCTTCCAGAAAATTGCCATACTGATTGCACTCCTCAATAACGCTGTCCACAAGCTGTCTCAAATCCACATGCATCGGGAGAAGCACCAGAGCAGAGCTAAATCCTTCAGCGAAATCAATGGATTCAAATTCGCCGTTTGCATTTTTCAATTCAAAAATCAGTTCATCCTTAACCAATTTTTGCTGAATCGGAGTGAGCATATTCGCCTTATCGGTATTGATAAAAACCAGATAGTAGCGAAGTTTTTTCCCTTTTCCTCCAAGTCCGGTAGAGATAAGAAATTGCTGTTCATCAAGCAGCGAAGTTTGCAGCAACATGCGGCTTTCCTGAAAAGCAAGTATCCCCCAGTCCCTGATTCCGGTGTCTGCCTGCTGCAAAAACTTTTCCAGCATACGGTAAGCCTTCACATCGTCAGTGCCTGCCAGACCAATCAAAATTCTTTTTTTCAATTCGGAGTCGGTGTCGGCAGAAAACAGGGTGACTTCCTGATCCAGATAATTTTCCTGAACCTCCTCCTTCCTGATCTCCTGCGACATTTCAAAAAAACTCATCTGAACATCAAGGTCAATCTGCTCTTCCAGAATATTGATATTATCCGAAAAGTTTTCAAAGATTTTTTGAATGTCGTCGTAAAACTCTTTTTCTTCTCTCATCTGCTTTTATTAAAAAACAAAAGTAGTCACAACTTCTCACATTAAGAAAAATGAACCGGCAAAGGTTATGTAAAAACGCAAAATGAAGTTTAAATATTTTTGAGATTCCAAATGGTCTCCACCGGATTACCGGAGCCGAAAACAAAACTGCCTGCCACTAAAACATCGGCGCCTGCCTGCACCAGATTTTTTCCGGTTTCGTAATTTACGCCGCCATCCACCTCAATCAGGCAGTCTGAATTGTTCTTTAAAATGAGTTCCTTCAACTCTCTCACTTTTTTATAGGTGTTGGGAATAAACGCCTGTCCGCCAAATCCGGGATTCACCGACATTATCAGCGCCAAATCCAGCTCCTTTATAATATCTTCTAAAAAACTGACAGGCGTGTGCGGATTGATGCTCACCCCGGCTTTCACGCCGCCCTCTTTAATCTGATTTACAGTACGGTGCAGATGTGGACAAGCTTCATAATGTACCGTGAGCCATGACGCACCGGCAGCAGCAAACGCTTCCACATATTTTTCGGGATTGACAATCATCAGATGCACATCAAGCGGTTTTTCGGCAATTTTGTGAATATGCTCAACAATCGGAAATCCAAAAGAGATATTGGGCACAAACACGCCATCCATCACATCGCAATGGATAAAATCTGCTTCACTTTCGTTCAGCATACGAATATCTTTTTCAAGATTGTTAAAATCAGCTGAAAGCACCGAAGGGGCTATTTTTGGTTTCATCATAAAAATAAAAGATTATTGCCCAAGATAGGCTTTAAGTAAACGGTTACGGTATTGGGTTCTCAGTTTTTTGATTGCTTTTTCCTTGATTTGTCTGACTCTTTCGCGAGTGAGCCCAAATTCGCTTCCTATCTCTTCAAGCGTATAATGCGGACATTCATTCAGCCCGAAATAGCACCTGAGAATTTCAGCTTCCCTGTGGCTCAGGGTGGAGAGCGTCCGCTCAATTTCCTGTCTCAGCGAATCGGTAATCAAATCCGAGTCGGGAGCCGGCGCATCTTCATTCAACAAAATATCGTGCATCGTTTCCGCCTCATCATCACGCAGCGGCGCGTCAATTGAAATGTGAATATTGGAAAAACTCATGGCATCTTCAATCATCTCAACGCTTGATTCAACGAGCTCTGCCAGCTCATCCACCGTGGGATCGCGCTGATATTTCTGCTCAAGATTGGTGAATGCCCGGTTCACTTTATTGACAAGTCCGATTTTATTCAGCGGAAGCCTGACAATGCGCGACTGCTCAGCAAGCGCCTGCAAAATGGACTGCCTGATCCACCACACGGCGTAAGAGATAAACCGAAAACCGCGGGTTTCATCAAAGCGCCCGGCTGCCTTAATCAGTCCCAGATTACCTTCATTGATCATGTCCGACAGGCTTAAACCCCTGTTTTGGTACTGTTTTGCCACGGAAACAACAAAGCGGAGATTTGCCGTCACTAACCGCTCCAGCGCCTTCTCATCTCCCTTTTTTATACGTTTGCCCAATTCAACCTCCTCATCAACGGTCAGCAGGTCTTCCTTGCCGATCTCGTGCAGGTATTTCTCCAGAGAGAGAGAGTCACGATTCGTAAGTTGTTTGATAATTTTTAACTGCCTCATTGAATTGGAATTTTCACAATCGGTTTAAAAATAATCAAAAAAAATCAAATATGCCTTTTTGAATGAAAAATCGACACGGCAAAGCGATTCCCTGAAGAAAGTTGTACAGACTAAATTATCCCGGATTCAGGAATAAACTGTTTCTACCAATTCAATCTTATTGATTATAAGCAGATAAGAACAGTGCTTTTAATACATAATCCTGATTGAAATATTTTGTTGTAAAATTCAGCGCTGCCATCTTTATTTTGTAAAGAAACCCGAATTTTATCTGATAAATTTGCATGAGCATCATCTATAAATACCACCCTTTCAGATAATCTTTAAACGACTGAAAATCACTTCCCATGGGCAAAGACTGCTTTTTTCCCTTCATAAACCGGGCAAGTTTTTCGGGCAGCGGTACTTTTCCTGCGCCAATCACCGCTTCCACGGTTTCCGTAAATTTAGCAGGATGAGCCGTTTCCAAAAAAACACCAATCTGTCCCTGTTTCAGATATTCCTGCAACGCCATAAAGCCGCAGGCACCGTGGGGATCGCACAGATATCCGGTATTTTCATAAACCGCTTTTACGGCCTCTCTTATCTGATTGTCAGAATAGCGCGCACCGCTGATCAGTGAAGATATTTCACTGTACGAATGGTTGTAAAGATCAAGAATTCGTACAAAATTGCTGGGTGCGCCAACATCCATGGCATTAGCGATGGTTTCCACCGACGGGCGTGGATTATATCCTCCGGTTTTAAGATATTCATAAACCACGTCATTTTCATTGTTGGCAGCCAAAAAATGGGCAACCGGAAGCCCCGATTTGTGGGCAAACAGTCCTGCCGTCAGATTTCCAAAATTTCCGCTGGGCACGGAAATAACCAGCTGTTTGTCATTTAAAACACCCATCTCTTTCAGCCGTGCATAAGCATTAAAATAGTAAAATGACTGGGGTAAAAAACGGGCAACATTGATAGAATTTGCCGATGTCAGCAGCAGATTTTCATTGAGTTGCTCATCCAAAAAAGCAGTTTTAACCAACCGCTGACAGTCGTCAAAAGTTCCGTCAACTTCCAAAGCGGTGATATTTTGTCCCAAAGTGGCAAATTGAGATTCCTGAATCCGGCTCACTTTCCCTTTGGGATACAGCACATGCACCCGGATGCCTTCAACTCCCAGAAAACCGTTGGCAACAGCGCTGCCGGTATCACCGGAAGTAGCCACCAAAACATGAACCTGGCGCCGGTTTCCGGCAAGGAAATAGTTGAGCAAACGTGCCATAAACCGTGCGCCAACATCTTTAAATGCCATGGTCGGTCCATGAAAAAGCTCCAAAGAAAAGACTGAATCCGTTACCTGAACAACCGGACAGTCAAATTGCAATGTATCATAAACAATCTCTTTCAGGCTGCTAAGCTCCACATCTTCGCCAAAATAGCTTTTTGCCACTTCAAAGGCAATTTTCTGAAAAGTGAGTTTATGGATGTTTTCAAAAAATGCTGCCGAAAATTTCTCAATCCGCTCAGGCATAAACAGTCCGTTATCGGCTGCAAGTCCTTTAACGACTGCTTCCTTTAATGTTACCGGTGCTATCTTTTTGTTGGTGCTGTAATATTTCATCTGTTTTGTGATAAAAAATCAATTGTGCCGTAAACCGAGCGACAAAAATATAAAATCGGCGCTTTAAATAAAATAAAACTCAGAAACTCATATTTTAAGGAAAGTTTGGATAAACTCATCCCCTTGCAGCAAGCCAAAAGTACCGTTTTTGGCACTAAACTCATCGTATGCTTTTACTGAGTCGGGCGCAATTCCGGGCTTGTATATTGAAAAGGGAACCGGTTCGCGCGTGTGGGTTTTTAGGGCACAGGGTGTCGGATGATCGGGCAAAACGGCAATTGCAACCGGCTCATCCATTTTTCCGACCTCTTCTAAAATATATTTTACCACGCGGCTGTCTAAATATTCTATGGTTTGTATTTTTAACTCCACATCGCCTTCATGTCCTGCTTCATCACTTGCTTCGATATGCAGATACACGAAATCGTTCTTTTTCAACGCATCAACGGTTGCCTGCGCTTTTCCTTCATAATTGGTGTTATATAACCCGGTGGCTCCCTCAACATGAATCACTTCCATGCCGGCATAAACTCCAATTCCCTGAATCAGGTCAACAGCAGAAATGACTGCCGATTTTTCTAACCCAAACATCTCCTTCAGTGTCGGCATTTGTGGCTTGTAGCCCGGCGACCAGAGCCAGATACTTGTTGCAGCAGCTTTTCCCTCTTTTTTTCGCCGGATATTTACGGGATGATCTGCCAATATCTCCTGCGATTTCAAAATCAGATCATTCAGCAGTTCGGCAGTTTTTACAGCGCTTTCTACCAACGGCTTCACCATCACTTCCTGAAAAGGAGTGCCGGGGACATCATGCGGCGGTGTGCAATCCAGCTCTTTTTTTCCTCCCTTCACCACTAAAAGATGACGATAGGAAACTCCGGGATAAAATCTAACTTCATCATTGCCAAGCTTCTCATTTAAAAAATGAATGAGTTCAGCTGCTTCTTCGTTAGAAATATGACCGGCAGAATGGTTTTCCAAAATTCCTTTTTCAATGGTCAGCAGGTTACAGCGCAGCGCCAGATCGCCGGGCTGCAACTCAACGCCCATACTGGCAGCCTCCAGCACACCGCGCCCTTCATAAACTTTCTCTACATCATATCCCAAAACCGCCATGTTGGCAATTTCACTGCCCGGATGCATGGTTTCGGGCACTGTGCTTAACAAACCGTTCTGCCCCTCTTTGGCAAGCCAGTCGATATTAGGCTTTTGCGCCAATTGCAACGGTGTTTTTCCGCCAAAATCAGGCAGCGGTTCATCAGACATTCCGTCGCCAAGTATTATCAGATACTTCATTGTCTATTTATAAAGTTAACTTTTCAGGGAAAATATTAAAACCATCAGCTGCAAAAAATGTTGAATGTGCGGTTTTTCTCAAGAGCCGTTTTTCAGGGTTGTGCAGAACTCAATTTTTCTGAACAGTTTAAATTTCCACTTCCGTTTATATGTTAAAAACCCGGATTAAATCTGCAAAAACGCCAGCCGCAGTAACCGAAGCGCCCGCCCCGTAGCCCTTTATCAGCATCGGAAACTTGTTGTATCTTTCGGTGGTAAACATCACCAGATTGTTGCTTCCTTCCAAATCGTAAAACGGATGGTTTGAGCTGATCTCCTGCAAGCCGGTTTCGGCTTTGCCGTTTTCAAATTTTGCCACAAAACGCCATTTTTTGTTCTGTTCAGCTAATTTTTTTCGCCGTTCCTCAAATTCTGCATCCAACTGCGGAACATTTGTCCAGAAGGCTTCTAACGGTCCATCAAAAAAGTGGTCGGGCACAAACCGTTCAATGGCAATCTCATCCATCTCAAGCGGATAGCCCGATTCGCGCGCAAGAATCAGAATTTTCCGGGCAACATCCACGCCGCTCAGGTCCACTCGCGGATCGGGTTCGGAATACCCCTGCTCCTGAGCCATTTTAATCGTTTTGCTGAAAGGAATTTCTGCTGAAATGGTGTTAAAAATGAAATTAAGCGTTCCCGAAAGCACGGCTTCAATTTTTAAAATCCGGTCACCGGAATTCACCAGATCGTTCAGCGTGTTGATAATGGGTAAACCTGCGCCCACATTGGTTTCAAACAGAAACTTAACTCCTTTCTGCTTTGCCGTATTCTTCAATCCGATATAGTTTTCATACGATGAAGAAGCGGCAACTTTATTGGCAGTAACTAATGAAATATTGGACTCAAGTATCTCCTTATAAAGCGCCGAAACGTCCTCTGACGCAGTGCAATCGACAAACACCGAATTGAAAATATTCATCTCCTTCATCTCTTTCAAATACCCGGAAAGACTGGAATTCATCTCCGACTCATCAAGTGCGCCCTGCCATGCGTTCATGTCAATTCCTTCGCGCCGGAAAACCATTTTTCGGGAATTGGCAATTCCTGTAAGCTTGATTTTCAGCCGCTTTTCTTCAATCAGCTTCTGCCTTTGCTTGTGCATCTGCTCAAGCAAACTTCCGCCAACCGTGCCCACTCCCATTAAAAAAACGTTCAGTTCCACATTTTCAGAAAGGAAAAACGATTCGTGCACCACATTTAAGGTTTTACGCAATTCCTGTTTTTTCACCACCCAGGAGATATTCAGTTCCGAAGCGCCCTGTGCAATAGCTATGATATTGATCCCATTTTTTCCGATTGTTGAAAACAGTTTTCCCGCAACGCCTGTGGTGTGTTTCATGTTTTCGCCCACAATTGCCACAATGGAGAGATC
>LSQX01085033.1_pt1 | contig 17146 bp, 1 predicted proteins | sample 654561 | NCBI WGS metagenome assembly LSQX01 (sample SAMN04489861, study PRJNA283612) | anaerobic digester metagenome | isolation source: 4 biogas reactors fed with cattle manure at either 37C or 55C with and... | place: Denmark: Kongens Lyngby | collected 2014
CCGCCCCCCAGAGGGCCCAGACGCCCGCCGCAGCCAGCAGCGCCAGCTGCCGCCAACCACCGCCGCTCCGGGCCGCTATCATCCTGGTCAAATTCTCCGTCATCAGTGCTGTCATCAATCCGTTTTGCAAGGCGCCCGTCCAGATGCGTCATGGATGGCGCCTTGCCTGCGAACAAACTCGTTCGCTATCTTAACAACCTACGCCATTCACGGTGTTTTTCCACCGCAACGCGCGAAATAGTCCCGGTATTTTCTTCTTGTCCGGGGCCGTTAACCTGGATAATTCACGCGACAAGTCCGGCCCGGATACAAGGCAGGCGGGGCGAAGCTGGTTGGACAACCTGCGAGCCCCGAATAACGCCGCAGACGGGTTGGAATCGTCGCGCCGAAGGGCAACAGGGATGAAAAATAATTTTTCTATCCAAATATCCACATCATGCAGTGCAACAATAAGTAAAGATGTTTTCATCCATGTTGATGAATTATTCAGGTTAAAAAGACGGCTGACCCGGCGCCCCGGGCCAGCCATCATCATGTTGTTCAGGGTTCGTCGCCGACCGCCGCCTCCTCCGCCACCAGAATGACCTGGAAGAAGAGTTGCCGCTCGCCGCTCGGCACCACATAGGTGGTGACATCGCCGTCCGCGACAATCTCCCCGCTCAGCGGCAGGAACTCGTCGAGCATGCTCGCGGCCACCGCGATCCGGTAGGACCGACCCGGCACGCTGTCCCAGCGCAGCTCGGTGCCGCCCGCCACCCGGCGCACGGCCACCAGGCGCAGCACGGAGTCCGCGTTGCGCGGATCGGTGCCCGCCAGGAATTCCTGCCAGTTGGTCAGACCGTCGCCGTCCGGGTCGGCGTCGCGTCCGCTGATGGACTCATCCGCCAGTTCTTCCTCGGAGAAGTGCTCCGCCGCCCAATCCGCATAGGTATGGCCGGGGCCGTCCACGGTCAGCGTGTACGGGCCGTAGGTCAGGAGCGCGCCGCTCTTTTCGAGTTCCACGATGCGGTAGCGGTAGGTTCCGCCCGCGATGGCGCCCGGGTCCACCTGCTCGAAGACGATCGGCGCCACGCCGAAGAGCGGATACGGAATCATCTCTGCGCTGACGCGCGCCCATTCGCCGTTGACCTCGCGCTCCAGCCAGTAGCCCGCGGTGTCCCACGACTCGATGGTTTCCCAGCGCACCACGGTTTCGCCGTCGCGCGTGAAGGCATCCACGTTGCCAATCACCGAGAGCAGCGGGCCGCCCATGTAGCCGAAGTCATAGATGGTCACGCGGTCGCAGCGGGCGACATCGGCGAAGACGCCGCTGTGTTCGCGCGAGTCGTTGGTGCCGTCGCCCATGTCGGTACCGGTCGGGTCGTAGCCGTCTGCCGTCAGCACGTCCTGGGCGTTGTCCACCCAGATCGTGAAGCGGATCCGGTCCGCGGTCGTGGACGGGTCGTCCTCGGTGCTGCCCGCGTAGCGCGAATCCAGCAGGAGATTGCCAAACAGGTAATATCCCGTGGCATCGGTCAACGTATGCATGGTGATGGAACTGCCGTCCGGGTATTCCATCATCAGGCTCACGAGCACATTCGCCAGACCCGGCTCGCCGCCGTCCTGAATGCCGTTGCCGTTGATGTCATACCACACGTAGTCGCCCACTTCCGCGATCACCAGATAGTAGCCGAAGTCCGCGAGCGTGTTGGTTTCGCCGCCCGCCACCGAGACGGTGTAGGGATCGGTCTTGCTGTGGTCGTCCGCGGCCTGGTCCGGGCCGAGGCTGTGCCACCAGCCCAGCAGGACGTTGGCGGTGTCCACCACATCCACGGTGTAGGTGCCATCCGGCAAGCCCTCGAAGAGGTAGTCGCCGTCGGCATCGGTGAAGGTCCGGCCCACCACGTTGCTGTGGCTGTCGCGCAGAACCACGCCCACGCCTTCCAGACGCTCGGACTCCTCCGGGTCCAGAATGCCGTCCGCGTTGCAGTCGCGCCAGATCGTGCCGCCAATCGCGTTCGGAATGTCGGCCACGTAGCCGAAGTCCTGATCGAGGTTGATCTCGCCCTGGTCCAGATCATACACCGACCGGCTGTCGTAGAGGCCGTCCGGATCGCCGCTGTTGGTCAGACCCGCGCCGCCGTTGGGCAGCGTGGTGGTGTCCACGACCACTTCATAGATGCCGGCATCCAGTCCGCCGAACCAATAGTTGCCGTTGGCATCCGTCTCCGTCGTCGCCAGCAGGTTGCCAGCGTCGTCGTAGAGCCGAACGGTCACGCCCTGGATGCCCGACTCGTCCGGATCCTGAACGCCGTCGCCGTTGACGTCCAGCCAGACCCGGTCGCCCAGCAGACCCTTGCCCGGCTCGTGGCCGTCCGGCGTGTAGCCGTGGTCTTGCAGGAGGTCGTCGTTGACCCCGTCCAGCGTCACGGTGCTGCGGCTGTCCATGCCGCCATCGGGGTCGCCGCTCTGCCTGAGGCCGTCGAGCACGTTGTCCGTGTCGTTGACCCACACCGTGTAGGTGCCCGCGGGCAGGTCGGTGAACAGGTAGTTGTTGGTCACGGAGTTGTCGCCCGTGGTGATTGTGCTGGCAATCACATTACCGTGTTCGTCCAGCAGCACGACGGTCACGCCCGGGATGGCGTAGTCGCCGTCCAGCGGGTCAAACACGCCGTCGGCGTTGGCGTCGAAGTAGATCAGGTCGCCCAGATTGCTCAGCGGCGCCGGCGGCATATAGCCGAAGTCCGCGTTCACGAACACGTCGCCGGGCGCCAACACGATGGGCGTGGTGGTCTGGTGGTCGCCCGCCTGGCTTGGATTCGTCGAGGCGTCCGCCATGAAGTGGTCCGGATCGCCGGTTTGGATGTAGCCCGGCGGCAGCGTGGTGGGATCCACCCTCACGACATAGGCGTTGGCGTCCAGTTCGGGGAAGATGTAGAAGCCGGAAGCGTCGGTGGTGGTGGTGCCCACCAGCGTCGGATAGGTGCCCGTGCCGTCGTCAATGTACAGCTCGACCACCACGCCCGGGATGCCGATTTCGCCCGGATCCTGCACGCCGTCGCCATTCGTGTCCACCCAGATGCGGTCGCCAATCGAGCCGAGAATCTCGCCATCGGGATTCCAGTTGTAGCCGAAGTCCACGCGGCGCTCATGTTCGCCGGACTGCAGGGTCACCGGCGTCTCGCTGTCGAGGTTGCCGTCCCAGTCATAGGTGGGATTCGCCGCCAACTCCGGCGCCAGGCTCGAGAGATCCACGCGCACGGTGTAGTCGCCCGGCGGCAAATCGGTGAACAGGTACAGGCCGTTGAGGTCGGTGATGGTCGTGGCAATCACATTGCCGCCGGCATCCAGCAGCTCCACCACCACGTTCGGAATGCCCGCTTCGCCGGCATCCTGCACGCCGTCCCAGTTCTCGTCGAGCCACACGTAGTCGCCCACGGACGCCGGGCGATAGAAGCCCGCATCCCAGGTCATGTCGTTGTCGCCGCTCTCCAGAACAATGGTCGTGGTCATGCCGGTAATCGGATCCGCATCGCTGTCCACCGCGTCATCGCCGCCCGCACCCTTCGCGGTCGGCCGGTAGCCCGACGGACGCTCGAAGTGCACGGTGTATTCGCCCGGAATGAGGTTGTCGAACAGGTAATTGCCGCTGCCGTCCGTGATGGTCGTCGCCACCACGCCGCCGTCGGCGTCGTACAGCGTCACCTTCACGCCCGGGATGCCCGGCTCGCCGCCATCCTGGACGCCGTCGCCGTTCAGGTCTTCCCACACGCGGTCGCCCAGTTTCGCCGGCACATACATGCCCGCGTCAAGCGTCGGATTGTGTTCGCCCGACTCGAGCGTGACCGGCGCGGTCAGCCCCGTGGTGCGGTCGGCGTCGCTGTCCACCGTGTCATCCGCGCCCTGGTCCTGCAGGGTGAACGCATGACCGGTCGGCGGCGTGAAGCCCACATAATAGGTGCCCGGCACGAGGTTGGTGAAGGCATAAGCGCCGCTGCCATCCGTCGTGGTGGTCGCAATCGGCACGTCGTTTTCGTCATAGAGCGTGACCACCACGCCGCCAATGCCCACCTCGGTGCCGTCTTGGATGCCGTCGCCGTTGGTGTCCAGCCAGACGAAGTCGCCGAGGCTCGCCGGCAGATAGAGGCCGCCGTCCCACGTCGGATCGTTCTGGCCGCTCACCAGCGTGATGGTGGCCGTCTGACCCGTCTCGGGGTCAATGTCGCTGTCCTTGGCGTCATCGCTGCCCTGATCCTGCGGGCTGATCTGCCAGCCCGCCGGAGGCGTCACCACCACATAGTAGTCGCCCGGCGGCAGGTCGGTGAACTCGTAGTAGCCGTCCGGATCGGTCGTGGTGGCGCCCACCACAGTGCCATCCGCGTCGTACAACGTGACGGTGACATTCTCAATGCCCAGCTCGCCCGCGTCCTGAATGCCGTCGGCGTTCATGTCTTCCCAGATGAAGTCGCCCAAGCTCGCCAGCTCAAAGAGGCCGACGTCCCAGGTCATGTCGTTCTCGCCCGGATCCAGTTGCGTCGGCACGGTGCGGCCCGTCGTCGGATCCGCATCGCTGTCCAGGGCGGGATCGCCGCCCTGGTTTTGCAGCGTGAACTCATAACCCGTGGGCTTGTCGAATTCGAGGAAATAGACCCCCGGAACCAGGTTGGTGAAGGAGTAGAAGCCGTTGCCATCCGTGGTGGCTGTGCCCATCACATTGGTGTTGGCATCATACAGCGTGACCACCACGCCCGGCATGCCCGTCTCGGAGCCGCCGTCCTGGATGCCGTCGCCGTTCACGTCCAGCCAGACGAAGTCGCCAATGCTCGCCGGAATATCCACTTCATACGGCGCATTGTTGGTCTGCGGATCCACCGGCGGATACTCCGGCGGCGTGGTCGGCGCGGTTTCCACCCAGTTGGTGTGGACCGACGTGGTATTCGTCACCGCCGTGAAGGTCGCCACAATGTTCGAGCTGCCACCCACCGGGATCGGCCCAATGTCCGCCCAGTTGATCGTGCCATCGTTGACGTTGTCATCCGACGCCGGCACCGACGACACATAGGCCAGATACGCCGTCTCATAGGTGTCTTCCACCGGCACGGTCACCAGTTCCGCTTCACCCGTGTTCGCCACCACAATTTGGAAGACCACCTCTTCGCCGATGATGGCCGGACGGTTCGAGGGGCTGATCCGTTCCTTCGTCAACGTGTACGAAGAGGATACCACCTCGTAGGGCGCGTCGTTGGTCTTGGGCGGCAGCGGCGGCGTGTTGGTCGTCGTGGGCGACGCCACCACGGTGTTGGTGTGCGACAGGTTGGTGGTCGAAGCCGCGGCGGTAAAGGTCGCCACAATATTCGAACTGCCACCCGACTCGATCGGCCCGATGTTCGTCCAGTTGATGACGCCGTCATCGTTGTTGTCATCCGAGGCCGGCACCGACGACACATAGCTCAGGAACGCGGTTTCATAGGTGTCCACCACGGGCACGGTCACCAAATCCACCTCGCCGGTGTTGACCACGCTGATGGTGAAGACCACCGCCTCGCCCACCTGCGCGGCGCGGCCCGTGGGGCTGGTGCGCGACTTGGTCAGCGTATAGCCCGCGTAGCGCACTTCCACCGGCGCTTCGTTGGTCTTCGGACGCAGCGGCACGTCGTTGGTCGTGAACGGAGCCGTGGTCACCCAGTTGGTCGTGTCGTTCGGGAACGTGCTTTCCAGCGCGGTGAATGTCACCGTCACCACCGAAGAAGCGCCCACGTCAATCGGGCCAATATCATTCCAATGGATGCTGCCCGTGCCCGTGCTGTCTTCCACGGGGTCCGCCGAGTCAAAGCTCAGATAGGTCGTGTCAAAGGTGTCGTCCAGCGGCACCTTGCCCAAACCGACATCGCCGGTGTTCTCCACCACAATGTCAAACGTCACCGTCTCGCCCACCATCACCGGGCGGCCCAGCGGGCTGGTCAGCGTCTTGGTCAGCGTATAGTTCGGCAGCGGCAATTCCTTCTCGTCGTCCACCGGCGGATATTCGCGCTCGTTCGGATCATCGCCGTCCTTCGAGCTGTATTCCGTCACCGTCGCCAGGTTGGTCACGGGGCTCGGCGCGTCTTCAATCAGCGTCACGCTGAACTTGAACTCCAGCGCCTCGCCCACCTCAATCGAGTTGGTCGGCTGCTGGCTCGTCGCGTCGCTCGCAATCGTCACCGTGGCCTCGCCGGGGTTCCCCGCAAAGCTGAAAGTGAAGCCGGCGGGCGTGCTGACTTCCGTAATCGTGTCCGTATCCCACCAGGTGGTGTCGAGCACGTCTTGAATCTCCACGTCAAACGCCGTGGCCAAGCCGCTGTTGGTGACCAGCAGCGTGATCTCCACCACGCCAAAGTCGCCCAGCACCATGGTCTTCTCAATCTCGAGCACGGGCTCGACCACTTCCACCACCACCACGCTGCTGGTGTGTGCGGGCGGATACTCGTCATACGAAATGGTCGCCGAGTTCGGCAGAGCCGTCTGCGAGCCGGCTTCCGTGCCCGTGTTGCCCGGCACATCCAGCACCAGCAGGGTCAGGTCAATCGTGAACCAGTTGTCGCTCGGATCGTTGTTGCCGTTCACCACCGTATCGCCCTCGAAGACGATCGTAATGTCGTCGCCCGAGCCGCCCGTCGTCGTCACCGTCGGCGATCCCGCCGGCAGCGTGCCGCCAAAGCCCCAACTCACGGTGTCCACGCTCACGCTGCCCGGCACAAATTGCATGCCCGCCGGCACCCGGTCCACCACTTGGAGGTCCTGGATGGTCCCTTCCGGCAGCATCACCGTCAACCGGTAGGTCGCCGTTTCGCCAATCTGCACATCGCTGCCCGTCGAATCCGCATCCCCCTGCTCGGAGGTGCTGAGCAGCGCCTTCTCAATCAGCATCGACGGCGTCTCGAACTCGTCTTCGTCCGTCGTCGTATAGTCGCGCTCTTCCGGGGTCGGCGGCTCGCCGTCAATGGTGTTCGCTGTAAGCGTCGCCAGGTTGGTGTACACCGTATGGGGTTCCACGCTCTGCGCCACAACAACCGTGAAGCTGAACTCGAGCCCCTCATCCACCGGCAGCGCATTGGTCGGCTGGCCGCTGTCCAGATCAGACGCATAGGTCACGGTCAAGATGTCCGTCCCCAGCGTGGTGTCAAAGGTGAATCCGTCCGGCATGGCGACATTCGTCACACTCGACAGATTGAAGATCGCGGCATCCAGCACGTCGCTCACCACCAAGTCATACGCCGTCGCCGTGCCCGTATTGGTCAGCACCAGCGTAATCGTCAGCACATCGCCCGCGTCCGCCCACTCCGGCGACACGGCCTTGACGATCGCCAGCTCCGGCTCAATCACCGTGGTCTCCACTTCTTCCGATTCCACCAGACTCTCCGGGTTGTCGTCAACCGTGAGCGACGCGCGGTTGGTGTGCACCGTCGGATTGCCGCCCAAGCCGGTGTTGGCGGGCACATCCCGCACCACGTAGTCCAGCAGCAGATAGAACGTGTTGTTGTTCTCGTCGTTGTCCGCCGTCACCACCACATTGGTGAAGCCGAAGGTCATCTCCTGACCCAGCGCCGCCAGATCCCCTGCGGTGCCCGACGGGGTTGCGGTGAAGTCGCCCGTATTACCGTCGAAACTCGTCGTGTCCAACCGCGCCGAGCCATGGATATATGCCAAACCGTTGTCGGAAATCGTATCCACCACCTTCAGATTCGGAATCGTCCCTTCCGGCAGGGTGATCGCTAGGCGGTAGGTCGCCACTTCGCCAATCTGCAGATCGTGGCCCGTCGAGTCCGCCACGTCCTGCTCCGATGTGCTGAACAGCGTCTTGGCAAGCAGCAGACCGGGCGTCTCGAAGTCGTCCTCGTCCGTCGTCGTATAGTCGCGCTCTTCCGGGGTCGGCGGATCGCCGTCAATGGTGTTCGCCGTGAGCGTCGCCAGGTTGGTGTACACCGACAGGGGTTCCACGTCTTGCGACACATGCACGGTGAAGCTGAACTCAAGGGTCTCGCCCACTTCCAGCGTTGTGTCCGGCTGGCTGCCGTTTGGATCGGACGCATAGGTCACCGTCAAGAGGCCCGTCCCCGGCGTGGTGGCAAAGGTGAACCCGTCCGGCATGCTGACATTCGTCACGCTCGCCAGATTGAAGATTGCAGCATCCAGCACGTCGCTCACCACCACGTCATACGCCGTGGCGGTGCCGGTGTTGGAAATTTCCAGCGTAATGGTGATTTCATCGCCCGCATCCGCGCTGTCCGGCGACACGGTCTTGACGATCGTCAGGTCCGGCTCGACCGCCGTCACCGGCGGGCCGTCCACTTCGGCGGGGTCGTTCGGGTTATTCGCAAACGTCACCGTCGCCTTGTTGGTCAGCACGGTTTGCGTCGGCAAGCCCGAGTTGGCTTCCAGGTCCATCATCACCGCCTGCAAGGTCACGCGCAGAACGTTGCTGGTGTGGCTGTGACCGGGGGTCGCCGCAATCGTGCTGTCCCCCTCCCAGGTCATCACCACATTCTGGCCGCTGGCGCCCAACGTGCCCGAATCCGGCGATACCACAAACGGTGAACCCATGGTGCCGGTCACGCTCGAGACGTCCGCCGTCGCCGATCCGACCACATACGCCATGCCCTCTGGCATCACGTCGGTGATCGTCAGGTCGGTAATCACGCCTTCCGGCAGATTCACCGCAATCTCATAGGTCGCCACTTCGCCGATTTGCAGGTTGGCGCCGGTCGAATCCGACGTCCCCGTCTCGCTGGTGGCAATCAGGGTCTTGGTGGGATGGAAGTCGTCGGACGTATAGACATCTTCATCTTCATCGCCGGTCTCGCGCTGCTCTTCCTTCGGGCCGGGGCCGTGAATCGAGTCGCCCGTCACGGTCGCCGTGTTCGTCGCCACGGTATTCGGCGGCAGGCCCGCGCCCGTATTCACTTCAAAGGTAATCGTGAACCCGGTCTCCGCTTGAATCGTGTTGTCCACCGTGGTCAGATTTGGATCCGACTTGAAGCGCAGCGTCGTGCCGTCCGTTTCATAGACAAAACCGCTCGGCACCACCACATTCGCCAGCGTTGTGATGTCGAAGTACGGCAGCTCCAGCACGTCCTCAATCACCACGTCATACGCCGTGGCGGTGCCGGTGTTGTTCACCACTAGCGTCACGGAAATCACGTCGCCCGCGTCCACGTGCTCCGTGGGGGTCAGGCTCTTGGTGATTTCGAGCTTCGGCTCGACCACGGTCGTGGTGACCTCGGCGGACGTCACGGTGTTGCCCGGGTTGCCCTGGTAGGTCAGCGTCGCGCGGTTGGTGTGCACGGTGGGATTCGCGCCCAGCCCGTTGTTCACCGCATTGCTGCGCACCAGGTAATCCGCCAAGATGTAGAAGGTGTTGTTGTTGGTGTTGTTGTCCGCCGTCACCACCACATTGGTGAACCCGAAGGTGATGGCCTGGCCCAACGCAGCCATCTCACCGGCGGTGCCCGTCGGGCTTTCGGTCATGTTGCCCGTGTTGCCTTCAAACGCGGCGTTCACGCTCCACGCATTGGTGTCCACCCGCGCCGAGCCGAAGATATAGGCCAGGCCGTTGTTGGAAATCGTATCCACCACCGACATGTTGGTGATCGTCGATTCCGGCATCGTCACACCGATCCGGTACGTCACCACTTCGCCGATCTGCACAAACGAACCGGTCGAGTCCGGCGGCGACACCGATTCGCTCGTCGCTTCCAAACTCTTCGCGATGCTCATGCCCGGAATGGTGTGCGTCACCGTGTTCGTCGCGCCATCCGTGCGGTCCTTGATTCCGCTCGGCACGTCGTTGGAAATCGTCGAGCTGGTCGGAATCGTCACGCGGTTGGTATAGGTCTGGTTCGGTCGAACCGTCTGCGCCAGATTGATGCTGAACTGCGCGGTCACTCTCGCGCCCGGCGCCAAGCCAATCCCCTCGTTCGCCGTCAGCTCGTAGATGCCCGGCGACGAGTTGCTGCTCCAGCTATAGTTCCATCCCGCCGGAACCTGAATGGAATGGAAGGTGTTCAAGTCGTACACGTCGCCGTCCAGCTCGTCCCGCACCACCACCTTATAGGCATCCGCCAGCGCATTCACATGGTTCGACGCGACAATCGTGAAGGTAATCGTGTCGCCCGCGTCGCCGCTGGCCGGCATACGGCTCTTGGTCACGCGCATGTCGTGCTCCACAATCCGGTACACCGGACCGGTCGCCCCCAGCGTGGTCGTGCTATCCGTCACGCTCACCACGTTGCTGCCCAGACGCGGGCTGGGAGTCAGCCCGGCATTGATCGGCATGTCCAGCGCGACAAACTCCATGCGCAGCAGGAAGTAGTCGTTGGTGTCATCTTCATCCGCCGCGTTGGTAATCGCCGGGAAGGTGAAGGTGATCGCCCGGCCCGAGCCGTCGGTCGTCGTCGAATCGTCCGGCGTCGGATCCGGATCCATCACGACAACGTCATCGAGCACAAACTGCGGACCATCCGTGGGTATTACAAACTCATACCCCTTGCCCGGGTACGTCAAATCGGTGGACGGGTTCGTGCCCGTGAAGTCAATCCCCGCGGGCACCGTGTCCGTCAGCACCAGGTTCGTCACCACGCCCTGCGGCATGTCCACGCGAATTTCATAGATGAACCGCTCACCGATGGTCCAGTCGTTGCTGGTCGCGTAGTCCGCCGTGTTGCCCTGGCTCGACGAATAGAACTTCTTGCTGATGCCCTGCAGCGGCGACGCATCCATCGTTTCCGGATCGTCCGTGTAGTAGTTGTTGAACCCATCGGGGTCGGAGCCATCGCGCTCGTTACCGTTCTTCGAATCGAAATCCAGCGACTCATACGTCGCCTGCGACCAGTTCGTGATGACCGAACCAACGAGCTGGTCCTTCACCAGCACATCAAAGACAATCTGAATCGGCGAATCCCCCACCTCGAACTCTGCCAGGGAGGCCAGTTGCGCGGAACTGACCGAAACCGCCTGACCCGCCACCGTCCCCGACGCGGGCGTCACCCACGACTGGAAGACCAGGCCGTCCGGCAGCGTGTCGCTGAACACCACGCTGTACGCGCTCGTGTGGCTGCTCGCCGTGTGCTCAATCGTGTGCGTAAAGCGAATCTCATCCCCCGCCTGCACATCGCTCGTCTTGCTCGCCTCCTTCGTAATCTTCAGGTTCGGCTCGAACACCTCGACCTCCGTCGAAGCCTCCGGCGGCGTATTCGTCACGCCCGCCAGCTCGAATGCCGTCGTGGCGATGTTCGTAATCACCATCCCATCCACCACGTCCGCGCGGTTCGACACCACCACGGGCAGATCAATCACAATGCGCGACGGCACGTTAAAGTTGTCCGGCACCAGCGAGAACACGCCGGTTCCGGCATCCCAGCTCGCGCCGGTGATCCCGTCCGAGAAGCTCATCACGGCCGGCGTGCCGAAGTGCAGCCCGGTCGGCAGCGTGTCGCTAATGGTCACATTCTCAAACTCGCCACCGAAGTAAAACGCTTCGATGCGGTAAATCAGGTCTTCGCCCACGCGCGCATCACGCTCGACGCCCGCGTCTGCCGCGTCTTCGTTCTTCAGGCGCACGGTCTTGGTCAGTTCCAGTCCCGCCGCGGTATAGCTGTCCTGGTCGAACGAGTAATACTGCCCGTTGACCGGCCCCAGCGTGCTCCCCTGCATGGTGTTCGCCAGCGGCGGATCGCCCAGCGTGTTGGTGAAGGTGCAGCTCGGCGTGATGGCGTTGTTGCCGCAATCGCCCACCACTTCCGCCAGCGCGGTCAGCGGGCCGCCGTTGGCGTTGGCTGTCGCGGTGAACTTCACCACAATGATGTCGTTCAGCGGATTCAGCACCACGCCCGGGAAGTTGAACAGCAGGTTGGTGTTCCCCACCTGCTCCATCAGCATCGTGTCCGTTCCACTCGACACAATCGTGCTCGACTCAAAGGTCACATCCGTCCACCCCTCGCCCAGCAGCACCCGCGCGTGAATCCCGTCCGCGTCCGCCGTCTCCGAGTTGTTGACAATCGTCACCGAAAAGTTCACCACTTCCCCGTTCGTCACTATCGAGCTGTTCGGCTGCAAGTCAATGTCCAGGTCCGGCATCTCCGGATACGTGGTGGTTTGTCCTGACGCCTCGTCCAGATTGCCGCACAGGTCCTTAAAGGTGATATGGTTGGTGCTCGTCACCAAAGACGGCGGGTCCGGATCGGGATCCTCAAAGTCAAGGTCCGTCGGATCGGCCAGGCAATCCAGGTTGTCGCCCGTGCTCACCAGCGTCCAGGTCACCACAAACCCGCTGTTTTTGCCCAAATCGAGGTTCTCGATGCCATCGCCTGCATCGTCCTTGGCATCGGTCGCGCCGCTGCTGACATCGGTTTTGAAATCAATTTCGGCCACCGAGCCATACGGTGTCCCGCTGTATTGCACATTCAGATTCGCGCCAGAGAACTCACCCACCGCCGACGCCCCCGTAAAGATGTATCCCGCAGGCGCCCATTCCGTATATTCGAAAACCTTCGCCGTCGAAGCGCCGCTGTTGGTCACCACCACGGTCTTGGTGCCGCCGCAGGTGGACAGCTCCAGCTCGCCCTCAATGCCCGACAAGTCCAGGTCCGGGGTCGTGCGAATCGTTGCGCTCCCGCTCGCTTCCAGGCACATCTGCTCGCCCGAGCACCCGTACTGCAAGTTCGCCGTGTTCGCCACCGTGTCCTTGCAGCTATTCACTTTGACGGTAATCACAACCTCGATGGGATTGTCACTGAGCTCAAACGGCGCCACCTCGTCGCCCGTCTGCGCCATCAGCTTGTCATTCTCCCAAATCAGCTGCGTGCCGACGCCCGGCGTCGTGAACTCGTAGTCCGGTGCCGGCACCGCGCTCACATAGATCAAATCCTCGCCAATCGTATCGTGCAAGAACAAATACGGCACCGGCGCTTCCGACTCGGCGTCATGGCTTATGCGGATCGTATAGGTGAACTCTTCCCCCATATCGCCCACGCTGATGGATGCCTCCTTTTCCACCACCAGAACAGGCTCTTTCGGCGCCAGAATCGAAACCACCTCGCGGTTGGTCTTCACCAAGCCGCAAATATCCGTGAACATGCCTTCCGCAATGAACCGGTTGTCGCCCAGTACCGCGTCGCAGCCCAGGGTCACATTGTAGTAAATCGTCACTTCATCACCGGGCTTCATCGCCGCAAAAATGGGAATCTGCGCCGAATTCCATGTCAACGGATCACCCTCCGCGCCGCTGCCGGTGGGATCGAGAATCGTCTCCGGCGTGCCGCCATTCACGCTGACTTCCGAGCTGCCGCCCACATACGTCATGCCCTCCGGCAGGGTCTGGCAGGTGGACACGTCATAATCAATCGTCAACCCACTGTTTTTCACGCTGTACACCACCGGATTGATGTCGCACAAATTGTTGGTCGCGGGGAACGTCGCCTTCGTCACCAGCGAACCGGAGATGTTCTCATAGGTCGCGGACACCCATGGCGTGTTCGTGCAGGCTGCGTCGAAGCAGCCGAAGGAGGCGCGCACCTTGACTTCTGCCTCCTCCAAACAAGACTCCACATTGTTGGTGACCCAAAACTCGAACACCTGTTGCTCCGGCAGGTCGTTGTAATACCCCTCGCCGTCCAAATTCTGCAAGGGGCCGAACGGCGCCGTCAAATTCGTAAAATCCCACACCACCAGGTTGCTCGTCACGCTCGTCGGCTCAATCTCCGCGCTCCCAAAAGCCATGTTCGACGGCAGCTCCATTTCCACCCGCAGGTTGCTCGCGTACACCGCGCACGCGTTCAGCACGCGCACCTGGTTGACCATCTGCGTATCGGTCAAAAACTGCATCTCCGGCTGCAAGTTCACCATCAGCGTGGGGGTGCCAAAAAGCGGCGGCCCGTTGGCTCGGGATTCCGAAGTCCGCGCGGGCGGGTTCTGCTCCTTCGTGCAGCGGTCGTTGTACTGCACCGTGGCCCGGTGGCGGGCGTCTTCATCGTTGTCGCACTCCATCCGCAGCTTGTAGGCGATGTACATGCTCGCGTGGTCCGTGCCGATCTCCCCCAGGTTCCACGACCACTGATACCCCGAATCACCCAGCTCCGGCTCCACCGACTCAATCGTCTGGCCGTTCGCATCCACAATGTCGTGGAACTCCGTCGAACCGCTCACATAGTGGAAACCGGATTCGTTGTTTCCGTCGAAATCCAAGTCGAGCGTCACCACGACATCGTGCACCGGGAACAGCTTGTCGTCCACCTGCGGAATCATCGTCAGATCAATGCGTCCATCCACCACCACGCAGGCGCCTGCCATCAGGATGGGTTCCAGCTCAATCGCCAGCCGGCTCGCGCCCGCCGACCAGCTCACCGTGGCGTCTTCAAAATCACAGTCCGGGATGCTCAAGTAGGAATAGTCGTAGTGCGTGCCGGGAGACGACACCGTCACCGGATAGGCAATCACCAGGCTCGCGCCCACATCCGCCGGCGTGGGATAAGCCGAGTGGTTCAACCCGCTCAAATCCAGTTCCAGCCTCGACAAGCTGCTCACCACCGTCACAAAGCTGGTCACATCATCCCCATCAATCAGAACCACCAGATCATTGGTATCCGTCGTCCCCTCCCCCTCGGCCAAATCGGCCACAAACTCGACAGCCGTCCAGTCGTTCAAATTCCCCGTAAAATTGTGGAACGTGTGCGTGATGTTGACCGTATCGCAAACCTCGATGTCCGTTTCGTCAACATCCTTGAAAGAATCAAAGTCGCAATCCACCTCGCAATCGAGACCGCGCTCAATCCGAATCGGAAAGCGCTCGCCGCTGCCCATCACGCTTTTCGTGCAGCCCTGGCAGTCCACATATTGTGTCGCCTCAACCCGGTTGAACACCGTCCGGTGGGGGCCGTTGCACGCATCCACAATATCCATCGAGAACTCCGCCGACCATCTGCCGCTGCCCGTCAAGTCGGTGATATTTGCCCACACAATCGAACCGCCGCTAACCACTCCGTCCTCCGTGATGCTGCTCGCGTTCAACACCAGATTCTCGTGCTCCGGGAAAATATCCGTCACCGTAATGACTTCATCGCCCTTGAAGTTCGAGTAAGACAACCGCACCTCGACATCGAAGCTGCCGGCATCGCCCGACACGCTCGAGGGCATCTCCTTCGTCACCGACGCATGGGGCTCGTTCACCACCCACGCCGTCGCTATCCCCATGGGCCCCGTGAAGGGATTCCCGCACGGATCCTCGTAATACGGCCGGAAATACACATATTGCTGGTTCGTCGCCACCGGACAGCCGCCCGCCTCGATCCGGAATGTAACTTCCTTCGACTCGCCCGGCCCCATGGTGCCAATATCCAGCACCCCGTCCTCCGCATTGTCCGCCTCAATGCTCCACCCCGCTGGCAAAACCGCCGTGCCCGTCATCTTCGTCGCCATGCCCGCCCCCGGCGCGTTGGTCAAATACAGCGTCACTTCCGCCCCGCCGCAATAGTCCACCTCAATCACTTCCGGCACGATCGAGTACGACAGCGACGGATACCGGTCAAGGAACCGTATCCCCACAGTCGCCGTCTCGTTCTCCTTCGACGTATCCTCGCAAATCTTGTTCTCCAGCACCTGCAAACCAACACAACCCCAGCTGGCATCAGCCTGATTAAAAAGCCCATGACACGCGACCACCTCGGCCGTCACTTCAATCTCCACATAATCCCCCGGATCCAAGCTCGCCAGCCCGTCAATCTGCCCGGCATCCCACGTCGCCACGTTGCCGCTGATAGACCCCGGCGCCACCCCAAAACTCTTAAACGCCAATCCAGGGCCCAGCGTGTCCCACACCTTCACATTCACCGCTGTGCCAAACCCCGCGTTCTCGACCCGGATCGTCCAGCTCACCTCATCGCCCACTCCCGCATCCTGCATGATCGGCGTCTTCAACACCACCAGGTCCGGTATGTTCACCGTCAGAAACATCCCCCCCTCCACGCTTCGCGGCGTGCCCTCGGGCTGTTCAAAACCGGCCTGCGTAATCAACTTCCCCGATACCGCCGCGCAGTCCACTTCCACCGTATAGACCATCGTCACCGTCGCCCCCTTCGGCAATCCCAGCGGCACCGTGCCCTCGCCCGGATTCGGGGTGGCCGACTTCCAATCGTGGCGGGTGTTCGTGTCCACATCCGCCGGATTGCGTTCAATCGACTGCCCCGCGCCCACGCCCGGCACCGCCGGCGCAAACGCGCCCGTCGAGTTGCCATACGACACCGCGTCCACCGGATTATTCGACGCGTCCAACAAAATAATGCCGTCGCCCGGCGTCACGTTCAGCCCCGAGCCAATTTTCCCGTCCGCCACTTCCACCACTTGCCCCGCATAGTCCGGATACATCGACATAAACGCGTCAATCCGCCCCGCCACAATCACATATTCCCCCGGTCCAATCGTAAAGTCCGGCAGCGCATCCGTCTGGCCCGGCGCCGTATCCTTCACCGACCACCCGTGCACATCCACCGGGTCCGGCGTCGGGTTGAAAATCTCAAACCACTGATAGTGATCCACCGGGGTTTCCGTGCCCGCGTAATTGTAAAATACCTCCGTAATCAGCAAGTGGTCCATCTCCGCCGGCACCGCCAAGTTCGAGAAATCCCACACTAGCTCCTGGTCCGTCACCGTCGGATTTGCATCCTCGCCGCTCAACACCGCTCCATCCGGCAACGTCAGCGTGGCGGAATCCGGCACAAACGCAAAATGCGCCGATGGCAGCAAATTTGTGATGAACAAGTTGTTGAGCGTCCCGCCCGTGTTCTCAAACACGTTCGTCAACGTGATCGTTCCGCAGCTCGACACCTCCGCCGGGCCGCCCAGCGTAATCTTCGACTGCGCCCACGCCGGCATCGCCGCCAGCGCCACGACCAGAACCACTCCCACTGCCAGCGCCAGCGCCGACGGCCTGCCGATTGTCCATGTTGTAGATGATTTCATATCCTGCTCCACGTGTTGTTCTAAATTGGGTGGCTTCTCCGCCTTGCGCGTCCATCGCTTTGTTGCCCAAGCAGACGTGTCGCGTCTCCAATCCCCGGCAACCATTCCGTGGCAGAATAAACGCGACACACTTCAGATGCTGCGATTTCAAATTTCAACCGGAACTCCCAGTTCTGGTGAA
>LSQX01073245.1_pt1 | contig 17143 bp, 5 predicted proteins | sample 654561 | NCBI WGS metagenome assembly LSQX01 (sample SAMN04489861, study PRJNA283612) | anaerobic digester metagenome | isolation source: 4 biogas reactors fed with cattle manure at either 37C or 55C with and... | place: Denmark: Kongens Lyngby | collected 2014
AAGAGCGCGGCGATCAGGGCGTAGCCGGGGATGAAGAGGACCATCGCCACGCCGAAGAGGATCCGGAGGAAACTCTCGTTCAAGACCGGAACGTAGACGCAGGCGAGGGTCGCGGCTGTTGCGGCGGCGACAGCGATGAGGTCGCCGGGGATATCCCCGGCAGCCTCGAGGATCAGAGGTGGTTGATCGTCGGTCGTCATGGGCTGGTCTGTTAGACCTTTCTCTTCCACCCAAGCAGCATCAAGATTGCGAGAGCGGCGACCGGGAGGAGGGGGGCGACCGGCGCGGCGGTGGAGGTCGTCGTTACGGAGGTGGCCGTGGAAGTCGCGGCAGGCGTGGAGGTCGTCACGGTCGTGGCCGTCTGTTCAGGCGCCGATGCGGCGACGAGGAGGACGTAGGACCCTCCCCGGGCGACCGTGGTCGTGATCCGGTCGCCCTCGATCCTCGACGGGACCGCCGTCCAGGCGCCGTCCTCGTACCGGGCGATCGTCGCGGTGGTACCGGCCGCCGGGAGGGAGAAGGAGAGGGTCGCGGCAGGGTCGAACTCCCGGTCCACGGGGGTCACGGCGTAGGCGCGCCCGGCCGTGGCCCAGCCGGTGGGGGCGGTGCCCTGCGCGGCGAGGGCGAGGAGTCCGGCGCCCCCGGTATCGGCCCCGGTGAGGCTGGCCTTCCCGTCGGCCGAGGTCACCGTCGCGACGTCCGGGGTAGGCGTGGCGGTCGGGCCGGTGGAGCCGGAGCCCCCGTTACCACTGGAACCCCCCGGGGAGGTGGGGACGGTCGGTGTCCCCCCTCCGATGACGATCGCCCGGGAGAGGGCCTGCTGCCCGTCGACGAAGACGGAGACCGTCGCGGTGCCCTGGTCGACTCCCTCGATGGCAAAGGAGATCGTGCCGTCATTGGGCCCCTGCTTCGTGCCGAGAACCGTCAGGTCGGCGATGATGCTCGTGGCCCTGGCCTCCCCGCGGAGGGTGACGAGACTGAGGGTGCCGGCGGGGATGTTGCGGGGCTGGCTGATCCAGAGCTCGTCGTTACTGTCGGCGTTGTAGCGCATAATGACGGAGCCCCCGTCCGGCAGTTCCGCCGAGAGTTCGGTCCAGTTCGTCCCCTTCGTGTAGGCGTTCACCTCTCCTGAGGTGAGGGCGAAGGGGAGGGTGAGATCCCGGGCCGTGAAGGCAAACGTGCTGTTCGGGGTCGCGGCGAACTCGCCGCGGATGCCGAGCGAGAAGGCAGCGCCGTCGGGAAGGTCGTTCACGTTCACGGTGACCGTATCCCCGGACGCGATCGCGTCGGGGCTGATGCTGATCGTCGCCGCCGTTGCGGCCGGGACCAGGAAAAGTAACAGAAGCAAAAATATGCCGAATTTCGTCATAAACGGAGATCTCCTTTTGATAGATAGGATATAGGTAATTTTTGAGAACAAAAAAGGCTTGTGGATGGATGGAGTGAACTGCCCCGGCATTTTGGCCGGGGTCTTCCCGCTTCGCCCCCACATGCAGCCTGCTATGAACCCGGAAGGGAGCCTGTTACACCGGAGAGTGCTTCGCCGGCGTAACCCCGGTCGGCCATACGTGCATCCCCGGGCAGTGGGGAATGCAGACAGATCCTCCTCCATCCGTATCCGCCGGGGAGCAGTGCTGTCTTCCCGCCAGGGTTTTCGGGATGGCTGCCGTTGCAGGGACGCCCGGTCTTTCTCCGATCCGGTTTGGCACGACCATCCGCGTAATGTCCGTTAACTCATTCCAACCCCCGGGTTCAAAGATAGAGCGAACTCCGAGCACTCTTCTGGAATGATTGCCGGCAGTGATGGGGGATACCGTATCGAATGTTATTTAGGGGTCGAAAAACCCTTTAGAAAGATTTAATGCAGCCTCAACCAACAAAATGTTCATATGATATGGGCGGGTTTATCGGCAGTTAAGGCTCGACGCTGCTACACTGTACACAAGGGTGTGCTGTTGCCGGATCATGGCACGCTATTCTCCCGTCGAAATCCATCCGTTCCGGGATTCTGTGGTCCTCTATGACAAAATCTGTTGCTGTGTTGTTCTTCTTCGGACTCATCTTCTTTATGGGTTTTATCCCCGTATCGGCTGCTGTTGCGGACGGTGAACTGTGGGAGGGGTACGGTTCAGGGAACTCTGCCGGCCAGATTGTCCTCTCCCCTGAGACGCTCGAGCGGTTCGAGAGACCGATGATGCTCACGAACACATCAGGAAAAGATGAGGTCGATAGGTCTGATGTACGAATGAGTACAAAGCCGGAAAATAGTGCAGGCCTGTCTCTGGCAACCGCCCAGGAAAGGCCCCTTTACGATCCGGGATCGATCATCGTCCGGTTCAAGCCGGATGTGGCAAGTTCACCGTCCCGGTTGGAGCGCGTGTCGGAGACAACGCACTCTCAAACCGGCTCGGTTGTCACCATGGACTATAGCGACATCGGCCTTTCAGGTATGCAGGTGTTGCAGCTGCCGGAAGCCCTGTCGGTGACTGAAGCCGTCGATGCCTACTCCCGGAACCCGGATGTCCTCTACGCCGAACCCAACTACTATTATTATGCCGATGCCATGCCGGACGGGCCCCAATACCAGGAATTGCCGGACTTCACGCCCGCACCCACGGCCCCACCCGCCCAAGGAGGGGGAGGCGGGGCGGGCCGTATTCCAGACGATCCTGAGTTCGGCAAACTCTGGGGCTTGCACAACACCGGGCAGACAATCAATGGGAGAACCGGCACCACGGACGCTGATATTGACACACCGGAGGCCTGGTCGATCACCACAGGATCCCGGGATGTGATCGTTGCCGTCATCGATTCTGGAGTCATGTATACCCACCCGGACCTCGCTGCAAACACCTGGACAAATCTGGGGGAGGTCCCGGACAACGGAGTCGATGATGACAACAACGGGTATATCGACGACGTCCACGGTTGGGACTTCTACGATGCCGACAACGACCCCGGTGACTTCAACGGCCATGGCACGCATTGTGCCGGGACCATTGCCGCTGCCGGGAACAACTCCCTCGGCGTCGCCGGAGTGATGTGGGATGCAGAGATCATGCCCCTCCGGTTCCTCGGTCCGGATGGGAGGGGGGATACTGCAGGTGCAGTCCTCGCTATCCGGTATGCAACCGAGATGGGTGCGGACGTCATCAGCTGCTCCTGGGGCGGGGGCGGTTACAGCCAGACGTTAGCAGATGCGATCGCTGAAACTCCGGCACTGGTTGTCTGTGCTGCGGGAAACGAAGCTCTGAACAATGATCTTAATCCACACTATCCATCGTCATATGCGAGTGAAAACATTCTCGCCGTCGCTGCAAGCACCAACACTGAGCAGCTTGCATCGTTCTCGCACTTCGGGGCGACATCCGTGGACGTTGCAGCGCCCGGGGAGTATATTCTCAGTACCTGCGTCACCCTGAACAAGGTGACAGCCTTCTCCGACACCATGGACTCGCTGGAGGCGTGGGACGCCGATGCACCGTGGGGGTTGAACATGGTCTACTACACGAGCGCCCCGTCCGCAGCGGACGACAGTCCCGGTGGCTATTATTCACCCAGTACAAATGCATGGCTGACCACGAAGGATCCCATCAATCTAAATGGCCTGCAGGGGGCGACACTCTTCTTTAACGCCAGGTGGGACCTGGAAGACGGTTATGATAAACTCCATGTTATTTCATCCCCTGATGGTAATGACTATTATTCACATGGCAACCTTACCGGCTCAAGCGAAGGGAAGTGGTATACTTTTGCAGTACCACTCGACATGTACGATGGAAATCCGGTATACGTCGGATTTGCTCTTGAGACCGATGGTTTAGTCCAGAGGGACGGTGTTCTCATCGACGATGTCGATGTCGTGGGTATAGAATCGCTCTCCGCAGGTTACGCGTATATGTCCGGAACCTCGATGGCTACCCCCCACGTCTCCGGGGTTGCCGGGCTGGTTCGATCGGTCAATGCGTCCCTGAGCGCAACGGAGATGAAAGAGATCATCCTCGATACGGTGGATACAAAACCGGCATACACTGGAAAGATGGTCTCAGGAGGAAGGGTCAATGCATACGAGGCAGTGAGGGCAGCTGCCCCGGTAACTGCTCAGCCACCTTCGATTGTGTCCAATAAAGACAGCGTGATTCGCAGTTATAGTTTCGCCGTAACGGTCTCGGGTGAGCCTTCCAGACCCTACTGGCTCTATGTCAGGGATGCCGGTCTCCCCACTGCGGCGGAGTATCCCCTGATCACACCCGGGCAGGTGGGGGTAACACCTGGCGTGGAGATGGTAGGCGTTACTGACGCTGCAGACTTCACCGACACCAGGGCTCAGATCGCCACCAGTGCAGGTGGAACACGTATGGTCGAGTTCAATACAACCCACGCCACCAGAGCCCAGAATTTCACGATCACGGTCGTCGACCCGGCTGACACCACCTTATCCGACGACGTTGTGGTAACGGTTGAGCAGGGCGCTGTCACCCTGACCACCTCCGGCACCGGTTTCTACTACGTCGGTGAGGAAATTGTCGTCTCCGGAACGAACACCGACAGCGACACTGTCTACCTCTTCCTGGCCGGCCCGAACCTCAACACCAACGGCGTCAGGCTTGAAGACCTTGGCATGCCGTTGATGGACGGCACTCCGGCAACCTTCACCACGGTGGATGTCGAGGCCGATGATACCTGGTCCTACAGGTGGGACACCGACAGCCTCAATGGGACCCTTAACTCCAGTGGCTACACGATCTACGCCGTCTCTACCCCGCGGGACAAGGCTCACCTCTCCGATGCCGTCTACGCCACAACCACCATCCAGCTCAGACCCGCCTTCATCACCGCCGAGGCTTCCAGTGCCACCCTTACCCCGGGCAATGGGTTCCAGATCACCGGGACCGCAGGGGGAGCACCGGCCAGCGTGAACATCTGGATCTTTGGCCCGGACTACTATGGCGGTTACGATGGAGCCCTGGGGGTACGGACCGCCAGCGTTGAGGCCGACGGCACCTTCGAGTACGTCCTGGAGGGGAGTGAGACCTACGCTCTGCAAAATGGACGATATTACGTAATCGTCCAGCATCCGGTGGATTATAACTTCGGGGTCATGGCCGACACCACCACTGGAGTGATATATGGAGGAGGTGTCGCCAACGTGACACTCACTACCCTCCTGGCCTTCGACGCTGCAACTGCTCTCATCACTGCCCTGGATTCACCGGGTGTAGATGATATCTATACCCGTCTCGACTTCGAAGTCGTTGACGCAACCCCGCTGGCAGGCTTCGCTGCCAACACCACCGCCGGCACCACCCCGCTCACCGTGCAGTTTAACGACGAGAGCACCGGTGGCCTGACCTCGTGGTCCTGGTCCTTTGGTGACGGCAACACCTCGATGGAACAGCACCCGATCCACACCTACAGAACCCCGGGCACCTACACCGTGAATCTCACGGTCAGCACCGGGAGCGACTCGGACGTATTCTCCCGGCCCGACTACATCACCGTCACAAACATGAAAGGTGATTTCAACGGCAACGGCGAAGTGGACATCGGCGACGTCTCGTTCGTTGCGTATATGGTCGTCGGGAAGACGGCGGCCGACCCTGCCGCCGACTTCAACGAGAACGGTGCGGTCGATATCGGGGATGCGGCAAAGATCGCCTACTACTTCGTCGAGAAGATAGGGGAACTCTAACCCCTAACCTGCCCCGACCGGATTCCACCTTTTAATACGGGTTCGCTCTCCTGATCCCGATGCCCGGAGAGCAGATGCCCCGGGATGAAGACCCCCGGCACCCCGATCACCCTCTGCCCCCGGCGCATGACTGTCCGGCCCGTCATCGCGAGACTCGCGGTGAACCGGATCTTTTGCTGGCCGGGGTGGGGGCTCCCCCTCATCCTCAGCCGGCCCACCGGGACCGGCAGGAGCGCGCGCAGGGAGAGATGTCCGCCTGCTGGCCGAAAAGACTCTCCTTTGTCTCCTTTCGATCTCGAGGTCATTAGGTGCGAGTATTCTCGATGGAACGAGTTATCACCGAAATGATAAGAGAGAAAAGTTTTTCCCCGCCTGGAGATAGTACCGTGCATAGCCAGATAGCCGATCCGGCATCATGAGGGAATGACTTCCCCGATCGAGAGGCGTTCATCGACCGTCGCGGCCATCCCGACATCCGGGCATCCCGATACCCCGGCTTCGCTTCCCCTTCTCGACTCCCGGGCAGCAGGAGCTCGCCGGCAGGATCGGCATCGTGGATGTGTGGTCATGATGAAGCGGATACTCTCTCTCGTGGTTCTTATTGTACTGGCAGCGTTGCTGCCGGCGGCAGCGGCGGCGGATACGGAAGCGGGTGGTGCATCCCCGGGTTCTCTTGAGATCGATGATGGAACGAACTATCGACTTCTCGGTCTGGGTTTCATCCCGAATGTCGGCCAGTGCGACTCCGGGGTAGAGTATATCCTCCAGCACCAGGGAACGACGGTCTTCTTTACACGAGACGGGCTTGTACTGGTCCATACCCCGGGAAGCGCGGACAACGCCCCGGTAGATGTCATCCGGCAGTCGTTTGCCGGTGCATCCCCGGACACACACCTGACGGCAAGCGGTCAGCGACCGGGGGTCGTGAACTACTACACCGGGAACGATTCGTCGGAGTGGCTGAGCGGCATCCCGGTGTACTCCGGGGTCGTGTATGAAGACCTGTATCCCGGGATCGATCTCATGTATGCCGAGGAGAACGGCAGACTGAAACGTGAGTTCCACCTCTCTCCCGGTGCGGACCCCTCGCAGATAGAACTACTCTACGAGGGAGAGAACGGGCCTCATGTGGACGAGGACGGCGTGCTGCGGTTCGCGTCGCCGGCAGGGGAGATGCTCGAGAGTCCTCTCGTCTGCTGGCAGGTGATCGGCGGGAAGAGGGTCGACCGGGCCGCGGAGTATGTCGTCGATGACGGATCGGTTCGTATCGCGGTGGCGGAGTATGATACCGGGCATGAGCTGGTCATCGACCCCGAACTGGTCTACTCGAGTTATTTGGGCGGAAATGATTGGGATATGGGGTATGCTCTTGCGGGTGACGGCGTCGGCGGGGTCTGGGTCACGGGGTATACGGCCTCTCCTGATTTCCCGGTTCTGGACGACTCCAATGGGAAGTGGAGTCACATTGCTTTCGTCTCCCACTTTTCGTCGTCCGGCACCCTCCTCTCATCGACCTGTCTGGGTGGAACGATCACCGAGTATGGACACGCCCTTGCGGGTGACGACGAGGGTGGGGTCTGGGTCATGGGGACGACGGTCTCAACCGATTTCCCGGTCCTGAACGCACCCCAGAGCACCTATGGAGGTTCTGGTGATGCCTTCGTCTCTCACTTCTCGTCGGACGGTACTCTCCTCTCCTCGACCTACCTGGGCGGAGGAGGAACTGAAATCGACAATGCCCTTGTGGGTGACGGCGAAGGAGGGGTCTGGGTCACGGGACTGACGACCTCAACCGATTTCCCGGTAACGGAGGATGCATACCAGAGCACCTATGGAGGAGGTTCTGGTGATGCCTTCGTCACCCACTTCTCGTCTGACGGCGCTCTCCTCTCCTCGACCTACCTGGGCGGAGAGAATTATGACTATGGATCGGCCCTTGCGGGTGACGGCGCCGGCGGAGTCTGGGTCATGGGGGGCAACCAGTATGGTGACTTCCCGGTCACGGGTGGTGCATTCGAGAGAGGCAACAGAGGGGGGTGGGATGTCTTCGTCTCCCACTTCGCATCGAACGGCACTCTCCTCTCATCGACCTGCCTGGGCGGATCGAATCAAGATGACGGATCCGCCCTCGCGGGTGATGGTGATGGAGGTGTCTGGGTCACGGGAGAGACACAGTCAGTGCATGTGCCGGATTACCCCAACAGTGGCTTCCCGGTCCTGAACGCATACCAGGGGAACAATGAGGGAAGTTATGATGCCTTCGTCTCCCACTTCTCGTCGAACGGCACTCTCCTCTACTCGACATACCTGGGCGGAGACGAACATGATTCCGGGTATGCCCTTGCAGGTGACGGCGCCGGGGGGATATGGGTCACAGGAGATACACGCTCTGATGATTTCCCGACCCTGAACGCACACCAGAACGCCTACAAGGGAGGGTCATCTTATGGCGATCGCTTCGTCGCCCGCTTCTCGCAGGAGGGCGCTCTCCTCTCATCGACCTACCTGGGCGGAGAGGGGGATGATTGTGATGGGTACAGAGGAAGAGAAGATGATCATCGATATACCCTTGTGGGTGACGGCGCCGGAGGGGTCTGGGTCACGGGATGTACGGCCTCTACCACATTCCCGGTCCTGGACGAATGCCAGAGCACCCACGGAGGAGGTTCTTACGATGCCTTCGTCTCCCACTTCTCGCCGGACGGCGCTCTCCTCTTATCGACCTACCTGGGCGGAGAGGGTGATGATTATGGGCGTGCCCTTGCGGGTGACGGTGATGGAGGGGTCTGGGTTACGGGGTATACGGGATCTCCCAGTTTCCCTGTCCTGAACGCGTACCAGAGCAGCTACGGAGGGAGTAGCGATGTCTTCGTCGCGAGGTTCGGCATCGACGATCCGGTGCCGGTACATCCACCAACCGCAAACTTCACCGCGAACGTCACGAGCGGCACCGCCCCGCTCACACTGCAGTTCACCGATACCTCAACCGGCGACCCGACCACATGGTTCTGGGACTTCGGGGACGGCGCGACCTCCACCGAACGGCATCCCGTTCACACCTACACCGCGCCGGGCACCTATACCGTAAGCCTGACCGTTACAAGCGCAGGCGGCTCAAACACCATGACAAAGATGCGTCATGTCACTGTCACCAGTGCAGTGCAGATCGGTCTCGGTGACGCCGCGATAGCGAAAGGACAGACCACACAGGCACTGTTGACCATCCGCAACGCATCGGCCGTTGCTGGAGGATCCCTCGACCTGACCTACGATCCCGCTGTCGTGACGGTGGATGCCGTGCATTTTGCGTCGTCCTGGAGCGGTGCTTCAAGTATCAACAACACGAACGGAAAGGCACGTCTAGCCTACTACTCCAGTTCCGGCTACGGCCAGAGCGGAGACATACCCGTCTGCACCGTGACGCTGAGAGCAACCGGGGAGCCCGGCGACATCAGCCCGCTGAACATCACTGTAGATCAGCTCATAGATGATGATGGCAAAGACATCACATCTGCCGCCCGGCCGCTCTCCGGCGAGTTCCAGGTGCTGTATCCCGACATACCCGATCCCGTCCGGTACCGCGACGCCGGCGGCCTCTACAAGGGCATCCAGAGCGGGAACACGCTTTACTTAGGTGAAGAGGGCCTGAACCTCACCTGCCTCGGCAGCGTGCAGCGGCTGGTCCACTACAGCAACTTCTCGGCCGGCGCCGTGGATGCAGTCATCTACGTGCCCGACTGTCGCTCCTTCGATCCGGTAGCCGGGGGGAACCTGACCCCCGGGCGCTACTACGCCTGGGGAAGTGACGGGATTCTCGGCGGCAGGCCCTGGGTTGAGATCCGGGAGCCGTGCACCGGGCTGGATGTTCTCCTGGGCGGCACAAACACCTCCGTCGACGGCACCTCCCTCACCCGCAACGCCGTTCTCGATTTCGCGCTGGAGAACAACCTTGGAGGTCTCCACACAACCCCGGCGGCCATCGCTATGGATATCGAGGTCACGATGCCCGGCGGCGGGAGACTGATGCGGTTTGGTGGTGTGGACCTGAGGGGCATTCCCGTCAACGCTTCAACGGTATACGCCCGTGGGATCTCCTTAAACGATACCAATCCCGGGACCTATACCGCAAGGGCTGTCTGGCCGTCGGCGAGCGACTTTGCCGGAAAGGGATACAACTCGAACACCGTATCGTTTGAGATCGCCATGAATACAACCCCTCCCGTCGCCGCCTTCACCGCAAACGTCACCTCCGGCCCCTCTCCCCTCACCGTCCGGTTCACCGACACATCAACCGGTAGTCCCACCAACTGGTTCTGGTCCTTCGGCGACGGTTCGTTCTCGCTGGAGCAGCACCCCATCCATACCTACACCACGCCGGGCACCTACAACGTCAGCCTGACCGCGACGAACAGTGCCGGTTCGAACACCACGGCCCAGGCCGGCTACGTCACGGTCACGGCTCCGAAGGGCGACGTCACAGGCGACGGTAAGGTCGACATCAGCGACGTCGCCCGGGTGGCCTACATGGTTGTCAGGAAAGAGCCAGAAGATCTTGCCGCCGACTTCAACGGGAACGGTATGGTCGACATCGGGGATGCGGCAAAGATCGCCTACTTCTTCGTCGGGAAGATCGGGGCGCTGTGAGGGGAGAGTATCCCGGGGGTATCTCCGACCCCCTCCCTCCTGCACAACAATCCCGGCAGCGGGTTTCCACCGTGTTGCCGAATTTCTGGAGCTGTATAGCTGCCAGAGTGGCCCTACCCATGATTGGAGATCTCCCTGTTCTCTGGTGCGGATCCCTGCTTCCAGGAAATACTCATCATAATAATACGCCTCCTGATTTCAGGGTCACAAAACACAAGTATAATAGTGCATAAAACCGAAAACGAACATCAGCGAGGTTGATAGATGAGATTTCCCACCCTTATAGTATTCTGCCTGGCGGTATGTATGCTGGCTGGAACCGTGAGCGCGGAAACCCGGATCGCAATCCCGGAAGGCTCCTTTGAGGGCACCGCCGACCTTCCCGTCATCATCTCCGGGATCACAGCGGCGACAGGCGTGTCGTTTGAACTGTCCTACGACAAAGACATTGTCCGTATTGAGAGCATCACCGCGAGCAGCGAGATCCCGGGCTCGAACGTAGTGCCGAGGATTGATAACGATGCGGGGTATGCAAAGGTGGCCGTCACTAATACGGAGGGGATCTCCGCCGCAGAGCCGGCCTCTCTTGCCGTCATCCGGCTCACCCGCGTCGGGCCCGGCGGGGGCACCGTGACCCTCCGGGAACCCCGGTGGAGCGATACGCAATTTGTGACGAAGACCTTTGATGTCGTCGAGAGCGGAAGCATCGTTTCCCTGGAGACCGTGACGCCGGCGGAGACCGCTACGTCGTCTTCCGGCTCAGGGGGCTCTTCCTCCTCATCCAGCGCTTCTATAGCGACCCCGACCCCCGGGAGTACTGCGACCCCTGCGGTCACCGCAACCGTCCCTCGGGCAACAACCGTGCTGCCGGTATCTCCGAACGATACCGCCGAAACCCCCCCTGCCGCATCCCGGGGTGTAGCTGCAGAGGGTACGCAACCGCCCGCCACTCCGAAGGCAGCTCCGGGCTTCTGTACGGGGACTGTTGTTACAGCGGGGCTCTCAGGCATCGCGCTTCTGCTGTATCGCCGCTCCTGATGGATTACGGTGTATGCAGCCCCCGGCATCTCTTTTTTTGCCGGGAATTTCTATCGCTCGTGTGACGTTTATCTTCAGGAGTAGGGAGACGTTACATTTTTTCACGACGATATATTAAGCTCTATTTGAAAGAGATCTTTTTTTCGAAACGCAGATAGGATAGCCTGAAAAAAATTGAATAGATTTAAATATTCAGAATAGAACAATTCCTGCATAGCCTGTTTGAGCAAAGCCGGCGCAGAAGAGCGATGAGCCGGGTCCGGACTACGCCGCATCCCGAATGGCTGCAATCGCCGGGTAGCGGGTAAGACGGCCTGACGGATCTTCCCGAAAAAAGCGGCGGAGAACAGGCGCCTGAAGCGACTTGTGAGTCGAAGCACGAACGGAGAAATGCGCAAACGGTTCTCGTAGAGAGGTTGATACCTATGAAGAAGTATTCATTGTCAGTATTGTTCTTTGCACTCTGCATGCTGGTTACGGTCGCGGGTGCTGCATCGATCGTCGCCCCGGGGCATCCCCACGGGGGGCTCTTGCCCCCGGGCTCGACCGGGGTCTTCCCGGTTGCCGTCGGCGGTCTGACAGACGCTGAAGGAGTTACATTTAACCTGACGTTTGACAACACCCTGTTGTCGGTTGAGAAAGTCACCGCCAACAACACCATTCCGGGTTCCACGGTTGATGAAAACATCGATAAAGAACACGGATGGGTCCGGGTGGCCGTCACGAATGCGGAGGGCATAACCGCCGGGGATAACTGGCCGCTTGTCGATATCACGTTCCGTGCTACCGGGAACAAGGGAGAGTCGACGGTGAAGTTTGCGGAAACCCCGACCTACAGTCTGGGCTTTGACCCGGTGTATTTTGATGGGATTTATGATGATGGCTTGATAGCGGTCAGGAACCCTTCAACGATCAAGGCCCCCTCCGGCACGCTGGCTTCCGGGCAGCCCGGCACCTTTGCCGTCGGCGTGGACAATGTCACCGGTGCAACGCAGATCCAGTTCCTGTTGATGTTTGATGGGTCGTACCTCATCGTCGATGATATCGCGCCGGCGCTGCCGGGGGCAGTGATAACCGGGGCCTTCGCCAATAACGGCCTCCACGAATTTGAACCGACCGCTCTTGAGTCCGTGCCCGAGGAGGTACGCCTGGAATTACAGCAGCATCCCCACATGAACATGATGCGGGTGGAACTGGAGATCCCGGGCGGCCTTACTACTACGGGTTACACCGATGTAGTTGATATCACGTTCCGACCGACCAACCTTTCCGGTACCGGCGATCTCGATTTCTACTGGGGTTGTACGTATCAGGATGAAAATGGGTCGACACAATTCTTCGATCGCCAGACCCCCGGCCAGATCGTAACCAGCGGCGGCGGCAGTTATCCGGGCCTCGGCGAGTTCAGAGCCCCGACGGCCACTATCGATGTCGGGTCGCAGAAGGTGCTCCCGATCATGGTCCGGTCCCTGGGCAACGCAGATGGAGCGTATATCTCGGCTGAGTGGAACTCTACTATCATAAATATCACGTCGGTATCCCTGAATGCAACCGCACAGGAAGCGGGCGTGACGTTTGACGGGTACATCGATTCATACGACTATGAGCCGGTTGGGTACCTGTATGCCTTCATCGAGAACCTGGAGAACCTGGACACGGCTTCGTGGACCCCTGTTCTCGATCTCGTGGTGGCGGCAAACGCCACGTCTGGACAGACCCCTATGGACCTCTTCGTCTCTGAGATGTTCACAGCCCCTCGTGAGAACGTCACTATCATGTACCCGGTCGCTTCGATCGAGAACGGGCTGATCTCCATCACTGTTCCAGAGAAGGCGGACCTGAGGGGCACCCTCATCGACCCGGTCCGGTACGTGAAGAAGCATGCCGACGGGAGCCTGCACTTCACCCAGACGATGGTCATCGAGAACATCGGTGTCAAGACCGTCACTGAGATGTTCAAGATCCAGGGCGAGTTCGGATCGAGCAGGGCCGATGTCGACGTCTCGGACGACATCGCTCCCGGGGCGAGCATTACCTATCACATGACGGTGAACGTCGTGCCCGGCAACAACGGGACCCAGGCTATCCTGACCGATGAGGGCTCTGTGAAGCGGTACGACATCACCACAGGCGGGAACATCTCTCTTGGAGACTACGAGATCGGGCTCGGCATCGATGTCGACAACGCCGTCGACGAGATCAACGAGGAGAACAACTACGTCCGGACCCGGGCGGAGATCACCTACCCCGACCTGGTCCCTGTCTGGGAGCCGGTGGGGCTCGTCAGCGGGATCCCGTCGAGCAACACAACCATCCTTGACACATCCCTCGCCCCCGGCACCTGGAACATCGCGATCGGGGCGAAGAATGACGGCAACGTCTTCGCCTTCCCGACCACCCTGCACTACTCGGTAAACGGTGGAACTCCGCAGGCCTACTCCGTGCCGAGGCTGGAACCGGGCGAGAACTGGACGAAGACGGTCAGCATCAATGTTGGCCGTACACCGCTTGTGTACCGCGTCGAGGTCAACGCCAACCGGACGGAGGAGGCGGAGACGGAATATGAAAACAACATCTATACGGATTCCGTCGGCTCCGGAGCCCCGGTAACGGTCGTCCTTCCGGACATCAGCGGCTCGAGCGCCGACGGTGCCGAGGTGGCGATCCGGATCACAAACATCTCGGGCACGGCGCCTGTCACGGCGTTCCAGATACCCCTGATCTACGATCCGACGGTCTGCTACAACTCGACACCGGTCACGGCGATGCCGGGTGTCACTGTTACGACATCCTACGGGAGGATCACGCTCACCGGGAACGATCTGGTGGCGCTTACCAGCGACGCCGAGATTGCGACGTTCACGATGAACGCCCGCACGGACTCCGGCAGGACGTCGCTCCTCGACTCACAGACGAATGCGTACGTAAAGACTGAGAATGGCGCTTTCTTAGAACTCGAGATCGCTCGCGGCAAGTTTGTCCAGGTGAATGAGACCGACGCTGCCGTCTCCATCTTCGCTTCACCGAGCGGGTCTGCCAACCAGAACCAGACGGTATCGGTGACAATCCAGAACCAGAAGTCAAACCCGGTCGCCGTCTCCGCCAACCTGACCGTGAATGGCGGTGAGGTCTGGGAGATGCAGGACATCAACCTCGCCGGCCGTGCAAGCAGGACGTTCACTGTCGATACCTGGAAACCGACCGATGGTGGCACCTACACCCTGCAATCGATCATCACCGGGGACGATGTTACGGACGGCAACGTCGCTTCGCGGAGCATCGTCATCGACAACTACGACCTGGAGCTTACCAATCAGAACAAAGAGTATTGGGGCTACTGGTACGGCTACAACAACTCCGTCCTGAAGAACGAGTACTTCGTGCTCGGAACCTACTTCACGGCGAACCAGGCAGGCATGGTGAATGCAACCGTTGCCATTACGTATCCCAACGGGACGCCGGTCGACCTGACCGATAACTCCGTGTTCGAGTTCTACTACTATTACCCGGCACAATACCCTGTGTACGCGTATGACTCGGAGTGGAACAGCGTATCCTGGTATTACATCCAGCCAAAACAGCTTGGAACGTTCAACTACAGCATCACACTTGAGGCAAAAGGTCAGAGCGCTTACGTCAACGGCACCATCAAAGTCAGGGAGCCCAACGTCGACATCAAGGTGATGAACACCACCATGGTCACGAATGAGCCTTCAAAGACCCTGGCGTTCCCGGTCTTCGTCCGGACACCGTCCGAAGGCCAGAACGTGCAGCTCCTCCTCGCAGCCGGTGCTGACGGCAGGACCATTCAGGGGTTGACGTCGCTCATCGGCTACCCCCACGGCTGTCCGGAACAGGTGATGAGCCCGGCACTCGCGGCGCTCCGCGTGAAGCAGTACTATGAGCAGCGCGGCGCCTTGAACGATGACATCAACACAACAGTGCAGTCGACGATGCAGAACGCGCTCAATTACATGAATCCACCCTCCGGCAGTAACGCCCAGCAGCTTGCAGGCCGGTCGTATGGCGACGGTTCTGGTGGATGGGCCTGGGGTAAAGACACATGGTCGACCCCCTCGATGTTCTACACGCTCTACCCGAACTACGTGATCACCGAGCTCAAGAAGGACATGGATGCCGATCCCGGGTTCTGGAACGTCGATGCGAACATGGACGGGATCGACCTCAACGCGAGCGCGAACTGGCTGATCCAGAAGCAGAAGCCGGAAGGGAACTGGCAGGACTGGGGCTACATCTCCAACGACGTCGAGTGGACCGGGTTCATCTCCGAGAACCTCGCAAGCGAGTATCCGTACCTGAACGAGACCATGAAGGGTGCGGTGAATGCATCGCTTGGGGAATCCTGCGCCTGGCTGCTGGCCCACGATTACACGAGTGAAGACACCCAGGCACTCTCGTACGCAATCCTCGGGCTCGTCGCGATCCGCGACCACGGCATCGGGGACGCCGGAGTGATCGACGCCAAGATTGGGGAACTGAAACAACAGCTCCTCGGTAAGAGAGTCGTTTCGGGAGTTGAAGCCTACTGGAATGATGAGACCAAGTGGGACACCTATGAGCCGACAGCAAGTGCGGTTCTCGCCCTCCACGAAGCCGGTGTTGATGCAACAGAACTATCGGGCGGCATAAGCCACCTGATCGGTAACCGCGCCGGGCGCTCCTACTCCGGCGGGTGGGGAAGCACGCGCACCAGCGCTGCGGTCATCAACACGCTGACCAGCGTCGTGCCTCCAGCGGATATAGACTTTACCGTGGACGTCGAGATCCGAAATCCGGCGGGCGTGCAGGTCTGGTCGGGTACTGACATCCGTTTCAACCAGACGAAGTTCAGCGATGGGCACCCGCTGACGGAAGAAGAACTGGACGTACTGTATGGGTTTGGCGCGTTGAACGGCACTGCAACCGTCATCATCAAGAAGACGGATACAGATCTGGACAAAATTGCGAAACTGAGCGTCTCGATCGACAGTTTCGAACAGGTTCCGGAGAGCATCGCGATCGCGACCATCCCTGAGAAGTACATCGACCCGATCGCGACCGACTTCGATCTGCAGATCGTTGCCCCAGCTCCGGGAGCGTTGAAGGAAGGAGAATCTGAGTTCGTCGGGTTCACCATCAACAACAACTATGCTGACTCTATCGACCAGAGCGTGATGATCATCGAGATCCCGATCAGCAACGCGGTGAACTTCACCGACAGTGCTTTCGGCTCGGATACCGCGTACTACGTCTCCGACAGCGGAACGAAGTACATTTCGCATATGTACAATGCTACCTCGAAGGTGCTCTACATCTACCCGGGCTCTGACGATGAGTCTAAACCGAGCGTTCTTGCAGGCACGTCCAAGACCTTCTTTGTCCCGCTGACGTTCGGGACCTCGGGCAACACCACGGTCGAAGCGCGTGCCTACCCGATGTACAACGACACCTGGATGGCACTCGGTACCGGCAGCACCTACGTGATGGGTTATGGCAATATCACGCTAGCTGCGGTGAACGAGACCGATGCACCGGTGGTCGCTGACTTCTACGTGGACGGTAGGTCCGTCGGATCCGGGATGAGTGTGAACACCACCGAACTTGAGGGCAACCGCGCGGTTGCAATCAAGCGTGGCGACGTCTGGATCAACTCCTCGGTGAACGTCGCACCGTCTGAGAGCGTCACCTACACGGCGCACTTCGCGAGCGATAGATCCGTCCCGTACATCGCGCAGGCGGAGGGTACGGCGGGCGAGATCCGGCTCATGC
>LSQX01402891.1_pt1 | contig 17143 bp, 14 predicted proteins | sample 654561 | NCBI WGS metagenome assembly LSQX01 (sample SAMN04489861, study PRJNA283612) | anaerobic digester metagenome | isolation source: 4 biogas reactors fed with cattle manure at either 37C or 55C with and... | place: Denmark: Kongens Lyngby | collected 2014
ATCCCAAGCCACGCGGTCATAAACTCATCGGCGTCGCAATCCAGAGACGCCACCGGTTCACGAAAAAGCTTGATAAGATGAGCGGAATTTGCGCTGTCTACAAGTGTGCCGAACAGATCGAATATAACTGCCTGGTAAATCAATCTTGCTTCCTTTGCCCTGTCTGCCTGCACATTCTACTTCCACATCATCCGTCGCCTGCCCTGCGCTCATTCCATATTGCCGGTAATTTTTACTGTAATGTCGATGTATCTCCAAACAGAACTACAGTTGGGCGGATAAATGACGATAATCCTTTATGAGGATAGGTTTATTGTTTTGATTCGCTCGCCAATGCGAGGAGGTTACAGGCTCGTGATCAGCTCATTTTTCGGTAAAGAGGTCACGGTTGGCATTGATATCGGCAGCTCATCGATAAAAGCGGTCGAGATCGAGCCGACCCCCAACGGCTGGACAGTTGTAAATGCCGCAGTCGCGCCGACTCCCAGTGAAGCCATAAAGGATGGCTGCATAATCAACATTGTTGATGTCAGCCAGGAGATCCGCAATATGCTGCGTGACGCCGACATCAAGGCCGGCGGAGCAGTCTGCGCGATATCAGGCTCGCAGGTGATCGTGCGCCAGGTACAGTTCCCGAAGATGCCAGAGGCGATGCTGCGCAAATCCATCAAGTATGAGGCCGGCAAATTCATTTCTTCTTCTATGGAGGACAGCATAGTCGAGTTTGAGATACTCGGCGAGGCCGAAGACCCCAATCAGATGAATGTTATGCTGGTTGCGGCTCCGCGCGATATGATCGATAGTCGCGTAGCCACGCTGGAATCCGCCGGGCTTGAGCCTTTGGTCATCGACATAGAGTCTTTTGCGTTGATTCGAGCGCTTGTTGAGTTCAATGCCACCGATGAATATCTCAACAGCACAATCGCCCTGATCGATATCGGCGCAAGCCATACAAATGTCGATATAGTAAGCAAAGGTGACTTCGCCCTCACGCGCAACATTCCCATAGCCGGGGATAGTTTTACCAACTCTATCAGATCGCTGCTGGGAGGCGGATTCGACGACGCCGAACGGGCAAAGCGCGAGATGACCGCCCAATATCCCATAGACGAGTTAAACGCGGTCGGCGGGGATAACAAATGCTGGCGGGTGGTTCAACCCCTGCTTGACGAGTTGATCCGCGAGATTCGGCGCTCAATCCACTTCTATCAGTCGCAGTTCCCGGAAGGCAGCGCCGATGCAGGGGTCGACAAGATCGTTGTCACCGGAGGCACTGCCCGCATTCCCGGATTGGGGACTTATATTTCCAACAAGCTCGGCATTAATGTCGAAGTTGCCCACGTTTTTGAGCAGACAGCTATCAAAACGGAGGCGGTAAACAAAGATTTTATCGACGAACATGGTTCAGTGCTCGCCGTAAGCACGGGGCTTGCGCTCAAGGAGCTAATCCCCGAGAACACGTCGAAGGCGGTCGCTTAGACGCCCAGACAAAAGGAGTATCGCTGATGCCTTCCATAAATATGATTGCTCCCCGGCGCGCAGAGAAACGCCGGCTCGAACATGCGATGCGCAGGCTGGCGCTGTTGATCCTGGCGGAGTTGGTGTTCGTGGTCGCTTTGGGAGGATGGGTATTTACCAAAACCATAACCACCCGCGCCACAATCGCCGAGTTTAATGCGCAACTGCAGACACTGGCGCCAAAGATCAAAACCATTCAGGCGCTAGAGAACAAAACTTCGGAGTTAAAGCCAAAAGTCGATCTGCTCAACGAAGCAATGGCCAAGACCATGTGCTGGTATAACGCGCTGGATCGGCTTACTCAGAGCGTGCCTGAGTCCGCCTGGCTGACACGGATTTCCACCACGAACTCGGCGGGCAGCAAGGATATGACACTTAATATCGCGGGGATGACCGACGAGCAGGCCAGAGTCGGAGAGACCATGCTCAGGCTGCACTCCAACCCGTATTTTAAGAGCGTCGATCTGCATTATACGCAAAAATCAAGCCAGGGCAAATCCGAGGCTATTGAGTTTGAGATCGGCGCAGTTATGCTCAACCTGGAGCAAAAGGAGAAAGAGGTGACGGCAAGTGGCGCAAATCAATCTTAAGCCAAGCCAGAAGGGAGTGGCATTGCTCGCGATTGCCGCCGGGCTGGTATTCGTGATCTGCCTGCTGTCCTGCCTGGCCGCTGTCGGAAAAGTAAGGTCTGTCGAGGCGGAGAAAAAACAGGTCGAGGCAAATGTTCGCGACAGCCTGAAAGTGGCGCAGACCCAGATGAGCACCGAGAACCGATATCTCGACACACGCGCGCAAATCCGCAGTCTGGAATCATCGGTCTCAACTCAAGCGTATGTGCCGACCCTGTTGAAACAGCTTGAGCAGTTGGGAGGAGCAGTGAGCCTCAAGGTGCTGGGCGTTCGCCCTCAGCCTCCCGATCCCAACGCCAAAATGGCAGAAAAACAGGCGGCGATGGCCTCGGCTGAGAACTCAGGTTCATCGGGCGCGGCAACTGAGGAAAAACCGGAGCCGCCCAAGCCATACGACGATCTACTGGTAGATCTCGAGCTTGAAGGCCAGTATATGAATGCGCTTGATTTTTTGTATAAGCTCACAACTTTCCCGAAAATAATTGCCGTGAACTCAATTGAAATGAGCCCTACATCAGGCATAAACGCGACCGGCAACCCGCAGCTTAGCATCAAGATCAACGCAACAGCTTTCGTATTCAAGGAAGCCACTCCTGTCAAGCGAAAGCAATCCGATGACAGCGCGGGGATTCCGGCGGAGGCCAAAAATGAAGCAGGATAAAAAGCAGACTCAACAATTGGCTGTGCTCGGTTTGCTCGTGCTTATATGCATAGGCTACGTGACGTTTACGATAACCAAGCCGCCGGAGACGGAAATGACGCCTCCGGTTAGCAAGATAGACAGGTCAATCGCCGCTAAAGCCGTTATGCAGTTGCAGTCAAAACCGCTGCCCAATACGGCGGACTATCCAAACTTGAGCGCTCCAATTCCGCGCAGAGATCCTTTCACTGTGCAAAGACTGGCAAGCGTCCTAAGCGAGGATCGCGCTGCGCCTGCTCCATCGGTTGCCCCGTCCGGCCCGCTTTCGACGGCTAAGTCAACCAAACTGGCTCCGATGATCCCGTTCGGCAGTTTCAGTTCGGATGCGGCGCCATCGGTCAGTGTAGTGCTCTCCGACGAGCCGGAAGACCCGGAATTTGTGCTCACAGGTATTATATGTGGCGAGGAAAACGTCGCCATAATTCGCAACGGTTCAGTTAAATATGTTGTAAAGAAAGGCCAGTTCATCGACGGGGGCTATAAAGTGCTTTCCGTTTCATCGGACGGTGTTGTCTTGGCCTGTAAAGATCGTAGGATCCACGTCAAATTAGGAGGAGTTCCAAATGCCAGCTAACGTGTTCGCCGCTAAATCCAGAACTCGGCGAATCGGCGCCTTGATGTCACTGCGTGGAGGAGTGATTGTGATCCTGGCTATGCTGCTTGTCAGCCAGGCAGCAGCGGTCAGCATCACCGGTGTAAACGTTGCCGACAAGGCCGATCGCGTGATCGTGTCGGTGCAGGGCGACGCGCCGCTCAAAATGGGAGTGATCTCATCAAGCACAGGCCGATTCATCGCATTTCAATTCGCCGGGCAACTCAACGCCCAGGGTCGAATGGTGTCCATTCGCAGCGGAAAGATTCACAACGTCCGCTATGCTCGATTCCAGGAAAAGCCGCCGACCACAAGGATAGTGTTCAATACTGCCAGCCGCCTGAACTATTCTACGTCGTGGAATGAGACAAAAACCCGCGTGGATATTTCGGTGTGGAAGTTCGGATCAAACCCTGCTGCGTCAGTAAAGTCGTCCGAGCCGACAAATGCCGCGCCTCCAACCGAGGCCGTTGCGGTGAACGTTGCCGCACCGACACAGAACATAAAAATCAACGGCAGCGGTTCGCTAAGCGAAGTCCTGCCGGTCGCTCAATATGCGGAGCCTACGGCAAAAATAACGCCTCTGCCGGGCAAATCGACGGCCATTGCGCCGCCGGTGTCGCTGCCTCCGACTGCGCCCGTTCAGCCGATTGCGGTCAGCCGCCAGCCATCAAACGTGAACAAGCCGACCGCCAAGCCGGTTGTGCAGGCTGTCAAGCCCGCCTCCGTGCCCGCATCTGTCGGAGCCGGGAAGTCGGTATCCGTCAACTTCCTCGGGGCCGATATAGAAGATGTGCTGAAGGCGATCTCGGTGCAGAGCAAAGAGAATATTGTCGTGGGTAACGATGTCGCGGGCAAGGTCACCGTTTCGCTTGATGGCGTCACGATCGACGAAGCTCTGGAATATGTCACCCGCCTCAGTGGATATACTTATGTCAAAGACAAACACACCTATCTGGTGGGTTCGCTCACCTCATTAGGAAGCCTGGCAGGGAGCACGGTCGAAATCGTCACCCTTGACTACGTGAGCGCCGACGACGTGCTGGAAATGCTTAAAATACGCTTCCCGCAAGTGCATTCCAGTAAAATAAGCGTCCGCGCCAGCAAGGCTCGCAAGCACGACATTAAAACGGAGTATGAAAAAGGCTCCTCTGGAGAAACTCAAGGGCAGACCGATGATGGCTCCGAAGCCAGGCCGGTAAATACGCCAACCTCTGCCGATGAAAAAGGGGAGGCGGCTGCAGGGAGTCAGGCTGCAGACCAGACAAGCTCAAGAGGCACTTCAAGCGCGAAAAGCAGCGGCGCCCTCAAAGCCACAGAGACTGTGAGCAGCTCCGCGGCCACCGATTCGCCGTCGAGTGACATGATCATTCTTTCCGGCACGCCGGACCGCATCGAAGCTGCCAAAGAGTTCATATCGCAAGTCGAAGACGAGATGAGCAATCAGGCATCGCAAAAGAAGATCAGCCTCTACAATGTCAAATACTTAAACACTGTAGAACTGGCAAATACCCTTATGTCCGCCGTGATGGGAGTGAGGGTGATGCTGGCTCCATCATATTTCAATGCGCCTTCGACTGCCGGGCAGAAGCTGATACCGGCTAACGTATTCAGCGGGGAAAACACCACCCGACTGTTCGACACGGAGAAAAATTCGCACAGTTTTGCGCTGATTATAATGGGTCGTGACCAGGACGTTCAGAAGGCGATGGACCTGGCCGCACAGTTCGACGTGCCCCTGCCAACCGAAGACAATCACCTGCTAACCTATAAGCTCAAATATGTTGGCTTGAAAAATATAATCACAACGGTCCGCAAGCTGACACCGAATGTGGTTATTGAGAGCGCCGGGATGGATCCGGATGAAGACGACACCGGCAGCGGATCAAGTCCTGCCGGCAGTGGCGCAGGGTCCAATAAAGATGGCGAGCTTCGAGAGGCCGGCACGGATCAAACCAACGTCAAGCAGCAGACCGCCATGAATGCACAGGCCGTCGACAGTCTTTCTCGTTTGATTATCCTATTTGGCCGCAAATATGACGTGCAGAAGGCGATATCCATTATCGAAATGCTGGACGTAAAATCCCCTCAGATCAAGATCGAGGCCAAGTTTACCGCGCTTTCAGAGTCCGGGGAGAAGAAACTCGGGCTGGATTGGAACTGGGGAGATTTCAGCAAAGTGGAGGTGTCTCGCAATCGATGGCGACGACAGCCCGTCGACTTCGGGGCAACGCTGGATGCTTTGATCAGCAACGGCGATGGAACCCTGCTTGCATCTCCGAGCCTCATCTGTCTTGAAGGAAAGCCGGGACAGTTCTTCGTCGGCGATGAGATTCGGTATGTGACACAGATCAGCGTCGCCACCAATGGAGCGCCGACTGTGACTACAGATACGGCAAATATTGGAGTCCAGCTTTCGGTTGTCGGAAGCGTGTCTGAGGATGGCAACATAACCCTGAACCTGCATCCTGAGGTCAGCACCCTCAAACTCGACGAACGCATGAGGTCTGAGGCCGGAATCACCCTGCCGGTGATTACCCGAAGGTTCACCGACCACGTTGTGCGGGTCAACAACGGGGACACGATAGTCATTGGCGGATTGATTCTCGATAGCGAGCTGGATTCTCTGAGAAAGGTCCCGCTTCTGGGAGACATCCCCCTGTTTGGCCACTTGTTCAGACACAGGGACAAAACAAAAGAACGCTCTGAGGTCGTTGTATTTATCACAGCGTCCATCGTGGAAGACTGATGATTTACCGCCGGTTGTCTATACTTTGTAACCAGGGCGAGCGATCATAGCTAACGCCTGGTGCTGCCCCGTTGGCAAACGTCGGCGGGGCAGCGGTAGAAAAACAGGATAGACGAAAGCTGATATCTCAGTTCGCCAAAAATGACAACCGACCATCCGGCAATAACCGACAGGCATTAACCATCAACTGATAATCGACAAATGCAAAAAACAGAAGCAATTGGAGAAATATTTTTGAGGTTGGGTCTGATCAAGCGCGATCAGCTCAATCAGGCTCTGGAGAGGCAAAAACTCCTCAAACGGCAGGAAGCATTGGGAGATGTTCTTGTGAGCATGGGGTTTATCTCCGAGAAGGACCGCGTCAGGGGTCTCGGAGAGCAGTGGGGAGTGCCCTTTGTCGACCTTCAGGAGGCGGAAATAGACCCTGCGGTCATCAAGCTCGTGCCGGAGAGCGTGGCGCGCAAGCTCAAAGTGCTGCCTGTTGCCAGAAAAAACGGCAGACTGACCATCGCGATGAAAAACCCGCTCGATATCTTCGCTATCGACGAAGTGCGGTTGATGACCGGGACCGATGTGGAGCCGGGCATTGCGTTGGAAGAAGAGATAATAACGGCTATTGCCCGTCTCTATCGAACTCAAATAAATGTTTCTGAGCAGGTAGACAGCGTCATTAAGGAGTTCGACACCGGGGAGATCGACTTTGACGCGGGATCGGATGAGGGAGATGATGAGGATATCTCCATTGAGCAACTCAGGGAGCTTAGCGAAGAGGCCCCGGTTATTAAGCTGGCAAATCTTATAGTCTCCCGCGGAATAAGCGACGGCGGCAGTGACATACATATCGAGCCGGCCAAAGACTATGTGCGAGTGCGGCTTCGAGTTGACGGAGTTCTCAATGAGATAATGCGCGTTCCCAAAAAAGTCCAGTCCTCTCTGGTATCGCGATTCAAAATCATGGCGGAGATGGACATCGCAACAAAACGTTCTCCGCAGGACGGCAGAATAGGAGCGGTGATAGACGGAAAGCAGTTTGACTTCCGAGTATCCACCCTGCCATCGGTCTTTGGGGAAAAGATCGTCCTGAGAATATTGGATAAAAGCTCGGTTTCGGTTGGGCTGCACAAACTTGGTATGCTGCCGGAAACTATGGAGAAGTTCGAAGGCCTGATTTCCCGCACCTACGGGATCATATTGGTCACCGGCCCGACGGGAAGCGGAAAATCGACTACCCTGTATTCCGTGCTCTCCAAGCTGAACTCCGGCGAGAAAAACATCCTGACAATTGAAGACCCGGTGGAGTATGAGCTTGAGGGACTTACGCAGGTGCAGATCAACAACCGCGCAGGGCTGACGTTCCCGGCCGGGCTGCGCACTATGCTGCGCCAGGACCCGGATATTGCGATGGTGGGTGAGATACGCGACGCCGAGACCGCCATAATCGCAACCGAGGCCGCGCTGACCGGTCACCTGGTTCTTTCGACGCTGCATACAAACGACGCGCCCGGGGCTATGACCCGACTTGTGGAGATGGGCATTGAGCCGTTTCTTATTGCCTCGTCCGTGATCGGAGTGCTGGCGCAGAGGCTGGTGAGGGTGGTATGTCCAAAGTGCAAAGAACAGTATACTCCGCCGAGAGATGCGGTCGGCAGGCTCGGCATTGAACTGGACAGCGACACAAAAATTACATTCTATCGTGGCAGAGGCTGCGACTTTTGCCGCGGGACCGGTTATAAGGGCAGGCTGGGAGTTTACGAGCTGATGGTCGTGACCGATCGAGTAAGAGACCTGGTGCTGCAAAAGTCTTCCGCCCACGTTCTGCGGGAGGCCGCAATGGATTCGGGCATGAAGACCCTTAAAGATGATGCCGTGGCCAAAATACTGCTTGGTCAGACAACTTTGGAAGAATGTCTGAGAGTTATTTACGCCGGTTAGACAAATGCCGGTCAGCAAAGGCGAATAATCACATTATGCGCCGCGCTCGACATGACAAAGGCAACCGACAATCGAAACTTGACTGGAGGTCATAATATGCAAGGCATGCCGTTGGAGGAGCTGAACGGGGATTATCAACCCCAGGGCAATGTCAAACCAATAGGCGAACTTCACCTCGACGATCTTCTCCGTGACGCATGTGAGAGAAGCTCATCTGACCTGCATCTCACGGTGGGACTGCCCCCGGTGGTGCGTATCGACGGCTCTCTTCAACATCTGGACTATGCTCCCCTGCAGCCTAATGACAGCCAGCGATTGATATATGATATTTTAAGCTCAGACCAGGTTCAATGGTTCGAAAAGACCCGCGAACTGGACTTTTCCTATGGCGTCAGCGCGGTAGGGAGATTCAGGGTCAATGTCTACCGCCAGCGTGGAAGCGTTGGAGCGGCTTTGCGAGCGATCCCCGATCAGATACCCAGCTTTGAGCAGTTGGGGCTGCCGCCGGTGATAAGAGAGCTTACCCAAAGGCACAGCGGGCTGATCCTTGTCACCGGCCCTACCGGAAGCGGCAAATCTACCACCATCGCCTGCATGATCGACGCGATCAACAATGAGATGCCGGTTCATATAATGACCATCGAAGACCCGATTGAGTATCTGCACCGGCACAAACGGGCAATGATCAACCAGCGCGAACTGAACACCGATACGGACTCCTTCGAGAACGCGCTTAGAGCTGTTCTGCGCGAGGACCCGGACGTGATACTCATCGGTGAGATGCGAGACCTTGAAACAATCGCCGCCGCTCTTACCCTTGCCGAGACGGGTCACCTTGTATTTGGCACGCTGCATACCCGCAACGCTCCGCAGACGGTCGACCGAGTCATCGACGTCTTCCCGCCGCATCAGCAGGACCAGATTAAAGTGCAGCTTTCAAACAGTCTGGAGGCCGTTGTAGCTCAACAACTGTGCCCGCAACTGGGAGGCGGACGAGTTGCCGCGATCGAAATTATGGTTGCCACATCCGCCATCAGAAACCTGATCCGCGAGGGCAAAACCTATCAGATATACGGCGCGCTGGAAACCGGCGCCCAGTTCGGCATGCAGACAATGGATAAAGTGCTCGCAGACCTCTACCGATTTGGTCGAATTACCAATGAAGAGGCTATGGCGCGAGCAATCGACAGGGAGAACTACAAGCGATTCCTCCAGGGAGGTTAATTGACTAATGGCTACTTATGCATATTCAGCAGTCGATCCCGGCGGCAAGTCTGTCAAAGGGAGAATAGAGGCGGAAAACGAACAGTTGGTGCTGGCCAAACTGCACGAACAGCGCTACCACGTCCTTAGCGTTTCTGAGGACAAATCACGTGCCAAAAGCTCGGCCAAAGGCACTTCGTCAAAAAAGGTAAAACTGGCCTCGATGGTCGTGTTCAGCCGCCAGTTTGCAACCATGATAGACGCGGGCGTAGCGATTGTTAGGTGTCTTGATATCCTCGAGGGCCAGACAAAGGACCCTGCGCTCAAGCCGGTTATCGCGTCCTGCAAAAAAGACGTCAAAGGCGGGCTTAGCCTTACCGATGCCTTCAGCAAGCACCCAAACGTGTTCTCTCGACTCTATGTGAACATGGTCAAGGCGGCTGAGACCGGCGGTATTCTCGATAAAATCCTCGACAGGCTGGCCACATTTTTGGAAGACGAACAGGAGATTCGCGGCAAGATCAAGGGCGCGATGATCTACCCTATTTTGGTGCTGGTGTTCGCGCTGCTGATGGTGGTGGCCCTTCTGTTGTTCGTGCTGCCCAAGTTCAAAGAGATTTTCGATTCGATGAACGTTGAAATGCCCGCTGCGACGCGATTTCTATTTGGTTTGAGCGGGTTTGCCCAGCGTTACTGGTATATCGGCTTTGGCGCAGCGTTTGGCGGGTTTATGTTTTATAAATGGTATAGCCAGACCGACACCGGCGCCCGGCAGATCGATATGCTGAAATTGAAACTGCCCATTGTTGGTGAATTGGTGCAAAAAATGGCTATCTCGCGTTTTTCCCGCACCTTTGCCACGCTCATCGCCAGCGGCGTTCCTATGATGAGATCGCTGGAGATTGTTGGAGAAACGTCCGGTAATAGAGTTATAGCGCAAACAATCGAGAACGCGCGAAACGCGATTCGCGAGGGACAGAAGATCAGCACTCCGCTTGCGCAAAGCAGCCTGTTTCCGGGGATGGTAACTCACATGATCGACATCGGCGAGGAGACAGGACGTTTGTCGGAGATGCTCGCCAAGGTGTCCGATTTCTATGACTCAGAGGTTGAAAACGCGGTTAAGACGCTGACTTCTCTCATTGAACCTTGTCTGATAGTCACAATGGGAGGAATAGTCGGCTTTATCGCGGTGTCGATTATGGCGCCTATATTCAAACTGATCAGCAATATCAACTAACGGCGTCGGCCCAGGATCAGGATGGTTGACGACTTATAACCCGGCATGTTCAAGATGAAACCGGCATGCAGAGAGGAAGCAGATGCTTGTAGGAAGCGTAAAGAAACTAACTGAAGAAGAGATTCAACAGCGGCTTGCGGCGTATGGGGAATGCCAGGACCCTCAAATCAGGGATGAGATTGTTTTGCAGTATGGCAATCTTGTGGAAAGCATCGGACGCAGGTTCGTCGGCGCTTGCGAGCCAATCGAGGATCTCTGCCAGGAAGGTTACATTGGCTTGATTGCATCGGTGGACAGATATGATGCCTCGAAAGGCGTCAAGTTTTCCACCTACGCCACCCATCTAATAATCGGGCAGATTAAGCACTACTTGCGAGATAAAGGCAAGATTATAAAAGAACCTGCCTGGCTGCAGGAGTTGAACCAGAAAATGACCCGCGTGATCGAATCGCTGAGTCATAAGCTTAACAGGCAGCCCACCGAGAAAGAAATCGGCGATGTGATGCAGATGCCGGAGAGCGCTGTCGCCGATCTGCTTACCACCCGCGAAGTTTTCAAAGTAAGTTCTCTTGACGGGGACAACGACGATTCTCCCAATCGCCGCGACCCTGAAAAGATAAAAGATGATAAAGTCGTCACATTCCAGCTTCCTTTGGAGGATAAAATCGTCCTCGAAACTGCGATGCAGCGTCTCAAAGACATCGAACAGGACGTCATCTCGGAGCACTACTATAAGGGACACAATCAAACCGAGATCGCGAAAATGTTGGGCATAAGCTGCAACTATGTCTCCCATATACTCCGAAACGGAACAAAGAAGCTCAAAAAGATACTGGCCACCGAGGAAATCCGCGATACGCAAATCCAGCGCACCCTGGTCTCAGCGCGTCCGGCGGTAAACGTGCAGCCCAGGCAGGACGTCACCGTAATCGACAGTGTCACCGGCCTGTATAACCGCTTATATATTGAACAGAGGCTCGACGAGGAAGTCAGCCGGGCCTGCAGGGCGCGTTGCAAGTTGGCGTTGGTGCTCGTCGACATCTGCCTGCCGGAGGATACGGAGAAGTATCTGCGCCTTGTCAGGCTGGATGATATACTCTACGCCGCCGCGCAGACAATACGCAGTTCGGTGCGCAAGATGGACATCGTCGCCCGATTCGGGCCAACCAGCTTCGCGTTGATTCTGCCACACACCGCCGGCCATTCAAAAGTTGTGGCCGAAAGACTGGCGGGCATAGTAAGCGGAATAGAGATTGAGTCGGGCCGCAAGACCGTCAAGATCGGCGCGCAGGCGCGTATCGGCACGGCCAAATATCCCGCCGACGCCAAAAGCCATCGCGATCTGCTGCAAAAGGCCTGTCAGGATATGGGAGTGGAAATGGAGGAACTGCTCGACGAGTCCGCGCCTCTCAAGAAAGCCGCCTAATTTAGAATATATGGCGTGTTCTGCTCGCATCGAACGCCCATAATCGGCTGTAATTGCTCGCGTTCAGTCGCTTTTCAGGTAGCGATTGACTTAATGTTGTATAATGCGGGCAGGGAAACCAATGAAACGGAGGTCGTGGGTGATATGGCGAGACACATTGAGCAATTAGTCAACGAACAGATGCGTAAGTCTGAGCTTGCCAAGCATAGCCAGCAGTTTGTTGAGAAGCCGTGTATAAGTAATGTGGTTACTATTTCACGGCGGATGGGTAGCGGAGCGCGCATTATTGCACAAAAACTCGCCGATGATCTCGGCTGGAGCCTGTGGGACAAGGAACTGGTCAACTCCATGGCTCAGAATGCCCGGGTGTCGCAGAAGGTTGTAAATGCATTTGATGAGCATACAATATCCGAAATCGAACTTTTTGCGCGCGGGTTGTTCGGGGATGAGCAGATGGCCGGATTTATCTATGCCAGGCATCTTGCAAAGGCGGTGAAGTCTATAGCCCGCCTCGGAAACGCTATAATTCTTGGGCGAGGGGCAAACCTCATACTGCCCGATGCGTTGAAGATTCGAATCGACGAGTCCGACGACCTGCGAATCCAGAATATGATTCAATTTGAGGGTCTCACCGCCGAGCAGTCCCGCCGAAAACTGCGGGAATCCGACCGCAGCCGCCGACAGTTTCTAATCAGCCTATTCGGTCGGGAACGAGCTGACGCGGCTATCTTCGACCTGAGCCTGTGGATGGATAACTTCACCAACGATGACGCGGTGGAGATAATTAAAGCTGCAATTAAGGCCTACTGCAAGCGCGAAGTGGCTCCGTAGGCCGTGTAAGCTCAAATCGACTCAGCAGGCGTTTTCTCGCAATGGATCGGACAGGTGACGGTTATTTGAATCGTCACCTGCCCTGAGCGCTTCCTACAACTTTGATCCAGTTTTATATCACTGGAACCCTCGTTCGAACCTCTTGAACGCTTCGAGAGCCGTTTTGGCAGTGAAGCGCACCGTGGAGCCGTCTATTCGCTCTCCGTTGCTCGTATCGAGCACGCGGTCGGCGATATCAGGGGTTTGATAGGTTACATCAACTGTGCACGGCAAATCGAGTGTGAGCAGTTTGAAGTCTTTTATCCTCTTTGCCGCGCGCGCAGCCGCTTCGGTGATGCCTTTTCGCGATACTGTAGGATGCAGCACCTCCGCACAGTTGCGCGTCAGCCCGAATTTGGTAGGAGCCGTCTCAACATCCCCTATCAGCGCAACCGCCTCATCACAGGCCGCCTTGTCACCGGTTACAAAGATCAACGGCACACCTAATTGGCTGGTCAGATATGCGAATCCGCCAATTTCACCGATGCGTTTGCCGTTAATGTGCACGGCATTCAGTTGGCCGTTCATCGTGTGGCACATAACGCCGGTGGCAGTGCCCGCCATCGAATGCGCGCCAACAAAACACATTGCGTCGAAATCTTTGCTGAGTCCATAGGGAAATGGCGTCGACTTGCCTCGAATCAGAGTTGCCTGCGGGTCGATTGAGGCAGGGTGAATTGTCTTGCCGTGATCGTGATAATCCCGCACAACAAACTCAGTAAAACCGCCTTGCCTAAGCCCTTCTATGGTGGCGTTGACATCCCCGGCCATAGCCTCTGCTCCAAGAGCAGTCTCCTCGTCTCCCCAGGCTACAACACCTGTGGTTCCCTCATAGTCGCATAGAATGTATGCTTTCATCATTACCTCCGTTACAGCAATAGGTTCGCAAGTGATTCGAAAATTCCTTCAGCGTGATCAGACAGAAGGAGGCAACGCAGAGCTTGGCGAACAATCCCATAGGGGACAGGATATGAAAAACTCTTTGAATCTGGTGATTATTATGTCTGTTATGATGATGCTGGCTGCAATGTCGTGCTGCGGGTCCGCCACGCCTGTGCGACACGATTTTCCACGGGTAGGTCCTTATGAAGTTATAACCGGGGATTTTCACATGCATACCAAGCATTCCGACGGCAAACTCTCCACGCGCGAACGAGTGGAGGAGTCTTTCAGGTGGGGCTATGACGCCATCGCAGTGACCGATCATGGCAAGTTGGACGGTTACAGGGTGGCCAGATATGTCGGCGAACCGCTGGGCATGATAATAATTCCCGGCTTTGAGACAGGGTTGTCCGGCAAAGAACATCTGGTGGCGTTAAATGTGCCTGCCGATCATCCCATACGCGACGCCCACCATTGGGCGGAGAGTGCGGGGCAGGCAAAGGCGTTCTATCAGGAAGAGTTGAAAAAAATCGCCGATGCGGGCGGGTTAGTCATCTATGCGCACCCTCACGTCGGCTACCGCGAACCCGTAATTTGGGGAATCGAGCAGGGAATCATTCAGGGTATCGAATATAAAAATGGAGTCGTCGGCAAGGGCTGGAACACCACGGAAAGCCACGGCACATGGTGGTATCCCGAAGCTGTGGATTTTGCCTTGAAACATAACCTTGCAATCTTTGGCAACTCCGATGTGCACGCAAACAGGGCGCCGGATACCTCGCCGGTTACCCTGCTTTTGGTGACCGAACGCACAAACAAAGGAGTGATGGACGCGATCAAAGCCAGAAGGACGGCGGCCTGGTTCAATGGAATGCTTTGGGGACGCAAGGATCTGCTGACCAATATTTTGCAATCCAGCGTCGTTGCGAAAAGCCGGGCGGGCAAAATCGAGATCGAAAACCTCAGCCCGATCGGCTTGACCGGCGCGGCAGGATCGGAAAAAATCGACCTGAAGCCCTATGCAAAAATCACGATAAATAATACGGCTAAGAGCGTTTCAATCGCCTGGGATAACGTCTGGCTCGACCTCAAAACCAACTTGACGACACAACACAAGGTGCAATAGAGATTTATATGGTGGCTGCGTCGTGACGTTGTTCGATGCAGCCACCCTTACTCTGGTCTCAACCCAACGAAAAAACAGCAAGCAACCGATGATGCGGGCTGCTTGCTGCAAATTACGATGCTCTCGAAAAATTAGCTCTTGAGCAGTTTCTTTTTGTCCGGATCGAACATAGCCATCTTGTTCTCCCGGTATGACATCTCAGCCATCGAGACGACGGTTTGCACTGCCAGTCCGAGGTCGATGTTGCAGTTCGGCACTCCGCCCTCGCGGATGCATCGGATCAGGTTTTTGTGATGCTCTCTGGTATCCTCACCAGGGCCGACTACAGCCAGTTCTTCCTGCTCGACTTCGTCGGTGAAGGGTCGCTGAGGCTCAACGGTGACCTTGCCGCCGCCGAAATACAGCGTGGCTTTGTTGCCGCGGATCATATCCTCGACGCCGCGCTCATTGGTGGTCGCGCCGGCCAGATAGATCATAGTTCCGCCGGGGAACTCGGCAATCATCTGAGTTGTGTCAGCAACGTCTCGCGTGTCGCCATACGGCTTGGACGGATCGGAGTGATTGGCATCGGTATCAAGTATATTGGCTCCCAGGCAGGCGACTCTTCTTGGGAACTGGATCAGCGCCGGATCCGGCCCCATATTCATCGCGATCATCAGAGGATGCAGCCTGTGCGGCCACAGGTCGCCGATGATTCCGTTGCCATAGTCCCAATACTTTCTCCAGCGGAAGAATCTTTCCGGGCTGAATGCAATCTTCGGCGCATTGCCGAGCCACATTTTCCAGTCGCAGCTATCCGGGGTCAGGTCCGGGTCGATGTTATAGTTCCATTCGCCGTGCGGGTTATTTCGGCAGTAACCACCCTGCGCCCAAAGCGCGGTGCCGATCTTGCCGTCTTTGACCGCCTTGCCCGCCACGTGCCACTTCGTATCTGTGCAGCCCTGGCTTCCCACCTGCACCAGACAGCCGGTCTCTTTGGCCGTCTTATGCATAAGGAATGCCTCGTCGAGAGTTCGGGTCATCGGCTTTTCGCAATATACGTGCTTGCCGGCCTGCATTGCGGCAATGGCAATGGGTGCGTGCCAGTGATCCGGAGTGCCGATCACAACGACGTCGATGTCCTTGTTTTCGAGCAGTTTTCGGTAGTCGGTGTAGACCTGCGAGGCATCGCAGCCTGAGGTTTCCTTGGCCCAGTTATTTTTCTTAGACCAAACATCGCACACCGCGACCTGCTGCAGGTTCATCTCAGAGGCCAAAGCCTTGATGGAATTGAGGTGGCCTCCACCCATCCCTCCAACGCCGATGTGGGCATAATTGAGCCTGTCATTAGCGCCGACGGCTCTCGGGGATGCCATAGTAGTCTTTGTGGCCGGAGCTCCAATAGCGCTGCCGCTCACGAGCGAACTTGCCATCACACCGGCTGCCGTAATGCCGGCAGCTTTTATGAATTCGCGCCGACTCAGCCCTGTCTTTTCCTGTTTGTTGTCCACTTTGGTTTGCGCTCCTTTATAAGTTGCCTATTTCAACTCGAACATATCAGGCGCATAAGCAATTTTGCTGCCTGACATAATAGCCTCATTGGCCTTGATAACGGTAACAGCAGACTGAAGTCCCTCAAGCGCGCCGGCTGCCGGCTTAGAGTCCTCTCTTATGCATCGCGTAAAGCTCTCAAGAGCCACATACAGCGGCTCGCTTGTCACTTCCTTTGTCTGCTCCTTGGGAGAATCCTTGTCCGGTTCCCCGCCCGTTGCAAGTATTTTACTGGCATCTGCCAGCATACATATCCCCGTCTCCTCGAATATCTGCTCCTTGCGAGCGTAAGGCTCCCATCCGATAAGAGGCGAATCGGCCTCTTTGATCATCCAGCCGCGATCCTCTCTGAGCATAAGAGAGCTTTCGCTGCCCTGAATAAGGGTATACTCGCCGCCAAACGAGCTTACGATAGTCGATGAAAAAGTAAGACGGACATCTTTGGGATACTCCATTACGCACTGCACCGTATCCGGCACATCGCGTCCGTCCTTCCAGGCCATTATCGAACCGAATCCTGTCACAGCCACCGGAACCGCATTGAGATATTGATTCACCAAATCGATGCTGTGTATTCCGAGTTCTCCAACCAGCCCAAGCGAGGTATCCTTCGAGAGACGCCAGTTCATCTCCTTTTCTCTATCCGCCGACGGAGCCATTCTTTTCCAACTCTGCCTTCTGTTGGACTGCGCTCTCGCTTCTGCGGGAGTTCCCATACATCCGGATTTCACGAACGAAGACACGTG
>LSQX01173773.1_pt1 | contig 17140 bp, 15 predicted proteins | sample 654561 | NCBI WGS metagenome assembly LSQX01 (sample SAMN04489861, study PRJNA283612) | anaerobic digester metagenome | isolation source: 4 biogas reactors fed with cattle manure at either 37C or 55C with and... | place: Denmark: Kongens Lyngby | collected 2014
AGACGGCGAATGTGGGATGCTTACACTTGATTAACGATTTGGATTAAAAGCAAATAAACAATTTCGATTGTTCACAAAAACCTTAATTATGTGAAAAAAGGCGGAGAAATCCGCCTTTTGTTTTACGCTATCCTAATACTTTGAAACAGATGTTTTCTCATTTTAGCTCTCGTTTTTTCTAAGAAATTCCGATATTTTTATCGATTCCCGGCATTTTTTACGAAGTGTTATAAGAAAAATGATTAATTAATATTAAATAGTTGTATCTTTGCAGCATATTTATTATTTCCATTAAAAATCATTTGAGCTTAATCGGTTACATACTATTGTCGCTTTTGGGAGTAGTTTTCTTTACAGGAATGGAAACTGCCTATCTGGCTGCCAATAAATTTCGTTTTGAATTGGCAAAGAAAGATAAGAGTTTGAACTCCAGTATTATATCAGTTTTTTACAATAATTCTCAGCAGTTTATTGCCACTATGTTTGTGGGCAAATACCTGAGTATTGTTGTTTATGGGATGTTGGTTGTAATTGCCTTAAAAGAACCATTTGTTCCATTTGGAGGTGTTATAAGTATTATTTTTCAAATTGTAATCGCCACTATTGCGTTAATTCTTGTTGGTGAGTTTTTGCCAAAAACAATTTTCAAATTCAACCCAAACCTTTGGATACGTTTCTTTTCATGGTTACTATTGGCGTTTTATATTGTCTTTTATCCCATTTCGTGGTTCACCTCCTGGCTTTCACTTCGAGTTTTTAAAATTCTGAAAACTGATATTCCAAAATCGGTTGAAGAAAATATATTTTCACGTATTGATTTGAATTATTTGCTCCAGGAAAGCTTGGATTCAGGAGATGATATTAATGACCTGAACAACGAAGTGAAAATTTTTAAAAAGGCTCTTGATTTTTCTACTGTAAAGCTTCGTGACTGCTATGTGCCTCGAACCGAGATGGTTGCATTGGAGTACAATGTAGAAATTAACGTGTTGATGCAGACATTTATTGAAACCGGACTTTCGAAAATTTTGATTTACAAAGAAGATATTGACAATATTGTTGGATATATTCACTCCTCGGAGATGTTTAAGCATCACAATGATTGGAAAAAACATATAAAAACCATTCCCTTTGTTCCGGAGAATATGGCAGCTCAAAAACTGATGAAAATTTTCATGTCACAGAAAAAGAGCATTGCTGTTGTTGTGGATGAATTTGGTGGAACAGCAGGAATTGTAACGTTAGAGGATATTGTAGAGCAGATCTTCGGTGATATAGAAGATGAGCATGACTTCCGTGACTATACAGCTGAAAAATTGAACGATTCAGAATACATGCTTTCGGGTAAATTGGAAGTAGAGGAAGTCAATCGCCTGTTTGACTTGTCGCTGCCACTTTCTGAGGAATACACTACGATTGCCGGTTTTATTCTCCAGGCACATCAGCGCTTTCCGAAATTAAATGAAATTATTCGGATTGAGAAATATACATTCAAATGCGTAAAAGTAACAAACAACAGGATAGAACTGGTGAAGCTGCAGGTGAATGATTAGTGTGATGTGGAATGTTGGATGTGGGATACTGAGTGCTGGGTGCTGGATGTAGGATGTCTCGTCTTGAAAAAAATTGACACACTGAACTCGAAACTCAAAACTAAGCTTATTATTCATATAAACTCGCATTTAAATCCATATAAAATATTATTATTATCAAAAATGCAACTTAACTGCATTTTTTTTTGTAAATTCGTGCCCTCAAATTATTTTAATAGATAAACACAAAAAAACACTACTATAAACAAATTTTTTTTATATAGACAATGGCAACATTACAGAGTATTAGAAACAGAGGAATATTATTAGCATTAGTCGTTGGGATCGCTTTATTGGCGTTTATTGTCGGTGACTTTTTAAATTCCGGTTCCTCATTTTTCAACCAAGCCAAACAAAACGTAGCCGATATCAATGGCGAAAAAATAAGTATTCAAACTTATCAGGGATTGTTGGATCAAATGATTTCAGTATATAAAATTGAATCCGGAAGAAGTGATTTCAATGAAAATGAAAATGCTCAAATTCGTGCACAAGTTTGGGAAAATATAGTGAACGAACGAATTTTGAATGCTGAAGCAATGAAAATGGGTTTGACGGTAAGCAAAGAAGAGTTGAAGGAAAAACTAATAGGCAAAAACATCCATCCCCTAATAATGCAGCGTCAAGTATTTACTGACCCACAGACAGGTCAATTCAGTCAAAATGAATTGATTCAGTTTTACAACAGCCTTTTTGGCGATGATGTTCCCAGAGAATCTCAAGAACAGCTTCAGGAAGCAAAATCATATTGGTTGTTTTGGGAAAACACAGTCAGAAATGCCATTTTACAGGATAAATATTTGGCATTAATCAGCAAAGCTGTCGGATCAAACAGTATCGAAGCAAAATATAATTACGATGCTCGAAAAATGACCGGAGATGTGAACTATGTTGTTCAACCTTACACTTCCATTTCTGATTCATTGGTACAGGTTTCTGATGCTGAGCTTAAAGCAAAATATGAAAAGACAAAAGAACAGTATAAACAAGAGCCTAATCGCTCGATAAACTATGTTTCATTCAACGTAGAACCGCTTGAAGAAGATTTTGAGGATGCGCAAGAGTGGATGAATAAGGTGAGTGAAGAATTTAGAAATTCCAATGATGTAATCGGTTTGGTTAATTCTGAATCTGATATTTCGTATGACGACAGACAAAGTTATTCACAACAAACTGTACCGGCAAATTTGAAAGAATTTGCCTTTAGCAATGGCACCGGAGCCATTTACGGACCGGTTTTTGAGAATAATACCCATACAATGGCCAAAATCATGCAGTCAGGGATAATGGAATCTGATTCTGTAAATTTACGCCACATAGTAATCGAACCGGGCAATGAGACGAAAGCAGATAGTCTGATGAACGTGATAAGAGGCGGAGCAAGTTTCGCGGATATGGCTCGTCAGCATTCATTAGCTCAGCAAACTGCGGCAATGGGCGGTGAAGTAGGTTGGATTACAAGAAACATGGTAGGGAAAGAAATTTCAGATCCCGCGTTCTCAAAAGGAATAAATGAAATTTTCAAAGTCAGCAATCCTCAGGGAATTCAAATCTTTCAGGTGATAGAAAGATCGCCGGCGCGCCAAAAAGTGAAACTGGCGATTTTAGAACGCAGAGTTACTCCAAGCAACCAATCTTACAGTAAATTCTTTAATGAAGCTAAGCAATTTGCAGCTGCCAGCACAGATCAGAAAAAATTTGAAGATCTGGCCAAAGAAAAAGGGTATGTAGTGCGCCCTGTGATGAATCTAAACAAAAATAGTGAGAATATTGATATGATTCCACAGTCAAGACAAGTTGTTCGTTGGGCTTTTGAAAATACAAAAGGAAAAGTTTCTGATGTGATTGACTGTGATAGAAATACATATGTAGTCGCAACTGTCACTGAAATTAACGAAAAAAAGTATCGTACCTTCGAGCAAGTAAAACCTCAATTGCAAGCAGAAGCTTTGAAAGATAAAAAAGCTGAATTAATCACAAAAGAATTAACTGAGAAATTAGCTCAAAATCCGACACTTGATGGCTTGGCAGTCGCAATCGGTACGGAAGTTAAAACAGCACCGGCTGTTAATTTTGCCTCATTCCAATTTGGAGATGCCGGAATGGAGCCATATATTATCGGAAAAGCCAGTGTAGCTCCAGAAAATAATATTACTGTTCCTCTTAAAGGTTCTACAGGAGTTTATGTGATTGTGCCCCTTGCTAAAGAAGCAGATCCGATTCCTTTTGATGCAGAATTAGAAGCTACTCAGCTTGATTATCGTACCACTCAGACTTTACCGTACTTGTTATTGCAAAAGATGAGGGATAAATACAAAATTGTAGATAACAGATCAAATTTCTATTGATAGAAACATCTGAAAAAGAAACTAAAAGCATGGATTGGGAAAACTTCTATCCATGCTTTTTTTTTCTCCTTACGAAACAATTCCATTCAAAATAGTGTTATCTGATTTGTGAATACTATAATAAATCACAGTAAAAAATCAGAAGCAATTAATCGGATTCTAACCATACTGTTTGTCTGTTTTTCCGTTTTATCAATAAATGCTCAACTTGGCGTACAATCCTATTTGGATGCCGGAAAAAACAATGTTTCGGAAGGAGTGTATTTGAAATCAGCTTTAAGAGCGGATTATGGATTGGAGGATTATCATTTTGAAACGGGAATTCAATTTGATTTAATCCACAATAACCCGAAAGTTCTTTCAGCCTTTGACTTTGTTGGCGGAAGAAATCTTGCCATAAAAGAATTTCCGATTGATGTAAAAGCTTTCTTTTTACTTAACCGATTCTCAGATCTGCTGCACGAAATCAATTGGGGACTTCGGGCGGGAACGATAAAATTTGAGCATTGGAACTTAGAGCTTGGGACAAACAGTAAAACGTATGTAATCAATCGCGGAGTCAGAGAAAGATTCGGGCTTGAAAACTCCCGTAACCGTGTAACCGAAGCGCTTGATTTAACGTATTTGGTAACTTATCTTCTAATGCCTCATGAGAATGATTGGAATGTGGGACTTTCACTTACCAATGTTGATTATTTTCTTGTGAATCAATCTACTAACCCCTCGTTCAAATTGCTGTCCTATTATAAACCCATCCCAAAACTGACAGTAAACTTAAGTGCCCGGTACCACCAGGCTGCAATTTTTAATATCTACTCAAGTCATTTTGGTTTTATTATCAGAGGAGGTGCAAGATGGGAAATCTGAAAGCGATATTATTATCATTAAGTTTCTTTTTTACATTTGTTACTTGTGAAAATTTTGAGATGCGAGGATTTTTTACTTCGTATGAAAATGCTAATCAGCGTTTTACCCAATCTCAGAGCTGGAATGCAATTCACGGGTTTTCTGAGATTGCGGTGGCTCGGGATAACTATTCCATTTTCTCCATAGCCGATTCGCATATCGGATCATCCAAAAACTTCGGAAAGTTTATTCAAGAGGCAATGGATATGAACGCATTGGCAGTTATACTGAATGGAGATATCACAAACGGGAATGAAAAAGATTACGAAAAACTGACCGATATTCTTTCTCCGATAGAATCGCTGAACTACTTTATGATTGCCGGAAATCACGATTTGTATTTTAATGGTTGGGTACATTTCCGAGCAAGATTTGGTACCGCAGCGTATTATTTTACCGTAAAAACCCCGAGATTCTTCGACCTTTTTATATGTCTTGATACAGGAGGTGGAACTTTGGGAGATTTACAGCTGAGATGGTTCAAAAATCTTCTTGAATCCATGCGAAATGATTATAGGTATTGTGTCGTATTCACTCATAACAATATTCTCCGTCACCGCGCCACCATGAGTACGAATCTGATGTTGGAAGAAATACGCGTATTCGTAGACTTACTTGTACGTCACAAAATCAATTACGTCGTGACAGGTCATGACCATATCCGAAATGTCGATGTATTAGGCAATACAACATTTTTGGTCATGGATGCGGCATTCGATGATTTTAAACGAGCAAGCTATTTGAAAATGGATTTTGGAGGTGAAAAGTTGAAGTATGAATTTATCCCTTTTCCATAAAACTCTCAAACCATTATGTTAAATATTTAATAATCTGTAAAAAACGGAATGAACATGTATCATTCCGTTTTTGTTTACGTTGATATGTTGTAAATTTGCAGTATGTTAAATATAACCGCATTTTTGCAGAATATTTTCAGTAAGTAAAGCAATGTTGAGGTGTTGATCAATAAGGGATTAAAGGTGTTGAACGTAAATTCTGCAGCTATTGAATGTTCGTTTAATTGATAGTTCAGCCTACGTTTCTGAAAAAACGAGATACCTTTTTTCCTAAAAATTAATTGTGATTATGAAGATGTTTAATAATAAAATAAAAATATTTACCCTTTCAATTCTTTTATTCATTTCCGGTTTCTCATTCTCTCAAACTTCGCTGATAAAGACTTTAGAAGATTCGTTGACGGTTTTTGGTATGAATTACGCTCAGGTTGGGAATGTGAAAATCACGAAAATGACACCTTATCCGGCACAGAAAAGGCTTTCTATCACAACTAATTTGGCTTTAAGCTACTTGCCGTTGAGACCGAATAATGTTGACTCTATTTACAAATTAGTGAGCGAGTTGACTAAGTTTGACTACCCCGATTATAAAATTTCAATTTATTCGGACGACAGAGAAATCGGCGAATTAATTCCCGGTTATTTTCGTAAAAGCGGTCGGAGTCCCATGAACCGTTTTACAGTGAAAACGACTCCTTATCCCCTCAAAAGAAATATATCCGCTCCTTATGTGATTACTAATGGGCTTCAGAACAGGCATTTAGCCGTTTGGCAAAGTCATGGCAGGTATTATAATCAATCCCGTCAGGAGTGGCGTTGGCAGCGACCGATACTCTTTTCCACGGTCGAAGATTTGTACGCGCAAGCGTATGTTTTGCCTTTTCTCGTGCCAATGCTTGAGAACGCGGGTGCAAATGTGCTGATTCCGCGTGAACGCGACACACAACTGCATGAAGTGATTGTGGACAATGACAAAAGTACGCACGGATCGGAGCTGAAAATAATAAATAAGTCAGGCAAATGGTCGAAAGGTGGTTTTTATGGTTTTGCGCACTTGAAAGAGCAGTACAGGGATAAAGAAAATCCGTTCCGGATGGGTTCATACCTGCAGACTGCAACCACAAAAAACGAGACTAATCATTCTGAAATCCGGTACATTCCGCACATTCCTGAATCGGGGAAATACGCGGTTTATGTTTCTTACAAAACGGTTGTAAACGGTACGCGGGATGCTCGTTACACCATTCGGCACAGAGGCGGGAAAACCGATTTCACCGTGAATCAGACGATGGGCGGCGGAACCTGGATTTATTTGGGACATTTTCATTTTGAAGAAGGTGCTAATGAAAATCAAGGTGTTTTCTTATCCAATTTTAGTTCCGATGCGGGAAAGATGGTGACAGCAGATGCCGTGAAATTTGGCGGTGGAATGGGCAATATCTCTCGAAAACGTGCCGATGAAGTTATTCGGAGAACCATCGGAACAGGACGAAAACGCCGCGTACAAACTTCTACAAAAAAGTACACCAACTACTCCATCAGCCAATACCCTCGTTTTACCGAAGGTTCACGATATTGGCTTCAGTGGGCGGGTGCTCCCGACACAATTTATAGCCGAACAGACGGAACAAACGACTATTCCGATGATTTCCAATCACGTGGATTTTGGGTGAATTACATGGCGGGAGGCTCGTCTGTCTTGCCCGGAAAACAAGGGCTCAAAGTCCCAATTGATATGGCTTTTGCATTTCATACCGATGCGGGAATCCGAGGCAATGACACGATTTTAGGTACTTTAGCGATTTTCACAGTTCCCAATACGGAGAAAAAAACGGTTTATGAAAACCGGATTTCACGGTGGAATGCACGTGAAATGACCGACATAATTCAAACCCAGATAGTGAATGATATCCAACGCTCGTACTATCCGCAATGGGTTCGTCGAGGACTCTGGAACCGAAACTACAGTGAATCACGCGTACCCGAAGTCCCAACCATGCTGCTCGAGCTTCTTTCACACCAAAACTTTGGCGATATGCGTCTCGGACACGATCCACGCTTCAGGTTCATGGTCAGCAGGGCCATTTACAAAGGAATGCTTCGCTACTTAGCAACAGTAAATGATTTTGAATATGTAGTGCAGCCGCTTCCGGTTGAAAATTTTAGCACAAGATTCGTTTCAGATACTGAGGTGAAATTGAGTTGGACACCGGTAAAAGATTCGTTGGAACCGACAGCAAAGCCCGATTCTTACATTGTTTACACAAGAATTGATGACGGCGGATTTGACAACGGAGTCTTGGTAAAAGCTACTTCATTCACCAAAAAAATTGAAAAAGGGAAAATCTACAGTTTCAAAGTGGAGGCATTGAATAAGGGAGGAAAAAGTTTTCCATCGGAAATTCTTTCGGTTTGCAAAATGCCCAACAATAATCCTACAGTGTTGATTGTCAACGCGTTTAATCGTGTTTCTGCTCCCGAGAGTTTCTCAGTGGGAAAAGATGTAGCAGGATTTAATGAAAATTACGATGCGGGAGTTCCCTATATTTCTGATATAAGTTATACAGGAAAACAAACCGAATTTAGACGTTACAGGCCTTATGTGGATGATGATAATGTCGGTTTCGGAGCGAGCAACAAGGAGTTTGAGCACAAAGAAATAGCCGGAAATACATTCGATTATCCGTTTGTTCATGGAAAAGCTATCAAGGCGGCAGGTTTCTCATTCGTTTCTTCGAGCGAACAGTCGGTTTTGAATTCGACTGTAAAACTTCATAATTATAAGATAGTTGACTTGATTTTAGGAAAAGAAAGACAGAAATTCAATCCGATCGATTCTACCAAAATTGAATTTAAGACTTTCGAACCTGAAATGCGTAAAGCGATTACCCAACTGACCGATTCGGGTGGGAATCTCCTTATAAGCGGATCGAACATTGTCTCGGATTTGGTCTTTTCTAAAAGCAGTTTAATGTCTGAGCGTATTTTTATGGAAAAAGTGTTGAAAATTAAATGGACCGCGGATAAAGTGAATAATATCAATCAGGTTGATTTTAGAGTTTCCCCGATTAGAGAGTTTTCAGCTAATATGCACTTTGGTTTTCATTCTGTTCCGAATAGTAAATCGTATTTCGTAGAAGCGCCGGATATTGTGGTTCCAGCGGATGTACGCGCTTTTAAGATTTGTGAATACAAACAAAATGAATCGAGTGCCGGGATAGCCTACAAGGAAAAATACGGTGTTTGTGCTTTCGGATTTCCGATAGAAACGATACAACGAGAGGAAGACCGATTTCAACTGATGAAAAACGTGTTGAAATTTTTCACAGCGCATCGGGAGAGGTAGATTGTTATTTTTTATTGTTCGATTAAATCAATCAATCGGCTGGAAGCCGATTGTCCCAAAGGCTTTTCAAAATTGCAAAAACATTCATAAGTTATTGGGGCTGTCGGCATCCTGCCGACAGAAAAATCGAACAAATAAAGTGTTATATTTATTTTGTCACGTACACAGATAAAACTTTAAGATTGAATTATGATAATTGAAGTTGACTTGACTTTTCACAAATATTTCTATCATTCTCTAAAAACCGGTTTTTAATAATGTTTCTTAATTAAGATAAGGGGAGAATTGATACATTATTTTAAAATATTCGGATAAAAACTCCATACAAATAATTATTCAAGTTAAGTTCATTTTCAAAAATATTGCATTTTTTTTACTAATTTTGAAAAATAAAATGAAATTCAAAAAAGATCTTTTAGCAGTAACTCACTTAAAGTTTTCGCTTTTTTGAGTGATGAGTTTTGTAACAAGATAATCATATAATAATCAGAATTTCAAAATTATTCAAATTACAATGGAAAAAGAAAAACTAAAAATAGGAATTACACAGGGCGATATTAATGGTATTGGATATGAAGTAATTCTGAAAGCATTCAGTGACTCGCGTGTGTTGGAAATATTTACTCCGATTATTTACGGCTCCTCCAAAGTTGCCGGGTATTATAAAAAAGCACTCGAATTGCCGAATGTGAACTTTAATATAATTCTCAACGCTGATCAAGTCCACACCAAACGGATTAATCTGATTAATTGTACGGATGAAGATGTAAAAATCGAGGTGGGACGTTCTACACCTGAAGCCGGGAAAGCTGCATTTGCCGCATTGGACAGAGCGACTTATGATTTGGAAAATGGTAAAATCGATGCGCTTGTAACAGCTCCGATTAATAAAAACAACATTCAATCAGATAATTTTAGTTTTCCGGGGCATACAGAATACTTGGAGGAGAAATTTGGTGCGGAATCGTCTTCATTAATGATGTTGGTGAGCGATTATTTGCGGGTTGCGGTGGTGACCGGTCATATCCCGCTGAAAGACGTTTCGTCTGCAATTACTAAAGATCTGATTATTAAGAAGCTGTCTATTCTCAATGATTCCTTGAAAAAAGATTTCACATTAGTACGACCTCGTATTGCTGTGCTTGGCTTAAATCCACATGCCGGAGACAATGGTTTAATTGGTTCCGAAGAGGAAGAGGTAATTATACCCGCTATAAATGAGTCATTTGACAATGGAATACTTTGCTTTGGCCCTTATGCAGCGGATGGATTTTTCGGTTCGGATAAATTTATGAAGTTTGATGGAGTATTAGCCATGTACCATGATCAAGGATTGATCCCATTTAAAAGTATGGCGATGGATAACGGAGTGAATTTTACTGCAGGACTTCCGATTATACGCACATCACCTGATCATGGAACAGCATATGATATCGCGGGTAAAAATCAAGCTTCAGAATTGTCGCTGCTTCAAGCGATTTATTTAGCCTGTGACATCCATAAAAATCGGGCATTTCACGAAGAAATTAATGCTAATCCACTGCCTATAACGGAAGCAAAAAGAGATACCAGAAAAATAGAGTAGAGGGGAAGTAAATTAACTAATCAATTGTTTTTGATAATTTTGTGCGCATGTACCATCTTAACCGCCGCTGATTGAAGTTTTATCACTCGGCAATTATGATTATCAGAAACGCTGAAATAAAAAAACGCAAACATTTATTTGTTTGCGTTTTTTTTATGCATCAATTTTGTGGACAGCTACCTATACACCGGATTTTTTATGTATTTTGTACTCCTTATTCACTGTTGCGTAGATTGAATTTCGGTGAATTAGAGGAGGTTAAAACGGTAAATCATCAGCTCCTTCTCCCAGCGGAGGCTCTACATCAGGTGTGTTGGATGCGGCAGGAGCAGAAGTCTGAGTTGTGATATTTTCGGCAGGCAATTCAGGAGTTTGCTCCGGTTTTTTCCCGAGAAGCTGGATTGTGTCAGCATAAATCTCTGTTGTATAGCGTTTTATGCCTTCTTTTTCCCAAGAACGAGTTTGAATTTTTCCCTCAATATACAGCTGAGTTCCTTTTCGAATATACTTTTCTGCCAATTCAGCTAATCCACGCCATGCTACAATATTGTGCCACTCAGTACGTTCAGGTACTTGTGTCCCGTTTTGCATTGTAAATCCACGTTCCGTAGTTGCTAAAGTGAAATTTGCAACTGATACATTTTTGTCCAAATGACGAATTTCAGGGTCTCTCCCTACATTTCCAATTAAAATTGCTTTGTTGATAGACATAATTAAAAAAAAATTAAAGATTAGTATAATAAAAACAATTGCTCGCAAATATACAAGGTTTTTTTGATTTTCAAAGCATTTTTTTTATTCTAAGAACATTTTTTGGTTTTTAACCTATCGGGTTGCCTTAAATTTTTTTTAAAATACAATGTGTTTTTGAAAATTATTGCTCCAATTCATTATTAAAATCGAAAAGAAAATGTAATTTTGTAGTCTAAAATTTATAAAAAATAAACTTATGAGACTAATCATCCAACCGGATTACCAAAATGTTTCAGAATGGGCAGGTAATTACATTGCATCAAAAATTATTGCTGCAAATCCAACAGCAAAAAAACCATTTGTTTTAGGGCTTCCTACAGGCTCATCACCGCTTGGGACTTACAAGCAACTGATAAAACTTCATAAAGAAGGATTGATTTCATTTAAGCATGTAATCACCTTCAATATGGATGAATACGTGGGTTTGCCGAAAGAACATCCGCAGAGTTATTACTCTTTTATGTGGACCAATTTTTTCAATCATATTGATATAAAGCCTCAAAACGCGCATATGCTTGATGGAACAGCTGATGATTTGATTAAAGAATGTGAGGCTTATGAAGCTAAAATGAAAGAGGTGGGTGGAATCGACTTGTTTTTAGGCGGAATCGGGCCTGATGGACATATCGCGTTCAATGAGCCGACTTCGTCGCTGGCATCGCGTACGCGTGAAAAAACGCTGACCACCGACTCGCTGATTGCAAATTCGCGTTTCTTTGACAACGATGTGAACAAAGTCCCCAAAACTGCGATTACTGTTGGAGTAGGCACGGTGCTTGATGCCAAGGAAGTCGTAATTATTGTTAACGGACACGTGAAAGCCCGCGCGTTGCGTCATGCCGTGGAAGAGCCTATCAACCACATTTGGACCATCAGCGCGTTGCAAATGCACCCGAAAGGCATCATCGTATGTGATTACGAAGCCTGTGGCGAACTGAAAGTAGGGACTTATAAATATTTCTTAGATATTGAGAAAGACAGATTAGACCCGAATAGTTTATTGTAAATCAAGCGAATATGAAACTTTAATTAATCATTGGATATTCGCATAAACCATATAAATTCAGCCTCTTAAAAAAACTTTAAGGGGCTGAATTTTTTTAAGATGTTTTTTAATACTGACCGACAAAAATATTCACACATAACGCATTCGGTTGATATTCAGACGCATATAGCTTGCATTCAACTTATGGGTCGTTTTTTTTACTTCGTTAAAGTTGACTTAAGGATTTGTCCTGCAGACAATTTTTAGTCGGTCAGTAGTGATTGATTTTATTAGAATTTTTTAGCAAAGTTCCGCTCCGAGTCTTCGGGACCTCGGAAATGGACGTCAGTTACGATAAATCGGAAATTTCAATTTGCTATCTTAAAATAAGTAATGACGAGCTTTTAATGAAAACTAAATCCGCCATAACTTGTTAATGGTATTAAAACACAAAAACAATAAAGGAATTAAGCACAATAAGAAAACGCGTCAAAAACAACCGAATTTTTCTCTTTTTTCTGCAAATTGCTAAAAGAATTTTTTTTATTTTATGTTCTATATATTTTTTCTTACTTTTGTAACCTAATTTAGTAAAATAAACAACCCGAATAACTATGTCAGAAACAATCGGTCGTATTTCGCAAATTATCGGTCCAGTAGTGGATGTTTTTTTTAATATTAGTGCGAAAGATGATTCCACGCTTCCTGCCATTCACGATGCGCTATACATTGATAGAGGTGAAGGCCGTATGTTGGTAGTAGAAGTACAGCAGCATATCGGCGAAAATACAGTTCGAACTGTCGCGATGGATTCCACAGACGGGCTAAAACGAGGTTTGCCTGTGAAAGCACTCGGAAGTCCGATAACAATGCCTGTAGGCGATCAGGTGAAAGGTCGATTGATGAACGTTATCGGAGAATCAATTGATGGTATGCGGGAGCTTGATCGGGAAGGCGCCTATCCCATCCATCGTGAACCACCAAAATTTGAAGACTTATCCACTTCAACCGAAGTTTTATTTACCGGTATAAAAGTGATTGATCTGATAGAGCCTTATGCAAAAGGGGGTAAAATCGGACTTTTCGGAGGAGCCGGAGTAGGAAAAACGGTTTTGATTCAGGAATTAATAAATAATATCGCCAAGGGACACAGCGGTTTTTCTGTGTTTGCAGGAGTGGGAGAGCGTACGCGCGAGGGAAATGACTTGCTTCGTGAGATGATTGAGTCGGGTGTGATCCGCTATGGTGATGAGTTCAAAAAGAGTATGGATGAGGGCAATTGGGACTTGTCAAAGGTGGATTATGATGAGGTCGCGAAGTCACAAGCCACATTGGTATTCGGCCAAATGAATGAACCTCCGGGAGCACGTTCTTCTGTTGCGCTATCCGGACTGACTGTTGCCGAAGCTTTCCGCGACGGTGTGGGAGAAGACAAAAAAGGAAATGACATCTTGTTTTTTATCGACAATATTTTCCGGTTTACGCAAGCCGGATCCGAAGTTTCCGCTTTGCTCGGACGCATGCCTTCCGCAGTAGGTTATCAGCCTACGCTTTCTACTGAAATGGGAACCATGCAAGAGCGGATTACATCAACAAAATACGGCTCTATAACGTCGGTTCAGGCAGTGTATGTTCCTGCCGATGACTTGACAGACCCTGCTCCGGCAACCACTTTCTCGCACTTGGATGCAACCACAGTATTGAGTCGGAAAATTGCCGAACTTGGTATTTTTCCTGCTGTAGATCCTTTAGACTCCACTTCAAGAATTCTTAATCCCGATATTATCGGAGAAGAGCACTACAATACCGCTCAACGTGTGAAACAGATCCTTCAACGCAACAAAGAACTTCAAGATATCATCTCTATTCTTGGTATGGAAGAACTCTCGGAAGAGGATAGAATCACGGTTAACCGCGCCCGTAAAGTACAGCGATTCCTATCTCAACCGTTTTACATGGCGGCGCAGTTTACCGGTGTTCCGGGCGTGATGGTGCCTATTGAAGAGACGATTCGCGGATTTAAGATGATTTTAGATGGCGAACTTGATGAGTATCCGGAAATGGCATTTTTGAATGTGGGTGTGATAGATGAGGCGATAGCAAAAGGGAAAAAATTGTTGGAGCAAGCGAAGAAATAGAATGCAAGCCCCCGTTACCCCCTGTGAAGGGGGAATATTGGTGGAGTAAGCTGACTTTTGCTATTCTATAAATTTGATGACACAAAAATTAATAAGTCTTGATTTAAATAATCTCACTAAACTTCCCCTTTAGAGTATTGAAGGGCTTTTCATGAAACTTGAAATCATAACACCGGAACAAATCATATTTTCGGGCGAGGTAACGATGGTTACTGTTCCCGGGACGAAGGGGCGATTTACCATTTTGGAAAATCACGCGCCTATTATTTCAAGTCTGGGGAAAGGAAATATTATCTATAAAGTAGGTGAAGATGAGCATAAAATATTCACGTTAAGTGGTTTTGTTGAAGTAAATAATAACGAGGTATCAATCGCGATTGAAGTGGCAGAATGAGAAAGTTTAACAGTTCAATATTAGGGTTGATAGTAACACTTTTAGTGTTGACGCTAATCGCATTTTTATACTTTCAATTTGTGAATATTGAGCAAATGCCCACGTACTTCTGGGTAATTCCTGTGTTTTTTTTAGTGATTTCAGGTGTTCTCGGATTAATAGAGAGCAATTATATGTCAAAAAATAAAGAGCTTTCTATCGCTTCGATATTTGGGATTCGAGTATTTTTTATTGCTTTGATTGCTGCTTTTGTGCTGATTATGATGTTGTTGGATAGAGTCCATATTTGGTCATTGACAATTCTCTCGGTGTTTTATGCATTAAAATTCCTATATTTCGAGACGAGGATATTGTTGAAGTTGAATAAAAGAAATGAAGAATGACCGGTGTTGAAATTTGAGTGTACGAGTTAATCCATAACTCACGCTATTCATTTGTTTCCAAAATTGTAAATAATATTCCCGATAGCAGTCGGGAGTAAATCGAATAAAAAAGTGCCATATAGATTAAAACCATATTTTATTCTTTTCCTGTTTTTCATTTTTTCAATGAACAACAGCAGTGCCTTTGCTTCGGATTCTGTGAAGACTGAAAAGTCATTTGATATCAAAGAGATGATTTTTTCTCACGTGCTGGATTCCTATGAATGGCACCTATTTACGGTTGGAGAAAAACACATTTCTATTCCGTTGCTTGTAATTGTAAAAGGAGAGGATGGCTGGCACGCTTTTTCGTCTAACAAGTTGGCTCATGGTCATGAATTTAAAGGATTTTACATAAAAGAAGGTGATCCGTACAACGGAAAAATTGTTACCAAGAATAAATCCGGAGAGCTTGTTCGACCTACAGATTTATCATTGACAAAGAATGCGGCATCAATAATTATTTCAAGTATCTTGTTGATTCTGATCTTGTTGAAAGTTGCTTCTCACTATAAAAAAGATCCGATTCGACCGATGAAAGGATTTACGGGAGCAATTGAACAGTTGACGTTATTCGTCTATGATGGTGTGATAAAACCAAGTATCCCAAATGATTATAAACGATTTGCTCCGTATTTGCTTACAGTATTCTATTTTATATTGTTTGTGAATTTGCTGGGATTGATACCGATTTTTCCCGGCGGTGCGAATGTTACCGGGAATATCGCGGTTACACTTGCATTGGCATTATTCACTTTCTTGATAACTAATATATTTGCAAGTCGAGCCTATTGGAAAGAGTTAGTTTGGCCGGATGTGCCTGTCTTTTTGAAAACTCCGCTTTTCCCGTTGATGCAGTTTATCGAATTTATCGGAATGCTGACCAAACCGTTTGCATTGATGATTCGTCTTTTTGCCAATATGCTGGCCGGACATATGATTGTGCTGGTGTTGATGGGTTTGATTTTCATTTTCTATTCGATGCTGGGTGTCGGAGCGGCGGTAGGAGTTTCGGTTGTTTCCATTGCTTTCTCGATATTTATGGTTTTGTTAGATGTGTTGGTTTCGTTGATACAGGCGTATGTGTTCACCATGCTCTCGGCAATTTTTATTGGAATGGCAAGAGCGCAGCATCATTAACGAATGTGAGTAAATGATGATGTAATAGGGCAAAGTGTCAATATAAACAAGAACAAAACATCTTCGTGTGATAACAGCCAGCATGCTACGAGAGAAGTTGGGTTGCATGTTTCATACGATTAAAGTTTATTTTTTACATTAAGGACGTATGGAACACGCCATTAACCATTCTCTTGGGTTTGAGATTTATCTCAAATGGCTGTTTCATAATAGAAAATTATTTGATTCTTAGATCTTAATCCACTAAAAAAACTATTTATGATTATTTACGGAAGCAAGGCAACTCAAATCGGAACTGCTGATATTGACGAAAAATGTCCTAACTGTGAAACACAAAACAGTGTTAACATGGTAATTATTCAACGCTATGCACACGTTTTTTGGATTCCATTTTTGCCTATAGGAAAAAAAGCGCTAACACAATGTTCACATTGTCAGCAAGTCCTTGAAAAAAAGGAATTTCCAAGCAATTTTAGAGGTTATTATGAAGCTTTAAAAATAAGAAGCAAAACACCGGTTTGGACATTTTCGGGAGCCGCGCTACTTGCTTTCTTCATTCTTTGGATAGTAATAGGTGGGATACAGAATGACAAGAGAGATGCGAAACTTATTCTATCCCCGGAAGCAGGAGATATTTACAAATTCAAGACAGAAGAAGGTCAGTACACCTTGTTTAAGGTCGAAAATGTAGTAGGTGATACCGTATTATTATTAATGCGAATCAGGGTTTGAAT
>LSQX01225664.1_pt2 | contig 17139 bp, 16 predicted proteins | sample 654561 | NCBI WGS metagenome assembly LSQX01 (sample SAMN04489861, study PRJNA283612) | anaerobic digester metagenome | isolation source: 4 biogas reactors fed with cattle manure at either 37C or 55C with and... | place: Denmark: Kongens Lyngby | collected 2014
CCCCGATCGTTTTGACTGAGCTTAAGTTGATCTTGTAGTTTTGAAACGATAGCTAAATCGGCAGCGTCTTTCATGTTTACCTGCGTTCTTACAAGAATCATTACATATTTCGAACCTGTTTGCTCCTGGCTGATAGTGTATTCGCCTGGTTCAGTAATGGCCATTGGATTGTAATGTTCTTCTGTTATAAACCAGGCACTTTGATAGCGTCCATTGGTTTCAGGCATATTTAATACTGCGTCTTCAGTTAGATCCAACACGACATAGGAATATTGGGTGTCGAAATTAACCCTCATTATTGTACGATCTGCAGGGTCGAGCGGCTCTTTAACGTGCATAAATACCCCGACACCATTGGTGTTTGTTTTGGCAGCAATTCTATTAACATAATCGGTGAAAATTACCTGTGTTTCGGCCAGCGCATAATTTTCGTCGGTGACTTTAGTTGTCGCATCCAAAGATTCAGATTTATCACAGGATGACAACGACAACACTGCAAATACCAGCAAAATAGTTTTTAATCTTCTCACAATTTCATTTTTTAAGTTATTTATTAATTGCATACAACGGCTGATTTGTATGTGCAGTATCCAAATTAGACGAACCTTTTCTTTCCGTTTATCACAAATTAATTCCATTAATTAGCCTTTGAGCAACCCGATGTCCTGCTTTTGATTTGTAGTAGCTGAAAATATCGTTAAGCTTGTCCTCAGCAATTTGAGTCCAATAAACCTCTAACTCCATTTTTTGATTTTAGCTTTTAAATCAGTCACTTTAATCAGTCGTCCATTTTTTGAATCATCCAAAGCCTGGTCAATTTCTGCGTTAAATTGCTCTGTACTCATGGGGGTGAAGTTTTTTTCAATAAGCTCAACCTTTCTTTTATGCAACATTTTTTTCCAATCCTTCGACTATTTCAACATGCTGCAGTCGAAGAAATTCCTGTACAAATTCTATTTTCCGAGCTTCTAAATTCATCTTATTAACCTTTTATCAAAGACGCGTATTCTTTATTTTAATTGTTTGGCAAATATAGAAAAATCCGCCGGAGGTGTGTGTTTTTTTGTTGTCTATCACAAATTTAAAAACTACAAAATTTGCTGCTGAATATTTGCGCCCCGCGCCCTGCGCCCCGCATTCAAAAAGCCCCTTGCATCGCCAGGATGCAAGAGGCTTTTTTCGTATCAGGATTAATTCTCTATGGATACACCGGTGTGATGCCCATGTTATAAAACATGAAGGAGTAGATATCGGCGTACTCTTCGATGACCTTGGTAGTGGGTTTTCCGGCGCCATGCCCGGCTTTGGTTTCTATGCGGATGAGGGTGGGGTTGGCGCAGCTTTGATTGGCTTGCAGCTCGGAGATAAATTTAAAAGAGTGTGCCGGCACCACGCGATCGTCGTGGTCGGCAGTGGTGACAAGCGTGGCGGGGTAGCAGGTGCCGGCTTTGATGTTGTGCAGCGGCGAATATTTTATCAGGTATTCAAAGTCGGCGGCCTCGTCGCTGGTGCCGTAGTCGGTGGCCCACGCCCAGCCGATGGTAAACATGTGGTAGCGCAGCATGTCGAGCACACCCACTGCCGGGAAAGCTACTTTCATCAGGTCGGGGCGCTGGGTCATCACGGCGCCAACCAACAGGCCGCCATTGGAGCCGCCCTGGATGGCGAGATAATCGGGCGAAGTATAGCCGGCGTCGATGAGATATTCAGCGGCAGCGATAAAGTCGTCGAACACGTTTTGCTTCTGTTCTTTGGTGCCGGCCATGTGCCACGCTTCGCCATATTCGCCGCCACCACGCAGGTTGGGCATGGCAAACACGCCGCCCTTTTCGAGCAAAATAAGCCTGCTGATGCTGAAGGAAGGCGTGAGGCTGATATTAAAACCGCCATAGCCATACAGCAGTGTAGGATTGGTTCCGTCGAGGGTGATGCCGGCTTTGTGAACGATAAACATCGGAATCTGCGTGCCATCTTTGCTGGTAACGAAAACCTGTTTGGTTTCAAAAATCATATCTTCTATCACTACTTCAGGTGCGCGATATATGGTAGAGGTGTCGGTTTGGATGTTGTACATATAAATGGTGCTAGGAATGGTGAAAGAGGTAAAAGCGTAAAAGGCAACATCTTCATCTTTCTTACCATTGAAGCCCGACATGGTTCCTATGCCAGGGATGTCGAGCGTGTCGATGAGGTTGCCCCACATGTCGTGGATGAAAGCCTGCGAGTAAGCATCTTTGAGATATTGTGCCACCATTTTGCCACCGATCAGTGTTACCCTTTCAAGCACCTCATCTTTTTCCGGTATCATTGTTACCCAGTTTTTAGGCTGCGGGCTTACCGGATCGATCATCAAGAGTTGATATTTGGGTGCATTGTAGTTGGTACGCACCAGGAACTTTCCGTTGTAGTCGTCGACCACCGTGAAGTCGTTGTCGAAACCTTCGACGATAGGGATAAAATCCGATTTGGATTTCCGCAGGTCTCTAAAATAAAGGGCGTTGCCGGAGGTGCTTTCGGTTTGGTACAGAAGCAGAAACTCCTCGTCGTCGGTAACGTCGGCGCTATAGTTGCGCAACGGGAAGTTTGGGTCTTCAAAAACCAGGACATCACTACTTTGTGGCTCGCCTACTTTGTGAAAATAAACTTTGTGGTATTCATTTTTGCCTGATAGCTCACTGCCGGTAGGTTCGTCGTAGCGGCTATAATAAAAACCGTCGTCTTTCCAGGCCATCCCCGAAAACTTCACCCACTTCAGGTGGTCGTCGAGTTGGTTGCGGCTGTCGATTTCCATCACCTTTATCTCATTCCAGTCGGAGCCGCCGCGCGCAATTGCGTAGGCCAGGTATTTGCCATCTTTGCTCACATCCATTCCGGCAAAGGCTACCGTGCCGTCGTCGGAGAGTTTGTTGGGGTCGAGCAGCACCTGCGGCTCGGCGTCGAGGCTTTCCTGCACATAGAGCACGCTTTGGTTTTGCATGCCGTCATTTTTAAAATAAAAATAACGATCACCTTTTTTGAAAGGAACGCTGTATTTAGGGTAATCCCAAATCTCTGTGAGCCGATCTTTGATGTCGTTTCTAAAAGGAATCTTCGAGAGATACCCGTCGGTAACTTCATTTTGTTGTTTCACCCACTCGCCGGTTTCGGCAGAAGTGTCGTTTTCGAGCCAGCGGTATGGGTCGGCAATAGCCTGGCCGTGAAGGGTATCCACCACATCGCTTTTCCGGGTTTCGGGGTACTTGATGCGCTCATCCTTTTGCTGGCAGCTTTGTGTAATCATTACGCCTGTAATAAATAGTACATAAATCAATTTTCTCATCACGTTAAATTTTAAGATGTTTGTCAAAATTTTGTTTTGCAAAAATAGGAAATCATTTATACTTTAGAAAAACACTTTGATGATGAAAAAAGTAAAATCGCAGAAAGCTTTTCGTATTGATGTAGCGCCGGAAACGGACTTTGAAGAATACCGCGATGCCGATGGTGTGCAGCATAGCAGCGCCGTTTACAACGAAAACGGACACTTGCTCACCGACATAAAATTTGATAATTATGGCCAACCCACCGGAACCTCGGTTTACAAATACAACGAGAAAGGTTTTTTAATTTTTGAAGAAACCCAGGATGAAGAGGGGCAGACAGAAGAAAAGGTGAGCTGGGAGGTGGACGAAAACGGGAAGATTCTCAAAAAGTTTGTGCACTACCTCGACGATACTATCGACACAATTCATTACCAATACAACGATGAAGGACTTTTGATGCAGGTAATCCAAAAGGATGAAGACGGCGAAGAAGAGCACCGCGAAGAGTATGATTATAAAGATGGGAAACGCATCGCCGAAAGGCACTTCGAATACGGTGAGCCGGAAACGGAAAACCTTTATGAATATGATGAAAATGGCCACCTGACCGAAGTGACGCTGAACAACCCGGATGAAGAAGCTACGCTGGTGAATGAATACGACGACAAAGGCAACCGCATCAAAACCCTAAAATATGATGCCGCCGACAAACTCATTGCCAAGCAACTGATGACTTACGACGAGCACGGGCGACTGACAGAGATGAGCGAGGAGACACCCTACAAGAAAAACAATATTGTGATGGAGCTGGACGCCGCCGGTAACGCCACCCGCCAAACGGAAACCGACCGCAACGGCCAGTTGGTGAGCCTTGTGGAACGCGAATACGACGCCGACGGCAATGTACTCCTGGTAAGCGCCACCATTGCCGGCCAGCCCGGCGCCCCGCACCGGAAATACATCCTGAAATACGTTTATGAGTTTTATTAGAAAGCGTGGGAATACCGTTTCGATCCCATTTAGGCAGAGTTTGATTTTGGGGAAGATCCCGTAATTTGTTGGTTCATTGCCAATCACCAATTCAAAAATAATAAGCTAATAAGGTTGTGACATCGGGTGGTTCAAGTTTCCCACTAAGGTTAAAAAATGATAAGGTTTTTTCATTTTTGCCGGAAGCCTTCTGCAAAAAACCCTGGCAATCGCCATGGCAAAATGAGCCGCAAGGCAGCGTTTTCCTTTTTTCATTTTAATGAAATAAAATCCCGCTAAAGAATGAAAACCTTATTTTTACCTACCCAAGCTTAGTAGAAAAAATCGCTCCCCTGATCACATTAAACCTTATTACCTTATAAAACACTCCGTTCTTACTTGCCATTCTACTCACAAAACTCCCTGATCCGACTAAGCGCCGGCACAAAGTTTTTAATAGCCGCCTTTTCCCAATAACCACAAGCATCATCCATGCGCTCCAGTTTCAGGCAGCATTGGCCGGCGTTGTACCAGGCGTTGGCGTCGCCGGTAATTTCGGCATAGCGTGCATAATCCTGCAACGCCTCCTCGTAGCGCTGCATCCCAAACAGCGCATTAGCCCGCAGCATCAGCAATACATGCTGCGAAGCATCGAGGCGAAGCGCTTCATCAAAATAATGGATGGCTTTTTTTAAATTTCTCTGTCGATAAAAAAGCTCGCCAGCTTTGGCGTAGTTTAAATAATTGTCCGGTTCTAGGCGCGTCAGGTGCTGGTAACTATCAATCAGTGCGGCGGTGTCGGCCATCTTTTCGAGCACCATTATTTTCTTGCGATAGTTTCCGGCCTCCGCGTTGTCCATCGCGATAAGCGCATCATAATCTGCCACTGCCTGCGTATAATTTTCTAAATAAAAATGAGCCGTTGCCCGGTTGTTGATCGCCGAAGCGTAACCAGGCTGAATTCGAAGCGCGCGATCAGCATCTTTTAAAGCACCGGCATAGTCGCCTTTGATGCCCCGTACCGACGCACGGTTGGCAAAAGCTTTGGCGTCGGTGGTATCGCGCAGGATACTTTGGTTGTAGTCGTCGAGCGCCAGCTCCATTTTGCCCTGCTGATACCAGGTGATGCCGCGGATCAGGTAAGGATGACCACGGTCGGGTTCCTTTTCTATCAGATCGGTAAACAGGGTGATGCTGTCGCTCCAGTCGGTGTTGCGCTGCCGCGTCATTATCACCAGCATTACCAACCAAACTGCCAGCACGATTATTAATGGGTTTCGCCATTTGCGAAAGCTAATATTTTGGGTGCTAATAATTTGCCAGGAGCTTACCGCCAGCACGTAGGCCAGCCCGACATACGAAAAGTAGGTGTAACGGTCGGCAGCATAGGCGCGTCCCGCCGGAACTATTTGCAATATAAAAAGTGTCGGCACCACAAAAATTGCCAGCCCCAGAATCAGGTCGTGCTTCACGTTACCCGATTTTTTTATTAATAAAATAACCATCACCACCAGCATCAGAAGAGTGGCGGCAGAAACGTAAAAACGCAGTGGCAGCACGCCCGAAACAGTGGGCGGGTAATAATGATAAATTTTGAGTTGGATGGGAACAAGGAATTTCCAGAGATACATCAGCACGGCATCGGCAACGATGAAGGGCCTGTGCAACCACGAGATGTCGGGTGTGGAAGTGTCGGCGGCAGTGCTGGTAAACCAGATACCCAGCAATCCGATGACGGCGCTTAGCGCAAAAAATGGAATCTTTTCTAACCATACGCGACGGCTTGTAAGGCTGCGGCCAAAGTACCAATCCAAAGCAAGCAACAACAGCGGCAGCGATACCGCAATGGTTTTGCTGAGCAACGACAACACAAAAAATCCCAACGTGATCAGGTAATTGCCGGCACTATTTTTACGAATGTATCTGAGATAAAAGATGGCTGCCGCCAAATAAAACAGCAGGTAGAGCACATCTTTCCGTTCCGAAATCCACGTCACCGATTCCACATGCATCGGGTGCAGCGCAAACACCAAAGCCACCAGCGCGGCCACATACGTATTGGGTTTTATTTTTAATATTAATAAAAAAACCAGCCACACATTGATGAGGTGCAGCAGCAGGTTGGTGAGGTGATAAGCCGTGGCATCCAGCCCGAAAAAATGATATTCGACGGCATAGGTGAGCATGGTGAGCGGCAGATACAAACCCACGTACGACGTGGTAAACATGCGGTAAAGGTTGTGGGAGGTAAGTGCCTTAATGTCGGGATTGTCGGTAACATACAAGTCGTCGTCGAACTGATAAATAAAATCGTTGTTGACGGCATTGGCGTACGCCAGCACCGTAAGCAGAAGGATCAGCGCAAGCCACAGCCATGCGTGGCGGGAGCTTTCCGACGCAGACTTTATTTTTTGTTTTTGCTTTAGCGGTACCTTTTTCATGGTTTGCAAAAATAATAATTTCAAATCCGCGGCCTAAAGCCCGCGTGTACTTGTTCAGGGCGCATTGTTTACGGATTAGTGAATGATTTCATGTGGGCGCACCATAAATATTCTCATAAAAAAAGGCCATCCCCTTTCTTGACAGAGGATGGCCGGAGGAGTTATGAAAAATGGTATTTGTTAATCTACTGCTTTGCGTATCAGCAGTATGGTGTAATTGGTGTCGAGCCATTCGTTGACCAGTGCGCGCAGCGCAGGATAATCCGCCGGCGCTATCACGCCTTTTTCGAGGCGCAGCTCGCGGCTGACGGTGATCTGGTTATCCTTCGGGCTTAGCTCTATCTTCACCGCGCCGGCTTCGTTTTTCAAATCCACACGCTGTTTCATCGTCACCAGCTCATAGCCGTCGGGCAGAGTGATGGTGTAATTGTAGCTTTCGCTGATGGGGAAAGGCAAAACAAAGTCGGCATCGCGCTGACTGTTGAGGAAACTGATGTGCCACCCGCCAAAGCCACTCGTCATTTGCGGCAGCTCCAACTGCATGATCTTGCCGGCATCCTGCAGGGCATATTCTTTATAAATCTCTACGACGATCTCACTTTTTTCGGCATTGCTGTTCACCACTTTTACAGCGTCGTCGGCTTTGCTAACCATATTTTGCGTAAGCTGCGATTTGAATTTTGTGGCGTCATTTTGCAACAACAAAAATGGATTGGGTTTTCCCTGCAGCTTTATCGTTAAATCACCGCTCATTGTCTGGTCGTAGGCCAAAACCAGATTTCCTTTTACGTCTATCGCATTTTTCCCTTCCGGTAAAGTGATGGGGGAAATGTCGGCATTTTTGTAAAGCGGCATCAGCACCTGACCGCCCGACCCGTAGTCGAGGCTCTGGTCGTTGGTGGAAGTAGCGCTCAGATAGAGCGTGCCGTAGTTCTTGGTGTTCACCTTCACAAAACTCTCATCAAAAATCAGGAGGTCGCCCATATTCTTATCGAAGAGTTTTTCGGGGGCAGCCATCACGTCCACGGCATGAAAGTCGGCCTCATTGAGCAGTGTGGCCAGCAGCACCGATTTCTCGAGCTGGGTGCCGCCATTGCTTTGCCACACCTCAGCGGGCGTGCGCACCCGGTAGCCGTTCCATTCGGGCGGCACGCGGTCGTATGCCATTTCTTTAGCAACCAGATTTTGCAATGCCAGCAGCGTCTTCATCTCCTCTTGCTTTTCAGATTTAACGGTGGCAGCATATTTTTTCAGGGCATCGGTGGCGTGGTAGTCGAAAGCCGGCTGGCGCGTAATCCAGTCGATAGCCGCTCCGGCCTTGGGCGATGTGCTAAAGAGCAGCCGTGGCACCGAAAGTTGGTCGCCCTGAAAATTATCTTGTGGTCCGGCAGCAATTCCTTTAAACGTCCAGGTGTAAATTTTCTGGTTGCCCTGCACCACCATCTCGGGAGCGGTGCGCAGATTCGTCATCCGGTGTTGCAACTCCACAGCGGCGGGAACTTTTACAACAATCTGCATCTGCTCTATGGGCGACGATTCCTGGATAATTTCGTTGCCCATGAGTGCCGGCAAAAAATCTTTTTGGCTGTTGAGGGTGTAATCCAGATAAATGGTGGCGCCGATTTCGGTGGCGGTATGGGTCACCACCAACTCGCGAAGGTTATTGAAAGCTGCCGAGTGTGCGGCGCCCCGTGGCAGCACTTCGTTAAAAGCATTTTCGGGCGTCTCCACCCGCTTCCCGTCGGCCATAATAGTATAGGCCTCGTTGATAGTGATTTGCTGGAAAGTCGGGTCGTAAATGATGAAGGTTTCGCCATAGATCCTGTTGAACGACAGATGACTTTGCAGCCGGAGCTGCTTGTAATAGCGCATGCTGGTGCTGCCGTCGTCGTTGAGGGTAAAAGTTTTGGTGATCTTGCCGAACACCGCATCGGCGTCGTTGTATTGTGCGCTGGCCGCCGTGGCAAACCATCCGACCAACAATATCAGAAATGTCTTTTTCATCTGAATAATCTTTTTCTAAATTATTAATACCTGAATTATTTACTTAACACGATGGGCTGATCGGCCATATTTTTCTGGGCTATGACAGCTTTTTTTACGGCAGGCCAGTCGACAGGTTCATACACCCGTTTTTCGAGGATAATCTCCTGGCTCAGTTCGAGTGTGTTGCCTTTTTGCTGCAGCGTTCCATTGTAGGCAGCGGCTTCGCCATCATGATCTACCTTTAAAGGATCATTCACCATTAAATAGCCGTCGGGGATGGTAATGGTTTCGTTGATTTGCACCATCCGGCTGCAACGGTCGCGGAAGCCATACTGGCGGTCGTCGGGAACATTGGTGTTAAGATAAAGATGCGACATGCCGGCAGGAAAAATGCGGGTGGCCAGCAGGGGCGTAAACACCAGCATATTTTTACCAACGGCAGCATATTGCGGGATGCGGTATTTCACGCGTATCTCGATGGGGTCGGCCATGTGGTCGATGGGATCGGCGCCGTAATCCATGCTTATAATTTCCGCTTTGGGATTGATGCGCAGCAGCTCACGCTCCAGGTTTTTGTCCCACTCTGTTTTGTAGGCTCTTGTAAAAATACCCCGAATGGAGGCGTCGGTTTGTCCTTCGGCGGTTACGTATAGCTCACCCTCCAGGGTTCCGTCGGGCAGCAGGGTAGATGTTCCGGTCATTTTCAGATAATGATCTTCGGGTGGCGAAATGGGCGTAATCATCAGATCGGCGCCACCGGGCACACCCATCAGCACATTTTGCTGCTGTTCGGCGCTGCTCCAAAGCTCGCGTACAAAAGGCACCCAGGTGGGGTCGAGCAGATGGTATTTTCCATCGGCGAGTTTCACCACCGTCACGCTGTGGTTAAACTGGTCGGCGGGGATATCTTCGATGCGTGAGCCTGCCATGGTCATAGCCGGATACGACTCGAAACCTGCCGCCCGCAAAAAGGCGATCAACATACTTGCTTTGTCTTTACACACACCGCAGCGGTCGCGGAAATTCATCTCGGCGTTGTGCAGCGTGTAGCCTTCGCCTTCGCCCATCGAAATGCCCGAGTAGCGCATATTGTCGGCTACCCAATGCGTAAGTATCGACACGCTGTCGGCCTCTGTTTTGGCGCTTTTCAGCAAATTATCTACAAACTCCTTTACCTCGGGTGTTGGTGTAAAGCTGTCGTAGTCTTCGTTTACGCCATAAAACCACAGCGACTTGGCTTCCCAGTCGGGGCTGGTGGTCATCAGCAGCTTGGGTGCAATGTCGGAAGCATCCACCATATTCGATTCGCGCTTCAGCGGCGTTATGTTGTTTTTGGAGAAAGTATAAATGTGGCGGTCGCCTTCGAAACGCAGGGACGACTGGCATTCGCCGTGGTAAAAGACAAACTGCAAGGGTTTTTCGGCAGGCATGTTTACGCTATACACTTTGCTGAGCATGTGCTGGTCGCTCCAGAAGGGGACGATGTCGTAGAAATGGCCGCGCATGGGCGGGATGTATTTCTCTTCGTCGTCCTGCATCAGCAGTGCATAGGTATAGCCTTTTTTAAAAAGCACCAGGTCGATGGCGTCGCCGGGCTGTAGCCTACCGGCTTCGATAAGTTGTTCGCGGGCACCCCAATAGATGGCACGAGCCGGCGCCGGATAGTCGCGCACCTCGGCCAGGTCGAGCTTTTCGCGGCTGCCGTCGGCGCGGTAAATAGTAGCTTCACGAATCTCCACGTAAGCAGAGAACGGGTCGTAGCCGTACTCGATCACGCGTTTGTCGAGAGCGCCCTGTGGGGTAAGCACTTTAAACATCTGGTGCATAAAAAAGTAGCCCAGACCGGTCTCCTGCACCTCCACGCGGGTGCTGTCGAAAACCACCAAAAAGTCGCTGCCCGGATAGTCGGCGGCAGTGCCGGTAGTTTTGAGTAGTTCCTCCACACCCTGGGCTTGCAGCAGCAGCCCCGACAGCAGGAGGGTAAGTGTGATGAGCATTTTGTTGATCATAAAAAAATAGCTTTTTTGTTTAAAAAAAATAGACGGTAAAAGTATTGAAAAAATTCATTTCAACAGGAAAACTCCGTGAGGCGGTATTTTTGAAGGGTGAAATCTGTCCATGTGAACAAGATTCCAAATTGATGAAACGGATTGACAATTCCTCTTTTGCTTTTTTGGAGAAAAGATCAGCGTCATTAAAAAACAATTGTATTTTTGTAACCATTGTGTAAGGTTTAACAGGATGGTTATTTATGAAAGAATTTTTGTCGCTGGCAGAAACCGCCGAATTACTTGGAAAAAGCAAAGAAACCCTGCGCCGCTGGGATAACAAAGGGATACTGAGCGCAGTGCGGGAGCCTGTTTCCAACTACAGGGTCTATCGGAAATCTGATGTTCAGACATTGTTTGGGTCGCTGTTCGATGAAATTAAGGTTGATGAAACATCCAATTTTGTTGCCCCAATAAAGCAGTTTTCAGTGTTGGAACTTTTTGCAGGCGCAGGCGGTCTGGCTGTCGGTCTTGAAAAAGCAGGATTAAAATGCGTGGCGCTCAACGAAATTGACAAATGGGCTTGTCAGACACTTCGGCAAAACCGGCCGCAATGGAATATCCTTGAAGGTGATATCAAAGATTTTTCTTTTCATGATTATCATAATAAAGTGGACGTTGTTACCGGAGGATTTCCTTGTCAGGCTTTTAGTTATGCAGGCAAAAAACTGGGGCTGAATGATGCACGAGGTACTTTGTTTTATGAATTTGCACGCGTTGTGCAGGAAGTCAATCCTTTGATTTGTATTGGTGAAAATGTGCGCGGCTTGCTTAGCCACCAAAAAGGCAGGACATTGCAGGGAATGATTTCGATTCTTGACGAAATAGGTTATCGCGTCGCTCCCATCCAGATTTTAAAAGCCGTTCAATACAGGGTTCCGCAGAAGCGTGAAAGGCTTATTCTGGCCGGGATCAGAAAAGACATTCCACTATCATTCGAATATCCCAAACCACACCATAAAATTTATAACCTTGAAGATGCTTTGAAAAAAGGCGCTCTTTATAATAATGATGTCCCCAAATCGGACGGAGCGCAGTATCCCGTTTACAAAAAGGAAATTTTGGAGATGATTCCTCCAAAGGGTTATTGGCGCGATCTTCCTGTGGAAAAGCAAAAAGAATACATGGGCGGAAGCTTTTATTTGGGAGGTGGGAAAACAGGTATGGCACGACGCATCGGCTGGGACGAGCCTTCGCTTACGCTTACCTGCAGCCCTGCCCAGAAGCAAACCGAACGATGCCACCCCGACGAGACGCGACCATTTACCGTAAGGGAATATGCCCGGATACAGACCTTTCCGGATAGGTGGGTTTTTGCCGGATCGGTGGCGCAGCAATACAAGCAAATCGGCAATGCTGTCCCCGTTAATTTAGGTCAGGAGGTCGGGTATTCTGTTGTTAAATTTTTAAACGAATATTACAGCTTATCAAAACCTAAGTAGAAACTGTAGTTTTCAAAAGTTATCTGATCCAAAAGCGTGCGACTGCTCTCTTCCGAGTTTTTCCTGATTTCATCAAGAGCGGAATTTTGCTGATGAGTTTCGTCCTTGCTGATAGTTTTCATAAAATCATCGATAGCCAAAGGAAGCACTTTATAAAGATCGAAGAAAGCGGTTTCGCTGCCTGATAATAATGTGTAAAACTGATCGCCCGAAATTTTATAAACCCGGCTATGACTATATTCCTTGCCGTTGATGTCGGCTGCCCATTTTTCGTTGAAACTGCCTTTGGCCAAAATTTGCACCCAGTAGCATTTGGCTTGTTTATAGGTGTCGGCGTAGCGTGCCAGTTTTTGAAATAAACTCTCAGCTGCACTGCTGTTCATTGTGTTATGTTTGTTTTTAATATCGGCAAAAAGCGTATCATCAATGGCTTTGATGTCGAATCCGCTTAAGTTGCCCACTTCATAACCCTCTATTCCACCTAATATCTGTTCGTGAAAAGTGCCAATAGAGTTGTTGATCGACTTGTCGATTTGCCGAAGTATCTCTGATTTTAAAATCTCCACCTCATTTATTTCGCTAAACCTCGCATCGAAAGTCAGCTTTATGGTGTCTATTTTATTTTTATAAAATCTTTTTCTGGGAATGTTCTCTTTTGCGCGCTGATAGGATTGATAAAGATTTTCGATGCTCTTCAGCAAATGCTCGTCTGAAATAAAGTTGACGTATTTATTAGCCATGTTTTTTATTTTCAAAATTATGCCAAAGATATTAAAAAACATTGTTTCCCTGTAAACGCAATTCCTCATAAAATAGCGAAGCTCTGCCGGTATTGGCTAAATCGCGGTTATCTTTTAGGCCGGATCACACTTTTGGTTTTCCAACGCCCGGTGAGATAATACAAAAAAGCCAGGATAAATCCTGTGCCCCACCCCAGCGGTATGGCCCACCAGATGCCCGTGACGCCCATGCGGTCGGCCAGGAAATAGGAAGCCGGAACACGCACCACCCACAAGGCAATAAGGGTGGTAAACATTGGGATGAGTGTGTCGCCGGCGCCACGCATCACAGAGTTGACAACGAATAGTGATGAAAATACGATATAAAAAGAGCTGACGATGACCAGATAGCTGCTGCCAATGGAAATCACTGTGTCGTCGGGAGTAAAAATAGCCATCAGGTTTTCTCCAAATAGCACCACCACAATGGTTATTGCAACAGAGATGCCCGAAGTAATAATCCAGGTAGATTTGAGGCCGGCGCGCACCCGCTCAGGTTTTTGTGCTCCGAGGTTTTGACCAACGAAAGCCGACAATGCTGAAGCAAAATTCATCGCCAGCAAAGAGGCAAAGCTGTCGATACGCGTGGCAACGCTATAGGCAGCGATGGTTGAGGTTCCAAATTGGTTGACGATGCCATAAAGCGCTATCATGCCCACCGCTACAAAAGTTTGTTGCAAACCCGATGGCAAACCAATGCGGATGCTGTTTCTGAATATTTCGCGATCGAAGACATATTTGCGAAAGCTAAGATTTACAACTTCATGACGCCGGTTGAGGTAGAGCGCCGCTGTAATGAAAGCTCCCGCTTGTGAAATCACTGTGGCAATGGCAGCACCTTCGATACCCCATTTAAAAACCACAACAAAAAGCAGGTCGAGCACTACATTGGTGAGGGCGGCGACAATCATAAAATAGAGTGGCGTCTTCGAGTCGCCCATACCGCGCAATATGGAGCTGGTACCACTAAATCCAAAGAAGAACACCGAGCCGGTAAGATAAACGATAAGATAGCTACGCGCCTGTGGCAGCACGTCCTGCGGCAGATCGGTAAGCCGGAATATGGGCGTGGCGAAAGCAATTCCAAGAATGGTGACGGCAATAGCTGCAAAAAATAAAATGATGTAGGTGGTATCGATGGTGCGCTTTACCTTTTCGGCGTTGCGCGCACCAAAATATTGTGAAACAATAATCGTAAACCCCGAACCTACACCTATCACCAGCGAGATGAGCAAAAAAATAATCGGATAGGCAGCGCCTACTGCCGCCAGGGCTTCCTTGCCCAGGTAGTTGCCGATGATGATGCTGTCGACCACATTGTAAAGCTGCTGAAACACATTGCCAAGCACCATGGGCATGGCAAATTGCACAATCAGCTTTCCTTCTTTTCCCTGCGTAAGGTCTTTCATGGTGGAGGTATCATCAGCCGACAGCCGTCAAAAGGTGCACGCCGGGTAGTTAGGGCAGCAGCAATTATTCTTTTGTAGTGCTGTGGCTTTTGGGGTTATCGGTTTGTGTTGTTTGTTTGTTGATGCCGGTGCTTATCTCCGTAGCCGAACGATCCACCTCGCGTTTGATGTCGTCGGCGCCAGACACACCATCTTTAAACTCTTTCACACCTTTGCCCAGGCCACGCATAAGCTCCGGAATTTTTTTGCCGCCAAAGAGCAGCACTACTACCAGCAATATCACGATAAGCTCGTAACCACTGGGCATGTATAACAAAACAGTATTCATTGTTTTAATAATTAATAATTTGCAAAAGTAACGATTTCTCTGCCAGCGATTTATTTCAGCTTAATAGATTTTGCGCTGACAAGTTAAATTTAAAAGGCTTAATTTTGCGCCAGGCAGCAGTCTGTTCTGTCGCTCCGGCTTATGCCGGTGAGGAAAGTCGGGACAACACAGGGCGCCATACTTCCTAACGGGAAGCTATCTGTGAGGGTAGGGTAATGTAACAGAAAATTACCGCTTCAGTTCGCTGTAGTAAGGGTGAAAAGGTGAGGTAAGAGCTTACCGGTGTTTATGGTGACATAAATAGCCGTACATCCTATGGGTTGCAAGATCATGTACACCGACGCAAGTAGGATTGCTCGTCCGATGTCGGGGGGTAGATTGCTTGAGGCTATTGGTGACAATAGTCCCAGATAAATGACAAACACCTTGCTTGCAAGGTACAGAACCCGGCTTATAGGGGTGCTGCTTATTTTAAATAATATACTTATAATGTCAACAAAACTAATTATTTTCTCAGCACCTTCCGGCTCTGGTAAGACCACCATAGTCAATCATCTTTTACAAGCAGGTTTTGATATAGAATTTTCTATATCAGCTACCAGTCGCCAACCACGCGGTACCGAAAAAGATGGTGTGGAGTACTATTTTTTGACCCCGGAAGTGTTCAGAAACAAAATTGAAAATAATGAGTTTATTGAATATGAAGAGGTCTATAAAGATACTTATTATGGCACTTTAGTCAGTGAAATAGAACGCATTGGCAAGAAAGGCAAGCATATAGTTTTTGATGTGGATGTGGTAGGTGGACTCAATATCAAAAAGAAGTACGGCGATAATGCATTGTTGATTTTTATTGCTCCTCCAAGTATAGATGAACTACGTAACAGACTGATTAGTAGAGGTACTGATTCAGCTGATATGATTAATTTAAGGATAGAAAAGGCTACTTATGAACTATCTTTTGCCCCTAAATTTGATGTGACTATTATCAATGATGATTTAGATAAAGCTACCAAAGAAGCTGAGCAGCTATTAGTAAATTATCTGAAGCAATAGATTTTTAAAATACTTATTCTTATAAACTTACGGAAGGTTTGTCTTTGATTTGATCGATGCAAATACGCACGAAATCCCATTTTTCATAATCATCCCGCATAGCTTCATCGTTCCAGAAAACAAAATCTATATCTATAGGAATGATACCTTTGGCTTTGCCTTCAGGCGTACGACCTAATTCTTGCTCTATCTGTTTGAAAAACCGCACAGAATCATGATAATATTCATCTGAAAGGATTTTAATGGCTTGGTTGAGAAAGTGACTTTTATAGGAAGATTTTCTTGGAAGAGTAATTAAAATATTGCTTTCATCAATAATTTCGTATTTATCATTGATTATTTCTTTGGCTTTTAATAGATTTTCTTCTTGATTATAATTGCTGCCCAATATGATAATTCCTTCATTCATAAAACTGATTATAATGGTTTTAATACTGCAAAGATATAATAAGTTTGTAGTTATTTAGCTTAAAGTTCAATATTTAAAAATAGCCGAAGATAGGATCCTCGGCTATTATAAAATACTTAATATATACTTACCGATAATCTTTTAATTGTTGCTGTAAGCGTTTTCTTGCTAAAAAGATACGACTTTTCACTGTACCTATAGGCAAATTCATCTTAGTAGCTATCTCCTCATACTTAAAACCTTCTATATGCATGGATAGAGGTATTCTGTATTCATCATTGAAAGCATTGATACTATTAGTAATTTCCCTAATTGAATACGAACTTTCCGGACTATCAAAACCGGAATTCTGTGGTAAGTTTAAAAAATGTAAATCTTCAGTCTTATCGATAACCGTCTGATTGCGAACAATCCTACGATAGTTGTTGATAAAAATGTTTTTCATTATGGTTAGCACCCATCCCTTAAAATTGATGTTGTCAGTAAATTTCTCCTGATTATCCAATACTTTTAAAGTAGTGTCCTGTAACAGATCTTCAGCCTCTTCACGGTTTAATGTGAGTGAATAAGCAAAGTTTCTCATGTTACTTTGTAGTGCCACCAACTCGTTTTCAATGTGTATTTTTTTCATTTTCTGTAATTTAAATTAATACTACGTACTTATACAGAACCATATGGCTCGTGACCAATATTATGAAAAAACTTCCTAAAAAAAGCAAGTATGTGATTGTCAGTTATTTATACTGAAGGATGCTAAATAAAGAGCTCTTTTGAAAAATTTTAGATAATATTTTCGCTACAAAAATAAGCATTTATTTTTTATTTATAGTATATTTGAACAAAATATTTTTTAAAATCTACAATTAATATAGGATATTTACTCTGATTTAAAGGGTTTTTAATTGACTTATCTTTGTATACTCCTAATAATCAATAAATTAAATATGAAAACTTTTATAAGCTTTATTTT
>LSQX01255358.1_pt2 | contig 17137 bp, 9 predicted proteins | sample 654561 | NCBI WGS metagenome assembly LSQX01 (sample SAMN04489861, study PRJNA283612) | anaerobic digester metagenome | isolation source: 4 biogas reactors fed with cattle manure at either 37C or 55C with and... | place: Denmark: Kongens Lyngby | collected 2014
AGTTCCTTTCGGTAAGTAGTTGAAAAAGAACTGTGTGGAAGCGTCTTTCGTGGTTTGGTAGTAAACGGTTCCTTCTTTCCATCGCGTTCCCGAAATCTGCGTTACCGGCTCGAAGCACGACGCGCGCAAGTCTTTCAGCAGTACAAATTCCAAGTCGCGGTCGGTCGTAACCACCAAACGGGTAATTACCTTGTCGCCCTTTTTCAGTGCGGTTTGGGTGATTGGTAGCATCGATTTGCCTTGGTTGGTTACTCGTTCCACAAACAGTTGTTTGCTGATTTTCATCTCTTTACCTTGGCTTTGCACCTTGTCCACGTCTTGGTAATACTGCCAATATGCCGAGCCCCACGAAATGCCGGACGTACTTTTGCTTTCCACCGTGATTTTGCCCATTTCGGGCTTCAGCGTTTCCACGGGAATGGTTTCCTTAATGTACGCGGTTCCGGCTTCCACTTCTTTCGGTTTCAGCGTGGTAGCGCCGAGTTTGATAACCACGTCGCCTTGGTTCGACAGCCAATCGGTTCCGTAGTTCAGCAACGCGTAAATAGCATCCAACGTGCTGATTGGCGTATCCCAACGTTGGGTTTGCTTCTGCTTCAAAAGCCAAATCTTCATTTCGTCAATGTCTCCACCGGCTTTGCGAACTTCGTTAAAGGCTTCCATAATAGCGGTTTGCGTGGCTATCGGACGTTCGTACCACCACCATCCGGCAGTATTTTTTGCCCAATACATTCCGAGTTCGTCGGTTTTCATCGCGTTTTCTCGCAGAGACACCAAGATTTCGTCCGCCACTTTCGTTTTGCCGTTGCGGTGCGCTACCGTTGCCATCATTGCCTTGCCGTAAAGCGACCAATTTGTCCAATATTTTTCGGACTGCGCCGTGTAATATTCCACCGCTTCTACCGCCGATTTTTCGATTGGAATTTGCGGATACTCCGAGCGGACGTGCAGGTAGAATAGTTGCGTGTTGCCGATTGTCCGCGTGGTTCGGTAATTTTTATTCCATTTTTTCAATTCGGAAAAATCTTTGGCAATTTGTAAATCCAAATACTTCAATGCAGAAGTAAGCGGTAAGCGGTAAACGGTAAGCAAATCGCCTTTTGTCATTTTGTTTAATCGTGCCAAATTCAGCAAAATTTCCTGCGTAATGTAGCGGTTTTCGGGCATGCCTTCAAACCACGCGAACCCGCCGTTCGGCGATTGCAGTTTCAGCAATTTGTCCATGTAGGTTTGCGCTTGATTGCGGGTTTGGTTCAGGTCGAAAAGCAGAGCAATTTGCCGTTTTTGCTCGGTTTCATCTTTGGCGGAAAGCACCCAAGGCGTCTCTTCCAACAGCATATTTTTCAGTTCCTGATTTTTTTCCAAGTTGGAAAGCAACGCGTCGCGCGTACCGCCGGCTTTTTTCCACCGGTCAAATGTTTCCGCCAACTTCGGATTTGACGTGGCAATATAGCTTCCAAGCGTATTGGCATAGTAGCCCGACAGGTAGTCAATGGCATTTTCGCCGTCGGATTTCGCCACGCTCGGTAGCGCCTGAATAGCATACCACGTCGGATTTCCGGCATATTCTACGGTGAAATTTTCCGTATCCACATTTTTCAAATTTTGAATGAAATTTTCAAACGTGAATGTCCGCTTTTGTCCTGCCCGAAGCGTCATCGTCTGACTTTCCGTAACAAGCACTTTATCGGGCAATACGGGCAAATAGCGCTGTTCGACGTCCGAGAAATTTCCGGCTTCGGCTACAATTTTCACCACCGCCAAGTCCTTATCTTTAAAATTATCTAACTTCCATTCAAATGCAACGGTCTCCTTCGGTTGCACTGAAACTCCCCCTTTAGGGGGTTGGGGGGCTTGGTTGTCAATTTCAAGTTTGATAATCGGCTTCAACTCAATTTCTGAAAGATTTGTGATATTCGCGCTTAGGGTGAGCACATCCGACTTCCGCACAAATCTCGGCAAATTCATCTGTACCATCAGCTCTTTTTGCGTGATTGCCTGCATTTCGTTTTGCCCGAAGTACAAATCCTTCGTGTGCGCGAGCATTTTCACATTCCAACGGGTCAGACTTTCGGGCGCGGTAAAGGCTACTTTCACGTTGCCATCGGCATCGGTACGCAGTTGCGGATAGAAAAACGCCGTTTCGTTGAAGTTGGTGCGGACGGGCGGTTGCGGTTTTTCTTTCACAGCAGGTGCCACGTCAGGTTGCGCGCTTTGTTTCGCGGACGGGGGCGCATAATCCAAAGCCACCTCATTCAATACTAATGCATCACTTGAAAATGCTACTTCTTCCTGCACTGCCATTGCTTTTCGGACACCACCGCCACCACGCATACGGATTACATTGGAATAACCGCCCAAATCCAAATCAAACCAATCAAAATCATCAAAAACAAACGGCGCCACATTTACCCAATCGTTCTCAGAAAAGTTTGCCATGTCTTGGTCGATTTCGCCTATTCCACGGGCGTACCACGGGGTTGTGTTGCGCGCCCATTCGCGGTACGTGGGATTAAACGACCAACTGTGCGGACGAAGCGCATCAAGCGACGCGTCGTACATGCCAATCAGCAGTTCAGCCGTTTTTTTGTCTTTTCCCGCTTCGGGAATGTGGATAGTCCACTCGGCATTTTCGCCCGGTTTCAGTTTGTCGCGGAACACGCTCACACTCGGCATCAGCTTTTTCTCTTCTACTTTTCGGGAAATGGTTACCTGTTCGGTGAAAAACTGCTCGTCTTTTACAAACGTAAACTGCGCCGTAACGCCCGCGCCGTATTCCGCTTTGAACGGAATTTCAAACGTTTTTATCTCATCGCTCATCTCAATCCAACGGCTTTCGAGCGCCTTTTGCCCCTGCATAATTTCGTAAAGCACAAAGGCGTTTTTGGTGGAAGTTCCGAAATTAATCGTCGCTTTTTCGCCCGCGTTCAGTTCCGTATTGGATTTTGTGAGCCACGTGTAAGCCTTTACAGGCGGGCGTTTGTCGTTTTTATCATATAAAACAAACCGGTGCTCGGACGTAACTTCATTTCCGCGGTTGTCTTTGGTCGCGAAAACGATTTTGTACATTCCCGAAGGGATTTTTTTCAAATCGAGTTCCAATTTATCTTTGGTGTCCAACGAGCCTGAAAGCACGACGCCCGCTTCTTTCCAAGGCGTGTCAAATACAACTTTTTCAAGGTAGATTTCACTGTTTTCGAGTTTTACGATTTTGTAATCCACGGTGGACGGCACCGTTTCGCCGTTCAAGGTTTGCGTGGTAACATCCAACGAAAATTTTTCGTTTCTATCTACTTTATCGGGCACTACTGCCAAGATAAACAGCGACTTATCGCCCACGGAAAGCGACTGCTCGCCTTGTTGCGTTTCGCCTTTCGGGTCGGTTACATCGGCGTAAACGTGGTACGTGTAATAGGTATCGTTGCTCGGTTTTCCGCGCCACGCGCTAATATTTACGGCATTTTTATCCTTTTCGGGGGTAAATTTCACTTCAAAATTGCCGTTGCTGTCGGTTTTGGCTGTGCCGGTAGTAATGATTTTGTCCGGTTCTGAAAACCACCACCAAAAACGGTGCGGACGTCGTACCACACGGTATTTCACGTCGGCATCGTTCACGTTGTAGCCGGCGTAGGCTTTCACATTCCCTTTTACCGTTACGGCTTCGCCAAAGCGGACTTCGTCCTTCGGGCGTTCCATCGTAACTTCAAACGTGGGGCGCTTGTATTCTTCCACGTAAATGGTTGTGGACGCGCTGTTTGCGCTCAATCGGTAAGCGCCGTTCAGCCCTTTTTCAGACAAAATAAACGAACCGGCAAACGAACCGAACTCGTTGGTTTTCAGCTTTTGCTTGCCGATATTTTCGCCGTTGGCGTTGAATAGCTCAACGGTAAATTCTTTGTTTTCAGCGACTTTCTGTTCCGATTTGGTGGAATAATAGGCAATTCCTTTGTAATAAACGGTTTGACCGGGGCGGTACATCGAGCGGTCTGTAAAGAGCGAGAGTGAAACTTCCTTGCTTTCGCGTGTCGGGTTTGGATACCAATAAAACTGCGTGTCCGACGTGAAATAGCGGTCGTTTCCACGCTCAAAACAGGCAATTGTATGGTTGTTGCGTTCGGTTGAAATCAAATATTTATTTCCGGTTGAAACAGTAACGGTTTCGATAAAATTCAAATTATAGCTTTTTCCCGTCCATTTTTGGTTGTAAAGTGAAACCATTACGTCTTTCAGCGGTTTTCCCGAAACACGGTCCACCACGTAAAGTTCGCCGTTTGAGACGTTTGAAATTTTTGTGTTGCTGTTCGTGGCATTGGGTTCTGTTGCCCGTTGGAAAAACGCCAAATCGGTAACGGTAAATCCGCCGAGCGTTTTTTCTTCCGCTTTTTTATTGGCTGGCTCTTCCACCGTAAACTCATAAATGCCGTAACCGCCTGTTTGAATGGTAAATACGGTATCCACGGCGTCGAAATTATCGGTGGGCTTGGTAGAAAGCGTTTGCGTGAAAACCTGCGCTCGTTTCGGATAAAGCGATTTTTCGTACCGACGATTTTCGTTCAGTTTGTACTTCTGATATTCCAGCGCGGTGGCATGAACGCGGTAAACGGTAAGTTTCAACTCTTTCACATTGACCGATTTAACTTTAATTTTCAGTTCCGTATTCGGTTTGGAAACACTACTGTTGGAAGTTTCAATGCTTTTCGTCAACAATGCTTTTTGGATATTTTTCAGTAATCCAATGCGCGGATAGTTCGGAAATTGCTTGATACCGCTTTGTGCGATTTCGTAGGCGGTTTTACGGTACTTCTCACCGGTTTTTTGGGGCGTTCCATCGTCTTTATTCAGGTAATAACTTGCCTTTTCCGACAAAACTTCTACAACGGCTTCGTTGCCCGTAAATCGTTTTTCGAGCGTGTCGAGTTTTTTCAAATATTCATCGTCTTTCGCGGGATTTTCAAATTGTAATTTCTGCAACTCGGCATACACCACGGCTGGGACGTTTTTTTCTCGCGTATTGAAGTCGATAAGTTGGTCGTAAGTGGTACGGATAATTAATTTCGGGTCATCAAGCAATGCGTTGGATAGTTCGTCGTTCAGCGTGGCTTGCCGGCTCGTCTGTATCGCTTGGATAGGAAAATCCGAATAGATTTCGCCTTCTCTGCCAGCAAAACTCGTCAGCAATTCATTTTTTTTGTACGAAAGAAAATCGAACAGCGTCGGTTGAATGGTTCGGCTGTCTTTACCCCGTTCCAAAATCGCGCCGTAATTTTGCACGTCGGTTTTCTGCAAATCGGCGGGACTTGCGAAAGCCAAAGCGCTTAATTTCACTATTTTATCCGCGAAATGATTTTTAGTCCATTCCTTTACGTCGTCGGGTGTGGCGCCTTGCATTTCGGTGCGCCGGTCAATGTTGTAGCGGTTCTGCAGGTAATATTTATGGTACAGTTCCGCTGTCATCATCAACGCTACCGCTTTGTCCGCCGGTTTTTTGAATATTTCGGCAGACGCTTCAAATTCCCGAATTTGCGGGACGATTTCGTCCGGATTTTTATCGGTCGCGAAACGCATTTTGTACACCATCGCCCGCAGGATTTGGGGCGTGTTGTTCTCTTTTTTCGCCTGTGCCAAAATCGCTTCTACTTCTTTCAGCGCCGATTCGGGCATCTCTTTATTGGCGAACTCTTCTACTTTTTTCCATCGAGTTTCCATAAACTGCGGAGTGTTTGATTTGGATTGCTGTGCGAGCGCGAGAATGCCAAATGTGGCTGTGAGCGCCATTGCAACGATTAGAATAATGTGTTTTGGTTTCATAATAGTATAATGCCTGCCCCCTAACCCCCTTCCCGAGGCATCGGGAGGGGGAATATTGGAAGCACCGGTCAAGGTTTGTATGAATTAGGATTTGTATTTTAATTGTACATCCGAAATGTCGCGCAAAATGAAAATAATGACAGGGCTACACCCCTGTGTATCTGTTTTCGTGTTTTTTACCATAATTTCGAACTTGGATTGATAAAATGGATATTCACTTTACTTTCTATACAAATATAATACTAAACTTTTCCTTGTTCAGTAAAAATAAGTAAAAGCAAATGTACAGCAATCTGTTACCGTTTGCAATAGCAGGAGAGAAAATTAACGGTGATTTTTTATTAATTTGCAGGAAATGAGTGGGTTGGGTGGTGGTAAGTTAACGGTTGTTTTTTTAACATTAAGGAATAAAGTTTAAATTAAGGCTTCATTAAGGTATAACTAAATGTTCCTGAACTTCTTAACAAATTCTTAATGTTTAAAAATTAAGAGATTGGGGCTGTAATCTCTTTCTTCAAAAACTTCCCCGTCTCACTTCCTTTACATTTCATCACTTCCGCCGGGGTGCCGGTGCAGAGAATGTAACCGCCACGCTGACCGCCTTCGGGACCAATGTCGATAATATAATCCGCCACTTTTATCACGTCCAGATTGTGCTCAATAATAATGACCGTGTTGCCTTTGTCCACCAAGCGGTTCAGCACTTTCAGGAGCACGCGGATATCTTCAAAATGCAGTCCCGTAGTGGGTTCGTCGAGAATGTAGAGCGTTTTTCCTGTGTCTTTTTTAGCCAGTTCCGAAGCCAATTTCACCCGCTGACTTTCACCGCCCGAAAGCGTTGTACTGCTTTGTCCGAGCTTGATATAGCCCAACCCGACATCTTGCAGGGTTTTGATTTTTTTGAGAATGGACGTTTGGTTTTCAAAAAACTCAACCGCCTGATTAATCGTCATGTTCAGCACGTCGGCTATCGACTTCCCTTTGAAGCGCACTTCCATCGTTTCGCGGTTGTAGCGTTTCCCGGCACACGTTTCGCAAGGCACGTACACATCCGGCAGGAAATTCATTTCAATGGTTTTGTAACCGTTTCCACCGCAAGTCTCGCACCGTCCGCCGGCGGTATTGAACGAAAAACGCCCGGGCTTGTACCCGCGGATTTTGGCTTCGGGAAGTGAAGCGAACAGATTCCGAATATCGGTAAAAACACCGCTGTAAGTGGCAGGATTGGAGCGTGGCGTACGCCCGATTGGCGATTGGTCCACCTGCACGACTTTATCCAAATGCTCTATCCCTTCCACGCTTTCGTATTCGAGCGGGTCTTTTAGCGAGCGGTAAAAGTGCTGACTGAGAATGGGTTGTAGCGTTTCATTTATCAACGTTGATTTTCCGCTACCCGAAACACCCGTTACGCAAATCATTTTACCAAGCGGAAAACTCACGTCCACATTTTTCAGGTTGTTTCCTTTAGCGCCTTTCAGGGTCAATATTTTTCCGTTGCCTTCGCGGACGGTTTCGGGAACTTCAATTTTTCGTTTTCCCGTCAGGTAATCGGCTGTGAGCGTTTCGGATTGAAGCATTTCCGCGGGCGTGCCGGCAAAAACGAGCTCACCGCCGTATCGTCCGGCTTTCGGACCGAGGTCCACCACGTAATCCGCCGACAGCATCATGTCCTTGTCGTGTTCCACCACAATTACCGAGTTGCCCGTATCGCGTAGTTTTTTCAGCGAATTAATCAGGCGCACATTGTCCCGTTGGTGCAGTCCAATGCTCGGTTCGTCGAGAATATAGAGCACGTTGACGAGTTGCGAACCGATTTGCGTGGCAAGGCGAATGCGCTGACTTTCACCGCCCGAAAGCGACATGGAAGGGCGGTTCATCGCCAAATAATCCAGCCCGACATCCAACAAAAACTGCAACCGCGTATTCAGCTCTTTCAAAATTTCGGTGGCAATGGTTTTTTGTTTGTCTGAAAGGTGCGGTTCCACGTTTTTCAGCCACGCGTGCAGGTCGACAATGTCCATTTCCGCCAATTCGGCAATATTTTTATCGTGAATGCGGAAATACAAGCTTTCCTTGCGCAGTCGCTGACCACGGCACTCGGGGCATTTTATGGTTTTAGAATACTGATTTGCCCATTTTTGCTCGGTGGCAGACGCCGTATTTTCCTGTTGCATTTCAATGTATTTGAGAATGCCGTCGTAGCTCAAAAAGTAGTTGGAATTGCCCAGTGACTGATTTTTTATGTTCAGCCGTTCGTCCGTTCCGTTCATGATTTCATCAATGGCGTCGTCGGGAATATCGGCAATCGGCGATTTGAGCGTACATTCATGCTTTTCCAAAATGGCTTCAATCTGCCAGAAAATCATGCTGTTTTTGTGTTTCCCGAGTGGCGCGATTCCGCCGTTGTAAATCGACACCGATTTATCGGGAATGATTTTATCCATGTCGATTTCGTTCACATAGCCCAAGCCTTTACACCTTGCGCAATAGCCGTGGGGGGAGTTGAATGAAAAATGGTGTGGCGCCGGTTCGTCGTAGGATATGCCGGTGGTGGGACACATGAGTTTCCGGCTGAAAAAGCGCCCAGCCCCCCCACCCCCCGCAGGGGGAGAATTTTTGCCTTGTGCGGACAAAGGCTTTTGCTGTTTTAGAAGAGATTTTGTAACGTTGTCAACTTCTCCCCTCTCCTCAAGGAGAGGGGTTGGGGGTGAGGTCGGGGCTACCGTGATTGTCCCATTTCCCATCTGCATCGCTTTTTGCATGGAGTTGAGCAGGCGTTTGCGGTCTTTCCCGCTCACAAGCAGTTTGTCCACCACCACTTCAATGTCGTGGATTTTGTAGCGGTCGAGCTTCATGTTGTGCATGATTTCCCGCAATTCGCCATCCACACGCACTTGCAGAAATCCCTTTTTGCGCACTTGCTCAAACAGTTCCCGATAATGCCCTTTCCTTCCACGCACGAGCGGCGCGAGCAGAAGTGTTTTTTGCCCTTCGTACTCTTTCAAAATCAAATCCACGATTTGCTCGTCGGAGTATTTCACCATTTCGTCACCGGAAAGGTAGGAATAAGCCCTTCCCGCACGCGCGAAAAGCAGGCGCAGGAAGTCGTAAATTTCGGTGGTGGTGCCCACCGTAGAGCGTGGATTTTTGTTGGTGGTTTTTTGCTCAATGGAGATAACGGGACTCAATCCCGTGATTTTATCCACATCGGGACGTTCTAAATTGCCCAAAAAACTACGCGCGTATGCCGAAAACGTTTCGATATAGCGCCGTTGTCCTTCGGCAAAAATCGTATCAAACGCCAGCGACGATTTTCCGCTTCCGCTCAGTCCCGTAATCACCGTCAGCGCGTCGCGCGGAATGGTAACGTCGATATTTTTTAGATTATGTACCCGCGCACCGACAACTTCTACGGTTTCATCGGTGGCGGGGAGGTGTATGTTAAGCATATAAGCCCCCTGTGAATTTGAAAAATGTAACTTGCAAAGTTAGGGAAATTCTATGAAAGTGTAAAGTGTAGCGAAAAGCTAAAAGTTAAATAAAGCCCTATCTTTTTTCTGATAAATATTTACAAAACACAATTCTATGATATGGCATTATAGTTTTACCTACAAACTAACTTATTGAAATAAAAATAGCTACATGTTAATGATTGTTAATTGAGAAAACATTCAAATTTCAATTCAAGTTTTAATCTCGCATTATTAACCAAATAAACAATTCCATTATGAAAAAGACATTAATTACGCTAATGGCGGTTCTATTTATTTTTACCGCTTGTACGGAGGAAGAGTTAGAAACTCTCGCCGACACCAAATGGGTAAATACTAGTACCATGAAGTACAGCCATCAAGGTGTGGATTATGATGTAAAGCGAACATCAGTTCTCCATTTCGAAACGGCCAGAAAAGGGAAGTTAGTTCATAGTGAAGCGGAAGTGAATGAGGACATTACAGCTCCAGAGGAAATTTACGAGTTTACCTATACGTATAGTGGTGCTAAAGGAGAAATAAACTTTAAAGAATCAAATGCAACTTTTACCACGTATGACTCGAACACAATGCAAGTAATCCCGGGTAATCCGCTTTTAGGTCCAATTAAAGTACCAATTAAGATTTTTCTGAAAAAAGAGAAATAGTAACGGTTGAAATAATTTTTAAGGGAGATTATTATTAATAAACAATACCATTATGAAAAAGACATTAATTACATTAATTGCGGTTCTGTTGATTTCCACCGCTTGTACTAAGGTAGAGTTAGATACGCTTGTCGGCTCTATATGGACTGATACTACTAAATTGTCCGATATATATAAAGGTGACACCATACTGGCAATGCGGGTTGTTGAATTGAAGTTTAAAGCAGATAACAAAGGGACAATTTCTATACAGCAAACTACGGTGGGCGAAAATATTACACTTGGAGGGTATGGTCACGTATTTACTTATACGTATAGCGGTAGTGCGGGTGAGTTGACATTCCCCGGGATAAAAGATAAGGGAAGCTTTGAAACTTTTCAAACTAAAACCGGCGAGACATTATTTTTGAATTTATGGATAGATCCCAGTCCTTTACCTTTATCTCAGCCTGCACTTCTTTCTTTTAAGAGAAGGAAGTAAATGAACTTGAGAAAGTTATTTGAAAAATTTTTAGTGTGATGAAGTAGCCGTCAACTTAAAGTTGACGGCTACTTCATTAAAGTGTATCAAATCACAATTCCATTTTGGGAAAGCAATATATCGATAGCCACAGCGTGACTATTTATCTGTAGAATGGGTTTTTCTTTAATAAAAACCATTAGACCATTAATTGGGAGTAATTCACTTATTTTTTTTAATACCTCCTGATAAAGATTATTTGTACGTGTTATTTTGATACTCACAATTTTTGAAAAACTTGTTGTCTAAATTTACTTCCAAATTTATTTTTCCATCATGACGTGCTTGGATTCCGGTATATTCAATGAAAATTTAAATAGATAATGAATTCGGAAAAAAATAGATCAATATTTTCCTCTATCCAACCACCAACTTACCTCTTTTCTCACTCTTTATCGTTTTATAAAGCAAGTAAATATACATTATATCAAACACAAGAATCAAAGCTCCGACTCCAAGTACAAAATGTACGGGACCGGCTGTGGCACGTGTTCCCAAGTAGCCGAAAAGGATGGTTGGTGCAATGGTACCAATGCATTTTGAAACAGCGATAAGCATGGATTGACCTTTTGAGCTTTGCCTTTTTTCAAGCAGATTTATAAAGAGAACAGACATTATAAAGTTCTGTAAAAATGCCGCATAAATTACACCTCTTATCATTCCAAACTCATAGATAAATAAATATTGAATCAGGAAAGAACCACCAATAACGACTATACTCCAAAAATTAAACTGGCTTCTTATTGTAAAGTTTGAATCTTGAAAACCGTATTTAAAATAGGTATAAACTATGAAAAGATCAAAAATAAACCAAATTATATTCACCACAATTTGCTCGTTTACACCTACCTCAATTATTCCAAAGACTGTACAGAGCAGCTCCCACGCGATATTCAAAGCCAATGCCCAAAATGGTATGGCATACGTTTTATATTTGAAACCGATGCGAATTGCATCAATGTAAACAATTGTCCAGAAAAGACCACTTATTAAAACCAAAAAAACGTGTATGCTCATTATTCAAGAGATAAATTTGCAATTAGTTGATATGTTATTTTATAAATTTGACTGATAATCGAAGCTGAAGTCTGTTTTGTAAGTTCTTTTAAGAAAATCAAAAACAAAATTCAAAAAACTACAGAAAATTTACTTCCTGCTTCTCACATATTGCTCCGGAAAATCAATCCCGGCTTGTAATGGGAAAAACGGATTGCGGAGTAACTCTCTGCCCAAAAGGACAATATCTGCTTGTTCTTTCTTCAGAATTGTATTAATCTGTTTTGGATTGGTAATTAAACCGATAGCCGCAGTCAATATTCCTCTTTGTTTGATGGCTTCGGCAAACGGAACTTGGTAAAGCGGTTCGAATGGAATTTTTGCCAAAAGTGAATTTCCTCCAGATGAACAATCAATCAAATCGACTCCTTTGTTTTTCAAAACTTCAGCCAACTTGACCGAATCTCGGATTGTCCATCCACCTACAACCCAATCTGAAGCACTGATTCGAATAAAAAGAGGCATTTCTTGGGGAATAACTTTTCGCACGCTTTCTACCACTTCGGTAACAAGACGTATTCTGTTTTCAAAACTTCCACCGTATTCATCTGTCCTGTGGTTGCTGATGGTCGATAAAAATTCCTGCAACAAATAACCATGTGCCGCATGGATTTCAATTATCTTATATCCTGCTTTCACAGCTCTTTCAGCTGCTCTTGTAAAAGCTTGAATAATTTCTCGTATTTCATTAATTGTAAGCTCTTTTGGAGGGGCAGTTTCCGAGGAAAATGGAATTGGAGAAGGACCTACGGTTTGCCAACCGCCATTTTCCGGTGTGAGAAATTTTCCTCCGTTTGCTGGTTTATCGTGCGATGCTTTTCTTCCAGCATGTGCTAATTGAATAGCCGGAATTGCACCTTGAGAAAGGATAAAATCGGTGATTTTATGATACATTGAGATATGCTCGTCTTTCCAAATTCCAAGGTCGTAAGGTGTGATTCTGCCTTCGGGCGTTACAGCCGTAGCTTCCTGAATTATCAGCGCGGTTCCGCCCATAGCCCGCGTTCCGTAATGTACAAAATGCCAGTCGCTTGCAAAGCCGTCAGTAGCTGAATACATGCACATTGGCGACATTCCAAGCCGGTTTTTAAGCGTAATGTTTTTAATTTTGAGAGATTGATTAATGAGTTTCATAGTAAAGACCCCTTGCTCTCTGAAAGGCAGGAGCTGTTAAGCTCTTCTATATTTCAACTATTTGAAGGATTTCCGTCAAAAACCGGACACAGTCCAACCACTTCAAATGTTTAAAAATCAACTTTCCAATCAGTCGCAGACCGTTGGAATAGTTGTAAAAGCGAATTAAAAATTAGAATTTAACTGTCCTATCCACTGATAGGGAAGCGGGTAAGTGAAAATGTCAATATTTAAAATAGATCAGAAACAACAAAATTAATGTTCATTCTCATAATAAACAATTTTTAGAGGTAAAAGATTGAATGACACCATTGAACATCCTAACGGATCAAGGATTTATCTTTTTTTGTTAATCAAGTTTAATAAGTCCAAAATTAGCAATTAAAATTTTATATCTTTGTGTGGAACACGAATTATACTTATTAACTGAACACGTAAAAATCATCTAACAACGTACAGCACGAATCACCTGACACTTTCTTCGTGCTTCGTGTTTCAAGTATCTGACTAATGTAACATCCGGCACCCCGCATACGGCACATGACAAAATCTTCGTGCTTCCGGCTTCGTGCTACAAACTAATTAAATATCATGACACACATCAACGAACGATTAGCATTGTTGCGTCAGGCAATGAAAGAAGTAGGTATTTCGGCGTACATCATTCCCGGCACTGACCCTCACGCGAGTGAATACATCGCCGATTTTTGGAAAGAAAGAGAATGGATTTCAGGTTTTGACGGTTCTGCCGGAACGGTAGCCCTCACATTAAATAAAGCCGGACTATGGACGGACAGCCGTTATTTTTTGCAAGGCGCTGAACAGCTCGAAGGAACTGAAATACAATTGATGAAACAGGGCGAACCGGAAACTTTAGAGATAGTTCCTTGGTTTGCCTCCGAACTAAAGAATGGAGAAAAAGTAGGAGTAAACGCGGAAATGTTTTCTGTAAATGCTTATGCATCAATGAAAACTCAGCTTGCCTTGAACGGAATTGAGTTGGTTTCAGTTGATTTGCTCAAAAAAATATGGACTGAACGACCTGAATTACCCAAAAATCCATTTTATATTTTTGATGAGAGATTTACCGGAAAATCGGTTGGAGAGAAATTAACCGAACTCCGTTCCGAGATGAAAAAACTGTATGCCGATGTGTTCGTTATGTCAGCTTTGGATGATATCGCTTGGCTGTTTAATATCCGCGGCAATGACGTTGACTACAATCCGGTGGTAATCGCTTACGCAATGGTGGACAATGATTCCGCGACGTTGTTTATTTCTCCTGAAAAAATAACGGATGAAACAAAACAATATTTAGAAGAGAACAACATTCTTGTAAAAGATTATTTTGAGATAAAAAATGCATTAGCGGGTATCCACAATTCAAAATCGGTTTTGGTTGACGGTGATAAGTTTAATCAATCTCTTTTTGAAGCAATCCCGGCAGAATGTACCAAAAGAACAGCTATGTCGCCTGTTTTCAAATTGAAAGCAGTGAAGAATGATGTGGAATTGCGTGGTATTCGAAATGCGATGATCAAAGATGGCGTGGCTATGACGCGCTTCTTTATTTGGTTAGAGAAAGCCTTGAAGAAAGGAGAACTTCTGACTGAAATTTCAATTACCGATAAACTTCGTTCATTCCGTGAAGATCAGAAAAACTTCAAAGGTGACAGTTTTGCTACAATAGCCGGATATCGTGGCCATGGAGCTATTGTGCATTACAAAGCTTCTCCTGAAAGTGATGTCGAAATAAAAAAGAAAGGGATTTTATTGCTTGATTCGGGTGGACAATACTTAGATGGGACGACTGACATTACTCGCACCATTTCAATAGGCAAACCTTCCGGAAAAGCAAAATACGACTACACACTTGTTTTGAAAGGACATATCCAGTTGGGGATGGCGAAATTTCCGGTGAATACGCGCGGTTCACAGTTGGACATTCTGGCACGAAAAGCAATGTGGGACGAAGGAATAAATTACGGACATGGCACGGGACACGGAATCGGTCATTTCTTAAATGTTCACGAAGGTCCGCAAAATATCCGTATGGATGAAAATCCAATAACGCTTGTGCCCGGAATGATAATATCCAATGAACCAGGACTTTACAGAACCGATAAATACGGTATCCGGATTGAGAATTTGGTGCATGTGGTACCGGCAGAGAAAACCGAATTTGGGCAATTTCTGAAATTTGAAACGTTGACACTTTGCTATATCGACACGAAGCTTGTGGAAGTAGAAATGTTAACCGAAAAGGAGCGAAATTGGCTGAATGAATATCATAAGCGGGTTTATGATGTGATTTCTCCACAACTTTCCGAAAAAGAAAGAAAATGGTTAAGAAAAAAAACAGAAGAGATTTAATCTAAATTCAAGACTTTCAGACCGTATCGCTTCGAGAATAATGACATGATAAGATAACCTAACAGGTTTCAGAAACTTGTTAGGTTTATTTCTATTAAAACGGACAGAAATGTCTATACCCGTTATTCTTCATCATCCTCATCCAGAAAAAACGGTTCGAAGAATTCTTCCAAATCGCGTCTTTCTTTTTTGGTAGGTCTTCCGGTTCCACGTGCGCGTCCGGTTTTTGCTGCTATTTTTCCCAATTCAATCAACTCCAACTGATCGGGAGTAGTTACGTTTTCCATGAATTCTGGCACAAGCTTCGCATTCATCCGGCTTTTGGGAAGGTCAAGCACTTTAAATGAATAAAGGACCGGATTTTTCTTAACCTGAATAATATCACCGACTTTTACAACACGTGATGGCTTAACCTGCACATCCTGCACAAGTATTTTTCCCTTTTTGCATGCTTCTGAAGCCAGACTTCGGGTTTTAAAAAGTCTGACAGCCCAAAGCCATTTGTCGATTCTTATTTCCATTTTACTCTTAATCTCTAATGAGGAGTATTATCACTTATTATTATATTTATTCATCGTATTCTGCGCACCTGCCAAGACAAAACTTTTGATTATTTCACCTGATTTTTCGGTTCTCTCGGGTAGTTTTTCAGCTTCTTCGTCAGACCAATTGCTAAGGACATAATGAACTTGGGCGCCTTTCGGAAAATCATTCCCAATGCCGAATCGCAGACGATTGTAATTGTTGTGTCCGAGTATTTCCTGGATATTTTTCAGCCCGTTATGCCCGGCATCCGAACCTTTGGTTTTTAATCTCAGTGTACCAAACGGCAACGCTATATCATCCACTATAACCAGCACCCGTTCAATCGGAATTTTCTCTTTTTGCATCCAATATCTTAACGCATTCCCGCTTAGATTCATAAAAGTAGATGGTTTCAACAAGAGCAAAGTTCTCCCTCTCAGCTTCACCTCGGCAGTCGCACCGTAACGGTTATCTGTAAAAAAAACATTGGACGCATTAGCAAATGCGTCCAATATTGTAAATCCTATGTTGTGGCGGGTATTTTGGTATTCTGCACCAATATTCCCCAGACCTACAATTAAGTATTTCATTAATTATCACTTGCTTCGCCTTCTGCAGCCGGAGTAGTTTCAGGAGTTTCTGCTGCTCCTTCTGCTTCTTCACCTTCAGCGGCAGCTGCGGCACCACGTGCAGCACGAGTCAATTTCACCTGCGCTACGACTGCATTTTTCGTATTTAGTAATTCAAATTTATCAAATGACAAGTCGCCAACTTGAATTGATTTTCCTAATTTAAGTTTAGTTACGTCAACCACGATATTCTCCGGAAGGTCTGTGTAAATACCTTTTACTTTCAATTTGCGCATTCCAAGATTAAGCTTACCTCCTTCTCTCACACCCGCTGCCAATCCGGTAAGTTTCACCGGGATTTCAACGATTACGGGTTTATCCGGACTTACTTCAAAGAAATCGATATGAAGCAATTTGTCACTCACCGGGTGGAATTGCAATTCTTTTACAATTGCTTTTGATTGATTTTTACCAACAGTCAGGTCCACAATGTGAACATCGGGCGTGTAAATTAATTTACGCACATCACTTTGTGTTACTGTGAAGTGGATGTTTTCTTTTCCACCATACAATACGCAAGGTACGACCTCCGCTCTGCGTAAAGTCTTAGTTGCTTTTTTTCCTAATTCCTGGCGAACCTCGCCACTTAATTTAAAAGTTTTCATTTGTAAAAAATATATGTGTTACTCAAAATTTAAGCGTTTAGTTTTTAAGTGATTAGTCGCTTAATTTCCCATCACACTTTCTTTTGCAAAAAAGCACGCAAAGTTAATTATTTTTCTGTAGATGGACAAATTTCCGGAGCAGATAGTGCGTCGGTAGAGCCAAGAAGGCTGACTGACTATATTCACAGTCAATTCATTTACACTCCACCAAAAAACAAACGGCTGTAAATCTGTTGATTTACAGCCATTTGTAGTACTCGGAGCGGGACTTGAACCCGCACAGCCGATAAGGGCCAAAGGATTTTAAGTCCTTCGTGTCTACCAATTCCACCATCCGAGCAGACCTAGA
>LSQX01087763.1_pt2 | contig 17135 bp, 15 predicted proteins | sample 654561 | NCBI WGS metagenome assembly LSQX01 (sample SAMN04489861, study PRJNA283612) | anaerobic digester metagenome | isolation source: 4 biogas reactors fed with cattle manure at either 37C or 55C with and... | place: Denmark: Kongens Lyngby | collected 2014
CGGCAACGGCGACGGCCGACGCATCCAAACGACGGGATGCGTCGCTCCGAACGGCAACGGCAAACGACGTAAGGCAACAGCAACGGCGGTTTGATTAACAGCGATCGGGCGGAGCATCTCATGAAGGGAAGTGCAGGAGTTTGAGCCAGGAAAACATGCTGCAGAAGGCGGTAGACACGACGGATCTCGCAGGTGGCGGGCTGCTGTCCACCGGGCAGGCCGAGCGGTTCGTGGATATGTCGCTCGACCAGTCAGTCATGCTCAAGGACGCGCGCATCATCAATATGCGCAGCGCCGTCATGGAACTCGACAAGATCGCGACCAGCGGGCGCGTCAGCCAGCTTCGCAGCGAGGGCATTCCTCCGGCTGCGCTGAGCGAGGCGGCGTTCTCGAAGGTCATGCTCACCGCGGTGGACATCATCACCCCGTTCGAGATCACCATGGAGGCGCTTGAGGACAGCATCGAGCGCGGACAACTCGAGGAGACCGTGATCCGTGTCATGGCGCGGCAGACGGCCACCGACCTCGAAGAACTGGCGATCCAGGGCGACGAGACCTCGGCGGACGTGTTCCTGCAGGGCCTCGACGGCTGGCGCGTGCTCGCGGAGGACGGACACGTTGAGGACTTCGAGGGCGCGACGCTCGACAAGACGGGCCTGGCGCAGATGTATCGCGCGCTGCCGAACAAGTACAAGCGCAACCACGGCGATCTGCGCTTCTACTTCGCGCCGGCGGCGGTGCAGGACTGGCATGATACCTTCAGCGAGCGGACCGGTGAGCTTGGCGATCGCGCGCTGACCAGCGCCCAGGCTCCACCCTACATGGGCGTGCCGCTGACGGCGGTGCCGAGCATCCCCACCGATCAGGATGGCGTGAACGAATACGTCGGGACCGGACTGACCTACGGCTTCCTCACGCCGCGGGAAAACCTGGTCTTTGGCATCCACCGCGACATCCGGATCGACAAGGACCGCGACATCCTGCGCGGGGTGAACATCTACACGATCACCACGCGGGTGGCGGTGGAGTTCGAGGAGGATGACGCGGTGGTAGTGGCGGTGAACGTGGGGCTGAGCGAGTAGCGGTAAGGCAGCAACGAAAGTAACGGAAGCAACGAAGGCAACGACAGCGACGGCGACGGCTGACGGCGACGGCCGACGCATCCGAACGACGGGATGCGTCGCTCCGAACGGCAAACGGCTGCCCCTCCCCCTCGGTCCCCCTCCCCCTGCACCTCGCTGGCGCGAAGTGGGGCGGGAGAGGGGGAGGGAAAGGCGTGCGGCGGCGGCAGTCGTTCCGTGGCACGCACACTCCTGTGCGTGCGTTGTAACGGCTACCTCACCCCCACGGCCCCCCTCTCCCGTAGCTCGCGGGGCGAGCACATGGCGGGAGAGAGGGGACGACTAACGGCAAACGGCGACGGCAACGGCCGACGCATCCGAACGACGGGATGCGTCGCTCCGAACGGCAAACGGCAAACGGCTACGGCGACGCACTTACACGGCAGAAGCGGCGTGGCGAACGACCCACGGGCGAGGGCGCCCGTGGCACATGAGAAGTACGGCGACGGTAGATGGCAGGCGGAGGTGCATAGAGTGGCAAGGGCTCAGATGCTCTACATCGGACAGCAGGGCGCGCTGCAATATGACGCGCCAGGGAACATCGAGATGGGGCAGGGCAGCGCAGGGACCATCTCGCTTTGGTACCACCCGATGGATACGGAACAAAGCTGCGTCATATTCCAGGCCCTGGTGGACAGCACCAACCTGCTGTGCCTCTACCGCGACAACCGGCAATGGGCATGGCAGGCGAGGAGCGGTGCGACTAACCGGATAGTGTGGCAGATCTCCGATCCGGTCGCATGGCGGCACGTGGTGGCGACGTGGGACTTCACCGGAGCGGAGGGTGCAGGCGTCCTGCGCCTCTACCTCGATGGGCAGGAAGTGGCAGGCTCGCCGGTGACAAACGCAGTGGCGCCGGTGGGACCTCCAGCAACGATCAGACTGGGGCCCGGTGAGGCGAACCCGGCCGGTATGTCTCACGCGGTGATGGATCAGTTCGCGATCTGGTCCGAAGCGATGAGCGCGGCGCAGGTTGCCGGGCTGTATGCGCACGACAAGGACCACCTTCCACAGCAGGCCGATGGGACCGGAGCGCTGCTGATGCGGGCAGGCTGGGACGGGCAGTTCGACGCGGACCTGGCCGAGGGTTCGGCAGTGGTCACGCTGCTCGGAGCCGCGGATCAGTACTGCCGGCTCGACATCGGCAGCAGGCACCAGGGGAAGCGGTTTGCCTACCGGATCGGCATGCCCGCGCACGATGGCAGCGAGGACGACCGGGTGCCGCTGATGGCACTGCTGGTGCCGGGCAAGCGCGGAAGCGTATCGCAAACGAACACGGCGGAATACGGACAGGTAGATGTCGAAGCCGGGAATGTCGGGTTCCCGGTGGGTGTGACGCTGGCGCCGTGGATGCCCGAACCGGCGCGGCCGATGACACTGCGGGTGGGGCTGCATGTGCCGACACCGAGTGCGCCGATGAGCGCGCCGATCTCCGTGGGGGCGCACTCATACTACGCAGGTAGCTCCGTCTCGCTCTCCTGCGGCAGCGGATGCACGACGAACACGATCGTGTCCTCGGGGCTGACGCAGGCGGATGGGACGTGGGCCGGGGCGGAGGCGAGCTTGATCACGGGCCCGGCGCGCAATCAGCGTCTGCGTGTGCTGGACAACTCGCAGGCGGCACAGACCCTGACGCTGGAGGGGAACCTCTCGAACGCACCCGCGGCGGGGGATACCGTGCTGCTCGCGGTCCCGCGGCGTATCGAATCGCCCCGCAGTGACGGGATCTATCACAGGCTGGAGTGCAACCTCGGCGAGGCGCACGACATCGAGCGCTTCTCGATCGTGGAGACGGCGAACTGCGGTTCGTGGGGGTATTCGCGGGTTGACCTCGGGCGGGTGCAGCTCTATCCGCAGGAATTGACGCGAGGGGAAGTGTTCTTCGGCAAGCGCGAAGGGACTATCTATCCGCAGTGGACCTGCCGGATCCTGATTGACCGGCTGGAGATGGATGGTCCCGGGACATATCAGGTGACGGGCAAGACTGACGACAGCTTCATGGTGACCGACCCTGCGACAGGTGACAGCATCAAGGTAGCGCGCAAGGCCGGGTTGACGCGGGAGGTGCGGGTGCCCCAGCAGCATCCGGACCCGGCGCAGGTGCGGGCGAGTCTTACCCGGCAGGGCAGTTGGCGGCACGACCTCCTGTACTGTCCGAGCTGGATGGAGTACGACGAACTGAACGATCGGCTGACCGCGCTGCTGGTGGGGATTGATGAGTCGGGCGTGAAGCGGATCGGATACATTCACGGGACGTGGAATGATGGCACGGGCGCAGTGGACTGGGTGGATGATCCGGACCCGCGGAACCCGATCATGCTCTGGGACGATCTGCAGAAGGCGGTCGGGAGTCGCTCGATGCCGGCGAATCGGCTGGCGATGATCAACGGCGTCTTCGAGGTGGGCGAGGGTGACTGGGCGCTGGCGTTCTCGGCGACGCTGGGGCTGCCGGACGGCTTCACGACCTGCGCGCTGCTGGGTGCGCCGGATCGCTACTCATTCGACCCGCAGAAGCACTACGACCATGAGCTGAATCCGATCACGCCGCCGCTGATGGGGTGGGACAAGATCGTGCCCGAGGGCGGCGGCACGGGGATCATGGGTAACCGCGACTGCGAGATGCGGTTCGTGGAGAACCCGTGGGCTCGGAATGCCGCGGATCGGTTCTGGGGCTACGGGCGTGCAAAGACGATCTGCAACGCCGGCCCGGTGCTGTGGTATCAGCCGGCGCGGCCGCTGTCGTGTGTGGTGACGGGGGACTTCAGGAACCTGCGGCACCATCCGTGGCGCAACCAGGTGGTGGCACCGGCGTACGGGTGGTTCCACTGGCCGCACCCGGCGTGGTTTGGGCCGTCAACGGTGGGGCTGGTGGTGGATGATGGGCATGTGAACACGTCGGATGTGGGGTTGTATGTGTCGGAGGATGGGGTACATCTGCAGCGGCTGATGTCGGCGGTGTGGCGGGATACGCCGCCGATGAACGCACCGTACATGATGCCGCAGACGAACCCGGTGCGGATGGGGAAGAGGCGGCTGTACTGGTATCGCGCGGGGATGTCGGGCAATGAGATTGGGATGGCGTCTATCCGGCTCGATGGCGAGGCGCTGTATCGGCTGGCCGATGGCGAGGTGGAGGGGGAGTTGCGGACGTGTGATCTCAGGCGCGAAGGAGATATCTGGGAGCAGCTTCGGCTGAATGTGGACCCGAAGGGCGGCACGGTGAAGGTGGCGGTGCTTGATGCGGCCACGGGCTCGGTGGTGGAGGGCTTTGGCTACGCGGACTGTGATGGGATCGGAGAGGGCATCGAGGAGCGGGTTACGTGGAATGAAGTGAGCCTGTCGGAGGTTCCGCATGGGGAGATCGCGCTGAGCTTCAGCTTCAGCAGGGTGAACGAGGAGGCGGAGGCGCCTGAGCTGTATGCGTGGACGGTAGTGCCGCCGCGGGCGACGGATCGGCCGTGGGCGGGGTCGGTGCAGGTGGAGGGACGGATGAATCCGGCGCGGGTGGCGAACCCGGAGCCGGAGCTTAGCTGGGAGTATGAGGACCGGCTGGGACAGGAGCAGTCGGCGTACCACGTGCTGGTCGCCTCCAGCCAGGAGAAGCTGGACGCGAATGAGGGCGATCTTTGGGATAGCGGCGTGGTGCTGTCATTGGAGCAAAAGGCGAAGTATGAGGGCGCTGCGCTGGGGTCTGAGCGGACCTACTTCTGGAAGGTGCGCGTGCGCAACAGCGAAGGAGTGTGGTCGGAGGAATGGTAGCGGAGGGTGTATTCACGACTACGAACCTGGAGTCCTACTGCTCGGTGGACGACGTGCTGGCGCTGTTGCGGGCGTATGACACGTCTGAGTGGGGCAGTGCGACGGAGCTTGCGGCGGAAGTGACGGCGCTGCTCGAGCCGACCAAGGCGGCAGTTGACAGCGCGGCGGGCCGGGACTTTTTGCTGCACTGCGGGCAGACGGTGGCGCTGGATGGGACCGGCACACGGGTGCTGCTGCTCTCGGCGGCGGGGCTGACGCCGGTGGTGGATGTTGAGGCGGTGCAGGTGAATGAGCGGACGCTGGATGCGGATGAATGGCTGCTTTATCGCGAGGAGGGGGCGATCGTTCTTGCGGCTACGAGCAGGCTGGGGCGGAACTTCCCCGAGGGGCGGCAGAACATACAGGTGACGCTGGACTGGGGGTATGAGGTGACGCCGGCGGATGTGGCGGCGGCGCAGGCGAGGCTGATCGCGGCGGAGCTTGTTGCGCGCTGGACCGGCGATGGTGGTGGAGTGGAGGCGGTGAGTCTGGGCGACTACACCGTGCGCTACGGAACGGACGGGCGGCATGCCTACACGATCCGGCGGCTGGTTGCGGAGGCGCGGGAGGCAGTGGCGAGGTACCGACGACTGGACTTCTGCGCGATCTGAGGAGTGAGAGGCGATGGGCGATGCGGCGTTCATGGAACTGCTGACGGAAACAGCTACGGTGCTGCGCCCGCGGGTTGCGCTGGATGATGACGGAGCACCGAAGACGCCGGCGTATGAGCGCACCGGCGACGAGGTGCGGCTGCGTGTGATGCCGGGACGGATCACGAGCGCGGATGGTCTGCTGGGGCGGACGGAGGATGCGACGCGGGTGGTGTATGCGGAGATGGCGGACCTGCGCGCGGCGGACAGGCTGGAGACGCGGCCGGTGCGGACGGAGCTTGCCGACGACGCGGATGCGGGCGAGACGACGCTGCCGGTGGTGTCGGGGGCGGGCCTGCTGGACGGCCAGCGGGTGGTGGTGGGCGATGAGGAGGTGACGCTGGTCGCGGTCGGAGTGGATGAGGTGACGGTGACGCCGGGGCTGGCGGCCGATCACGAGGCGGGCGAGGCGGTGGAGGTCTTGGTGCGGTATGAGGTGCTGACGGTTGAGGATGAGGCGGGAGCGGGGCATCACCTGCGGCTGCGCGCGATTGAGTTGATCTGACGAGCGGAGGGATAGTAGATGGCGAACGGGATGCTGCACTGCAACGAGATCGCGCGCGCGATTCGGCTGATCTGCCAGGGAGCGGCAGCGCTGACTGAGGACCTGATCGAGAGCCAGAGCGTGCGGGTGGGGAGCAACATGCTCTTCGAGCCGGGGCAGCAGGTGCGTCTGCGTGATGCAGACGGCGAAGAGGAGGCGACGGTTGCGCAGCGAGTGGGACTGACGCAGGTGGTGCTGACGGCGCCGGTGGAGGGGGAGTATCTGCTCAGCCGCGGAGCGCGGATCGAACGGGCGGCAGGCGGTATGAGCGAGGTGCAGTGGGTGGGGCATGGCTCGCCGGAGCTGATGCCGCGCTCGCCGGCGGAGCGCTACCCGTGCGTGCTGGTGAAGCCGGAGAAGATGCGCCAACCGCTCGGCGAGGGCAGCAACCGCACGATGCAGCAGGACTACAGCTTCGCGGTGTACTACGTGGAGCGCTACCGCGAGGGGCATGAGGCAAACGCGGAAGTGCTCGAACGCGCGGGAGAGCTGATGGAGCTGCTGATGAGCGACATCTACCTTGGCGGCACCTGCTGGCACAGCCAGGTGACTGAGGTGGAGCCGGAGCCGGGGGTGCAGCAGCGGCTGCGCGATGTCGAGCGACCGCTGCGAGTGGTGGAACTGACGATGCTGGCGCGACGGGCGGTCGTGGTGTAGCGGACGGGCATTGCGAGAGAAAACAGCGGCGGCGGCGATGCGTCCGTCGCCGATGCTGATGAAGGGCGGTGTAGTGGATGGGCGTGGCACTTGCACAGGAGGGCAGCTTCGGCTTTGCGCTGCAGGCCGAGCAGGGGACGTACCAGGCGCCGGTGACGTGGCTGCCGCTGATGAAGGGCGGCGACGGGAGCGGCGAGAGCGTGCGGCTGCAGAAGAACTACGCGCTGCTGGACCTTGCGGACAGCAACGACTATGAGAGCCGCTACTTCTCCGGGGGCGAATGGGCGGAGGGGGAGGTGGTTGTGCCGCTAATCCCGGGCTCGCTGACTAACCTGATCGGCTGGATACAGAGCCGCGGCAGTGACAACCAGGGCGCGTGGGGATCGGTGCTGATCGACTGCGTGCATGAGGTGAAGAAGCTCACGGACGTGAAGGTTCGGCGGGCGCGGATTGACCTCGTCAAGGGGCAGCCGGTGATCTGCACGCTGGAGCTTGGCGGGCTGAAGATGGAGAGCGGCACGCCGAGCAGCCCGAACATGTCGACGGCCGCGCCCTACATCTTCCGCGAGGCGGCGGTGCAGATCGCGAGCGGTGGTGGTGCGCTGGCCGAAGACATCAACTGCGAGCGTATGCAGATCGTGATCGACAACGCGGTGGAGGCGATGGCGGAGGGGATGCGGCTCACGGCTGGTGTGTGGCCGAAGCGGATGTACAACCTTGGCGGCGTGCGCTGCTGGGGCGCGCTGAGCCGGGACTTCGTGGACAGCGCGCTGTATGACGACTTCGCATCCGGGCAGGAGGCGGGGCTGACCGTGACGCTGACGCGGGGCGCTGCGAGCGCGCTGATCTCGCTGCCACGAGTGCTCTACACGGGCAGCGACATGGGGCTGCCGGGGAGTCACGACCGGCGGATCGTGGAGCGTGTGGAGTTCACGGCGCTGGGGAGCGTGGATGGAGTGACGCCGCCGGTGGTGATGGCGTGAACGGCGGCGACGAAAGCAACAAAGGCAACGAAAGCAACGACAGCGACGGCTAACGACGTACGGCAAACGGCACAGGTCGGCGCGGGGGAATGCGGTCGGCGGAACGTGTCCAGGCGGGGGCGCCTGGACTCCGGGGTGGGTTGCGGAAGGTTGCTGGTAGGACGGCTGGGCGACGGCTAACGACGTACGGCAACGGCACAGGTCGGCGCGGGGGCCGACCTCTCCAACGACATACAGCAACGGCGACGAGAAACGGCCGACGCATCTAAACAGCAGATGCGTCGCTCCGAACGGCAAACGACAAGCGGCGCGGGGACTGCGATGCGGGAAGGATGCGATGGATGAGCGACGAGATCATGATGAGAGTCCACAAGACGACAGATCTGACTGAAGCGGCGGCGCTCTGGGCGCTGGGACATCCGCTTCACGACATCGAGGTGCGAGATGGCTGGGCGACGTTCGCCATCGGCTACACGGTCGAGCAGCATGAGATCGAGGCGTCGGTAGAGCAATACCGGCGTGGCGAACTGCTCGTCGAGGCCGGGGAGTTTGCGCGCAGGCGCAATGAGACAGCGGCGAAGATGCGTCGAGCGATCGCTGTCGCCGCGGAGGCCGCGGATGAGTGAGCGCGCACATGAGGGGTGGCTGATCGCGGCGGCCGGTGCGGATACATCCAGGCGCTTTGAGGCGCCGGTGGAACTGCCGGGCGAAATGACCGCGTGGGTGGAGGTGCGCCCGCTGACGGCTCGCGAGGCGCTGCAGCGCGAGGCGATCGGACTCGTGGAAGAGTACGAGCTGGGCGCAGATGGTGCGGCGAGAATGCTGAGGCGGCGCTACGACCATGAGGCGATGGTGGGCTTCGAGCTGGAGCGATGCCTGGTGGCGTATGAACTGCCGATGAGCGCGGAGGATGGGCGGGTGAAGCTGGTGGGGCCGAGTCAGGGGCTCGATCTGCTGGAGCGGCTACCGGCGGCGCTGATGGCTTGGCTGATGGAGTGCCTCGACACGGTGAACCTGCGGCGGCCCGCAGACGCGGCGGTGTTGGCCGAGGGAAAAGATGGCTGACGGCGCTGCTCGGCGGCGCTTTGGTGGAGGACGAGAGCGACGGCGGGATGCTGCGGGAGGGGCGGGACTTTCGCAGCGCGGAGCAGTTGCGTGAGAGGACGCGTGACGCGCCTGCGAAGACGCAGAAGAGGACGGTCGGCGAGCGGCTGGCGGAGGTGGTGGCGGATGAGCTTCGCTGGCTGCGAGCGACGGGAGAGCTACCAGGCGGGCTGCCATGGGATCGGCAGCCCGCGTGGCGTGTACGGCTGTGGGAGCACGCGCTGCATGAAGAGGAGCGGCTGACGCGGGCGGCGCTGTGAGGTGACGCGATGAGTGAGGCGACGGCAGGACGAGCGCCCGGGCTCTGGGCGCAGAGAGTGCGCGCGGCGGCACCGCGAGTGGCGACGCGGAGGGTGCGCGTGCGGCTGCGGCAGATGGACGTGGCGCGGACTGCGGGGGAGGCACCGGGGGCGCTGGCGGGAGGTCATGTGAGGAGCCTGGCGGCGGGAGGGGCCGTGCGATCGGATCGACTGCGGGTGGCGATAGGTGAGCGGTGGGGGATGGTGCGCCGAAAGAGTGCGCTGGCGCTGGCGCCTGAGCGAGTGATGCGAGCGCCGCGGGCGATGGCGGCGACAGGTGTGGCGGGTGCGGGGCGGCTACGAGGAAGCACTGGCGCCAACGGTGCGCGTGTAGCGTCTCTGGGGCGGCTGTGCGCGGAACGTGGAGGGGCGATTGAGCGGCAGAGCGATCCGGTGAGGATAGCGCGTCGCGCACAGGAGCGGGCGGAGCGGAGGGCGCGGGTGGAGGCGGTGAGGTGAGGAAGGCCGGCAATCGGGAATGGGCAATCGGGAATCGGGAACGGCTACGGCAACGGCAACGGCGGCCCCTCCCCCTCGGTCCCCCTCTCCCTTGACGCTGCAAACGACGCAGCGTCGTCGGGACGAGGGGGGAGGGAACGGCTAACGGCAGCGACGGCGGGCCTCACCCCCCCGGCCCCCCTCTCCCTTGCGATGCAAACGACGCATCACTGCGGGACGAGGGGGGAGGACGGCAACGGCAACGGCAACGGCAACGGCAACGGCTGACGACGCCGTTCCGTGGCACGCACACTCCTGTGCGTGCGTCGTGCTGTACGACCGCGGGTTGCGAACGGCCCACGGGTCCCGCCCGGGGGCGGGATGGCACATGACAGGAGAGACGCCAAACGGCGGGCCTCACCCCCCCCGGCCCCCCTCTCCCTTGCGATGCAAACGACGCATCACTGCGGGACGAGGGGGGAGGACGGCAACGGCACACGGCACAGGTCGGCTCGGGGGCCGACCTATCCGACGGCTTACGGCGACGGCAACGGCTACGGCGACGGCGGGCAATGCGCAGAGGGCGGGAGTGAGGCGTGATGGCGATCATCAATCCGGGGATCGGGGATGCGCTCATTGACTGCGTCACCAGCATCCAGGCACAGGAGAATGCGGCAGGCGACAATACCGTCGAGGGGCACGCGATCAAGAGCATTCTCTGCCGCAACATCCTGCTGCTCGCGCATGCACTGGATCGCGGAGACGGGACGAACGCCCTCGACTATGAGGATAGCGACCGCACCGCCTTCGAGCAGCACTACAAGCGCCAGTTGGTGGGGCTGATTGCGACACTGCTGCAGCGACTCGACGCTGAACCGCAGCGGACATGGGCCGAGGTCGCGGAGCTTGCAGGGATCCTGGCCGACCTCACGACCACCGAGGACACCTCGTGGCGGCGGGAGATCGTGCGTCTCGGGCAGAGCCAGGCGGTGACGATCGCGAGAGCCACCACGCAGAGCGGCGTCGCGGCGTTCGACACCCCCGGCGGCACGGTCAGCGCGTGCGTCTACAAGGCGCGGACGCCGGATGTGCCGCTGGAGGGCGTGGCAGTCTACCTGCTGGAGATGATCGCGCAGCAGGGCGCGGTGGCACCGGCGGGGCGCTACGCGTTGATGGTGGATGACCCGTGGTGGGGCAGGCGGATTCAGCCGGCGGAGTTCGTGGCAGCGCCGCTCTCCGAGGAGTTCGTGATGGGCTACCGACTGCAGGGACGGATCCTGCAAAGCGGGCAGCCGATCGCGGAGGCGAACGTGAGCCTCGAAGCTGAGCTCGCGAGCGTGGAGGATGGGCGCGTCATCGCGTGGGATAGCGTGGAGTACAACGAACTTGCGTGGGACTCGGAGCTTGAGACGTACGTGGAGGCGGCGACGGTGCGGGCGCCGATCATGACCGGCCTCGACGGGCGCTGGGAGACCATTGTGCCGCGAGGCCACGGGGCGCTCTATCAGCGGGCAGAGGACCTCCGCGATGGCACCATTGAGACCGCGCGGCGGGGCCTGGTGCGGCACGTGGTGGAGGTGCGACAGGCCTTCCGCGGACGGCAGGCGCCGGTGGTCGAGGGACAGGAGTCGGTGCTGGATATCCTCAGCGGCACGCTGGAGATCAGCGGGGATCCGGGTGCGATGGTGCGCGTGGGGATGCTCGACGATCCCGGGACGGAGTACGCGATCCCGGCGGGAGGAACGCTGACGCTGAGCGGACTGCCCGAGGCCAGGCACAACGTGGTCGCATACAAGCTGACTGCGTGGGGGACGTGGGACAGTGGCTGGGGCTGCGCGCGACAGGTGGCGGATGTCAAGCGCGGGCAGACGGCGAGCGCGTCGCTTGGCGCGATGGAGCAGTATGCGGCGCCCGATGTGATCTGCGGCCGGGTCTACGAGCGGTCGGGAGTGCCCGCGGCGGGCGTGGAGATCGTGCTGATCGACCCGTTCCTGTGCGAGGTGGTCGGGACGCTGGCGACGACCGATGGCGCGGGTTGGTGGCAGGCGCAGGTGCCGGCAGGCGGACTCGGCGGGCAGCCTGCGATACATGACGCTTGCTGGGGATCGCTGCCGGTTGTGGGCACGCCCTACTCAGACGTGGTGCTCGGCGCGAGGGCGTATGCAAGTGCGGCGGAGGAGTACAAGCCGGAGGCATGGCGGCGGCCACTGCGCGGGCACAAGAACTTCCAGTACTGCGCGGACAGCATCGTGGTGCGCGACAGCGTAACGGGGGAGAGCTTCGAGACCGAGGAGACGGGCTACGGCGGCTGGGTGACCGTGGAGACGCTGCCGAAGTTCCGCTACGCGGAGGACCTGCAGGAGCTTGTGTGGTGGGGCGCTCAGCGACGGGTGTATGAGATCGAGGTGGATGGAGAAGACAAGCTGCCGCCGTTTGAGCTGCGCGGACAGCCGTTTGACAGCGCCGGAGGCGGCGAGGGCGAGTTCCGCGCGGCGGGCTACTACCCGGAGCAGAAGGTGCTGATCGGCGGCAAGATCAGCGGGAACGTGGTGCGCGGGCACCCGACGCGGATAGATGGCGGGCTGGCCGAGGCGGCTCGAGTGGGGCTGGAGTTCGGCGAACATGAGGCATACGTGGAGGCGCGGAGTCTGTCCGCAGGCGAGGCGAAGGCGGCGATGGCGGATCTCGTCTGCCCCTACTGTGGCGGCCCGGCATGGCGCGATCCCGACGGCGGCTACCTGCGCGGGTTCTGCATGCAATGCGCGGACGCGTTCGGGCGTGCGGATGCGACGGACTGCCGGACGCACTTTGTGACGCCTACGCTGGCGGGCGCGGAAGACCTGCGCTACCGGATGCGGTTCGTGCGGCTGAACGAGCGTGAGGGAAGCTGGTCGCGGCGGGTGGATGGGCACTGGCGGCCGGACCTGTATGACGAGACGGACGACTTCGCCAGCCAGAGCGGCGCGGGGCAGGTGACGAATGCGCCGCGCTGGGTGGCGCGACACGTGGACGAGATCGGCGACGCGAAAGGCTTCGGGCGCTTCGACGGCGATGCGGCGCAGCCCTGGACGCCGGGGCATGACCTGGCCTACTACGAGGCGCTGCCGGAGATTGACCGGCCACTGGGGGTGGCGGCGCTGAAGCTGGCCTTCGCGCCCGGGTATGTGACGCCGCTGACATACACGGTGGAGATCGACTGTGTGCGCGCGGACGGGCAGACGGAGACGCGGACGGTGACGGTGCCGGTGGGGGCGGCAGGTGCGAGTGCGGGTGATGAGTTCGGCGACGTGGTGCCGGTGGTGAGGCGAGAAAAGCTGATCGCCGAGCGGGCCGGGTACCCGTGGGCGGAGGTCGGGCTGTACCGGGGCGTGGCCGATGTGAGGCTGGTGGAGCCTTCGAGCGCACCGGGCTGCCGATTTGCGGTCGTGAATGACGCGCCGCTGCTGGCCTCGCCGGAGGGAGTGCCGGTGGAGAGTGAGAGCGCGACGCCGGTGGCGGTGCAGATGGTGGGGGAGTGGGGCGACCCGCACCTGCTGGACGACGCGGTGGGGCAGATCTTCCTGTTCTACACGCGCGGTGGCGACGTCATGATGCAGAAGCGCGCGGGGCTGCCGGCCGAATGGCAGCCCGAGCAGCGGATCACCGAGGGCAGCGATGCTGCGGAGCCATGGGCGGGTAAGAGCGCCTGTGGCGAACTGACGGTGGTCTGCTCGAGGCGCGGCGGGCGGCTGAGTGTGCTGCGCTCGCTGAACGACGGGCGGACGTGGGAGGAGGTGCGCTGATGGCGACGATCGAGGGGCTCTCGCATGCGATGGCGTTCGAGTTCAACGGGCTGCTGTATGTCATCGGCTACCGCGCGGGCGGGCAGTATCTGCGCCGGAGCGCGGACGGTGGAGCGACGTGGTTGAAGTTCGCGGACGATAGCGAGGAAAAGCTGGTCGCGATGCCGGCTGATGAGCAGCGCGTGGGGTTTGTGAAGATGGGCAGCCAGGGTCGGGCGCTGCTCGTGGCGGTGAGCCGGCATCCGGTGATCGACGTGTATGTGTCGGTGGATGACGGGGAGAGTTGGGAGTGCGAGGGGTAGGGGGAGCTAAGTCGGCGGTGGTGCGAAGAGAATGGTGTTGGGCGAACGTGTCCAGGCGAGGGCGCCTGGACTCCGGGGGGTGTGTGCGGAGGGAGGGTCGACGCCCGATGGGCAGGCGATTCCGTGGCGCGGACACTCCTGTCCGCGCGTTGTGCTGTACTGACGCGGATTGCGAACGGCCCGCGGGCGAGGGCGCCCGTGGCACATGACAGAAGTGAGGCTATCACTGGCGACGGCACAGGTCGGCACGGGGGCCGACCTCTCCAACGGCTTACGACAGCGACGGCAATGGCCGACGCGACGGTCGGCGGCAGACGGCGGATGACGTGCGAGGAGGCAGAGCATGGCGATACGAGTGGCTCCGGTCGCAGAAGTGAAGCTCAATGCGGCGGGGCAGCGCTATCAGGCGAAGTACGATGGCTTCGCGCAGACGGACCTCGTTGCACCGCTGCTCGAGAGCGGGGTGGCGCAGAGTAACTACGTTGACTGGCAGGGGCAGGCGGGCGGGACCGCGCAGCACACCGCTGCGCGAGTGGTGGCACGGGGCAGCCTCAACGCGGTCATCGCAAGGCCGTTCCTCGACCTCTCGCAGTCGCTGGGCCTCGGGCACTTCCAGCCGATTGCAGGAACGTGGCAGGCGCTCAAAGGGATCGGGCTGCCGTCGGAGGTGAAGCTCTATCAGTCGGACGGGAGCACGGACCTGCTGACGAGCATCGAGAGTCGCTTCGACCTGCCGCACAACCCGGTCATCTGCCTGTCACTCTACCGCGCCGAACCGGCGCCGGAGCATGACTGGCTGGCGCATCTGCCACGCACCGAGATCCACTTCGGCGTCGCCGGGCGGGAGAACTGGGCGCTGGTGCTGCCCTACGCCGGGCCCATGTTCCTGATGTACAACGACCCCGACGACGGCTGGAAGCGCGTGACCGAGACCGAGCGGAGTGTGCGCGTCCCGACGCTGGAGGGCTTCGGCGCCGGACAGCGGATGCTGCTGTGGATCGCCTGCATCCGCGACCGGATAGTCATGTCCACCGACGGCTTCGCGGATGACGTCTGGATCTACGAGCAGCCGGGGATGAAGCTGCGGATCCCCGGCGGCAAGCTGCGGGTGGACCACGTAGGCGGGCAGTGGATGCTCTCCATGTTCCCGATCTCCATGCCGACGGCGGTGCTCGATGGACCACCGATCGAGGCGGGCTACGACACACAGGAGAGCACCGGCGAGACCTTCGTGCTGCTGCAGCGGCGGCCGGTGGTGGACAACGATGATAACGTGCTCGCGCAGGCGACGGCGGTTGACACCACGGACACGCGCGGCGATCTGACGCTCACCCAGCGGGCATGGCGGGCGACGATTGCGCCCCACACATTCTCTCAGGCGAACGTCGGCACTGATCCGGAGACGGGGGAACCGGTCGGCTTCACCACGCAGGTCTCCCCTGAGCTTTACAGCGTGCAGATCGGGCAATACGCCGAAGTGAGCGACAACGGTGCGCCGCTGAGCGAGGATGTCGCGGAGGATCTGCAGGCGCTGGAGAGCGATCATTCGGACGGGATGCGCGCGGGGCTGTGCGAGCTTGAGGTGGACAACCAGCTCGGGCGCTACACGCAGATCGAGGAGCATCGGCGGGTTGACGTGAGCCTCGGCTGGGAGATGTCTGACGATAGCGTGGAGCTTGCGCCGGTGCTGTCGGGCTACATCGTGGAGCCGCCACCGCAGACAGAGGAGGGTGGGGAGAGTGAGCTTGCACTGACGCTGCTCGACCCGATGATCCGGCTGCGGGATGAGAAGTGCGATGGGCGCTGCCCGACCTTCGACGGCTGGGCAGTGCGCGATGTCTTCGAGTGGGTGCTCGACCGCTGCGGCTTCGGGCGCGATGAGCAGGTGCTCGAGGAGACCGGGACGGTGCTGAGCGCGGGGCAGCCGGAGGAGCCGCTGTGGGCGCCGAAGATGGGGCAACCGTGGCTGGAGTTTCTGCGCGAGGTGGCGGCCTTCGACTACGGCGCGGGCATCTTCTTCGACGAGACCGGGCGCGTGGTGAAAGCCTGCAGGCACTGCCGGACGGCGCGGACTGCGCTGGATGTCTCGCAACATGACGGCAGCGCGACCGGGGCCTGCCCGAGCACGGTTGCCTGGGAGCTTTATACGCGCGGCTCGGAGGCGTCCGCGCCTGGCGCGGCGGGGGAGATCCTGCGCCTGCGGCGGCCGAGACTGACGCTCTCAGCGCAGCGCGACTACGCGAACTACGTGATGGTGACGGGCGTAGGGGCGGACGGGAGGCCGGTGAGCGCGACGGCCTGCGATGAGGCATCGCTATATGACGCGACCAGCGACCGCTACGTCGGCTGGCGGAAGATGCACGTGGAGAGTGACGTCGGCTGCATGACTCAGGAAGAGGCGGAGCGGCTGTGCGCGGATCGGTTCGCGGAACTTTCCGGCCGGCCCGAGCACATCGAGATCGTGACGCCGCTGCTACCGGAGGTGCGGATCGGGCAGGTGATCAGCGTGGCAGGCGGCGAGAGTGTCGGCGCCGATGGCCAGCGCTACCGCGTAACGGCGGTGCGGCACTGGATGGACCGGCGCAGGTGCAGCGCGGATGCGGCGGCGACGAAGATACGGGCGAAGTGGGTTGGGTGACGGCGAGACGGCGGGGTACAAGCCCCCGCCCTACAACGACATCGGCGGGGGTGAGGCGGATGGATGATGCGACGGCGGTGGCGGCGGTGGCGGAGATGCTCGGGAGGGCGTGGCCGTTCCTGCGCTGCACGGCCGCGGGAGTGCTCGGGGCGCTGGCGAACGTGGCGCTGGAGGATGAGACCGTGGTGCTGCCGCGGCTCTACGGCACGCGGCTATACCTGGGGTTCGTGGGCAACCTCATCGTCTCCGTGACGATGGCGCACGTGGTGGATCACGACTTCCCGACAGCGTTCTTCGCGGCAGTCTGCGGTACGACTACGCTGCGGACCTTCAAGATGAGGATCGAGAGCGCATTCGAACACGAGCGAAAGGGGGTCGGTGGCGATGACGCCGACTGAGATTGTGCTGGCGCAGGTGCTGGCGGGCGCCTGCGAGGCGATGTTCCTCGGCGGCGCTGTGTGGGTCTGGCGGGCGCTGATGGAGATGGGCGTGAACGGGCCCTGCCAACTCGGGATCGGGCTGCTGGTGGCGCTGCGGCTCAGTGCCGCGACATCGGCGCTCGGCACGGGAGGCCTGCCTCCGCTGGACCTGACGTGGCTGGTTGGCGCGGCGTTCAGCTTCCTGTTTCTCTACACGCTCTACCACATGGGCGTGCTGATCGCGGCGTGCAGGAGGTAACCGCAGCAACGGCAGCAACGACAGCAACAGCAGCAACGACAGCAACAGCAGCAACGACAGCAACAGCAGCAACGACAGCAACAGCAGCAACGACAGCAACAGCAGCAACAGCAGCAACGACAGCAACGACAGCAACGACAG
>LSQX01243944.1_pt1 | contig 17134 bp, 11 predicted proteins | sample 654561 | NCBI WGS metagenome assembly LSQX01 (sample SAMN04489861, study PRJNA283612) | anaerobic digester metagenome | isolation source: 4 biogas reactors fed with cattle manure at either 37C or 55C with and... | place: Denmark: Kongens Lyngby | collected 2014
AGATGTGTATAAGAGACAGGTTTATTACTTTTAATCTATGGGTTAAGTCTTCCACTATTTTTTCTGATGGTTCTGCCACAGGATTTCCAAAAACTAGCTGACCTATTAATTTAAAATCCTTAGAGATTCCAAAGGCTTCTGATACTTCATTATCAATCAGAGGATTATAGTGCTGAAGAGATGCTCCTAAACCTTCTGATTCTAAAGCTGTCCAGATTATAAATTGAAGCATTCCACTACTTTGTAATGACCAGGGTTCAAAATTAGCCTTGTATAATTCAAATTTTTCTTCTAAGCCCTTAACAACTTTTTGATCTTCATAAAATAATATGGTTCCATATCCTGATCTAAAGCTATTAAGCTTCTCTTCCGTGCTTGCAAAAGCTTCTGCAGGAACGATAGGCTTTAATGTATTTTTTGTGATATCCCATAATTTCTCATGCTTATCACCAAATAACACCACCACTCGAGCACTCTTTGAATCCATAGCGCTGGGTGCATGAGCCACAGCTGTTGCGATAATCTCTTCTATTCTTTCTCTTGAGACTATCTCCTCATTGTTTAGCCCGTAATAGGACCTTCTTCCTTTGACTGCTTCTAAAAATTGATTTGAACTCATAATATCATTTCTCCTAATCTCTTATATTTATTTTTAGCACGATGAGATGAATTTCCTTGGCCTTAGTTATATTATCTGGCCCTTGTGGAAATAAACTTTATTCTTTTTCCCTTTGGAAGAACTTTAAAGTTACTTCTCATTACTTACTTTCTTTACTATAGCACATAATTAAATTTTATGCAATCTTATTTGATGATGCTTAATATTAGGGACTTTTGTTTGCAAGTATGATAAAATAGATGTAATGATAATATAGAAATTTTAAAAATATTAGGAGGTTTTTTTTATGATAAATATTGTGCTATTTTGCTCCACCGGTTTGTCTACTAATTTACTAATTCGAAAAATTGAGTTGGCTGCTGAGAAAAAGGAGCTCCAAGTTAATGTTAAATCCTATCCTGAGTCTGTGATGAAGAATCATATTCAAGGAGCCGATGTGGTTTTGGTCGGACCACAGATCAGGCATGCTATAGCTGAAATTAAAGAAGAGTGTGACCAACATGATGTGCCTATAGAAGTAATCTCTGCTAAAGATTATGGCATGATGGATGGAGAGAAGATCTTAGATCAAGCTCTTAGACTATTTAGTCTCCATAATGATCGTAATTCTACAAAATAGATTTAATCGTAAAGAGGGAAAGATGACCAACAATGGTTATCTTTCCCTCTTTTTTAATTCTAGACTCTAACAATTTATTCTTCTTAAATATCATGAATTCCGTTATACTTTCCATCTCCATGCATAATTCCCATCAAAATGGCAATAGAATAGATGATTTTGGGATCCATAAGGTAACTATCCATAGCCCCTACAAAGAGTAAAACAATCATCGATATGGTTACCCCAACGTACATAACCTTGAGGTTTTCTCGTCCTTTGGTGGATTTAGTATACACCCGCAATGCTCTCATTTTAAAAAAGATCATTACCGCCCCTGCTAACAGGCCTAAAAATCCAATTTCTAATATAATTTGAATTGGCATATCATAAGGTCTATTCACCAGATCTAAATTTAAAAGACTACTTTTCCCCTCCATGAATTGATTAAATGTCTGATCAAAAGTAAAGAATCCTTTACCAAAAAATAAACTTCCCGCATTTTCTCTTAATAAATCTAAATAAATTCCAAATCGACCTCTCTCTGCACTAAGCAAAAAATACTGATCATGTCTTTGGGTGAAAATGGGTATCAGCACAGCAAAGATTCCTGCAGGAATCAAAGCGATTAAAAACTTTACAGAATATAATAGCGATAGTAACACTAATCCAATGAAAACTCCTACCACAGCAATCCTTGATCCTGACATGAAAATGGTAATTAAGGCCACAGTCACGGTTAAAAGATAAAACCGGGATTCATTTTTCTTGTCTTTATATATATAAAGAACTAAGGCAGGGAAAAGAGGAATCAGCATGAAGTACGCTAAAGAAGGTGCATTTTCCATGAAGGAAAAATTCGTCACTGGATCAAAAGGAATATTACGAACAATTTCATCATAGACAATTTGCCCAAAATGATAAAATCCCACCACAAAGGTTGAGATGAAATAAGCACGTAAAAGAGGAACCATATGATTGGGACGATTAACCTCATATTTTAATATAATAAAAAGAGCAAACGCAGATAAATAGACAAAGACTCCCCATAGAGTTTGTGTTCTATTTTGAGAATAAATTACAGTAATCAAGGCAATAAGAATAAACAGAAAAAAAGACATAGAATAAGCTAATTTCCCCTGTTTCCTAGCCCGCTGAAGCCGGTTAAGGGCATCTTTTTGCATGGATAAATAACCGATAAAATAAAGCCCCATAGAAGCTCCGATAAAGGGTACCGCATTTTCGGATACTATAGGGAAGAAAAATATGGACACCATAGTTAATTTAAAGAGATGATTTCGATTAAAAAGCTCCATCTTATCCTCCAAAACCTTTATATACTCTAAATATACACTATTCTTATGTATAATAAAAGAGACCTTTCGGTCTCTTTATCATCGTAAAAACTATTCGATGGTGATAGCACCAACTGGACATGCTTCTACTGCTTCTTCAGCTAAATCTTCTTCTCCTGCTGGAATCTCATCAACGATGACATCCGCAAGTCCCTCGTCGTTCATCACAAACATTGATGGAGCTACACTTGGGCAAACTCCACATCCGATACATAAATCTTGATCTACTACTGGTTTCATTAAATACACCCCTTTTATACGTTATAGGTCTATTATAAATAAGAATACGAGAAAATCTATGAATAAACTGTGAACATTTTCATTCTCCGCTAATTTTTTAACGTGATATCCCCGCTTATCGTAGATGTTTTAACAACATTTGTGTTGAGCCCCTTATTCTTTGCCCTGTTCCCAACGTTAAGTTCGCTCCCTAATCGTTCAATTGTGATATTTCCACTGATGGTTTCAAAATCGTAAGTTATCTCATCTTGACCTAATATATTTAGGGTTATATGACCAGAAATACTTTCGCCTTGACTCGCTTTAGGCTGATGGTCCAAACTAATATCCAGATCACCTGACACCGAATCTATCTTAAACCCTTGAATATTTCCAAGAGATAAGTCTCCAGATACACTTTCTCCATTAATAAATCCCACTTGGCTCTGTACTTCAATGTCCCCTGAAACCGTAGCTAAATCTAGCTCGTCTATTTCTCCTTCATAGATATCTACTTCTCCAGAGATGGTCTCTATCTTTAAATTAGAAAGATTGATATTAGTTACACTGATGTCATCAGAAATATTACTTAATTTTAGATTCTCACCATAGCTTTTGGGGATTTTTAAGGTAATCTCAAGATCAGCCGCTTCTCTAGTTATAAACGTTCTCGTTCTTGAATGATCAAAAAGTTTAAATGTGATTTGATCATTAGATTCTTTAACATCAATATAATCTTTTAGATACTTTTTTGCTACTTGACCTTCAATAGATAACATCAGTTCTTCTCCATCATAAGATGATACATCTATTTCCCCTAATGAAGTCTGTAGTATGATATTTGTTTTGTCGCCAATAAAATAGTTTTCTCTAAAACTCAAAGGCTCTAGTGGACCTAAATCAATATTGATATCTTCTCCATCAAGGAGTTGGGAAATATCTTTTGAAAAATTGTCTATACTATAGCCTCTTTCGTAGATAATATAGGCCCCTATACCAATGGAAACCGACGCCACAATTAATGTAACCACCATGGTTTTTTTAAATATACTCAAAACAGATCACTCCTTTAAATTTAAGCTTACCTACCCAGTAAGCCTTTAATTCCATCAAGAATAAGAACTAAACCCCTTCTTAAAATCCTAATCACTATGGCGCTAAAAAGCACAAACAGAGCCAACATGGCAATGCCAAAGAAAAATAGAGCCATGACGGGCAAATTAATTCCTATGGCGCCAGGAAACACCATAAATATAATAGGAGACGATAGCATAACTAAAGCCACCACTAAGAGTCCCAGGGCTACGGAGATTACGGCAAAGATGACTGAAACTCCTATGCTTAAAAGCACGGGGCCCATGAAAATCGCCACCAAAATGATGAGAACAATTTTTAAGGGTGATTTATAAGGATTACGTCTTTTCTTCTCATTCATTTTTGGCCTCCTTCCTTTTCTATTACTATAGTCTTCTTCAATTAAAGAGGCATTAAAAAACAAATCCATTTAAGGCCTATAAAAAGCAGAGAACTCATTCTAATCGCTTATTATAGAGAATTTTCTTAATTCATATTATAATGACGGTAGATTACTCTTGGGGGGAAATACATGATGAAAATGGAGACCTTAAACTCATTACTCACGTCAATACAAAAGAAAATCATTTTAAGAAACTTTGTCAATAAAGTCATCTACACCAAAGAAGAATTATATAGTGCTGTTAAATCCGATGAATTTAACAAGAAGCTTTCAACTTATATTGAAATCAAAGACTTCTCTTTTGAGGCTGTTCTTTCTTTTGTGAAAGTAGCCATGATAACTCTTGGCGATTTTACCAATTTAGAACCTATCGATGTCTATGATTATCTCATTTTAAAAGTAGACCACGATGCTCGAGATAAGATTTACTCAAAAGAAGAAGAAAGCTTCATTGAAGTTTTTTTACTCATTTACGAAACTTTTCTTGAAATTCCTAGCCAAGATGAGCATAAACCATTTTATGAAAAACATCCTTTTCTTTTTTTGACCCCAAAAGAATTAGAATCCTTGGAGGATAACGAATATCATCACTTTATAAAAGCCTTTGAGGACGACCATATCTACGCCTTGATGAAAATGTCACGAGATCTATATGGTTATAACACATTAGACCATGTGGCTGGTGTCCATGACTTAGGTATGTACTTGGCCAGGCAATTAAAAAAGTGCCAGCTCCCCCTAGATTTAGGTCGAGTTTCTGGTGCTCTAGCAGGTCACGATATTGGTAAATACGGGGTAAAGCATAGTGAAATGAGCCGAGTACCTTATTTTCATTATTACTATTCTGATTTGTGGTTTCAAAAACATGGTATTAATTATATTCGTAATACAGCAGTTAACCATAGCACTTGGGACTTAGAACTTGAAAATCTTTCTCTTGAATCTTTGGTTCTCATTTATGCAGATTTTCGCGTAAAAAACAAAACCATTGAAGGTCACGATGTTATGCACATTTATAGCCTTCAAGAGTCCTTCCATGTGATTTTAGATAAACTAGACAATGTGGATGATCAAAAAAGAACTCGCTATGAAAAAGTTTATGGAAAGCTTCTGGATTTCGAGAAATATCTTTTAACCCTTGGTATTAAACTAGACCTTCCAGAGGACCAAGAGCAAAAGAAAACAGGTCCTGCTACATATAAAAAACCTATATTTAAAAATCCCAGTCTTTGTTTTGGTGACGAAATCAAAGAAAGGCTTAAATATCATGCCATTGATCATAATATTAAAGTCATGCACCTACTTCGAAATGAATATTCCATGGAAACTTTATTAGAAGAGGCCAGAAGTCTTTCTGATTGGAAAGACCTTAGAGAGTATATCCGGATTTTCGAGGAATATTCCACTTATCTAACTAAAACCCAAAAAAGACAAGTCATGACGTTTTTAATCGAACATCTTTCCCATCCTGAAGATGATATTCGCTATCATAGTGCGGAGATTTTAGGTAAAATCCTCGGTACATATGACCAAGATTATCCTAAGGAAGTACCTCCACTTGAAACCTTACCTTTAGAGTCCGTACCTGGGTCTACATTATTAGAAGAATTATTAATGAAAATCCTCTATCCATCTCATCAAGTTATCCAAAAACACCGGACCTACTTAGGGTATGCTTATCCCACCATTGTAAAAAATCTTTTTATGACCTTGCCTAGCCATAAACAAGCCCCCTATCTAATGATTCTTCGAGAGCATTATAAGTTTTGGGGAAACAAACAACCTGATCTCTATATTTATTTAACCGAAGGTCTCAAGTTTATTCCTTTCCCTCTTAGAGAGATTGAGATTTTCCTGCAATTAGCGCTAAGAGGAGAGCTACCTTTAAGATTGTCTGCCTTAGAAGAAATTACCACCACTCATTATGGGCAGAGTTATAGCCTAAAATTCACCAACCTCCTAGATGATTTATTAATTGATACTCCAGAAAAGAAGCCCATTATTGAGCTGTTTTTACTGATGAAATTAGCAGGTCAACTTAAAAACATAGAAAAACGAAAAGAGTTGCAAAAAGCATTGGCGGATCGAAGCGCCGAGATGGATTTAATTTTTCTAAGCAATCTTAAAACTGCCACCCACTGGATGGAGAAGAGAAGCCACATTAAACTTCTACTCTATTACAGTCTGTCCATGGAAAAGGTCTCCCCATTAAATACAGCACTTCATCTTTGTAACCTACTAAAAGTTAGCGCCGTGGAGTCTGTTCGTCGTCAAGCCGGCCACGGTGTGCTGGTATTAATGAAAACCCTAAAGGATTATGAGCGAAATGAAGTTGCTGTGGAACTACTTAGAGCCTTGGAAATAGAAGGTCATCGGTTCACGGAGTATATCCCTAAACCCCTAGGAAAAGTTCTTCTTTATCTTGACCCTTTAGAGTTTGATGAAATTACTCGGGATTTGCTCCAAAAAGTTAAAACAGCTAAGCCTCCTGTAAAAGCACTGATTTTAAAAACTGTAGGGACTACCCTGGAGTCTTTAATGGCCTTTAACATGCGGTCTGTTACCCTTGACCCTGATGAAAAGCTCAAGAAAATCAAGGACCTTTTAAGGATTTTACTTATTGGCATGGCTGATTTTGAAAATCTGGCGGTGAGAGCTTCCTTTACCACTTTGGGCAAAGTGATTTTTGCCTCTCCTTTATTAAGTGACCAACATAAGAGCGAGTTGTTCTTACTTCTTGAAAAGAAATTTATTACACTTCTCACTGAAGACAAGGATATGCTTTTATTTTTATCTCAAAGTGTCGCTTTAAATAATATCTATCGATTTATGAATGGAGATTTCACTAAAAATCACACTTTAAACAATATCCATAAAAAATATGCTTTTTTCCCAGGAACTTTTGATCCCTTCACATTGTCACATTTGGCCATGGCTAAAATCATTCGAGATGCTGGATATGAGGTCTATTTGGCTATTGATGAATTCTCTTGGTCTAAAAAAACTCTTCCTCATAAAATTCGCCGCAAAATATTAGAGATGAGTATTGCTGGAGAGCTATCTCTTTATGTGTTTCCAGAAGATACCCCCATTAATATTAGCAATGAGGTCGATCTCTCAATCCTTAAAGACCTCTTCAAAGATGAAGTTTATATGGTTTGCGGAAGTGATGTGGTCTTAAATGCATCTAGCTATAAAAACACGCCATTAGAGCATTCCATCCACTCTCTTAAGCATCTGGTGTTTGAGAGAAGTCGAGGGAAAGAAATTCGTAAAAAAATTAGAGTTATCCTTCCTCAGGCTTTATTTTTGGACCTTCCTTCAAGTTTAAAAGAAGTTAGTTCGACTAAAATTAGAACTCATATTGATGAGAATCTAGACATAAGCTCATTAATTGATGCCATGGCCCAAAATTATATTTATCACCATGGCTTTTATCAAAAGACCCCTGCAGAGAAAATCAAGTCCAGTAAAACCTTCCTTGAAAAAGTTCTCTATCGAGAACTCACCCAAGAAGTTAAAGCCATGGTGAAGAATCTTCTTCCCAAAGACTATGAAGCCGTGCTTCAAACCATGGAATCCACATTAAGTAAAGAATCAGGAGAAATCCTCTTTCTCATGGATCGAACTAAAGAATCTGCTGTGGGCTTTAGTCTTTATCACTGGATTAAAAATGAAAATTTCCTAAATGAACTCGGCAGCTTAGAGACCGCAGATGAGATTCGAAATCTTAATTTAGGACGAACCACCGTCATCGATGGTTTCTTCGTCCATTCACCTGACTCTTTAAGAAACTATCCTCAAATTTTGGTTAGCGAAACCTTAGCCCTAGCTGTCTCCAAAGACTATGAGTGTGCCTTAATTCTTCCAAAATTACCTGTGCTTGCTGATGAGAAATTTATTAGTCTATTAAAATACTACAACTTTTCCGTGCTTAAGGGTAATCCAGAACTACACTATGTGGATATGAGTCGTCCCATGACTTTAAATCTTGATTTGACTAATATTTTAAAACCCCCGTTTTCTCATTTACCACGGATCAAAACCGTTTTAAGGGAAACACGAAAGTCAATTCTGATGGCACTTGGAAATCTCTATCCTGGAAGACTACTTCTCTCTTTTGAACCATTAATGCTGCAGCAATCCATGATTTCATTAATCTGCAAAGAGAATGAAGTGCCTTTTATTCAAGAAAAAGAGCGAATCTTAGGTGAAGCCATGTGTGTTCCTTATGGCGATATTTTAGCGCAATCCTTGGTGCCCAATACTGTGACAAAAACCCTGCATACAGAAAAATATTTTTCACCAGACATGAAAGGTTTCACCATTAAAGAAGTCCCTTTTTATTTGGACTTACCCAATCAAGTCAAAACCTTAGCTTCTTTTCATCGACCTTTAATTTTAGTAGATGCCATCCTCCACAAAGGATACCGTGTTAACGCTATTGATCCTCTCTTTAAGGAAAATAACATTAAAGTGAGAAAAATCATTACAGGCATCGTGTCTGCAAAAGGTATGGATGTCATGAAGAGCAGAGACTACGCTGTGGCCGGGGTCTACTACATCCCAAAATTAAAAGCCTGGTTCACCGAAAAAGATTTATATCCTTTTATGGGAGGCGATGGCCTTTGGAGAGGTCACTTCCCTAAACGAAATCTTATTAATTCAATGAACCTGATTCTACCTTACACCACCCCTAACTTCATCATGGATAGTGGGCAGAAAAAAGTCTACCAACTGTCCTTAGTAGCTCTAGAAAATGCATTGAAACTTTTCAATATTATAGAAGAAGAATTTCATAGAATTTACGAGAGAAAACTCACCTTAACTTCTCTAGGACAAGTGTTTACTATCCCTAGAGTTCCAGATCAAGGTGATCATCTTGTCTATGACTTAAACCAATCTCCATCCTCATACTTAAAGTCTGATTTAGAAAAGTTAAAACGACTGGAAAAACTAATACGTTAAGGAGTAATTATGAAACACTTAATATTAAAGAAAGAACTTTTAGCCTATGTTGAATATGAAAGAAAACAAGGAACCATAGCCATTTACGACTTTCTCAAGGATTTGCCTTCCTCTCTAAAAAATGATGTCAATGAATTACTTCATGATGGAATTAAAATGGAAGATTTACATAATCGCATCACCCGTCATATTAAAGACCAACATCTGCTTATAATGATTTTAGATGAAAAAAGTTTTCCTTCTCGCTGGATTGCCACTACCTTGTCTGAGTTGTTAGAAATAACAGGCCCTGAACTGATTGTTTCAAACCAAGATTATTTAGGTTTCGAAGTACTTCTAGTCCATAAAAATGATCCTTATCTAAAAGACATAGTCTCTATGCCTCTATCTGCTCCTTTTAGAGCTTCTCTTATGGGTTTAGGTGATGTGGGAGGTACTCTTCTTATGGGTCTTAGACTGCTGGGAAAAGACACTTTGAGTGAAATCAAAATTTATGATCGAAATGAAAACAAACGAAGACGATATTATCTTGAAATTAATGAAATTAGTGATGGGGAAGTTATGCCACCAGTAATAGAAGCAGACCTTGCATCAATTTTTCAAACTGATGTCTTTATTTTCACTGTCTCTGCACACATACCACCTTTAGGGACTACCCTAACTGATGTTAGAATGGTCCAGTTTGAAAAAAACAAAGAGATCCTCCTTGACTATGTAAAACAAGCTGAAGAATCTGGTTTCACAGGATATTATTTCATTGTTTCAGACCCCGTTGATCTGCTTTGCATGGCTGTCATGAATGAAGGAAATATTCCTAGTCATCGAATTAGAGGGTTTGGTCTAGGGGTTATGGAAGCCAGAGCTCGATTTATCGCTAAAGAAAACGAGATTTTTAAAGATGACCTAAGGACTTTTGGTCCTCACGGAAAAGGATTAGTGGTCATCAATTCTCTATCCTCCTACAATGATGAGCTATCACTTGAACTAACTAACCTTACTGAAAAAGAGAATTTTAGAGTTCGTGAAACGGGTTTTAAACCCTATATTGCTCCTGCTTTATCTTCAGGTGCCATATCTATACTAAAAGCGCTAAGAGGAGATGAACATTTAAGTACTGTTTATAACGGATATGTGTTTATGGGCTCTAGGACTACTTTAAGGGGAGGATTCACTCTACCGTCTAAAGTTTCCTTAAAAGAGTTGACCCCATTATTAAGCGATACACAGGCTCTACTGGATAGCCTTTATAAGGCAAGCTTAGGTTAAGTCGCGAATCACAAGTTTATATTTAAAAGAGCCCTTTGGAAACATTTTGTCTCCAAAGGGCTCTCTCTATTTCAGAATACTCTTTCTAGCTTATGCCTCTTTTTTATTTTTCTTTCTACTGATAAAACCAGCAGATAATAGAGACATCATACCAAGGGTGTAATAAACACCTACTCCAGCAGCTCCTGCTGCAGGAAGCTTGTCTTTATCTTTATCCTTATCCGTTTCATCTTTAACAACTGTAGTATCCTTACCCGTTTTTAGATGTTCTTGATAAGTGTATGAGATGGTTCCTTCCTCTTTAATCTTATCTGCAATTAAATCTCTGATTGGGATATAAGTTTCAACCACATCTTTAGCTTGGCTAAAGTCATAGTTGTCTCCACCAGTCATTAAGAAATCTAATGTAGATACGCTGTACATCTTAGTGTCTTCAATCAAGGTTCCATCAAGAAGTCTCATGGATGTAATACGTTTTCCTTTTTCTGCATCTTTGTTATACCAAACTTTTAATCCATAGAACTGACCCGGTCTAAAATCTTCAGGATGTAGACCATGTTCAATTACTTTCTTAAGTTCAGCGCCGCTTAACTTCATGGTAACTAAAGCATTATCAAAAGGTAGAAGCTCATACATAAGCCCCATGGTAATATCTCCTTTTTCAAATCCGCGTCTAATTCCTCCACCATTTACGATGGCAATCTGAGTTCCACCAGCTTCAGCTAGATATTTAGAGACAAACTGCCCCATGGTAGAAACTTGTACTTTATCAGTATCGTGAGGTAAATCTGTTTTGAGAACTGCTAATTTTTCACTTAGGATTGGTTCTAAGTCTTTACTGTATTTGTCCACAATAGCTTTAACTTTTGGATCTTCATCTAACTGGCTAATTAAAGCGGTCATGTCAATTACCTTACCTGTCGTACCCTTGAATGTTACTTCTTCATTTTTAACACCAAAGTTAAGAGATATTTTTGATAAACTACGCCCATTGTATCTTCCTTGAACAACTGGAATACCATTGACGACACCTTCAATTAATTGATGAGTGTGACCAAGGAAAATTCCATCAATGTCTTTAACACCATTAGCATAATCCACAACTTCTCCCGAAATCTTACCATCTTTTTGGAATCCACCAAGATGTGTTAATGATAGGATTATATCTACACCTTTATCCTTAAGGATTTTGCTATATTTGTTCGTTGCTTCAACTGGATCTGTGAAGGTAAATCCTACAACATTTTCAGCTGCAGTTTTAAATTTTGTTTCAGGCGTTGCAATTCCAATAAATCCTACTTGAATTGTTTTTCCTGCTACCACTACAGTTTGAATCTTATATGGAACTACATGATTATCCCACCCTGCAGGTTTGTTGGCTTCTTTAACTTCGATATTGGAAGCTAAGTACTGATATCCACCTTTTTCAGCCCACATTGGAATCTTGTCGCTACCAAAGTCAAACTCATGATTACCTATGGCGGATGTTAATAGTCCCATTTCTGTTAAAATATCATTGACTACCATACCTTGAGTTAGATTTGAAATAGCTGTTCCTTGGAAGTGATCTCCCGCTGATACAAAATAAGTATTCTTGTTAAGTAGTCTTTGTTGGTTTAGATAAGTTTGAATTCTAGCTAACCCAGGATTTTTACTGCTTCCTGAACTATCTACATTGCCATGAAAATCATTGATAGAATAATAATCAACGGTGTTGATTATTTCTTCAAATTCCTCTTTAAATGGATCAACATATTTAGGGTCAATAACTTTCTTAGCCTCAATATAATCTGCCATCATGTCTCTTACTTCAATATAAGTCTCTTTTAGGTTGCTAGTGTTCTTAAAATCGTATTTATCCCCACCATTATAAATGAAATCTAAGGTAGATACGCTATAAACTTTATTATCTTTGATTGGTTCTCCATTTAATAATCTCATTTCTTTGATGGTGTTTCCATCAGCTTCCATGAGAACTTCTAGCCCATAAAATTGTCCTGGTCTAAAGTCCTTAGGCTTAATTCCATGTTGAATTAACTTCCTAAGCTCTGCACCAGTAACATCTAAGGTTACTAAATAATTGTCAAATGGTAGCAATTCATACATTAGACCCATGGTTATGGTACCTTTATCAAATCCACGTCTAATTCCGCCACCATTAATAATACCTATTTGGGTTTTACCAACCTCAGCCAAGGTCTTAGCTATGAATTGGCCCATAGGTGAAACTTGCATAGTATTGGTGTCATGAGGTAAATCTACGGCTAACTCTCCCAAAACTTGATTCTTAATTGGTGCTAATTCATCATTAAACTTCTTAACGATTTTAGCTACAGTTGGATCATCTGAAAGAGTTGGAATTAATTTAGTAAGATCTACTACCTTCCCTTCAGTACTTGCTAGAGTAAGTTTATCATTCTCTAGTGTGAATTTAAGAGAAATATTCGAAATGTTTCTTCCATTATATCTTCCTTGAACTACTGGAATTCCATTAACAACACCTTCAACAAGTTGATGAGTATGTCCTAGGAATATTCCATCAACGTCTTTAACACCATTAGCATAATCTACAACTTCACCTGAAATCACTCCATCTTTTTGGAAACCACCTAGGTGAGTTAGAGAAATTATAGCATCTACACCTTTTTCTTTAAGAATTTTACTATATTTATTTGTAGCGACAACTGGATCTGTAAACGTAAATCCTTTTACGTTCTCAGCTGCAGTCTTATATGCTGTTTCAGGAGTTGCAATCCCAATAAATCCAATTTTAATAACTTTTCCATCAACAGTTACTTCTTGGATATCGTAAGGTTTGACATACTCATCCCATCCAGCTGGTTTCATACTATTTTCAACTTCTATGTTGGAAGCTAAAAATTTATATCCACCATCTTTTGCCCAAACCGGAATAATATCCTTACCAAAATCAAATTCATGATTTCCTACTGCAGAAAACTTCATATTCATTTCTTTAAAGGCCTCTGTAATAACTTCTCCTTTGGTTAGGTTAGAAATTGCAGTCCCTTGATAATGATCTCCAGCAGATAGTAAAAATGAATTAGGATTAATAGCTTGTTGACCTTTTAGAAATGTCTGAATTTTTGCTAATCCAGGATTTTTATCTTTTTCTCCTGTATTTTCAACATTTCCATGAAAGTCATTTAATGAATAATAATCAATTACAATCTCTTTAATAGCTTGAGTAGTTACATCCAACGCTTCAGTTTCTTCCAAAGATTTTAAAGTTGCATCTTCAAGTACATCAATCTCTGTTTGTGTCTCTATAGGTGTCAGTACTGCCCCATCATCAATACCTGCCTCCGATGTCAACTCTTGCTCAACAACTGGATCTGTGCTAATCTCATCTGCATATATTATCGAACTGGGCAGAAAAGATATGGAAAAAAGAAGAACTAGGGCCAAAGAAAAGAATTTGTGCGACATTTTTTTACTCAAAAAACGACACCTCCAATTTATTTTCCGCAAATCACGGTAAAACCATTATAGTCCTAAGTAAACGTTTGTAAAACCCTTAATCCGCAAATGAAAACGGTTTATGATATCCACACCTATCTCTTATTTTTTTTAACATTATTCTATTTTTTTATCATATTCTTGCTAATTATTTTTCTAGAGAATCCATAATGATATAATCGCATTTAAGTTTATATCACTACCATAAGTGAATACAATTTCAACTAATCTAGATTCACCCTATAAAACTTAGTACGACAAAAAAACTCCACTTTAAAAGTATTCTTGCAATCAAAAGATTAAGCATAAACTTTAGAGTGGAGTTCATTTCTTTTATTCTATTCTCATGTTAGTTCATCAATATTCTTGGGAGAGTCATAACTAAGTCAGGAACGAACGTAATAATTAAAAGGGTTATAGTCATAACTATATACATAGGAATCATGCTTTTCGCAAGTTTTTCAATTTTGAGTCCAGTGACAATATAACTATTATAAGACTCAATGAGTTCATTTCTGTGCTCCAGCATCTGAGTTACAATTCGATAATCCATTTGAGATCTTTCACTCTGAGCAAATGCAGGCGCTAATTCTGTTAAGATTCCAACGGTTGCTTTTGTAGATTTCTCATAGTCTTCTAGAGTTTTCTTCACTCGTGTTCTGCTATAAAGCTGAAATGAGACTTTTGAAGTATCGTAATTAATTATAGATGAATTTATTTTCTGATAATTCACTAGCATCTCTTGATTTCGTTTAAAAACAATTATGTCAGATAGGGTATCAATGGCAGATGCGGACAAGAACAGTACGATGACTGCAACTAAGATTTTAATTAGATCCTTTTTAAAATTCCTCATATTGATTCTCCTAAAGTTTCAAACTGTTCTTTGGTTAAAGATTCACCTAATAATCAATTCAGTGATTTGCTTTGGTTATATGCTATTCTATACTAAAGGTTTAGCCAATAAAAGTGCACGTATGCTAAAATAGAATTAATATAATATTTAATAAGAGAGGTAAACATTTTATGAAAATAGAACTACATTGCCATACCACAGAATCTGATGGGAGGCTTGATCCCAAAAATTTGGCCTACTTAGCTATAAAAGAGAATTTAAAAGTCATGTCCCTCACCGACCATGACTCAGTAAGGGGGCATGGAATTCTAAAACCTTTGATGGATGAGGCAAACATTGCCTATATACCAGGTATAGAGCTAACCACATCAAAAAATGGAGAGAGCATTCATATTTTAGGTTTTTTTAAAGGGGATGGGTATAAGGAAGAATCTTTAGTTGAGAAACTTGATAAACTGTATCATTCTCGAAATCAACGAATGATTGCTTTCACAGAAAATCTAAAAAAACATTTTGACCTAGATATTGATTACGACAAACTAAGACAAGATAATAAAGGAGTACTCACTCGAGCAAACTTAGCATTAGCTGTTCAAGATTATTTTCCTGATCAGAATTATAATGATCTTTTTGTGAAATATCTAGGTAAAGATTCAAAAGCTTATGTTCCTAATGTCAAAATGACTGTTGACGAAGGCATAAAACTTCTTCATGATTATGGTGCTATAGCAGTGCTGGCTCACCCAATTATCTACACTAAAAATACTTTAGAGGATTTATTAACCCATAATTTTGATGGTCTAGAGTGTTATTATTTTTTAAATGATATAGAAATGACGAAGAAAAGCTTAAAGGCAGCTAGAGACCATAATCTTCTCATTACCGTAGGTTCTGACTACCATGGAATTCCTGGAGACACCAAGCATGGTTATATTGGGAGTATGGAGTATAATCCTGATGATCTTAAACCATTCTTAGACTTATTCTTAAAAAAGTAAATCATCCATCATAAAAAACTCTTCGCTAAAAATAAGCAAAGAGTTTTTTATTGTGTTCTTTATTTAACTTTTATAAAAGACTAGCAGCATCCTTATCAAGAAGAATAGTCACGTCAGGATGAAGTTTTAAGATAGTAGCTGGAATATGTGTTGAGATTTTATCATCACTTAATGATTTAATGGCTTCAGCTTTATTTTTTCCTGCTGCAATCAAGATGATTTTCTTAGCACTCATAATCTGACCAAGTCCCATGGTAACAGCCTTGGTAGGAACATCTTTCTCGGATTCAAAATATCTTGAATTCGCTTGGATGGTGGTTTCTGTTAAATCTGCTACATGAGCATTTAAAAGAAGTTCATCACTAGGTTCATTAAATCCAATATGACCATTAGGCCCAATTCCAAGGATCTGAACATCAATATCTCCTAAAGAGACCACTAGTTCATCATATTCTTTAGCTGCTTTTTCAAGATCTTTAGCAACACCATTAGGGACATGGGTATTCTTCTTATCAATATTGATATGATTGAAGAATTTCTCATTCATGAAATATCGATAACTTTGCTCGTGATTGCCATCAAGTCCTACATATTCATCAAGATTTACAGACTTAACATTTTTGAAGTCAATTTTATTCTCTTTGTTTAACTTGATTAATTCCGTGTAGAGACTCTCTGGGCTAGAACCAGTGGCTAGACCAAGAACTGCATCATTCTTTTTTTCAACAACTTGTCGAACCAGTTCAGCAGCATAAGACCCAATGTCTTCAAAGGAAGCTAATACTTTAAAATTCATACAAATACCTCTTTTCTTTTATTTTTCTTCTCTATTATACACCTTATAACCGTTAAGTTAATACAATCTCTAGTTATTTAAAGAATTGTACTCTTTTTGGACAAGTTTGCTCAATATAGAATTTTTCTCTAGGGAAGAGTATTTTTGCAGAGCTTCTGCTACGTTATGTTCCTTAAGATATTGCTTAAGTTCTACACTTTCAGGATCATCCTCATTAACTATAGTCATAGCCGTAGCTATGGCTTTGGCTAAATAGACAGGTTCTCCTCCTAAATCTATAACTCCCAAAGCTGGAGCTACAAACCGGTCATGGCGAGAAATCTTTCGCAGAGGTGATCTACCCACCCTTAATAAATCATCTGAGATATTGGGATTCTTAAATCTACTAATAATCTTATCCACATACGTTTGATGAACATCTTTTTCAAAACCATGCTTCTTTGTTATATAGAATGAGGTTTCACTTAAAACGCCTCGAACCTTATCCTCAATATCCTTATCAGCG